>Ga0265314_10002324_pt1 | contig 19633 bp, 17 predicted proteins | sample 4126metaG_FD_203106 | JGI IMG/M metagenome (GOLD analysis project Ga0265314, IMG submission 203106) | Rhizosphere microbial communities from Carex aquatilis grown in University of Washington, Seatle, WA, United States - 4-1-26 metaG | ecosystem: Host-associated > Plants > Roots > Rhizosphere >... | reverse complement strand
TGGTTCATTTGTATACGCACGACAAGCATGTGCAGAGTGGGATTGGAAAGTAAGAGATGCACCTGATTTTGTTTATTCTTTTCGCCGGATTCTGCCTTGCCGGAGCCATCAATCTCCTGCTGCAGACCCATCCCATCAATAGCGCTCTCTCTCTGATCGTGGTGATGACTTCGCTTGCGGTTCTCTATCTTCTGCTCGGCGCGGAGTTCCTGGCTGCAGCGCAAATCATCGTATACTCAGGCGCAATTATGGTGCTGTTCACTTTTGTGGTCATGCTGCTGAATGCTGGCCGCGAGGAACGAACGCTCGGCAGTCGCGCTGCCCTGAGCGTTGGCTTCCCTTCGGTGGTTGCGATCCTGGCTGTGCTTTCGACCATCATCATCCGCGCGCAAGGTTTGGGAGTGGCTCGACTGGGCGAGGGACTTACGAATGACCCGGAGAAATCAAATATGTTCCAGGTCAGCCGCGTACTATTTCACGAACTGCTGCTTCCGTTTGAAGTCACTTCGATCCTCATCCTTATCGCAATACTGGGTGCCGTGGCAATTGCCAGTCCCGGTCACGGCTATAGCGGAGACGACGGAGAAAGGATCTCGCATAAATGAGCTCCTTCGCGCAAGAAGTTCCACTGTCATGGTATCTGCTGTTGAGCGCTGTGCTGTTTTCGCTCGGTGTTATCGGATTCTTGATCAAGCGCAATCTGATCACTGTCTTCATGTCAATCGAGCTCATGCTCAACGCCGTCAATCTTTCGTTTGTCACCTTCGCCCACGAGTGGCACGCAGTAAAGGGCCAGATTTTTGTGTTCTTCGTCATGATGGTTGCCGCGGCTGAGGCTGCGGTAGGTCTTGCCATCATCATTGCTGTATTTCGCGCACGCGCTACCCTGGCCGTCGACCGTATCGACCTGATGAAACTATGAACGCGCACCTACATATTTGGATGATTCCGCTGTTCCCTTTTGCGGGCTTTCTGCTCAACGGAATCCTCGGCGCACGGCTGCCCAAGTGGGTAGTGACGTGGATCGCGCTATTCGCGCCACTGTTTTCATTTGAGATTGTCGAAAACGCTGCTCGCGGTCTTCTAGGCTTCGGGACTTTACCTTCGTTCCCTTACGTTGAAACCTGTCCGGTCCCATGGATTGCCCTCGGCACCCTGCACGTTGATTTCAGCTTCGTGCTCGATCAGCTTTCGCTGGTTATGCTTTTGGTGGTCACCGGCGTCGGCCTTCTGATTCATATCTATTCCGTCGGCTACATGCACGAAGATCGCGGCTACGCGCGCTACTTCGCCTATCTGAACCTTTTCCTATTCTTCATGACACTGCTTGTGCTGGCCGGCAATGCGTTGCTCATGTTTGTCGGTTGGGAAGGTGTGGGTCTGGCTTCGTATCTGCTCATCGGCTTCTGGTATCAGAAGGACTCGGCGGCCAGCGCAGGAAAGAAGGCATTCATCGTCAACCGCATTGGCGACTTCGGATTTCTGATCGGCATCTTTCTGCTGATCGGCACCTTCGGAACGCTCACGTTTGCCGAGATCGGCGCAAAACTGGCTGCGAATCCCGCGTGGCAAGGCGGCATTCTCACCGTTATTGCGCTGTGCCTGCTCATGGGAGCAACTGGCAAGAGTGCGCAGCTTCCGCTCTATATCTGGCTGCCCGACGCCATGGAAGGCCCGACGCCGGTCTCTGCGCTGATTCACGCGGCCACTATGGTCACTGCCGGCGTTTACATGATCGCCCGAACTCACGTGTTGTTCGATCACGCGCCCTTCGCATTGGGAGTCGTTGCCGTCGTCGGCGCTGCTACAGCAATCTTTGCGGCCACCATTGGCCTGGTGCAGAACGACATCAAACGCGTTCTTGCCTACTCCACCATCTCGCAACTCGGCTACATGTTCCTCGGCTGCGGAGTGGCAGCCTACTCGGCTGCGATCTTCCACCTGATGACGCACGCATTCTTCAAGGCGCTCCTCTTCCTGGCCGCGGGTTCGGTGATTCATGCGGTCGGCGGTGAGCAGGACATGCGCAAGATGGGTGGCCTGCGCAAACACCTTCCAGTTACCTTCTGGACCATGACGGCAGCCGTTCTCGCCATCGCCGGATTCCCTCCACTTGCCGGCTTCTTCTCGAAGGATGCGATCCTCTTCGCAGCTTTTCAGCAGGGACCCGGAGGAATGCTGTTGTGGTTCGTCGGTCTGGTGACCGCGCTGCTCACATCTCTTTACATGTTCCGCCTCTGGTACATGACGTTCATGGGCGAGTCACGCAGTCCTGAAGTTCATCCGCATGAAAGCCCATGGTCAATGCTTGCTCCGCTGGTCATTTTGGCTCTGCTATCCATCTGCGGCGGCTGGATTGGAATAGAGCGCTTCTCTCAATTCCTCATGCCATCAACGGGCGTGCGCGTTGTTGAATCTGCAACGCCGCACCTGGAGCTATATCTGACTGTAGCCGCCGTTGCCGTCGCGCTACTCGGCTGGCTCATTGCCCATCGATTCTACGGACAGAAAACAGCACGAGCCGACGAGCTGGCAAATGCTGTCCCGGGCGCTTACAGGCTGCTTGCGAATAAATACTATGTCGACGAAATCTATGGGGCCACTATCGTCAAGCCACTACTTGGTTTCTCGAGATTCGTTCTTGGATGGGTGGTCGACGTCGCAATTCTGGGCGGCATTGCGTGGCTGCTTGGCGGTACTGCACTCCTCACAGGAGCGATTCTGCAACGCTGGCAATCCGGCAATCTGCGGTCTTACGCGGCTTGGCTTGCACTTGGCGCGGCTGCGATCCTGCTTTTCATGACAGCGCCCTCGATGCTTGGGGCTGCCGGTATCAATATGCACCTTAACTGGATGGGGCGGTGAGAATGGAAGCGATCAATCAATCGATTCTCACGTGGATCATTCTGGTCCCTCTTGCCGGCGCGGTGCTTGTTGCTCTTTTGCCCGACCGCTACAAACTGCCCAACTGGATTGCGCTGTTGACGACTCTCGTCAGCTTCCTGCTCTCTCTGCATCTGCCCGCGCACTTCAACGCGGCGCAACCCGGGTTTCAGTTCGAGATCAATACGCCGTGGATTGAGAACCCCGCCATCTTCTACCACGTGGGCGTTGACGGTCTGAGTGTCTGGCTTGTGGTGCTTGTCGGCCTGCTGGCGCCAGTCGGTGTCATCGTCAGCTGGAACGCCATCAAGGAACGCCGCAAAGTTTTCTATTCGCTGTTCCTGATCCAGCAAACCGCCATGGTCGGCGTTTTCGTCGCTCTAGACCTGATGCTCTATTACGGCTTCTGGGAACTTTCTCTTGTCCCGATGGCCATCCTGATCGCCATGTACGGCCGCAAAGACGGACCAAAGGCCGCACTCAAGTTCTTCCTCTTCACATTCATTCCGTCGGCGCCGCTGCTGGTCGCCATCCTTTGGATTTATGCACGTACGGGCAGCTTCGATTTCGTAACATTGCAACTGCTGCTAACGCACGGCAACTTCCCTGCCGGGGCACTCTTCTGGGTTGCTCTCGCGTTTCTCTTCGCCTTCGCGGTCAAGGTGCCGGTATTCCCGCTGCACGGCTGGCTCGCGGATACGTTCAGTGAGGCACCCGTGGCCATGTCCATGGTGGTTGCCGGCAAGCTTGGCCTTTATTCAATGTTGCGCTTTCACATTGGACTGTTTCCCGCGCAGGCCCGCGCCATGGCGCCGTGGCTCATTGGTCTTGCCGTTGTCGGAATCCTCTACGGTGCATGCCTTGCGCTTGTGCAGCGCGATTTTTGGCGATTGCTGGCTTACGCACTCATCAGCCACTTTGGTTTCGTCATTCTCGCTTTGTACGGATTTACATTTACGGGCTGGGCAGGCGGTGTCTATCAGATTCTGAACCAGGGCGTGGTTGAGGCCGCGATCTTCCTGCTGCTTGGCGCACTAGAAGTACGTTACGGCACCAGCCAGATTGGCGAATTCGGCGGCCTGGCAGCAAAGGTTCCGCGCCTCGCTTCGTTCTTCGTCATCGCAACGCTGGCCATGATCGGGCTGCCGCTATTGAACGGCTTCGTCGGCGAGTTTCTCATTCTCTCCAGCACTTTCAACGGCGTCAGCCACGGCTGGGCAGTTGCCGCCACTGTGGGCGTGATTCTGGGCGCGGCCTACATGCTTTGGCTTGTACAGCGCATCTTCTACGGTAATGAGAGCAAGCTCGCTCTTCAAAAGCCTACCGACGATCTCCATTTTGGTGAGCTGGCAATTCTTACTCCAGTGGTTGTTCTAATGCTTGTAATGGGCGTTGCGCCAATGCAGTGGATCCACACAATTGAAACTGGCGTGCATCTTCCTCCAATTCACTCCGCTAATTCCTTGCCTCCGTCGATGCTACAACTCGCGCCTCCAGGGGAGGTGCAACGGTGACGCCCGTTCCTGATATCTACCGGATACTCCCCGAAGTCATCCTCACCCTGACCGGCGTCGCCGTCATGCTCATTGACGCAACACTCGGTCACTCGTTTCCGCGTCGTCCTCTCGGCTGGGTTGCCGCAATCGGCACCACTCTGGCACTGTGGGCCAGCCTCTGGCAACTTTCATTACCGGTTGGAACCGGCTTCTTCTCCACAGTTGAAACCAGCCCTTTCACGGTGTTTTTTCACGTTCTTATCTGCGGCATCGTCCTCGTCGTGCTGTTGCTCTCGCTCGATTCACTGCCTGAAGACAGCCATCATCAGGGTGAGTTTTACGCACTTATCGTGTTCGGCGCAGTGGGCATGTGTCTGCTCACAGGCGCGGTTGAGCTACTGGTTGTCTTTATTGCTCTCGAAATTTCTTCCATTTCCACTTACATCCTGACAGGCTATCGCAAAGAAACCGGCCGCGGCCCTGAAGCTGCTATTAAATATTTTCTGCTCGGTTCCTTCGCCACCGGGTTTCTTCTCTATGGCATCGCGCTTATTTTTGGAGCCACTGGAACCACACAGATTTATGAAGTCGCCCGACTCGCGCCTTCCGCAGAAAATCACTTATTTGTACTTGCTGCGCTCGGCCTCATGCTGGTCGGCATCCTCTTCAAGGTCTCGGCCGCGCCCTTCCACGTCTGGACTCCTGATGTGTACGAAGGTGCGCCGTCGCCGGTAGTCGCACTGCTTTCAACCGCTCCAAAAGCGGCCGCCTTTGCCCTCCTGCTGCGAGTGCTATACGAAATGCTGCCATCGCTTCGCTCGGTCTGGGCTCCGCTGCTGTGGATCGTTGCGGTGCTCTCGATGACCGTCGGCAACCTGGCTGCGCTTCGGCAGCAGAATGTCAAGCGAATGCTCGCCTACTCCTCAATTGCGCACGCTGGCTACCTGCTTGCCGCATTTGCCGGGCTCGGCTCCAGCGGAATTGCCGCAGCGGCGTTCTACATTGCCGCCTATGCAGCCATGAATGTTGGCGTGTTCGCAGTGGTTACGCTGGTCAGTGGTTATGACGACAAACTGCCGCTCATTGACGACTTTCGCGGACTCATTTATCGTTCACCACTGATGGGCAGCCTGCTTCTATTCTTCCTGGTTTCGCTCGTAGGTATTCCCTTCACCGGTGGATTCTTTGGTAAGTTCTATTCCTTCTCAGCGGCTGTTGGTGGCGGAGCCATCGCGCTGGCGGTCATCGGCCTTTTGAATTCAGGACTGGCATCGGGCTACTATCTTCGGTTTGCTCTCGTTGCCGCGCAACGCGACCCAGAACCAGACCGCACTATCGCGCCAACCGCGCAGGTAGGCGTAGCTGTTGGAGCAGCGCTGCTGCTGGCGGTAGCTGCCACACTGGTTCTCGGTATCGTGCCCGGCACTACTTTGCACTCAGCCGAATCGGCAGCACACACGCTTCAAGCGCCGCCGCCTGAAGCCGCGCCAGTCGCCATCGAGCCGCAAATCCACCCGTAAACAAATGAATCCCGAGAGTATCCAACGTCGTTCTGGAACGCCTGCCGCCCAGTTCCTTTACAATCTCATCTGATGAAGCTAGGCGAATTAGCACGTCAACTAGGCGCGGAACTCCGCGGCGATGCAGAGGTGGAAGTCACCGGCGTTCGCGGAATTGAAGAGGCCGGCCCCTCAGAAATCACCTTTGTTGCAAATCCTCGATACACCGCCCTCGCACGTACTACCAGGGCCGCCGCAGTGCTCGTCGAGCCGGAGTTTCAAGAGATCACGGCCGCTACCCTGCGTATCAAGAATCCGTATTACGCTTTCTCGCGGGCATTAGGTATCTTCTACCAGCCGCCAGTTTATCCGCCGGGTGTTCATCCCACCGCTGTCGTACATCCTACTGCGCAGATTGGTGCGGGGGCACACATTGGCGCATACGTTGTGATTGGTCCCGCCGTCCGCATCGGTCCAGGTGCAACTATTTTGCCTCACGTTGTGCTTTATCCCGGCGTGCAGGTGGGCAGTCACTTCTTTGCGCATGCGCATTCCGTAGTGCGCGAGAACTGCGTACTTGGGGATTATGTGACGATAGAGAACGGCGCGATCGTGGGCGCGGACGGCTTCGGTTTTGCGAAGAACGATGAAGGCCACTGGGAGAAGATTCCCCAGTCCGGACCGGTGCGCATCGGCAGTCATGTCGACATTCAAGCCAACGCCTGCATCGACCGCGCTACCATCGGCGCAACTGAAATTGGAGACGGCTCCAAAATCGACAATCTGGTTCAGGTGGGTCATGGTTCGCGCGTGGGCAAGGACACGCTGGTGTGCGCGCAGACTGGACTTGCCGGCTCATCCATCATTGGCAACAACGTGATACTTGCGGGGCAGGTTGGCATCGCCGGTCATTGCAGCGTTGGCGATGGCGTGATTCTTACCGCGCAGTCCGCGGTTTCTCACGATGTGCCTGCCGGGAAAATGCTTTCCGGTTCGCCAGGATTCGACAACCGAATCTGGCTGCGTGCGGTAACAATCTTCCAGCGCCTTCCTGAATTGCTCAAGCGTCTCGATCGGCTCGAGAAGCAGGTAGCCAAACAGGCAGCGGCCCAATCACCAACAACTCCCGCCGACGAGAAATCAGAATGATCGATCGAGTTCTTCGCATAACAGGCACAGGGGCAGCCTCTCTGCTGATTGCTTTGGCCGCACTCACTGGCTGCCGCTCCTACCACGTACAGATTTCGGTCGAAAACCATACAGGCGCGACCATTCAACTACTTGAAGTAGATTATCCGAGCGCAAGCTTCGGCGCAGACAGCCTGGCCGCCGGTGGAAACATCAACTATTCCATTCAAGTCCGCGGCAGCGGCCCCATCAAAGTGCAATACACCCTGGCCGGGGTTGCTCAAAAACAGATTAGCGGCCCATCGATTTCTGAAGGCGATGAAGGGCAACTTAAGATCGTTCTGCTCCCAGGGGACAGGGCGGAATTTGCTCCGCAGTTCTCGCATCGGTAGATAGTCAACTAAATAGAAAGGCCGGCGAACGTCGCCGGCCATTTCATCAAGTCAGGATATTTGCGATCAACGCACCATGCTTTGGAATAGCGGCGATTGCAGAAGAGCGCTGAACTGGGCATCGGAACTTGCAAAATGGATACCGAGCTTTCCGGAATCCGAACCGATCGAAGTTGCACTTAGCGCCTGCTTCTCTGTTTCGGATCCGCTCATCTTCCTGAGCATCACCGCCGCCGTCAGCAGAGAAGAAACAGTCGCTGCTGTAAACGAGTCGCCGGTTTGAATCGTCAGGTCGAATTTCACACCGTGCTGAAAGTCCATTGAGTACCAGGTGGACTGGAGACGCTGCTTGACTACGTCGAAGTCCGTCACAGAGCCGGCTTCGCCCATCAATTGGCGCATCATAGTCTGCGTACCTTTTGAATCCATGATGCTCCACAACGGATCGGAATCCACGCTGCGCATGGCATCCATCATGATTCCGTTGCTCAGCAGGCTTGGAGTGCCACCATCGCGCGCATCCAGCGCCTTTGTCACGGCATCCTTTTGTCCGAAGACCATGGTTGAAGGATCGACAAAACAAAGCACCATCCCCGAGCGTGTTAGTGGATAGATACTGTTGGTGCGCACCATAGTCGGCTTGATCTTCTTCTTGCGGAAATTCGCCAGAACATCTTCGACGGAAAACTGGCCCTGTGCAACACCCACGGTCCAGAGCGCATCGCTGCCAGCCGACGGGCGGAACAATGCAAAAGCCAGCTGATCGACATCGTGACTGTCATTCAGTCCAGAATTGTTCAGTGCTTCATCCAGTTGTTTCAGCTCCGGTGGCATTACGCGGTCACGCAGACCCATCGCGGAGGGCGAGTTCTGCATCGCCTTGTAGTCAATGACAACCAACTGCTGCACATCGCGCGGAATGGCACCGCGCGCGTCTGTCGACAACTGCGCGGCATTGCCCGTAACGGGGATGGACAGTAAGGCGAGTACAACCGAAAAGCCGGTCAGAATCTTTATCAATTTCTTCCTCCCAAATATCGAACGCCTTGTGATGCGCATGCTGCGAGACTGCGCGGGTCTGCTGGGGATATCAGGGAACTTGAGGAGCCTGCGGCTCCTTTCCACACCCACGATTCACAATAGAACTGTTACTTATCATCTTAACTGTGGTCACATTCAGGAATATCGACCCTTGGCTGTTTAGCGATCAGTTACCGCCGGGCCACGCCAATGGAGATCCCAGGCGATGCTCCAGGATCTTCGTTGCAGGATCGAATTCACTTAATTGACGCATCCAGTCGCTATCCCGCTCACAAGCCGCCTCGGGAATCAGCCCAATTACTTCGCCTTCAGCAATTTGCGCTTTATGGCGCAGGGCGAGTTGCTTGACGGTTTTGTACACTCGCGAGATCGGCGTAGCTTCAAAATCCGTAATGTTCATTGAGAGTTGCGCCCGTCCGTGAGCGAGCACGCCCATAGCTTTTACGCCTTTAAGACCTCCGGAGGAGGCTCGAATCTCGCGAGCAATGGCCCGCGCCATTGCCACGTCTGTTGAGTCAAAATAAATGTTGTAAGCCACCAGGAACTTGCGAGCGCCCACCGCACACGCGCCGGCAGTTGGATGAAGTCCCGGACCACCAAGATCCGGGCGGCGCGCCGCATCTTTACGCACTGCTTCCCTTAGTCCTTCAAACTGGCCTTCTCGCACTTGCTCGAGGTTTGCCCTGTCTGGCCGGGCCGCCGCCGCCTCGTAGAAGAAAACGGGCACATTGAAGCGCCTCCAGATTTCCAGCCCCGCCTGGCGCGCAAGCAATGCACAGTTCTCCAGCTTGACTCCTGAAATAGGCACGAAAGGAACTACATCTGCCGCGCCGATGCGGGGATGCACGCCCTGTTGCCGGGTAAGGTCAATCAACTCGGCGGCTTTACCAACTCCGCGAACAGCCGCCTCAACAATCGCAGCAGGCTCACCGGCCATTGTGACTACGGAACGGTTGTGATCAGCGTCCATCGACCAATCCAGCAGGCGCACTCCATCAATGTGCATCGACGACACAATCGCCTCGACCGTCTTCACGTCTTTGCCTTCTGAGAAATTGGGAACGCACTCAACTACCGGCCCGTTCATACTTCGACCTGCTATCTTGCCATTGCTTATGGCGGCAGCACTATTTCCAGAACGTATATCCAACCTGTATCTGCACGCTGGCGTTCACGCCTGGATTGCGATCACCGAGCGACGCCGAAGAAATGTGCACGGCATTCAGTCCGAGATCAATCGATCGCCGCGGACGAACGAAGTAGCGTATACCTATTCCGCCTTGCGGCGAGAAGTTCCATACGGAAGTCCCGCCCGGCGTTCCCTTGGGGACGAGCTGATCCGGCGGAAACTTGTGCGTGGTGTAAATGAGCCCGCCCGCGCCTTGAAACCAGGGTTGCCACCGTTTAGAGCCGGTAAGAAAGTTCCAGCGCAGAATGACCGGAGTCAGGCTGACGCCGCGAAATGCTCCGCCACCGAATGGCACCAGAAAAGTGCCCTGGTTTGCCGTTGTAATGGTGACAATGTGTGGCGGGGGCGTGTAAGCCTGCCAGAGAGGCATGATATTTGCGGCGGCCTGAAATTGACCGCTGAAAATACCAGCGTGCACAACGCGGAACATAGGCTTGCCCAGCTCCACGCCGCCCGAAAGAAACTTGTAATCTGAACGATCGCCTACACCCGTACCCCAGTTAATGAATGGCCCATATTCCCAACTGTGGTTGTTGCGTACACGAGCCACCGGATTATCGCTGTTCGCATCGCCTTGAGATGCGCCGGAAGCAGATTGCGCCCGGGCCTTTATGGTTGTTGCCATCAGCACAACTAACAGGATTGTTCCGACTCGCTTCAACGTTCTTTCCTCTCAATCAATCCGATCATGCTATCCAAAAAAAGACCGCCACAAGCGGGCGGCCCTTTTCAGCCCTTCTGTTGATTACTTCAGCTTGCGGCGTGCTCAAGCTGAGCGGCGTCCATATCGAAGTTGGAGTACACGTTCTGAACGTCGTCGAGATCTTCAAGAGCTTCAAGCAAGCGCACCATCTGGTTTGCGGGCGCCCCTTCAAGCTTGGTGTAGGTGGAGGCGACCATGGTGACCTCGCTCATCACCGTAGGAATTCCTGCGGACTTGATAGCTCCTGAAACCGTCTCGAAGGCTGATGGATCGGTAATGATCTCCCAGGTATCGCCTTCGTCGTTGAGATCTTCGCCACCATTTTCCAGCACGATGTCCATCAATTTATCTTCGCTGGCGGCGGACTTCTCAACAGCGATGAGGCCCTTCTTCGCGAACATGAATCTTACCGATCCTGACTCGCCGAGGTTGCCACCATTCTTCGAAAAGCCGTGGCGTACTTCGCTGACTGCGCGATTCCGATTGTCGGTCAATACATCGACAATGATGGCGACGCCACCTGGGCCGTAGCCTTCAAAGGAGATTTCCTCGTAGTTAACGCCTTCCAGTTCGCCGGTGCCACGCTGAATAGCCCGCTTGATGTTTTCCTGGGGCATGTTTTCAGCTTTAGCGGCAAGAATCGCAGTACGAAGCCGCGGATTACCATCCGGATCTCCGCCACCCGCTTTGGCCGCAATGGTAATTTCCTTGATGAGGCGAGTGAAAGTCTTGCCGCGCTTGGCGTCTAGCGCGCCCTTCTTGTGTTTAATTGTGGCCCATTTGGAGTGGCCGGACATGGATACCTCAAACTTGTTGAAAATGATGGCGCAGGCACGCACCTGAGAAGAAAGTATAACACCGGGGACGGTGCTCCAGGTACAGGGTCTCGGGGGGTGATTGCGGGGTCCGGCAGCAACGAAATTCCTGTTGAAAGGCGACAAAAAGGTATACGCAAAAGAACACCCGAAAGGGCGATCTTCTGGTACAAGCATGTCGAAGAAATGCCGTTACTTTCCCCACTAGTTCGGGGTCGGGGCAGGAGTTCTGATCCAGAATGGGAAGATTCAGGTTCCCATTCGGTTAGAATTCGGCTATATATGTAGTTTGCCCCCAAATCTTGCTCTTGAAGAAGGATGTAATGAACGATTCAATGGTGGATAGACTGGACGATCAGGAGCCCGTGACCATTACTGAGGCTCTGGAGATACCTCAACCTCGCGCCGTAGGTTCTCCGCTGCCCCGCGGGATCGGTAGCCGGGTTTCTATTCCTCCAACTTTTGAGGATCTTGAAGATCGCCCGCCAGTGGCGCATCCGGGGCCGGTACTTGCGCCACCGCCTTCGCCATTCTCCTTTGCTGGACCAACGTTGGCCACCTCGCCGGCGTCAGTTCCAGTTTCAGATCCGGAACGGCAGACACCCGGCGCGGTGCAGGAGCATGCACCCGCGCCATTTACGTCAGTTGCCGCTTCAGCCCCAGCGCCGCAGGCTGCGCCGGCAGTTCCACCGGCAGCTCCGCCGGATCGTCAGCGTAGCTTGCAGACGCGGTCGGCCGAGCCCTCGACGCTGCAGCGCGCAGCAGGCGTTATTCGCCAGGCAATACCGATCGTGCAAAAATTGCTGCCGCTGCTCGATGGGAACTTTGGAACGGCAATCTCAAATATTCTCCATCCGCCGCCTCCGCCGCCGGCACCTACTACAGCGCTGGCACCGCCCGCACCAGCGCGCGTTGACCTGGGGCCGCTCAAGGAAAACATTGCCGAGCTGCAGGTAATGCATGTTGAGCTGCGGGAACAGCTCGTTGATCAGAGCCAATCGCTCAAGCGGGTGGAAGACCATTTGGAGCTGGTGCGCGAAGCTACCGACCGCAACACGCTTGAGCAGCAGGAGCTGCTCGAAGATTTGAAAGCGATGGGCTCGAAGGTCAATGTGGTCGCTGCGATTGCGATCGGGCTGCTAGCCATCTCGCTGCTGGTGAACATGGCGCTCTATATGCACATTCAGCGCGTTTTGCCGTAGATTTGCAAACGACACGACCGCCTATAAGGATTTGGACAATACCCCCTCGATGACCGAAGGGGTATTTCTTTGGGGTGGTGCTGAGGCTGAGGCGGTGAGTTCAGGTTAGTGGTATCCAACCCATCTCGCGATGGAACTGCGAGATGGATGGGGCACCCGGAATCGACTCAGGATCGGAACTCAATCAGGCCCGGATGGCCGTGTGCAGTTCCTGCAGGGCGTAGACCGTGGTGCGCTGGCGCTGCATGGCAGCAATGCCTTCCGCTGCGGCCTGCGCTGCGGCGATGGTGGTAATGGTGGGAATCCGAGCCAGCACTGCGGCGCGACGGATCGCCTTTTCGTCGAAGAACGTGTCTACGCCGCGAGGCGTGTTCACGATCATCTGAATGCGGTCGCCCTTGATGAGATCGACAATGTTCGGGCGGCCTTCCTTTACCTTGAAGACGCGCTCAACGACCAGACCCGCTGCCTCAAACACGTTGGCGGTTCCCTCGGTGGCCACGATCTGGAATCCGAGTTCGACATAGCGGCGGGCCAGTTCCACGGCTGCCGGCTTGTCGTGGTCATTCACCGTGAAGAAGATGGTGCCCTTGGTCGGGAGCAAGACGCCAGCTGAGAGCTGTGCCTTGGCAAATGCCTCGCCGAAGGTTGCGGCCACTCCCATGACTTCTCCGGTTGACTTCATTTCCGGCCCGAGCACGGTATCGACGCCGGCAAATTTCGACCAAGGGAAGACCGGCGACTTTACGTAATAGAAAGTACCGGTTTCAAGATCCTTGCCAGAGGCGAGCTGCTCGGGAAGCAGTTCGCGCAGCTTGCGGCCGGTCATAAGACGCGCAGCGACTTTTGCCAGCGGAATGCCGGTAGCTTTGGAAACGTAAGGCACGGTACGGGAGGCGCGTGGATTGACTTCGATCACGTAGACGTGGTCGTCGCCATTGGCGTCGCGCTGGATGGCAAATTGCAGATTGACCAAGCCCACGACTTCAAGTGCCAGTGCAAGTTTGCGGGTGTAAGTCCTTAGCGTATCTAGAGTTTCTTTTCTGATATCGACGGCCGGGAGCACGCAGGACGAATCACCGGAGTGGATGCCGGCTTCTTCAATATGCTGCATGATTCCGGCAATGATGACGTCTTGCTTATCGCAGAGCGCATCGATGTCGACTTCAACTGCGTCCTCAAGGAAGTGGTCGATGAGCACCGGGCGTTCCTGCGAGTATTCGACTGCCTCGCGCATGTATTTCGAAACTGCTTCAGCGTCATAGCAGATGACCATGGCGCGGCCACCGAGCACGTAGCTGGGGCGGACCAGCACCGGATAACCGATGCGATCACCGATGGCGAGTGCCTGTTCAACACTGGTAGCGGTGCCGCCGGCTGGCTGCGGAATTTCAAGCTTCTCTAGAAGCTTGCCGAAGCGCTTGCGGTCTTCAGCCAGGTCGATTGACTCTGGGGAAGTTCCGATGATGGGAACGCCAGCGGCGCGAAGACGCTGGGCGAGATTCAGCGGGGTCTGGCCGCCGAACTGGACAATCATGCCGATCTCAGCGCCCGAAGACGCTTCGTGGTTATAGACCGCCAGCACATCTTCGAGCACGAGCGGTTCAAAGTAGAGGCGATCGCTGGTGTCGTAATCGGTCGAGACGGTCTCAGGGTTGCAGTTGACCATGATGGTCTCGTAGCCGTCATCTTTGAGCGCGAACGCGGCGTGGCAGCAGCAGTAATCAAACTCAATACCCTGGCCAATGCGATTGGGGCCAGAGCCGAGGATGATGATTTTGCGTTTATCGGTGGGCGCGGACTCGTCCTCTTCGTCGTAAGTGGAGTAAAGGTAAGGCGTCATCGATTCGAATTCAGCGGCGCAGGTATCAACGAGTTTGAAGACCGGCTTGATGCCTTTGGATTCGCGCAGTTCCCTTACCTGCTTAATGCCTTCGTGGCCTTCGAGTTTCCACTCGGTGGCAATGCGCTCGTCGCTGAGGCCGAGGCGCTTGAGTTGACGCAACTGCTCTTCGCCGATTTCAGCGGGAGTGGTTTTGGCGATTTCCATTTGCGCGAGAGTGACTTCGCGGATCTGGTGCAGGAACCACGGGTCCATTTTTGTCAGCCGGACAACTTCGCGCACACTCATGCCGCGCTCGAAGGCGTAGCGAATGTAGCCGAGCCTTTCAGGCCGCGGCGTGACGAGCATCTGGGTCAGGCGGCGCGGTTCCAGAACCTCAGCGCCGGTCTTTTTGCCGGTCTCAAGCGCGCGCCAGGCTTTCATCAGAGCTTCTTTGAAGGTGCGGCCCATGGCCATGACTTCACCGACGGACTTCATCTGCGGTCCAAGCGTGTCGTCGGCGCCGGGGAATTTCTCGAACTGCCACTTGGGGATTTTTACGACAACGTAGTCGATGGTTGGCTCAAAACAGGCCGGTGTTTTGCGGGTGATGTCATTGGGAATTTCATCGAGCGTGTAACCCACGGCGAGCTTGGCTGCGATTTTCGCGATGGGGAAACCGGTGGCCTTGGAAGCCAGCGCAGAAGAGCGCGAGACACGCGGGTTCATTTCAATGACGGTCATGCGGCCGTCGGCGGGATTTACAGCAAACTGCACGTTTGAACCGCCGGTCTCAACGCCGATTTCGCGCATGACGGCGAGGGCCGCATCACGCATCTTCTGATACTCGCGATCGGTGAGTGTTTGCGCTGGAGCGACGGTGATGGAGTCGCCGGTATGCACACCCATGGGATCGAAATTTTCAATGGAGCAGATGATGATGACGTTGTCAGCGAGGTCGCGCATGACCTCGAGCTCGTACTCTTTCCAGCCGAGCACACTTTCTTCAATGAGGCACTCGTGCACCGGCGAGAGGTCGAGGCCGCGAGTCAAAATCTCCATCAGCTCTTCGCGGTTGTAGGCGATGCCGCCACCGGTTCCGCCGAGCGTGAAGCTGGGGCGAATCAACGCCGGGAAGCCAATCTTCGAAGTGAAATCCATGCCATCGCGAAGATTATTGACGAGTGCCGACTTGGAAACGTCGAGGCCGATGCGAACCATTGCATCCTTGAAGAGCAGACGGTCTTCGGCTTTCTTGATGGCCTCAAGTTTGGCGCCGATGAGCTCGACGTTATAGCGATCGAGGATGCCTGAATCGGCCAGGTCGACGGCGAGGTTGAGCGCAGTTTGTCCGCCGACTGTGGGGAGCAGGGCGAACTTGCCGGAACCAGGTTGCGAAGTCAGCATGGCCGATTCAATGCGGATGACTTCTTCGACATACTCGCGCGTGAGCGGCTCAATGTAGGTGCGGTCGGCCAATTCCGGATCGGTCATGATGGTGGCCGGGTTGGAATTGACCAGCACAACTTCGTATCCCTCCTGCTTGAGGGCTTTGCAGGCTTGGGTGCCGGAGTAATCAAACTCGGCCGACTGGCCGATCACAATCGGCCCCGAGCCGATCACCAGGATTTTTTGAATGTCATTTCTGCGTGGCATGGCTACCTGTACCGTTCAGTTTGGGGTGCAGCAATTTGGGTGATAGTGCGATTTCGCTGGCTAAGTTTTGAAAAGGCACGGCTTCAGCCGTGCCGCGATCAGTGCCTAGAAGATCGCTGGGCTTTAGCCCCTGAGGGATGGCATCAAGCTTCCATCCTGGAAATGCTGATGAGTACCTGTACTGCTCCGGATACTCGCAAAAGAGTTTCTTTACTGGATTCAAGTGCATGTACTGCAAATGGTGACTGTAGTCTTCTCCGTCGCGAATTCTGTGATCGGCGAAGCCTCGTCGCCATATCTCCAGATTTGAACCTAACTCTTTCTTAGCTTTATACGAGAATCCACCCTTGATCAATTGAATGGCGCGCTCCAGCGCGATCAAAGGCGTTATTAGGAGGTGAAAGTGATCCGGCATAAGAACGAACGCGTGCAGCAGGTAGGATTCACCACGATGATGGAGAAGATTCTGGAAGAATAGTCGCGCCCAAGGTTCAGCGTTAAACAAAGCACGACGTTCCCACGTGTCAGACGTAACAAAGTACGTCTGCGAATTATGTGTGGCGTGTTCGCGTGCTGGTTTCAAAACCTTCCCTCAGGGGCTTAAGCCCGACATCCTATTCGCCCGGTTGCGGCACGACTAAAGTCGTGCCCTTTCAAAAACTACCGTCATTGTGCGGCGCGGCCAAGTCGTGCTTTTTCAAGACCGACCGTCATTGTGAAGCACAACCGAGTCGTGCTTTTTCAAAACCTACGGTCACTGTGCGGCGCAACTAAAGTCGTGCCCTTTCAAAAACCAGTCTTGCTTACCTCAAAAAACAGCGGAGCCAAAAGCCCCGCTGCTGTTAAAACATTACGTCCTGAAACTTGGTAAACTTCATCCTTTCCACTCCTCCATCATTTTGCGGAAGTCGCGGAACAGGTAGTGCGAATCGTGCGGGCCCGGCGCTGCTTCAGGGTGGTATTGCACGCTGAAGAGTGGAAGTGTCTTGTGGCGCAGGCCTTCGAGTGTCTGGTCGTTCAGGTCTACATGCGTCAACTCAACTTCGTTGGCGTTGATCGAGTCTGGATCGACGGCGAAGTTGTGGTTGTGCGCTGTGATCTCAACTTTGCCGGTGGAGTTGTTGCGTACCGGGTGGTTGCCGCCGTGATGGCCGAACTTGAGTTTGTAGGTGCGACCGCCGAGGGCCAGGCCAGTGAGCTGATGGCCGAGACAGATGCCGAAGACCGGAACACGGCCCAGAAAGTTGCGGATGGCCTTGACGGCGTAGTCCACCGGTTCCGGATCGCCCGGGCCGTTGGATAGGAAGATACCGTCGGGCTTGAGGTCGAGCACCGTCTCTGCGCTGGTTTCGGCCGGAACTACTGTGACGCGGCAGTCCTCGCGCGTGAGCATACGCAGAATGTTGTGCTTGATGCCGAAATCATACGCAACCACATGAAGGCGCTTGCGCGCTTCATCCCCTTGGTCGAGAGATTCGGGTAGATAAGGATCGCCGGACTGGTTGCGTGCATCGTCGCTATTGAATTCGTACTGCGACTTGGTAGAGACGACTTTGGCCAGGTCAGTGCCGTCCATCTTGCGGATTTTGCGGGCACGCTGCACCAGCGCCTCGGGATTGCTGACGTCGGTGGAGATGATGCCGCGCATTACTCCGTGGGTGCGGAGATGCCGGACAAGGGCGCGGGTATCGATTTCGGCAAGAACGGGGACCGAATAACGCTCCATGTATTCGTCGGTGACTTGCTCGGACCGCCAGTTGGAACTGATGGCCGAGAATTCACGAACGATCAGGCCTTCGATATAAGGATGCGCCGACTCATTGTCCGCCAGGTTGGTTCCGTAATTTCCGATTTGGGGATTCGTGAGAACGACGATTTGACCGGCATAGGAGGGATCAGTAGCGATTTCCTGATAGCCGGTAAGAGAAGTATTAAAAACGACTTCACCCTGGCATTCGCCGGGATGACCGTAGCCGTGGCCGCGGAAGATGCGCCCGTCTTCGAGCGCTAAGATTGCCTGCATTGCCGCTCCGAGGAGTGGATTCAATAGATTTTAGCAGGTTTGACCGGTGGATTTCTGGGTTGTTTTTGTCCGATTACAGCAGATTTCGAATTGCTCTAGTGAACGACTCCGGCATCGCGGGCTGGCCAATAAATAAAAACGGCCTTTCCGTAGATGAGCCCACGGTCGACGGGGCCGAATTCGCGACTGTCAGAGGAGATAGAGCGGTGATCGCCCATCATGAAGTAGGTTTCAGGCGGAACGACGAGTTCGGCCATGGAGCGGCTGTCGCGATACATGAGCGGGACATAAGTCTCGTGCAAGAGTATGCCATTGACCCAGACCTGGCCGCGGTCGATGAAGATGCGGTCGCCGGGCAGGCCAATGACGCGCTTGATGTAGCTTTTTTCAGGATCGCGCGGATAGTGGAAGACCACGACGTCGCCGCGCTCGATGGAAGAGATGTGGTAGACGAACTTGTTGATAAACAGGCGATCGCGATCTTCGAGGCGGGGCAACATGCTGGTGCCTTCGACACGAACGGGCTGGTAGAGGAACGTGATGATGAGGACGGATGCAGCCGCGGAGACGATGAGATCGCGCACCCATAGCCCAAGGCCCGCTGTCTTAAGCGGTGTGACGGGCGCAGGCTCGACCGACAAGGGCGTTTTGCCGCTGGGAGCAGCTTCCGCAGGAGTGGGGACCAGTGTTTCTTCAGGAACCGTATGCATTACATTTCCAGATTACTATCAATTGCAACCGAGTCCGCCAGGTGGACACATAACTCGTACGCGATTTGGCTTGTCGATGGGCTTTGGCTGTGTTTTTGAGGGAACGAAATTGGGTGCAGATCCGGCAGCACCACCGGCTGCAAGGTTTGCGTCTTCTAGATATAGTGGCCGCTGCAGCACCATCTCAACCTGTGTGCCGTTGGGGATGTTCACGTCTGCGCCACGCGTAAACAGTGTGGCGATGCCCATGACGGCAAGGCCTGCACCTATCCCCGCAAGTCCGCCACCGATGGGGTGTCCGCTATGAAGTCCGCCGATGGCGCCAATGGTTCCTCCAGTGGGGATTGCTACTTCACCGACTTTGCCGGCGTTGCGGGTTTTATTGGGATTCTGTTCGACAGTTCCCTCGCCGTCGTTCTTGACGGTCTGGTCTGTGGCGCCGGGTAGATTGTTAACGACGCCCGGAACTTCGACCACAGTGCCGTTGGGAAAGATGATAGAAGTAAAGTGCATGTCGAGCTGCGCTTTGCCTTTAACGCGGCCGGCACGCTCCACGCGATCGACAACCCCCTGCACGTAAACGCCGGCGGGAATCATAACGCGGTTGCCAACAACGACAGGAAAAGTTGAACCAAGGTAGACGCCGTCTCCCGGTTTGGCGCTTTTGGTGTTAATGGCGCTGCGCAACTGCAGCAAGACTTTGGTTCCGGCGGGGACGGTGTAGATTTTGGGATCGGAAGCGACTTCAGCAGGCGATGGCGGCGGAACGGGTGCTACGGCGGCAGTTGGCTGAGTGGCGGCGTCCTGCGCATTTACAGTGCATGAGAACGCACCAGTAGCAAGCGCAAAGCTGTTAATCGCAAGGGTGAGGCTCAGATTTGTGAGACTTCCCAATTTTCTGCGCGGCTGTCGCATGTCTTCCTCCGCCTGAACATGGAGATTAGTGCCCTACTTATTGATAGACGGTATCTCTTATCCAAAGATAGCCCTCAATGGCAACTGAAAGATCTGAAGGGGCTGGCTCTGATTAGAATTCAAATGAGCAATGGACGACAACAATACTTCGCAGGGAAA
>Ga0265314_10002323_pt1 | contig 19640 bp, 15 predicted proteins | sample 4126metaG_FD_203106 | JGI IMG/M metagenome (GOLD analysis project Ga0265314, IMG submission 203106) | Rhizosphere microbial communities from Carex aquatilis grown in University of Washington, Seatle, WA, United States - 4-1-26 metaG | ecosystem: Host-associated > Plants > Roots > Rhizosphere >... | reverse complement strand
TGATTCTGATCTGCGGAACCACGCCTGAAAGTTTCGCGGACATCAACGTGCGCTTCGGCAATTGGTTCGACTGGGTGCCGTACGATTACCGCAAGCACTATGATTTCGCGATCTTCGACGACCTGACGAGCGGAAAACATCCCGAGACTTTTCTGACTTGGGGATTTTTTGGTGAGAACTGGGAGATCAAGCCGGAGACGACGTTCAACGCCGTGCCTGCGTTTCGCGAGAAATTGTTGCCGCGGGTTTTCCCTCGTGAATCCAGAGAACTCTCCGATCTCTTTGTGGGTCGATCGCCTGAATTGTCTCAAAGCAAAAACGACAACGGGGGCGCGCGACACGTTATAGAATCTGATGCGCTCCGCAACATTCTCAACCTCGATGAAATTAAGACAAAGAGCCAGAACGTCACTAAGGAATATTTGGAGCGCAACCGGACGCTCGATGGGAATGTGTTGCTGCTGAATGGAAAAGAATTTAAACGCGGACTGTGCGCGCGCTTTCCCTATTCGGTCACGTTCGACTGCAAGGGTTACGCGCGGCTGAAAACCACGGCGGGCGTGTGGTGGGACGGGAAGAGCGAGGTCAGCGACGATCGCAAGCAGTCTGAAAAAGTGACCGTGAAAATTGAGGCCGATGGAAAGACGCTCTTCGAAGCGGCGGACCAGACGTACAAGAGCGATCCGCTTGAGATTGATGTCGATTTAAAAGGCGCGGCGACGGTGACGCTCTCGGCCAGCGGCGGGCTGTCGTGGCTCAATGGGAGTTTTATTTTCGCCGATGCGCGGTTGGAAGGGCGCGCCGAGTCGGCGCCTGTTGAAAAGGCGGACGATAAGGGGAAGGCGAAGAAATCGAAGTGAGTTTGTCACGGCGGATGCGCGTCGCCCGACGAACATGGCGTTACGATTTCGAGAGTGCTCGGCTCGCTAGCACGGGTCTGCGAACAGCAGTAGACCCGTGGCACCGTGGCACCCAACGGCCCGGCCATCGGCATAGCTGCGATTATGGCACTACAGATGGTCTTGCGTTTGCATTATTCTTGATCGCGGGCCTGACGCTTCGGAATGCAATCGCACGACAGATATGTGTGGCGATCTATGGTCCTTTTTTATCGCTGCCTCTTGTCGCTTCGCGACCCACCCGTCGCTCTGCGCCGGATGGGCCACCCATGTCTGCGTTCCGTTATTCGGCGGCGGAGAGCGGGGCCGCCATCCGGTAGCCGCGGAAATTGACGACGACCTGGTCGGGGGAGATTTTTTCGATCACCAGCAGTTCGTTGCCGGCGGCGGTCAATGTCTGGCCTTCGCGGACGACCACGCCGTTCACGATCGCCTGAGCTTTTCGCGGGCGCGAGACGACTCCGGTGACGGAGACGTTCAGGCGCTGATACGCGGCGGCGGCATCGGCGCGGGCGTGCATCGCTTCGCCAACTTTGCGCAACGACTGCAGGTTCTGGCGCAGCGCGGCGATTCCCGGGCGTTCGTCGGAGATGTGGCGCAGTTGCGCGAGGGCGTGGTCGCACGCGTCGATGCAATCGGCGGCGCGCAAATCCATTACGGCGTCTTCCGCGCGAGTGAGCAGGTTGTTCGCGTTCTGCTCCTTCTGATCAAGATCTTCGGTCTGGATCGGCCTGGGATCGACAATTTTCGCGGGCAGCGAGAAGGTGAACGGATCGCGCCGGCCGTCGCGAACGAAGTGGAATTTACCGTCGTCATCCTGTTTTGCCTCCGCCCACACGGACGCGGACGTGGCAAAAATGACAATTGCGATTGCGGCTTTCATGGCAGTCCCCTCCTGGTTTTGATAGCGGTCTCTGCAATGGAGATAGCGCGGAAATCTGCAAACCTACACAAAATCGATATTTATGGCGGCGATGGGCGATCTGAAAATAGGGAGTGGTGCGTTCGTTTTGTCGCCCTATAACATCAGTCAAAATATTGAGTTACAAGAATGAATTTTTTATGCACCACTTAACGCACCAACACCCATTTTTCTATTCATTTCACATCAAAGAGTTGTGAGATTTTCGAGTCGTCTCAACGCACCACTAGGACCATTAGTGAGGGAGAACTTAAGCGGAACTCAATCGCCCAGTAACTTCGCGGTCGCTGGCGTGTATAATCGCCAAGACTCTGTGCGAGGTTCCCGATGCCCACTGCCGCTACAGCTCGACCGACCGCCGCAAACCAGCCGTTCTGGCGCTGGGCGCGCGCGGGAATTTTGATCGCACTTGTCGCCGGCGTGTGTTTCGCTGGAGTTCGCCTTCTCACGCCAAAAGTGCGCGACCTGAGCCCCGATGAAGTGCGCGCGCGGATGGCGTCGGACAATCTTCCGATGGAGACGGCGATCGAGCAGCTCAATCGCATGGATGTGCGCGACCGGCGCGATGTGATGCAGAGCGCCGACGCCCAGAAGTATTTTCAGAAAATGAAACCGGCGGACCGAGTGCGTTTCGTCAACGAGACGCTCGACCGCAGCATTCGCACGCAGATCGAACGCTACCGCAAAATGAACAAGGACGAAAAGAAGGCGTACATCGAACAGATCCAGCAAGTGCAGGCCGAAGAACGGCAGCGCATCGAAAACATGAGCCCCGACGATCGCGCGAAGGCGAACGCGGCGATGAGCGCCGGGAATGTGCAGGAGATCGTCGAGAACGCGGTGAAGGCGTATTTGAGCGCGTCGACGAGCGAAGAACGTGCGGAACTGGCGCCGCTGTTCGATGGGGCGCTCGACAACATGAAATCGCTGCGGGGCATGAAATGAGCCGGCGCAACGCGGGGTTCACGCTGATCGAAATTCTCGTCGTGATCGGCATCATCGGACTGCTCGCGGCGATTCTGCTGCCGGTGTTGAGCTCGGCGCGGGCCGAAGCGCGGCGGGCGTATTGCGGCAGCAATCTGTCTCAGCTTTCAAAAGCGATGCAAATGTACGTGCTCGATCATCAATCGACGTATCCAGTGCTTGCCGCGCGGCCGACGAAGAATCCGGGAATGATCAGCCTGCACGATACACTGCTGAAGTATGTGAAAGACGACCGGCTGTTTCGCTGCCCCGAGGACCGGCAGAATTTTTTCAAAGACGAAGGTTCGAGCTACGAGTGGAACGCGGGCCTGAACGGCCGCACGCAGGACAGCATTCTGGAACAGGTGCTCGGCCCTTCGCGCACGCCGATGATGTACGATTACGAAAATTTTCATCCTGATCGCGGCGGCGGATACGGCGGGAAGAACGTGGTTTTCTGCGACGGGAATGTGGGACGTTAAAGGAAGTGCGAAGGTCGAAGTACGAAGTACGGGCTAAGGAAGAAGTGCAAAGTTATTCCGGGGTACACGTGAGCGAACCGCTGCTTCGAGCCGAAGGATTGACCAAGGTCTTCTATGGCACGCGGTTCCGACGCAGCTCGCGCGGCGGAGTTGCCGCGAAGGGGATGTGCGCGGTCGACGGGCTGAACCTCGAGGTTTTTCCCGGCGACGTTTTTGGATTTCTCGGGCCGAATGGCGCAGGGAAATCGACGACGATCCGGATGATTCTCGGGCTGATCCATCCGACGGAAGGGCGCGTGAGCATCGGCGGGCACGATCTGGCCACGGAGCGGCTCGCAGCGCTTAGGAAAGTCGGCGCGTTCGTCGAGGCGCCCTCGTTCTATCAATATCTGACCGGACGGCAGAACCTGGAAATTTTCTCGGGGCTTTCGGGCGGCGTTTCGCGCGGCGAAATGGATCGCGTGATTGAAAAAGTCGGGCTGCTCGGACGCGAAAACGACAAAGTCAGCGTGTACAGCCACGGCATGCGCCAGCGACTGGGCCTGGCCGCGTGCCTGCTGCCCAAGCCGGAATTGCTGGTGCTGGACGAGCCGACAGACGGGCTGGATCCGCACGGAATCCACGAAACGCGCGAGCTGATCCTGAGACTCGCCCGCGACGAGAAGATGACAATATTTTTATCCAGCCACATGCTCGGCGAAGTAGAAAATCTGTGCAACCGCATCGCGATTCTTGAAAAAGGAACGGTGATTCTGCAAGGCACGCTGAGCGAGCTGGAACGCGAGCATCGCCGCGTGATGGTGCGCGTTGACCGAAAGGACGAAGCGGCGGCGTTGCTGCGCGCGGCGTTTGGATTGAACGCCGAGCGAATCGACGACGCGTTGTGGCTCGTCCCGGCGGCGGACATGGCGTCCGTAAACGCAGCGCTGGTGCGCGCTAATTTCAACGTGGCGTCGATTGCGCGGGAAATGGCGTGGCTCGACCGCTTGTTTCTCGAACATACGACGAGCAAGGAGCCCGCGATGGCGCTCGACGCGGCGGGAGGCCACGCATGACGCCGCTGGGCGAACTGATCGCACTCCTGCGGTTCGAGTGGACGAAAATGCTCGGCCGGCGCATCACGTGGGTGCCGTTCCTGGTGCTAGCCATTGTGGTGACACTGGTGGTAACGGTGTTTCATCGGGTGGAATTCAAATACCAGCGCCGCATCTTTGAAAATTTTCAAATCACGTTTCAGAACAAATCGGATTTCGTGAACGGTTATTACATGACCGCTCATGCCATGAATCCGATTTTTCAGATGCTGATTCCGATCTTTATCGCGGTGGCGTCGGGATTGATGCTCGCGGGCGAAGCGGAACAGGGAACATTGCGTGCCTGTTTGATCCGGCCGGTCGTGCGGCGGCGGTTGATTCTCGGAAAGTTCGTGATGCTTTGCGGCTATGCGCTCGCACTATCGTATTTTGTGCTGACGTTGTTGATGGTCGCCGGGATTTTGAATTTCGGAACAGGGAATCTCTACACGCTGAACATTCTTTTCAATAACGGTCAGGAAGGCGCGAGCGTCGTTACGGCTTCGGAGGCGCCGCTGCGATTTTTGTTCGCGGGATTGCTGGCGTCGGCCGGCATGGCGGTATTGGCCGCACTCGCGCTGCTGGTTTCGGCGCTGGTCGACACCGCGGCGATGGCGTACGTCATCACGCTGTCTGTTTATTTCGCGTTCCTGACACTGCGTTCGTTTCCGTTTCTGGAATGGTTGTATCCGTATTTGTTCGTCACCCACATGATGCGCTGGCAGCAGTGTTTCTACAGCAATGTGAAACTCGGCGAGATTTATGTGTCGCTGATTCATCTGGGTGGCTATCTGGTGGTGCTGCTGGCGGCGGCGATCTTTTTGTTTGAGGAACGCGATATCAAGACGTGAGTCACCCGCCTTTGCGCTGATCCACTTCGACGGGCGGGCGGCCTTCGTGGAACGCGCGCCACTCGGCCGACCATGGCATCCAGAACATCGATACGATGCCGGAGGCGAGCATCAACACGAGCACCGCGACGATCAGCGGCTTTTTGAATTCGAGAACGAATGCGGCGCCGACGCCGACTCCGAACAATAGCCCGGAAATGTGCGCACCGTTTCCAATATTCATGATTTTAAGCCACGTCACGATCACGCAGACCAGCGCCCAGATAACAAATGCGCTCGCGTTGCGCTCGAGCGCGATGGTGCGGAACTGACGGTAATAGCCGCGCGTGACCCAGGTGAATCCGAAGAGCGCGTAGACGACGCCGGACGCGCCGTGGCCGGTTTCGCTGGAGACGGCGAGTTGAATTCCGGAACTGACGAATGCGGCGATGAGGAAAAACGCGGCGAATTTTACGGAGCCCATCACGCGTTCGCACAGTGTGCCAAAAATGACGAGCCAGTAGACATTCATCCCGAAATGCCACCACGCGATGTGGACGAAAACCGATGTCAGCGGACCCCAATACGCTCCGCCCCAGACGCCCTGCGGCGAAGGGTAGCCCCATTTAGCGAGGAGGGTCCAGTTCAGCGTTTTTTCAGCATTGATGCCAAGAAAAAGAATCGCGCAAGCGAGGCACGCCGCGTACGTGACGTAGGGTCGTTCGGCGCGCGGGACCATGAACTCATCGCGCAACGAGCGCTGGGGAATGTTGAATTTCACACGGACGATTTTACGGCTTCGCGGCGTGTTCGGGGAAATCTTTTTCGTAGCGCTTGAGCAGCGCGGACGGATCGGCGTCGACGAGATAGACTTTTCCGTGGATTTTTTTACTCTCGCCCGGCTTCAGGCCGCCGATGCGGAAATCGGAGTGCAGGCACGCGCGCACGCCTTGAAACAGTTCCTGGTACGGCTCCCACGCGGTGGCAAAGATTAATTTATCATCGCCGGAGAAGCAGCCGATCAATCCGTTGCTCGGCACGAGATCGCTGAGCGGGCGCGGGTTGACATCATTGCGGTCAACGTGCTTCGGGCACCAGACCTGGCCGGGAATGTAGCGCGCTTTCATTGCCCAGTTCTTCGTCGGCATGCGTTCCATTTTGCCGTCGAGGTAAATAAAGCACTTCGGCAGATAGGCGATTTTGTCGAGGCCAGTGAATTTTTCGAGTTCGACGCAAGGCTGGACCCACTGCGCGTTTGATTCAGTTTGCGTCGGATTGGTGGCGGTAAGTTTGAAATCGACCTCGTCTGCGCCGGCGGTGATCAGGTGATCGACGATAATGCCGTCGTTGACCGTGCAGCGGAGTTTCAGCCACTTGCCGTCTTTCGCGGCTTCGATCAGTTCCGTCTTGTGGCCGATCGTTGTTTCTTTCCAATCACGATCGGTGGAACCGGGCCGGCAATAGGCTTCGAGATACAGAATCTGCAATTCACCGCCGGGGATTTTCGCGCCGCTGATCTTCAGTTTGTTCTCGGCCCAGGACACGGTTAGCCCGTCTTCGGCGCGGCAGAAAACGCCTGAAAGGAGTAGAGTTGCCAGAATCAGCGTTAGGGCGCGCGGCATTGGATTAATCTCCTTGGACGGTCATATTCGGTGTTTTCGCATACACCGAAAATAGCGATCGGCCGGGCGCGCACATGAGCAGGCGTAGAAAAATGTTTTTCTCAGTTTCCAGACGCATCGACTTCCCTTATTCATATAGTAGGTAATGCTGGGACTGGATCGCCCCGAGAGGACTCGCCGTAGTGGCAAAATTGCTTTTTAAAAGTGGACCCTATTCCGGCAAGAGCGTGACTCTGCCGCTGGGCAAGAATCTGACGATGGGGCGCAACCGCGACCTGGAATTGCCGCTGCCCGATCTGAAACTTTCGCGGCGCCATTGCCAGATCGTTTTCAATGGCGAACGTTGCATTTTGAAGGACCTCGGCAGCACCAACGGAACGATGGTCAACGGCACGCGGCTGGCCGGCGAAGTTGAACTGAACGATTTCGACCGCATCGTGCTGGGCGATACTGAAATCGAATTCCACTACGCCGAGAAAATTCCGCTGCCCGTTGCGTTCGATCCCAGCGAGCCGGATCCGTTCGGACTGGAAGACCAGCAGCCGCAGGATATTCCCCTGCAGGGAGCGGACATTATTCCCGCTGGAGCACAGGCTGCGGTTGTGGTGCCGCCGGTTGCAGTGGCGGTTGAAGAGATTCGCGAATTCGAGGCGATCGCGGTGCTCGACCCTCTGGCCGAGGCACTGAATGAAATGTGCCAGCCGCTGCCGCCCGAACCGCCGCCGATCGCTGCGGCGAGCGCGCCCTCCAACCGACCGATGGTGGTTTTCTGCGAAGGCTGCGAAGGCAGCGTCCCGATGCTCGACCTGGATTTGGGTGTGGCGCGCGAAATAGACGGCAAAACGTACTGCAAGGATTGCATCGCCAAAGGAGTGAACGTCGGAACGGCTGCGCCCGCGGCGGTTGCTCCGGCGGGAACGTTGAATCCGGCGATGAACGATGCCAGGACGCAGACTGTTCCGAAACCGGCTGCCCGGCGAGAAAAGTCGGTCGACGACATCCTTGCGGCGCTGGACGGCGAGGCTGTGGTCGTCGATACGACGCTGAAACGCGGATCGACGGTGATCAATGAAGACGAAACGGCGCGGCGCATGAACCAGATGGAAAAAGTGCAGCAGCAGGTCGTCGCGCGCCCGACGCCGAAGATTGCTCCGCCCAAGAAAGATGTGAAGGAAGAACTGGGCGACGAGTTCGAGGAAATCGGCTGAACGTTTTGCAGGAAATCTTATGCGCTCCCCGCGCATTTGCCGATACCGTATCAATCCCCTTTCACAACGGCGACGGGGACACAAACAGCTCCTCTGACGATCCGGCGGCAGTCATGAACGAAACACTGGAAACACCCGTCGTTGCGGAAGCACCCGCAGAGCCCAGCTATTGGAAAGAAACGCGCCAACCGATTTATTCAGCCGCAGTCGTGCTTCCGTTCCTGATCGCCTATGAAGTCGGCCTGCTGCTATTGCGCTCAGACGAAATCAACGGCGGCGACGCGATTCTTCTCAATCTCGGCGGCCCGATCGTGCGCTGGCTTGGACTCGGAGCCGGTTCGGCGTCGATGATAGCGCTCGGCGCGTTCTTTATTGGAGCGCAGATTCATCGCAAAGGCAGTTGGAAGTTGAAGCCGCAGTTGCTGGCGAGCATTTTTTTCGAGAGCCTCGTCTACGCCGTCGTACTATTTATGCTGCTGGGATATATCGTTCAGTATCTGCCGCATTCGTCGGCCGTGAACGTTCCACGTCCGGAACTTGCGGAAGAACGCGTCGCTCGAAAGTCGCCGCCGCGACGCACCACGGACGAAACGGCGGCACCCGCGTCCAAACCGCGTAGCGGAAACCGCCCAACACTGCGCGAGTTCGTGCTGTATTGCGGCGCGGGCGTGTACGAAGAGCTGGTGTTTCGCGTCATCCTGCTCGGTCTGCTCTCGCTGGTGTTCAACAAGCTTTTTCACATGGAGAGCGCCTACGCGGCCGTTTGGTCGGTCGTCACCGGCGCGATTATTTTCTCGGGATTTCATCACATCGGCGGCGAACCGTTTTTCATCGGGATTTTCTTGCAGCGCGTATTTGCCGGACTGTATTTCGCCGCGATTTATTACAACAGATCGTTCGGCGTCGCGGCGGCCAGCCACGCCATGTACGACATCCTCATCGGGCTGAATCAGTGGACGCGCGGCTGATGCGCGCTACCATTTTCGCAACATGAGTTCCCTGATACGCATCGCGCGGCCCGACGACGCCGCGGCCATCGCGGCAATTTACGCGCCGTACGTTCGCGAGACGGCGATCACATTTGAACTCGATGTTCCCGCCGACGATGAAATGCGGCGGCGCATCACCGATGTCCTGTCGTACTCGACCTACCTTGTCTTCGAGCGCGACGGCGCCATCGCCGCGTACGCTTATGGCTCGCGCTTCCGCACACGCGCGGCGTATCAGTGGGCGAGCGAGACGACGGTTTATGTGGATCGCAACCAGCACGGGCGCGGAATTGGGCGCGCGCTGTACACGTCGCTGCTCAATTGCCTGCGCGCGCAGGGATTCACCGTCGCAGTCGGCGTGATTGGATTGCCGAATGCCGGCAGCGTCGTTCTGCACGAAAAGATGGGCTTCAAGCTGATCGGCAACACGCGCGCAACCGGCTATAAACTCGGCCGCTGGCACGACGTCGGCTGGTACGAACTGGCGCTGATCGAACCGCCGCAAAATCCTCAGACGCCGGCGACGCTGCAAACGTTGAGCAGCGACGCGCGCTTTCTAGCGGCGATAAAGTCGGGAATGAGTTGCTTTAAGCCTTGAGGCTACCCCCGCCCTTTACTTTTCGGTTTTCAGCCAGTCTTTGAACGCTTCGCGAATCTTATAGACCTTTGGCAACGAGCAACCCTGGACATAGGGCTGGTTCGGATTGTTCGTGACGTAATCCTGGTGGTAGTCCTCGGCCGGGAAGAACTCGGTCAGTTTTTCGAGCGACGTCACCACGGGCGCGTTGAAGAATTTCGCAGCGTCGAGCTGCTTGATGTACGCCTCGGCAACCTTCTTCTCGTCGTCATTCGCGTAGAAAATCGCGGAGCGGTACTGGCGGCCGACATCGTTGCCCTGGCGGTTTTTCGTCGTCGGATCGTGCGCGGTCATAAAGACCTGCAGCAACTGGCCGTAACTGATTTGCGACGGATCGTACACAAAACGAATTGCTTCGGCATGATTGGTGGTGCCCGAGCAGACGGTTTTGTAATGCGCTTTCTCTTTCGTGTCGCCGGCGTAGCCGCTGGTGACGCTTTTCACGCCCTTGATCTGGCGGAAGACGGCTTCGGTGCACCAGAAGCAGCCTCCGGCGAAAACAGCGTTCCGCGTCTCTCCGGCTTTTCCGGCTGGAAGATCGATTTCAGGTTTGGGCGGGCGCTCAGAAGCGTGGGAAGACAAAATAGGCATAAGAATCACTCCGATCAGCAGAGATTTAAAAATGAATTTCATTCGCGGAGCCCTCGTTCGACGCTGTCAATTATGCACCGGTCGGGTGATCGTGCAATGTTTTCAGTGGAGATTATTGGCGCCCGGACAACGTCACTTGCATTGCGCGCGGCGTGACGTTGAATCTAGGCGCTCGATACCTTCGACACGGAGAGTTTATGACTATTCGGAAAAATCGATTTGGAATCCTGCTCGCCTGCCTGCTGGGCAGTTTCATCGCGCGCGCCGAAGACTGGCCGCAGTGGATGGGTCCGCAGCGCGACGATGTCTGGCGCGAGGACGGGATTCTCGAAAAGTTTCCGGCGGGTGGACCGAAAGTGTTGTGGCGAACGCCGATCGGGGCCGGCTACGCCGGGCCGGCGGTGGCGGGCGGGCGCGTTTACGTCATGGATCGCGTGCTGGCAACGGGCGCAAAGAATGCAGCCAATCCGTTCGCGCGCGACGTGGTGAACGGCAGCGAACGCGTGCTTTGCCTGAACGAAAAAGACGGCGCGATCGTCTGGACGCACGAGTACGAATGCGCATACGACATCAGCTATCCCGGCGGCCCGCGCGTTACTCCCGTTGTCGCGGACGGAAAGGTTTACACGCTCGGTGCGGAAGGACATCTGTTCTGCCTCGACGCCGCGAGCGGAAAAGTCATCTGGTCGCATGAATTCAAGAAGGATTACAGCGTCGATTCGCCGATGTGGGGATTCTCAGCGCATCCGCTTCTCGACGGAAACAAGCTGATCTGCATCGCGCGCGGCGGCGGAAGCACTGTCGTCGCGTTCGACAAAGACAGCGGCAAGGAAATCTGGCGCGCACTGACCGCGGCCGAGCCCGGCTATTGTCCGCCGGTGATTTACACGATCAACGGAAAACGCCAGCTCATCATCTGGCATCCCGAAGCGATCAATGGCCTCGATCCCGAAACTGGAAAATCGATCTGGTCGTTCAAATTCGCGGTGAAGGCCGGGCTTTCGGTGCCGATGCCGCGCGTGATTCCGCAGAAAGACGGCAGCACGCTACTTTTCGTCACTTCATTTTACAACGGACCGGTGATGTTGAAATTCACACCGGGGAACGATCTGCCGGCGCTGCTCTGGCGCGGAAAAGCGAACAATGAGAACCACACCGACGTTCTGCACAGCATCATTCCAACTCCGTTTGTCGAGGCTGGGTTTATTTATGGCGTGTGCAGTTACGGCCAATTCCGCTGCATCAACGTCGAAAGCGGCGAACGGGTGTGGGAAAGTTTCATTCCGACCGGCGGGCCGTACGAAAAACCCGAAGGCGCGCGCTGGGCGAATGCGTTTATCATCAAAAACGGCGATCGCTTTTTTCTGCCGAATGAAAAAGGCGACCTGATCATCGCGAAGCTGAGTTCAAAAGGCTACGAAGAGATCAGCCGCGCGCATTTGCTCGAGCCGACGTCGAGCGCCATGGGTCGGCCGGTGGTCTGGTCGCACCCGGCGTTTGCGAACCGCTGCATTTACACACGCAACGACAAAGAAATCATTTGCGTGTCGCTCGCGGCGGAGGCGAAGTGAACGCCTTTACTTCGCCGATCCGGTTTTGCCTTTCTTCGCCGAGTACGTAACTTTCTGCGACGTGCGGTACATCGTCTGATTGAAGAGCACGATCACATCAACGGTGCGGGCCTGCAATTTCGCGTCGACCGAGCCATCGAGTTTTTCGTCAGACAGCGGCGTGGTGTATGAACCTTTGTTAAAGTTGGCGGTGAACTTGGAAGTCTGCGCCGCGACCACGCCCTTTTTCTTCCGCACCATCATTTTGAACGAGGCGTCTCCCTTCGGGGATGTTCCCTTGTCGTTCAACATGAATTTCCCGAAGACGCCGCCGAAGAAAATCGACACTTCCTTACCAGCCGGCGCGAATCCCGCGGGAACTGGCAGCGTTCCCTGCAGTGTCACATGATCGACGCCGGTTTTGAGGAAATTCAATTTCACCCCGACTTTAGTCAACGTCAACATCTGCGCCTGGCCCGAGGCCGCTCCGCCGAACGGAGTGGAGGCCGGATCAGACGGAGACGAACCGTAAAGCGTTTCGAATTCATTGGGGAATCCGTCGCCGTCGGAATCGATTGTGCTCCCGCCCGCGCCGCCTCCACCGCCGCCACCACCCGCTCCGCCGCCGGCTTTGAAAAACTGCAGCAGCTGGCGCAGCGCTTCGGGCTTATTTTGCGGCGTGGTATTCAGTGCCTGATCCTTGGTGTTGATTCCGTGGCAGGACGTGCAGGTACGAATCTCGCCGGGCTGGAACGTGAGCCAATAGCGTTCGCGCACGATTCCGGTGCCGGCCGCATCTGTGAGCTGCCACGTCATCGAGCGGCGCGCGGGAACGAACGCGGCCGTCGATCCGTCGCTCGCGATCTGCACACTGCCCTTCGCCGTGCCGGCCGGAACGGTTGGATTGACCGCGGCCGGATCATGCATTTCCTGAGCAATCACGCGACGACCGGGGCTGGGCGTGCCGCCGGCGGTCATCAATCCTTTACCCCGAAGCTGGTCGGCCTGGAAAAGCTGCAGGAAATTGACGTCGTAAACTTTTCCGGGCTTCCCGATGGTCTTCACCGTCGTGCCGGGAACATTTAAATTGAACGGTTGCTGCGCGTCGTTGTAATCGCGCGTCGTGACGTTGCGACTGACGATGACCGCGAGATTATTCTGGCGCAGATACGTCTGGAACGCGGACAAGTCGACGTTTTCCTCCGTGAAAATCTGCGCTTCTGGGCTTTCGAGGGAGGCCGTGCGCCGTGCGGGCTTGGGGCGAGCGCGAACTTCGACGGGATCGAGTTCCCACAGATTTCCCGTGAAGCTCACCGCGACGTCAGGGCTCCACCACGACACCGTGACCGGGATTCCCGCAGTAAGAGGTTGGTCGGCGACCCAGACACCGCTCACATTTTTCATTGTCTTCAGACGGAAATCGTAGCGCGATGTGGGAGCGGCGGTGCTGCCTTCGTTCTTGTCGGCGCGCGTTTCGGGCGTATGCGCGGCGATCAGCACTCCACCCGAAAGGGGCAGCGGATTTCGGTAATGGCCGGAATGATTTGGCGACGCCGGCGTATTGTCGTCGTTGTAGCTCGCGGTGTCGCGGTGCGTGACGTAAGTGAGCATCATGTCGTCGGCATTGACCGATGGCGCGCCCGTCAGCGAAATGATCTGCCCGGCGGCGTGCGTCGAAAACTCCGGCGCATCGATGCCGTAGTAAACACCTGGGTTCGCGGCGTCTTCCTGGATCTGGAAAAAGTTCTCGATCGAATTGGGATTTTTGCGCGGCGTGGCCGAACTGTGATAGACGAGATTGGGATCATCGTTAAAGGAAACGTCGAAATAATCGTGCAGTTCATGGCGGCCGACATGATTCACAGTTTCTTCGTCGGTGCCATCCTCGTTGATCTGCCACGGGAAAAACTGGTTGAACGTATGCGGCTCGAGAGTCGCACCGTTAGGCTCCACTCGCGGCTCGGGATACACTTCAGTGCGATTGTTGAAGAGGTATTCGGCGCTCGCCGTTTCGTCGGAGTAATTGAACGTACCGTACGTCCCACCTTCGTTGTTATCTGAATCGGCCTGCTGATCGCGCTGCAAGTGATCCCAGCGGATGAAAATGACGCGGCCAAAACTGTCAACGATCGGCGTGAAATTTCCCGACGGATTCTGATTGATCATGAAGAGATCGCCGGAGACCGGATCGAGGCTCCACAATCCCGAAACCGTCGGCGCTTCTTCGTACTCGTCCAACTGCGGATAAAGCTGCGCTTCGCCGTTGCGAGGCCGGTCACTCGTGAAGATGATGCGGTCGTCCGTGCCATAGATGGGGCTGACGTTGTTGAACGTCGCGGGCTGATTCGGAACTTTCGTGATGACTGGCGTTTCGTTCTGCCCGAGTCCCGTGATTTCGTAGATCTGCCAGTAATAGTCGGCGACTTCATATTGCTTCGTCGGCGCGCCGATCACCATGCTGAAAATCGCCTTCGTGCCGTTCCAATGCACGCAAGGCTGCCGCACAGCGATCGCGTTCGCTCCCTGCTGGCCGGTCGTTCCAAAGCCCGCGGCCTGGGTCAGATTTTTCAGCGATCCGTCGGTATAACGAATGAACAGATCGCCGCCGCGCGAAACAGATTCCAACGATCCCTGGTGATTTCCGAACGTCGACGCAATCGTTGTGAAATCTCCCGGAACAGGAACCTGGCCCACAAACAAGATGGGCGTGTCCACGCTCGCGCCGCGCACAGAACTAACAGCGAGCACAGCCGCAACGACCGCGAAAACCGAGAACCGACGAACAGTCTCAACCACGTTACTCTCCTTATCATGTAACTAAATTTGCAACCGCAACCCTATGCGCAAAAGACATGCCCGAAATTTTCACACTCATTGCACGGTGCAGGGCGCCAGATATTGGCAGTACGGCGCGAAACTTAACGTTTTTTGACAGTCTCTGCAATGCGAAGGAAAGAGGTGAACGTTATTCCAATATTCCTTTAACTTCGCCCGGCGATTCGCGCAGGGAAGCGATTTGGGGTAGCGACAGCGGGCGTCCGTAAAAGAGGCTGCAATCGAGCGATTCAAGAAGTGAGATGAGGCGGAGTTTGAGGTTCGGCATCCGATAGTCTTTTTCGCGAGCGTACGCGGTTCAATTCAGGGAAACACAACATACCCCATTCCTGCGCGGCGTTGCAAATGTGACTGTCGGAATTTTTCGACTATTTGGGTTTTGTCTTTGGCGCTTCAGACAGCAAATAGGTCATCAAATCTTTGACTTGCTGCGTTGTCAGCGCGTCGAGAAGGGCCTCGGGCATCAGCGATTGTTTGACAGCGACCATCGAGCGGATCGATGCGCGCGGAATCGCAGTGGATTGGGCGCTCGCATCGCCGAGGCGGATTTCCGATTCGTTCGCGGCGACAACGATGCCGTTGAGCACTTTGCCATCGTCGAGTTTGACCATGTATTGCAAATAATCGGGATTGATCGCCGCGCTCGGCTGGCGAATATCTTTCATCACGGACTCAAAATCACGGTGAATCAGATTGGAGAGATCGGGCGCCACTTTTCCACCTTCGCCGTCCTTCATGTGGCAGGTCGCGCAGCCAGGCGCCTTGCTAAAAAACAGCGTCTTGCCGGCATTCCAATCTCCGCCCGCGATTTCGGGAATGGTGCGGACTTCGTCGACTCCATCCAGAGCATTCGCCCACGGCAGCAGAAACCGGCGACGCATTAGCGCACGTTCGCGCGGGTCTTCGTTCGTGTGAAAAGAGACGGTAAGCACGGGTGCCTGAGCGTCGGTCAATACGGAAAGCTCAACGGGCGTCCAGCGTTTCTCGGCGTTGACCTGAAGCGTACTCGTGCGATCGGATGTGCGAGTGACAGTCGCGGGAGCACTCGAACCGAGCGTCAACGCGCTGCTGGCCGAAAAGGTGAGCGTCACCGTTTCCGTCGCCGGTTGATAGTCGAGCTTCGACCCCGGCTGGATCGCTGGATGCAACATCTGCCAAAGATCAAGCTGCCCTTTCAGCCGCAACGTTCCCGGTGTCTTCAGCAATTCCCATAGTCGCGCATGTTCGGCGCTGCCACGCGTCATTTCTGCGGAGACGGCCAGATCGGCGTGCGGCAGCCAGCCGCTCCAAGTGTATTTTCCGTCTTGAGACTGCCAGCCGGCTTCGAGGCCGCTCAGGTCGCACGCGAGTTCCACGACCGGCTGCTGCGGCACGGCCGCCGCGATGTTGGCGGATTTCGTCCACGGAATGCGCAGCACGTAATTCAGCGCATCTTTGCGCTCGACGCTTTCCACGAGCAGCGTCCGACCATCGTTCAACACTTTTGCGGAACGCACAGGCACTTCGATGCGCGGCTTTTTCTGCTGAATATCTTTCACGACCGCGTAACCGGGGCGCAGCGTTTCAAAATCGTCGCCGGCGCTGATGTATTTTCCGCCCTGCATCGTGATGACGTTCACGACGGCCGCTTGCGTTTCTTTGTCGAGCTCGTGGTCAAATTCGATACGCGTCTCCCGAGGTCCGGCTGCCCAGATCGCGACAGGTTGCGGCGTCTCCTTCTTGTAGCTGATCTTGAAAAGCTTGCCTTTGCCGCTCGGTCCGCTGCCCCAATCCGGGGCGCCACCGTGGCAGGCGACGACAAGATCTCCCTGCGGCGAAAACGCGACGTCGGCGGGCAACATGCCGATGCAGGCGATGAGCTGGTTTTGCGCGACGTAGCCGCTCGCGGTTTTTACGACCTGCGTGCGAAACAATTTTCCTCGTGATTGGCCGGCAACGAATGCGCTGTCCTCCCACGCCGGCGGGCCAAACGTTTTCCAGCCCTCGCACGCAGAATTAAACCGGAATCCGCAAGTGGATTCATGCTGCGGCGCATAATCAAAAACGCTCGGCTCATCAATGACGTTCGGCAGATGTTTCGGGTGGCGCGGAGGAAAACCGTAGTGGCGGCCTTCCTGAATGTAGAGCAATTCGTCGAATGGATTCCCGTTGGGCATCCAGGTTGCGCCCTCCTGGTCGGTCGCGAAAAGATCGCCGTTTTTATAAAACTGCATCGAGACAAGAAATCGCACACCCGTCGCAACAATTTCGGGTTTCCCGCCCGGAGATATGCGCAACACCACGCCTCGGCGCTTCGTGAGATCGTATTCGGCTTTGCCTTCCCTATTCAGCATGTAGCCGTTGTTGTAATTGGGAGTGCCCGTCGACGTATAGATCGTGCCGTCCGGCGCCACGGCAAGGCCGATGGCGTCGTCTACACGGCGTTGGAGATAGAGAGGATTCTTGCTGAGCTCTTCGTCGCGCCATCCATTGGCGGCAATCTCTTCTTTGTCGGGAACGCCATCACGGTTCATGTCAATGTGAGCAATGAGTTCATGCCGGCGCAGAACCAGAAGACAATCGCGCACGAACGCGATGCCGAGCGGAAAATCAGCGCTTACCTTGTCGTAGAACGTCGTGACAGAATCTTCGAGACCGTCACCGTCGGTGTCCTTCAGCAGATGGACGCGACCGTCGTAGCCCGCCGCGAAAAGACGGCCGTCAGGAGCGTAAATGATATTATTGATGTTCGTCAGATTCACGGGAAGTTCGCGAATGGTCAAGCCGGGGACGAGCGACTGCATCACGGGAGGATTGGCGACTCGCTCAAAGGCATCTGCAAACGAGTATGAATTTAATATAAAACAGAAAATCGCACAAAATTGGGCGCCTCGCATGATGCACTCGCTTTCTGACTTCAATTGGGTGTTGTACAATTCTTTCAGGGCCCTACTGTCCATGCCATTGACTTATTGAATAATACGCATGATATTCCAACGAGCAATGGGACGATTCCATCCATTTGTTGGACAATCTTAACAGGCGGCACGATGCGATCTTTCCGACATCACTATCCCGTACGACCGGTTGATACTTCCGAGATCACGCTGCGCGGCGTTGGGATTCACGAGCACATGAAGCCCGGCACGGTCAAGCGTCCGCGGGGCATCGACACGCATTTGTTCGTCTATTTTTATACGGACGCGTTCGATACACGCGCAGAGGGCAATATGCATTTTCCCGCGGGCTCGATCGTGATCTGGAAGCCATTCGCATCGCACGATTTTGGCGACCGCCAACGCGAGTGGGACCATTCCTGGATGCTGGTGAGCGGACAACGCGTCTCGCGTGAAATTAGACGACTGAAGATTCCGTGCGGCATACCCCTCGCGGCCGCGGGACTTGCAGGCTTGACCGAAAAGGCACTCTTTGAAATCGACCAGGAGGCTGTGAAGCGGGAGGCGGACGCGGCGATCGTCGGCAACCTCGTGCAGAATTTTCTGATCGGAGTCGGACGGCTGCTGCAAGCTCCAGATGCGCGAACGGTTGCACCGGTGGAATACCTGCTCGTGAAAACGTACATGGAGGAGCACTTTTCGGAACCGCTCACGCTTGGACAGTTGGCGCGGCGCGTACATCGATCGGTTCCGCGATTTGCGACGCGATTTAAAGCGCTGTTCGGAATTCCGCCGCTGGATTATCTGATTCGTCTGCGCATGCAGCGGGCAGAATTTCTTCTGCACGACCGGAGTTATAGCATCGGCGAGATCGGCCGCGCGGTCGGATATCCGGACCTGCATTATTTCTCGCGGCTCTTCAGAAAGCGCTTCGGGCGCAGTCCAAATGCCATGCGCCGCGATTGAGAACCACTTCCGCTAAAACGGCACTCCATTGTTGGCGGCCAGCGCGGGCGCCATGTGGGCGCCAACTTCGGCGAGCAGGTCTTTCACCGTGCGGCTGTCGTCGGTCAAAAAGTGGTCGACCCAGCGCCTGCCGTATTGAACATGATTGCCTTCGTCCGACCAATCGACATCGGCGAAGAGCTGCGTGCGATGGTCACCAGCTTCCTCATAACGCTTCACACGCGGCTGCTTGCGCGGCATGAAATAGACTTCGAGATCAAGCGTCAGATAGCAGAGCCGGTGCAAAACTGGAAGGCTTTCGGCGCGCTCGAAGAGCGTCAAGTTCACTTCGTCCGGTTGCGCGCCGAGTTCCGTCAGGCGGCGCAACCCGAACTCGGCGTGGCGGACTTCGTCCCAGAAATGGTGCGACATGTCGAACGTGAATTCCCACGGCGCGTTTAGATCCCACGCGTCGCTCAAAATCGTGGCGATCAGCGCGGCGGCGTAAAATTCATTAAAGAAGATACGGAACTCAGCAATGCGTTTGGCCTCGAAATCGAGTTCCATGCGCTGCGCGTAGGGTTGGAGCACGCCACGCTTGATACGGTCATCGAAAACGAGCGTCGCTGCGCGCTGCTGATGAACGAGTTCGACTTTTTCAGACGCATACGCAATCGGCTCCAGGCCGTGTATGCCGCCGGTCTGCGAAAGAAGGATTTCCAGTTTCGCGGTCCATGGCGAACTGTGCGGCGTGCGCGGCGTTGCAAGCCATTCGCTGTCGCGCTCGAGATCTCCGATTAGGCGTCGCAACAGGCGGCACTCCTGCGCGTTGGCGCTGCGATCGGCGAGGTCGAGATGCTCCTGATATGCGTGCTTCAACCGCGTTGCAATCAGCCGCATGCCGGCGAGGAACGCCGCTTCGTCCGGGACGTTCAGCAGTGCTTCACCGAGTCGCTTGAGTGACGGCTCGATGTTGGCTTCGCGGTGGCCGCCGCGCATTTCGTTGAGTCGCCGACGAATGACATCGACGCGCTCGGCGTGCCCCCAGAGCTGATAAGCCATCGCAATCTTGTCTTCGTACGCAGGAATGCGCAGAAACCAGGCTGCGAGCGCGCGGATTGCACAGCGCTCCAAGAAGGCATAGCGACCCAGCAGCCTTACTGTGGTCGAAACATCAATGCCATTCTGCTTGCGGGCGGAGACATAGTGAGTCAGGGC
>Ga0265314_10002322_pt1 | contig 19652 bp, 16 predicted proteins | sample 4126metaG_FD_203106 | JGI IMG/M metagenome (GOLD analysis project Ga0265314, IMG submission 203106) | Rhizosphere microbial communities from Carex aquatilis grown in University of Washington, Seatle, WA, United States - 4-1-26 metaG | ecosystem: Host-associated > Plants > Roots > Rhizosphere >... | reverse complement strand
AACTCGGTCGCCAGGCGCGCTTTGTTGGATTGAAGATGGCCGATCAGGTGGAACTGAGCGTCGGCCAATCCGGCGAGCGCAGGATGCTTTTCCGCGAACTCCTGGACGTAGTTTTCACCGAACACGCGCAGGCCCAACGAGTAAGCCTCGCACATCACCGCGGCGGAGAATTTCTTGGTGACCGCAACCAGGGTGACCTGATCGCGGGTGCGGCCGGCGCGTCCGACGGCCGTCTGGATGCGATTCTCGACTTGCTCGATACGTTCCGCAAGGCTCATGCGGAAAGCCATCCTGGCATCGATGCGGCGGTCGCGGGCGGCACTCCATGGCCGGCGCCTTCGACGACTTGCAAACGCGCGGTAACCGGAATCAGTTTGATCGCTTCCCTTAATTCGTCCACTGTGCCGAACGGATCGCGCGTCCCGTGAACAAACACTGCGGGAGTCCGCAGTGATCGAAAGTGTTCCGTTCGAAGCTGGCCGGGTTTTCCGGGCGGATGCAGCGGATACGAGAGCAGCAGCAGTCCGTCCGCCACGCTGGGATCTTCCGCGGCCACCATGCTCGACTGACGGCCGCCGTAGGATTGCCCGGCAAGATAAAGAGGAACATCCGGAGCGATTTGCCGCAGCAGCTTTCCGGCCTCCAGAATGCCCTCCCGGTCGCGCTTGCCCGAGCCGCCCGGCGCGCTCCGCGGGCCGGCTTGACGAAACGGCAGGTCCCAGCGCAGAACCAAATATCCGGCTTCGCAGAAGGCCTTGGCGACTGCCACCATCAGGGGATTCCCACAATTCCCGCCTGCTCCATGGGAGAGAAGCATGGAGGCCTTAACCTTATCCGGTTTATGCAGCCAGCCCTTCACGCCGGGCAGTTCCAACCTATCGACCGATGCCATATATGCTACGTTTGACCGCATACCATGGTATCGCTTGGCGACATTCAAGCCGCTCGGGAACGCATTCGCGGCGCTATTCGTCAGACTCCCGTGCTGTATTCGGAACTCCTATCGCGCGAAGCGGGCAATCAGCTTTTTCTGAAGCTCGAAAACCTGAATGTCACGGGTTCCTACAAGGAGCGCGGCGCGTTAAATAAGATTCTCACACTGACCGCCGAAGAACGATCCCGCGGTGTGATCACAGCTTCCGCCGGAAATCACGCGCAGGCAGTGGCGTATCACGCATCGCTGCGCGGCATTCGGGCGCAGATCTGCATGCCGGAATACACGCCCTTGGTGAAGGTCACCTCGACCCGCGCCTGGGGCGCCGAAGTGATTCTCTTCGGAGCCAACTATGACGAAGCTCTGGAGGAAGCCCGGCGGCGCTGCCGTGCTGAAAACCTGGTTTTTCTTCACGCCTTTGACGATCCCGCGGTGATCGCGGGGCAGGGCACTATCGGGCTGGAGCTGCTGGAACAGCTTCCCGATATGGATGCTGTCGTCGTCCCTGTGGGCGGCGGGGGACTCATCGCCGGCGTGGCGTGCGCAGTCAGGGAAACGCGTCCCGAGGTGCGGATCGTCGGGATTCAACCGCAAGCACTGCCTTCGATGGAAGCTGCACTGCTCCAGCGCAAAACAGTGATGTTGCCCGCGGCGGCCACCATTGCCGACGGTATCGCGGTGCGTCAGGTGGGCGAGCTGACGCTGGAGTTGGCCTTGAAGTACGTCGAGGAAGTCGTAACAGTGGACGATGAAGAAGTCGCTCGCGCGATCCTGCGGCTTCTCGAAAAGCAGAAGATGCTGGCTGAAGGCGCGGGAGCCGTCGGCGTGGCGGCGCTGCTGCATGGAAAGACCACCTTGCGCGGGAAAAAGGTCGCGGTCGTGATCAGTGGGGGAAATATCGACGTCACCTTGCTCGCGCACATTATCGAACGCGGGCTGGTGAAGGACGGGCGGCTGGTGCGCCTGAGGATCACGCTGCCCGATCACCCCGGGGGCCTCGAGCGGCTGACCGAAGTGATCGCGGGCGAGCGCGCGAATATCGTCCAAGTGGTGCACGACCGGGCGTATTTCGGCGTGCATCTGGGCGAAGCGAAGATCGACGTCACCATGGAGACGCGCGGAGCGGACCACGCCGAAGAAATGATGCGGCGGCTGCGCGAAGCCGGGTACGCGTTCGAGCGCGTGTTGTGACGTTGTGGAGCGGGCTTTAGCCTGCAACGGGTGCTTCAGCACCCGCGCCGAATCGGAGGCTAAAGCCTCCGTTGCAGGCTGAAGCCTGCTCCACTCAAACCGGCCGCCGGATGCCTAGCCGCTTCATCAGGCTGCGCAGCGTGCTGGGGTTCATCTCCAGGATTCGGGCGGCGCCTTTCGGACCTTCCACCACCCAGTTGGTGCTGGCCAGCACGCGTTCGACATGCTGGCGTTCGGCTTCCTCGAGCGATTGGGGAACGGAGACTTCCGCAGCGCTGTGCGCGGCCCCAAGTTCCAGGGGCGCGTCGAGAACTTCGCCTGGGCTCAGGACCACGGCGCGGGCCAGGAGATTTTCGAGCTCGCGGACGTTTCCGGGCCAGTCGTAAGCCATCAACTGCCGCATGGTCGCGTCCGAGATGCGCTGGACACGGCGTCCGAACTGCCTCGACAGGACCTTGACGAAGTGAGTCGCCAGAGCCGGGATGTCCTCGCGGCGATCGCGCAACGGCGGCACCTCCACGGGAATCACCAGCAGGCGGTAGTAGAGGTCCATGCGGAAGCGGCCTTCCCTTACAGCCTCGGCCAGGTTGCGGTTGGTGGCGGCGAGGATGCGCACATCCACCTTCACCGTGCGGTTCGATCCTACGGGTTCGAATTCCTGCTCCTGCAGGACGCGCAGAATCTTCGACTGGCTCTCCAGCGGCAGCTCCGTGATCTCGTCCAGAAACAAGGTTCCGCCGTGGGCATGCTCGAAGCGCCCGACGCGGCGCTCGGTGGCGCCGGTGAAGGCGCCCTTCACGTGGCCGAACAACTCGCTCTCCACCAAGCCCGCTGAGATCGCCGCGCAATTGACCTTCACCAGCGGCCGATCCTTGCGCGGGCTGAGGTTATGGATCGCGCGCGCCACCAGTTCCTTGCCGGTGCCGGTCTCGCCGGTGATCAGTACCGTAGCGGACGTTCCGGCCACCAGCCGGATGCGATCGACCAACTCGCGGAACGGCGGGCTGCTGCCGATCAGCTCGTGGTTGTTGTGGTCCGCCTTGATCTCGTCGAGCAGATAGGCGTTGTCCTGCTCCAGCACGCTCTTTAGCGCGGTAAGCTCGGCGACGTGCTGTTTGAGTTCGGCGTTGAGCCGGAGAACCTCCGCTTCCGCCTGTTTGAGCTCGGTGATGTCGCGCGCCGTGACCCAGGCTCCCGTGTATTTGCCGTGTTCTATGATTCCCTGCCGCGTCATCAGAAGGACACGCCCCTGCAAGGTGCGTTCGACCTCCGAGGACTGCCAGCGAGATCGGATGCCGGCAAGGGTGCGTTCGATTTGCCCGGCGTCATCGCGCGCGCTGATCGCTTCTATTCGCGCGCCGATCAGATCTTCGGCTTTGTCCCGGCCGAAGATCTTGGCCGCCTGCTCATTGCAGTCGGCGACGAAAGCATGACGGTAAATCAGCTCCAGTTGCTTTTGTTCGGGCAGATCCAGCGCAATCGGCTGATCGAGATCGATGCGCATCACCGCTTCATTGCCATGACTGACAAGAGCGCGATAGTGCTGTTCGCTGCGGGCCAGCGCGTCTTCGTAGTTCTTGCGTTCCAGCTCAGAAGAAGCGCGCACCGTGAAAATCTGGAGTACGGTTTGGGCCAGTTTCGCGTGTTGCATGGGCTGGCGGGAGAGTGCGCAAACCAAGCCCAGACAGCGCCCGGCGGAATCGACCATGGGAGCGTCCATGTAACCCTTGGCACCCATTTGCGCAACCAGGAGGTTTTTGTCGTACTCCCGAGTCGGAGCGTCCGCACCGTCGGCGTAAGCTGCCAGCGTTGCGATCCGGCTTCCGCCCGGCTGCAGGGCCCCGACCAGTACGAAGTCCGCCTTGAGCGCTGCGGCCAGATGGCGGGCCAGCGACCGAAAGAAGGCTTCTCCGGTCTGTCCGGACACGCCTTCCGCAATCTCGAAGACGAGATGCTCGAGAAGCCCGTTGGCTTCACTCGGGGCGCTCATAAGTTTAGGAGGCTCCCCTTCTGCACGGGGGCCGTGCGGACAATTGTATTCGAGCGGGATCTCCGGTGCAATCGCCGATAGCGCTTCACACGCAGGTCGTGCCGGTCTTGCACTCGCCGCTCTCCCTGGCTCCGGGCCACGCGGTCCAGCGAAGCAGAACCAGGCGGAGTTTCTCGATCTGGAAAGGCTTCGGCATCAGATCGTTCATTCCAGCCGCCAGGCACTCGGCGCGATCGCGGCCGGCGGTGGTGCCGATGATGGGAATTTGCTTGCCGTGGAGCATGGTACGAATCCGCGCCGTAGCCTCGAAGCCGTCCATCACTGGCATCTGCCACCCCATGAGCACCAGGTCGTATTTGTGCCGGCGGAAGCTTTCGACTGCCTTCGCTCCGTCGTCCACGGTCTCTACCGCGCAAGCCAGCCTCTCCAGCATCACCCCGACGGCTTTCGCGCTCACCTCGTCGTCCTCAACAACCAGGACTCGAATCAGTTCTGTTGACATCGACATGATTAAGGCACGCGGCTGGCCATCTCTAAAAGATTGAAATACCGAGGGTCAGTGAGTCGATTGGCGCGAGATCTCGTGGGAACTGGGCCATTTACCACGACATTGCGTGGGGATCGTCGGGATGCTTTTTGAGCGGCGTTTATACTTATAGGCACAGCCTTGTAGGAAGAAAGCCATGTCCACGTTTCGCCTAGGAATCGACTATAAACCGCGCGGCGATCAGGCCACGGCCATCGAGGCCCTGCTGCGCGGCCTCAAGGACGGCGAGCAGCACCAGGTTCTCTTAGGTGTGACCGGTTCGGGTAAGACGTTCACGATGGCCAAGGTCATCGAGAAACTGAATCGCCCGGCCCTGGTCCTGGCACACAACAAGACACTGGCCGCGCAGCTATATCAGGAGTTCAAATCGTTCTTTCCGTCGAACGCGGTGGAGTACTTCGTCAGCTACTACGATTACTATCAGCCGGAAGCCTACATTCCCGCGGGCGACGTATACATCGAAAAAGAAGCCACCATCAACGACGAGTTGGATAAGCTGCGGCTATCGGCAACCCGTTCGTTGTTCGAGCGGCGCGATTGCGTGATCATCGCCAGCGTCAGTTGCATCTACGGACTCGGTTCGCCCGAGGCGTATTACGGGATGCTGTTGATGCTCGAAAAGGGCCAGAAAATCAAGCGCGAGGAGATCACCGGCAGGCTGGTCGATATCCTGTACGAGCGTCATGAGGGCGATTTCAAGCGCGGGACCTTTCGTGTGCGTGGAGACATCATTGAGATTTATCCCACCTACGACGACTTGGCGTTCCGCATCAGTCTGTGGGGCGATGAGATCGAGTCGCTGGAGCAGATCGATCCGCTGACCGGCCAAGTCAAGCAGACCTATCTGCGGCTGCCGATTTATCCCAAGTCGCACTACGTCATGAGCGAGGAGACGCGCTCGAACGCGCTTCGCAGCATCGAGAATGAGCTGCAGTGGTGGAAGGCTGAGCTGGATAAAGAAGGCAAGCGGATCGAGGCGCAGCGCCTGTGGCAGCGCACCATGTTCGATCTGGAGATGATCCGCAACATCGGGTATTGCCACGGCATCGAGAACTATTCGCGGCATTTTTCGGGCCGGTTGCCGGGGCAAGCCCCGCCGACGCTGCTGGATTATCTGCCCTCGGATGCGTTGCTGTTCCTGGACGAAAGCCATCAGACGGTTCCGCAGCTGGGCGGCATGTATCACGGCGATCGCTCCCGCAAAGAGAACCTGGTGAAGTTCGGGTTCCGCCTGCCCAGCGCGTTGGACAATCGTCCGCTGACGTTCGAGGAATTCGAGAATCGCGTGCACCAGGCGATTTACGTATCGGCGACCCCTGGTCCGTACGAGCTGACGAAAACTTCCGGGGTGGTGATCGAGCAGATCATCCGGCCGACTGGCCTTGTGGATCCCGAAGTCGACGTGCGGCCGATCCGGGGGCAGGTGGATAACCTGCTGAACGAGATCCGGCTGCGTGCGGAAAAGAACGAGCGCGTGCTGGTGACCACCCTCACCAAGCGCATGTCCGAGGATCTCGCGGAGCATTACACCGAAGCCGGAGTGAAGTGCGCATACTTGCATTCGGAGGTTTCAACGCTCGATCGCGTGAAGATCCTGCGTGATCTGCGCCGCGGCGTCTATGACGTTCTGATCGGCGTGAACCTTTTGCGCGAAGGCTTGGACTTGCCGGAAGTCTCGCTGGTCGCGATTCTGGACGCGGACAAGGAAGGCTTCCTGCGGTCGGCCGGTTCGCTGATCCAGACCATGGGCCGTGCGGCGCGACATCTCAATGGCCGCGCGATCCTATACGCGGACGTCATGACGGTTTCGATGCGCCGGGCGATAGATGAAACTACGCGCCGCCGGACCACGCAACTGGCCTATAACGTCGCGAACAACATTACTCCGCAGTCGATCATCAAGCCCATCGACATAAATCTGATCGCCGTCGCCGAGGCGGACTATATGACCGTGCCGCTCGAGGAAATCGGACCAGAGGAAAGCGTTCCTCCGGAGCAGATGGACAAGTATCTGGCGGAGATGGAAGAGAAGATGCGCGAGGCCGCTCGAAAGTTCGATTTCAAGCAGGCTGCGGCGTATCGCGACCGGCTGAAGGAAATTCGCAGCCGCACCTTAGTAACCTCAGGCGACGAGATCGCCTGACCTACTTTTCGGTAACGGCGATTCCCACTAAGTTTCCGAGAAACACCCCTAGAAGGCAGAATACGAGCGATCCGAGGACGTATCCCGCCGACTTCGCCCATTGCCCGTCGCGCGCCAAGTTCAGCGTTTCCAGGCCGAACGAAGAGAACGTGGTGTAGCCGCCGCAAAGTCCCACCATTAAGAACTGCCGGGCCGGAGAGCGTACCGTGAATGTCGCGAAGAAGCCGATGAATATGCAGCCTACAATGTTTACGATCAGCGTGCCCCAGGGAAATGTATCGCCGATCATGCGCGCCCCCCAGACTTGGCAGCCATAGCGGGCCATACCGCCCAACGCGCTTCCCAGAGCAATCCAGAGATAGAGGATCATACTTTGGTCGCGATCGCATCCAGAACTTCCTGGTACGTCTTGGGAAATTCGCCGCCGAACGTCTTGCGGAGGTCGAGATCGGCAGCCCAGTCCATGCGGCGTGCCGTGGCGGCTGCCATCATCGGTTCGATGCCCAGTTCTTCGAGCGTGCGCGCGACCTCGTCCATTTCACGCGCGCGGCGCTCGCCATGCACCACTACCCGGCCGACCATGTAATCGGCCAGCTTTTTCCAGTCGATGCCGGGGAAGCTTTCGGCGAGGGAAGCGAACACACGCGGTTCAGCTCCATACTGGCTGGCGCCCAGAACACATTCGAAGATCAGCGCTTCCAGGCCCTTGTAGATCACGCTGCGGAACATCTTCACCGCGGCGGAGCGGCCGATCTGGTCGGTGGAAACCACGTCCATGCGCATACCGTACGGCGCGAACATTTCCTGAAACTCCGGTGCCGTGGCCCCTCCCAGCAGCATCGGTGTTTTGTGGAGCTGCGGCGGAATCGGTCCCATAACCGCGATTTCGACGAAGCGGGCTCCGCTGCGTGTGACGATTTCGGCGACTGTCTGCTTCGTGCGAGGCGACACCGAGTTCAGATCAGCGTAAATGTGTCGCGACGTCAAATATAGAGCCGTCTGCTTAGCGGCATCGGCTGCCTGATCCGCGGTGACCGCGGAAATAATCACGTCCGTGCCAGCCGCGAGCGCTGCCGAGAATTCGACCAGAGCCGTTCCGGTTTCGCGTGCCCGCTCCTGAATCTTTTCGCCCAGGCCGGGGGTATGCATATGAATGTCGAAGGCCACGGTGCGCTTCACACCGGATTCGCGGAGGCCCTTGGCAAGGTGGAAAGCCGCCTCACCGAAGCCCACGAATCCGAGACTGTCGACCCCCATTCCAGCCATAGATACACGGTACCTCAGGCCGGTGCTTTAATGGAATGTCGCATGATGCACACCCGGCGCGCCGCGGTCCTCTTCTGGTTCGGTGTGGGAACTTTTCTGGCGGCAGCCCGCCTGTGCCACAGGGATTTTTTGTGGCCCGATGAAGATTATCACCTGGCCGCGGCGATCCAGATCCTACATGGCAAGGCGCTCTATCGCGACGTATGGTACGACAAGCCGCCGTTGAGCGCGATGGTCTACGCACTGCTCGGCGCGCCCACGGGCTGGTCGTTGCGATTTGTCGATGCACTGTTCGCGTTGGGATGCTGCGGCCTTGCCTATCGATTCGCGGCGCAATTATGGTCGCGGCGGGAGGGATTCATCGCCGCCGGACTGCTGGCGTTCTTTCTGGTTTTCGATACGCCCAGCGCCGTGATTCCGCTGGAGCCCGATACTCTCCTGCTCGCGCCGAACTTTGCGGCGGTGTATCTGGCGTGGGGGCGACGGCCTTTCTGGTCGGGCTTGGTCTGTGGCGTCGGATTTTTGTTGAACACCAAGGCTGTGTTCGTTCTGGCTGCCTGCGCGGTGTTCGGAATGGCCGGATGGCCGCTCCTTCTGCTCGGATTTCTTCTGCCGAACATCGCCGTCCTGGGATGGCTACAGTGGACTGGCGGGCTGCCGGATTATGTCGCGCAAGTCTGGCGATGGGGCTTGCTCTACGCCGCGGATTCCGCGGGGCGCGTCGCCGTCGGTCGCGGGATTCAGCTGATGCTCAACTGGGCCTGGCTGCATGCCGCGCTGCTCATTCCTGCCGCCGCCTGTTTCTGGTGGCGGGAGCCCAGCGCAGTGCGTTGGAGACTGGGCCTCTGGACCGCGATCTCGCTGGTAGCCGTCGGAGTGGGATGGCGGTTCTATCCGCATTACTTCATGCAGATTCTGCCGCCCCTGGCGATTGCCGGGTCACGAGGGATCTCGCAAATGTTTGTTCGGGCGCGACCTGCGCTCCTCGTCGCGATGCTGGTTGCGCTCGTCCCGGCCCTACGTTTCCAGCCGTTTCGCACCGCGCAGGAAGCCGATATGGGTCGCGATAGCAAAAACGCGGCGCGACTCATCAAAGGGCTACAGCGGCCTGGCGACACGATTTTCATTTGGGGATCGCGGCCCGATATCGTCGCCCTTACGCGCCTGCCGATTGCTTCACCCTTGTGGGATTCGCAGCCGCTCACCGGCGTGCCCGCGGATCGTCACATTGCGACGTCCCGTCCGTTGCACGAGGAGTGGTCCCGCGAGAATCGTCAGGAGCTTGCGCGATCCAGGCCAACAATCATGGTCGACGGCCTTAGCGGTTTCAATCTCGCCTTAGGTCTTCAGAACTATCCAGATCTGGCGGCATGGTTCCAGCGATACTGCCCGGCGGCCAGCACCGGACGGACGGTGATTTACCGGTTGTGCGAGCGGCGCTAGGAGCTTGCTGAAATAGCGTCCCATCAAGGCATCCCATCACTACTCCGCGAACAAGTTCAATTTGTTTTCTTTTAGGTAGTCAAGCTTTTGTTGGAGGTGTGTACGGTGTGGGTCGGGGTAAATCTGAAAGCCAGTAGTAGAGTCGCAATATAGCACATCTCCAGTCCGCTTGTAGCAGCTTACCCACGTGCGTTTACCATTGGAAAACCAGTCTGCCCCATTGGGTATATGAACATGCCCCGGAATTAAAATCAGGGCCAGCAGCACGAGTGCGATATCACGTCGCGCTTTGGTTCGAACTGTCAGGACATATAGATATATCGCTAGGAAGACAGGTATCATCAGCGTTGTATACCGTGACGCTTGTGCAGCCGCTGGGAGCCCAAGGCAGACTCTTCCCACCGCGGTATTGGCCGAAAATAGCAGGCTGTAGCTAGCCATTACAGCGATGATCAAGGCGACTGGTCTGAGCCGTTGATCCTGACCCGCCCGCCGCATTACGAGAAAGATTATCGAAATTGCAACCACGAGGAGCACCGCGCCTAACACAGTCGCCAATATGATTGGACTTCTGATTCCCGCGAAGGTCGTGAACATAAGCGCAATAAACCAAGGGTAATCCAGCACTTCATGGTGAGGATAGTAGAAGCAATCAACGGCCGGTTGAAACCTGTAGTGGACAAAAAAGGAGGCCATAGAAGCACTGGCGAGAAAAAGACTCACGACGGAGGTCGCAAGCCGCAGTGCAATGATACGGCGCCAGCTCCAATAGCAAAAAAGCGCGAACAGCCCGATAGTGACGACTCCGGCAAAAACACCAAAACCGGTATATATCAATAAGAAATTGACCAGCAATATCATTGCGAGCTTCAGCGGGTAATGCTCTTGTATGAGTGCCAGTCCATAGAGCATCATCAGCAGCACAGGGAACCCGCTGTAGGATGGATTGGGTGTACCGATTACAGTCTCGAACTGCGCGAACGTCAGGAATATCATTGGGATGAGCACATCCGAGTAGTCCATCCGCCCGAAAAGCCGCTTTTTCAGTCGCAATGCGAGAAGCATCGCCACAAAAATGCACAAGCCAATCATGAAGGATTCGGAACGCACACTCCAACTGGTGACTGCATAAAGGAATTTGTCGGCGATTAAGCCCACCCCTTCACGGTGAGGGCCATGTTGCAGTAGGAACAATTCCGCGATCCCGGGATCGTGATCGAAGAAGCTGCCTAGAAAATCCCACTGATCATAAAACAATATATTGACGGAATATCGCGAAATTAAGAAGAAAAATCTCAGACCCAGGATCAGGGCAACTGCCCCAACCATGAAACGAGGGCTGATCCTGCTAATCGTGATTTTGGCGTGATGCGGCTGCGCACTGGCGTCGAGAGCCACGCCTAAGCCAAACTCTTCTCCAACCGGTCGAGCGTCTGCATCGCCGGCAGCACCTGAGCCAGGCTGGCATTGGGCTCGCGCTTCTCCTTGATCGCCGCGAAGAACTCTCGATCCTGAAGCTCGATGCCGTTCATCGAGACGTCGACCGCCGAGATATCGATCTTGTTGTTATCGCCATCGCTCAGGTCATCGTAGTAGCAAAGATAGGTGCCGTTATCGCAGATATATCGAAAGACGGTCCCGAGGGGGCCCTTGTTGTTGAACGAGAGCGACAGCGTGCAGACAGCTCCCGAAGGAGTCTTCATGATGATGCCCATGTCCATGGCGATCTTCAGCTCGGGGTGCATGGGACCCTGCACGGCCTGTGCGACCGATGCCGTCTGACCGGTCTGATACTGGAACAGATCCACGGTATGGCAGGCGTGATGCCACAGCAGGTGATCCGTCCAGCTTCGAGGCTTGCCCGCTGCGTTCATGTTGGTGCGCCGGAAAAAGTACGTCTGCACGTTCATCTGCAGAACCTTGAGCTCGCCCGCCACGATCTTTTTGCGAATGTACTGGTGGCTGGGATTAAAGCGGCGCGTGTGCCCGCCCATGGCGATCATTCCGGTTTCCTCTTGCGCCTTCACCAAACGTTCGGTATCGGCCAGATTGTCGGCGATGGGAATCTCGATCTGCACGTGCTTTCCGGCGCGCATGACCTGCTCGCCTTGCTGGGCGTGCATCTGGGTGGGCGTCGCCAGGATCATCGCTTCCAAGCCCGGCTGTTTCAGGCTTTCCGCCAGGTCGCCCGTGAAATGCGGGATCTTGAACTTCCTGGCGACCTCTTCCGTCGCGGCCTGATTGCCGCCCGTGATCGTGATCACTTCGATGCCGGGAATGTTGGCGCAGGCTTCCAGGTGCTTGATGCCGAAGGCGCCTTGCCCGGCGAGACCGATCTTCATCGTGTTTCTTTCCCCCTAAGGACGGTCCGGACGGACCGCAAAAAACTAGCGTAACCGATTTCTGAACATGGGTCGAGTTTCCGAATATTGCTATACTCGCGTTTTCCCCGGTTTCCCCAAGAGATGAAATGTTTCCTCGTCCTCATTCTGTCCAGTTGCGCTGTCATCGCGCAAAAGTCCGCGGCTCCTACTGCTCAGGGTGAGCCTGCCCAGGCCCCCAAACTATCCGATGCTCTCGGCACGGCTGAGCTCCTCCTGCTCAAGCTGCCCGCCGTCGTCTCCAGTCCACTCGATTTCGGCCAGATGGCTCGGCCGAAGCTCCCCATATTCTCAGTAGAAGGGATGTCGTGGACCGCGAATCGATTCACTGTCGAAGGCATGACGGCGAACGATCCCTACCAGCCTGGACACCTAGTGGCTCTTCCGGATCCCGGCGGCGTGAGTGAAGTCGGGCTGTTCGGGTCTTTTTCGGCGACTGGCCCGACGCTGTCGTATACCTTCCGGCAGCCGGTATCGAGCTGGCATGGATCGGGCACGATGTTTGCGACCGGAGGCTCGCTTTTTTCGGACAACCTGCCGGCAGCCGACGCGCAAACGCTGCTACAAACGTCGTCACGGTTCAACCGATTCGTGTACGCCAACGCCCAGGCCGGCGGGAAGATAACGCGCTGGCTCGACGTTTTCCTTTCCGGAACTGGCCGGTGGACGTCTCAGAACGCACCTCCGGCGGATACGCTTCCTGGCGATCTCACGTCGTGGGATCTCTACACCACCATGCGCGCGTCGATTCATCCCAACGCGACGAATCATTTCGATGTTCTGGTGGTGGGCGCGCGCGCAAACGATTTCGGCTGGTCGCTGCCGGAAGGGCTGGAAGCGCTGAACGGACGGCCCATAAACACGCCGATCCTGCCGCAAAGCGACCTGCGGGAAGAGAATCACATGGATTTTGTCCAGTTCGGCTGGACGCGCAGCCTCTTTGGCGGAGACCTCCAGCTTCGCTACGGCTACACCACGACGCACGCAGATACCGTCGCCGACCAACACCTTCCGGTGAGCTACCTGGACGTCGCGATCCAGCACCTGGAGCTGGCGTATATCGATCTGGCCAGCGGTGCGACGCACGGTGGTCCGCTGTTGCAGACTCAGGCCGTCAAGCCGCAGCACGAGGGACGCGCATCCTGGCGCCGCGCCAATCTTCAGCACGGCGGCATCAGTCACGTCTTGACGCTGACTGCGACCATCGGCCGCTCGGAAGCTGAGAATCGGTTCCTGAACCCGCCCAACGCGATCGTGACCACCGCGGACGGCCAGCCTGATTCCGTTACGGTGCTGCAGACCCCCCACACCACGTTTGCGGATGTTGGGCACTTTACCTTGAGCGCCGACGATCAGATCCGCCTGGGCAAGAGCCTGGGCGTGGATCTGGGTTTATCGTTCGCGGCTTGGAACGGATCGCTGCCTGCGCAGGGTCCTCCGACCGGCGGGCGGGAGTTTGAGTTTTCCGCGCAGCCGAATCTGATCACGTGGCTTAACGCCGCTCCCAGGGCCGCGATCGCCTGGCAACGGTCGGGCGCGATTCCGCTGGTGATCCGCGCCGGCTACTCGCGATTCTTCTATCCCCTGGCAGCACGCTATCTGGATTTCGGCAACCCCAACGGCCTGAGTGGCGACCAGTATCAATGGGTCGACCTCAATCAAGACGGACAATTCTTTTACAACGAAGCCACCACGCTCCTGCGGCGTTTCGGCGGCGCGGTGTCGACCATCGATCCGAATTTGAAGCCGCCCCATGACGACGAGTTTTTCGCGTCGGCCGAGTGGAAGCTCGCCGGCGGATTCTTCGTTCGCGCGCGTGCGTTTCGCCGGACTGAGCGGGATCGCATCGCGGCGCTGAATACCGGCGTCCCGTTTTCGGCTTACCATCCAGTCACCATAGTCGATCCAGGACCAGATGGGCGCGCCGGCACCGCGGACGACCGCACGCTTACGGTCTATGAACAGAATCCAGCCACGTTCGGCCAGGATCGCTTCGTTTTAACGAATCCCTCCGGATTGAGAATGGACCAGCGCGGCGCTGTCGCCGAGGGCGGCTTCAACAAACACGGTCTGGCCGCGCAGGCATCGCTCTATGTCGGCAAATCCTGGGGGCAGACGAATCCCGGTAACGATATCTGGGAAAACGATTCGGGCGTGGTCGGGTCGCTGTACTCCGATCCGAACACCATGATCAATGCCAGCGGCAGCCCGGCCATGGATCGCCGCTTCGCCGGAAAAGTGTGGGTCTCTTTTCCAACGCCGCGCCGCTTCGGAGGGCTCGAAATCATGAACACGGCGGTGTTCCTCGGTGGATACCCTTACGCGCGGCGGCTCTTGGTGACAGGGCTCGCCCAGGGTGCGTTCGTGGTGGATGCAACGCCTCGCGGAACATCCCGCACGGACCCGGTTTACGATTGGAACCTCAAAGTGAGCCGCTCGTTTGAGATGCACGTTCTTCGCAAAGGAACGCTGCGAGTCAGCGCTGATTTCTTTAATTTGCTGAATCTCAGTACACGCCTGCGCGTGGCCGATATGACGGGACCGCAGTTCCTTCAGAATCTTCCACTCGAAATACAGCCAACAAGGTTCGCCCGCGGCGGAGTTTCCTGGGAGTTCTGAGTTTACAGTTCCCCTGCCGCGCGCAGCCGCCGTTGTTCGGCTTGCACCACCACCAGGCACATCAGCATGCCCAGCGCATGTGCACCGGCATCCACCAGCGGATGCGGTTTCAGCGACCGCAGAGAGTCGATGTTCTCGTCCTTGATCGTCTCTAAAGCCGCCGATTCCTTCGGATTCAGGCCGTATTCCTTGGCCACCGCCTGCGTGTCCTTGAAGAAGCGCCTGCGAAGGTCGCTCGAAAGCCGCAGTTCGTACAGCACCTTATTCAGCGCGTACGCAGACGGCTTCGGGTGCTTGTAGAATTCGAAACCGCCTTGTGTGAAGTTGTAGGCGGGCGGGATATCGCCGGTCGGTGGACCCTTGCGCTTGTTCGGCAGGAACCGCATGACGGCGTGCCCGTGATGCCACGTCGGCTGATACGTGATCAGCTCGCCCGGAACATTGCCGATAGCTCCGAACATCGGATACCACGGCAGCATCTCCGTGTTCCCGACCTCGTCGAGCTGCTCGGAGCTGAGCGCCAAAATCGGATCCAGGTTGCCGCGCTCCATTTGCGCGATGGCCCAGTAGTCGAAATCGTACGCCGGCTGCGGATACTTCCAGGTGCCCGGGTAGTGCGACATGCCGCCGCTGGCGATGATCACTACGCGCTCGGCGCGGCCCTTGACGATGTCGGCGATCGTTTTGCCCAGAGCATGGCAGCGCTTCGGCGAGGGCAGGGGAGGCAAATACGTGTTGATGAAGATGGGCACCACCGGAATATCGCGGTCCGCGATGATCCACTCGTACACTGCCGCGAAGCTGTGGCCCAGTAAAGCATCCTGCGAATAGGCCATGTCGAACTCGGCGCGCACCAGCTTGTCGAGGATGTCCTCGGCCAGCGGCAGGTGCACCTTCATCTCATAGCTTTTGGTCGCGAAGTGCGCCTTGGAGGTTTCGCCCGCGATCACCGCGAAGGTGGGAACGGATGATAAAAAAAACGTCTCCAGGTGGTCGCTGCCGATGACGATGACGGCGTCGGGCTTGAGCTCGTCGAGCTCTTTGCCTATCAGCCTCATCGCGGCGATGTCCGCATCCAGCTGCTCCGGAACTTCCGTAGGGGGTCTCACGAACAACTGCGGCGCGTGTACGGTAGCGAAAGCTCCAACAATCTGTCCCATAATGCGTTCCTCTAATCTTCCTGGCCTAATCTTCTTGATCAGTCTTCCTGATCAACGTATACCACGCCTAGGTCTTTCAGCTTGGCGCGAAGTCCGTACATGTCGAGTCCGGCTTCGCCCGCGCGCAGTCTTTCGCGATTCTTCTCTTCCTTGACGATCCGCGCCTGGGCGGCCTTAACCACCTCGGCCACATCCTCGCGCGGGACCACCACCACGCCATCCAGGTCGCCGATGACGGCGTCGCCCGGGCGTATCAGCTCCCCTGCGCACACAACTGGAACGTTGACGGATCCAAGTGTCGCCTTCACGGTTCCCATGGCCGAGATGGCTTTCGCCCAAACCGGGAAATCCATCGCCGTCAGGTCGGCAACATCGCGTACGCCTGCGTTGATGATCAGCCCCGCTACTCCGCGGGACCGAAGCGAGGTGGCCAGCAGGTCACCAAACATGCCATCGGTCGATTCGGCGGTGCAGGTCACCACCAAAACGTCGCCTGGTTGGCACAACTCGACCGCGGCGTGGATCATCAGGTTATCGCCGGCCTGGCACAGCACCGTGACTGCCGGACCCGCGACGCGCGCCGAAGTATAAATCGGCCGCATGTACGGCGCCAGCAAGCCTGTGCGGCCCTGCGCTTCGTGGACTGTGGCCACGCCCATTTGGCCGAGCAGCTTGCAGCCTTCAGCATCGGCACGGCGGATATTACGTACGATTCGATGTTTCATAAACGCGAATCGTCGAGTATAACATTAGGGGAACTGGCGGCCTATTTTCTTGGCTACAGCCTGTTCGTACACGTAGCCGGCGGCCGCGGCGTCTTCCACGGCGATGCCAATCGATTTGAAGATCGTGACATGCGATGGATCGTAGCCTCGATCGACGTTCTTGAGCTCCACCACGTTTGCCCAGCTATCGGCCAGGAGGATGTCGCCCGCTTCGATCTTGGCTTGCTCCAAGTCGTCGACGACCACACGCCCCGCCGCGCGCATCAGGTCTGCCGGGATTTCGCGCCGGTTCGCGACGTTCGATCCCATGGCGTTGATCATGGTGCCGGGCTTGATCCACGCGGATTCGAGCACTGGATCTTTGGAAGACGTCGCCGTGACCACGATCGGAGTGTCTCGGACCGCAGCTTCGGCCGAATCGGCGACAACGCAATCGAACTCCTTAGCGAAGCTCTCGGCATTCTCCCTTTTCCGGCTCCACACGCGGATTTCCTTGATCGGTCGGACGGCGCGCATCGCTTCCACCTGGCCGCGGGCCTGATATCCGCTGCCGATTATGCCGACAACGGAGGCTTCGGGCGCGGCGAGGAGATCGGTCGCATAGCCGCTGGCGGCGCCGGTACGGATCAAGCCCAGATTGTTGGCTTCGAGATACGCGAGCGGCTTCCCGGTCTCGGCATCGTACAGGATGTTGATCATCTGGAGCAGGCCGTACTTGCGGTTGCTGGAATAGATCTTGGCGACGAAGTATTTTCCGCAGGATCCAGCCATCTGATGGAGCACGGATCCGGTGTCCAGGATCAACCTGCGGCGCGGATGGTTGCGCGTGCGTCCCGCGCGCATCTCCTCAAACGCCAGCCGCATCATGTCGATGCAGGCAGGCATCGGCAGCAGTTGCTTTACTTCTTCTTCGTTGAGATAGATCACTGAAGAATTTTAGCGGATTGTGGGCGCTAGTTCGCCGGTGCCGCGCGGCGGCGGAGAATTAGGGCCAGCACGACACCGAACATGACGCCTACAGGCAGTCCTAGGCCGGTAAAAGCAAGCCGTGCTTTGCCCGTGATTGTCCTCTTACCCTGGTCAGCCGGTGCGACGAGTTGAATCAAGCCTCCATTCGGAGTTGACAGGTTAGCCGTGATGATTCTGCCAACCAAGTCTTGGCTGACTCGTTGTGCCTGGATTGGGTCTTCGTAGAAGAACGTGACTTGCGCAAGATTCGGGGGGATGGGTGTGACCCAGGTCTCCCGGCGCATCACTTTGTCGATCACGTCCTCCATTGGCATACGTCTACGCTCGCGAGGATAGAGGTCGTAGTCGTTAATAATGCTGACGAGCGCATTCCGGGGGAGCGCTGCTTCTAGGACATGATTAACTACATCCGGATCATGCTGATCCCACCGCAGAGTTGCAGTCGACTTGTACTGTTGCGGCCACAAAAACGCGGCAGCCCCAGCCACGACCACACCCGCAATCGCGCACACCATGACGATCCGCCCGAAAGACCACGTCTTCATCTGCATCTCCATCGCTGCCCAGAATAAATCCCAGACGTCGTGCGATCCTGAATCTTCCAACAAGGCTTCCAGCTCGCCGCCATATCGGTTTCGCCACCACGCCGGGTACAGACGAATGAGCAGCCGGAGTAAACGTTTCATGCCTGTTTTAACCGGCTCAAACCGGTCTTCACCACCTTATTGAGATTGGCGAGCTGTTCGGCCAGATGCTCCTGCCCAGCCGCCGTGATGCGATACGGCTGTCGGCGTTCGTCGCGCGACTTCACCGGACCGATCCAGCCCCGTTCCTCCAGGCGGGTGATCGCACCATACAGAGTCCCAGGCCCCAGGCGGATACCGGCGAAGCGCTCGATGTCCTCCATCATGGCGTAGCCGTGTTTATCGCCTTCGGCCAGGCTGGCAAGTACAAGAAGCGTCGGGTCAGACATCTATATTACGTTTCACGTAGTATCGTGACACGTAATAATGACTCTGTCAAGAGGAAACCCACAATAGGAAACAGCGATACTGATTCACATGCAGGCCATATCGTTGTCTGAACTCGCTGCGAAGCTAAACTGCCGCCTCGTTGGCGACGGCGCCGCAACCATCACGGGCGTCGCCGGAATGGAGCAGGCCGGCCCAAGTCAGCTCACTTTCCTGGCGAACCCCAAGTACGCGCACAAGGTGAAGGACACGCGCGCCGGCGCGATCCTGCTGGCCGAAGCACTTCCGACGCTCGCTATCCCGCAACTCATTTCCACCAACCCCTATCTCGATTTCGCCCGGTCCCTCGCGCTCTTCTACCAGCCACCGCGGCCGAAAGCTGGAGTCCATCCAACGGCATCGGTCGCCGATTCCGCACGCATCGGCGAGCATGCCTCCATCGGTGCGTTCGCGGTGGTCGGCGAGAACGTGGTGATCGGGAAGAACGCCGTTTTGCATCCCCACGTGGTGATCTATGACGGCGCTCAAATCGGCGACGATTTCCTGGCGCATTCGCACGCCGTAGTTCGAGAATTCTGCCGTGTAGGCCATCGCGTCACGCTCCAGAACAGCGTCGTCGTGGGCGGCGATGGATTTGGCTTCGCCAAGCGCGCGGACGGCACTCACGAAAAGATCGTCCAGAGCGGCGTCACCATCATCGAAGACGACGTCGAAATTCAGTCGCTGACTTCAGTGGATCGCGCCACGGTCGGCGAGACGCGCGTCCGCCGCGGCGCCAAGATCGATAGCCTGGTGCAGATCGGCCACGCGTGCGTGGTCGGCGAAGACAATATCATTTGTGCGCAGACTGGCCTGGCGGGCTCCAGCATCCTGGAGAAGGGCGTGTTGCTCGCCGGACAAGTTGGCGTTTCCGGCCATCTCACCATCCACGACGGCGCGGTGGTCTACGCCCAGAGCGGTATCGGACACGACGTCCCCGCGGGCGCTGCCGTCAGCGGATCCCCGGCGTTCGACGCGAAAGAATGGCTGCGCGCCATCACGGCCTTCCAGAAATTGCCGGAAATGTTGAGGAGGGTGCGACAATTGGAGAAACATTTCCCACATGACTGACCCGTCGGATCTTTCACCACACCCTCAGCCCGCTTATCGGAACGAGGAGTTCCTCGATACTCCCGATGCCCGGCCGCTGCGTATGCTGAGCGAATATCTCTACCCGCTCTCGCACTTCCGCAAGGAAAAGATTAGCGACACCATCGTGTTCTTCGGCTCGGCGCGAACCTTCGAGGCCAGTGCCAGCGGGCGTTACTATACCG
>Ga0265314_10002321_pt1 | contig 19656 bp, 15 predicted proteins | sample 4126metaG_FD_203106 | JGI IMG/M metagenome (GOLD analysis project Ga0265314, IMG submission 203106) | Rhizosphere microbial communities from Carex aquatilis grown in University of Washington, Seatle, WA, United States - 4-1-26 metaG | ecosystem: Host-associated > Plants > Roots > Rhizosphere >... | reverse complement strand
GCGGTTCGCTTTCGCGTAGATCTTCCAGTCGAGATGGCGCGGATCGTCGCCCATCGTGTATTCGCGGTGCTGCGCGAATTCGACCGAAAACCCGTGGTACGGCGAGCGGTGCCAGCCGGCCATGAAGCCTTCGACCACCATCTTGGCGGCGAGTTCGAGCTTATCGACCCGGTTGAAAACCTTGGGGTCGATGTAGCGCGAGAGCGTTACGCCTTTCTGGGTTGGATTCGACGAGATCAGCGACATGGGCCATTGAGTCCGGGAGTCATGAGTCGAGAGTCTGGAGTCAGACTCTCGCCTGCAGTTGCTTTACTCACCTGCCGCAGCAGCGGATAGCTTCTCTGTCTTGGGAACCGACTGCAGCAGCTTCTCGATCACCTTGTCCGTGGTGATGCCTTCGGCCTGCGCAGTGAAATTGCAGGCGATGCGGTGGCGCAGCACGGACGGCGCGACGGCTTCGATGTCTTCACACGAGACGTGGAACTGTCCGTTGAGAATCGCGCGGGCCTTTCCGGCAAGAATCAGATTCAGGCTGGCGCGCGGACCGGCGCCCCAGTTGATCCAGTTCTTGATGAAGTCCGGCGCTTCGCCCATCGCGGGGCGCGTCGAACGCACGATCTTCTTCGCGTACTGGTAGACGTGCTCGGCAACCGGCACGCGCAGAACGATTTCCTGCAACAGGCTGATCTGTTCGCCGTTGAGCACCGGCTTGATCGTGCCCTTGGTCGGCATGGTGACGCGCTTCATGATTTCAAGCTCTTCGTCATCGCTCGGGTAGTTCACGAAAATCTTGAAGAGGAAGCGGTCGAGCTGCGCTTCGGGGAGCGGATATGTGCCTTCCTGCTCCAGCGGATTCTGCGTGGCGAGAACGAAGAATGGCAGCGAGAGCTTGTGCTGCGTGCCGGCGACGGTGACCGATTTTTCCTGCATGGCTTCGAGCAGCGCGGCCTGCGTTTTCGGCGGCGTACGATTGATTTCGTCGGCCAGACAAATGTTGCAGAAGATGGGACCCTTGATGAAGCGGAAAACACGGTCGCCGGTGGACTTGTCGTCCTGGATCACTTCCGTGCCGGTGATGTCACTGGGCATCAAGTCGGGCGTAAACTGAATACGCTTGAAGGAGAGATCGAGCGCGCGGGCGAGCGAACTGATCATCAATGTTTTCGCGAGGCCCGGTACGCCTTCGAGGAGGCAGTGTCCGCGCGCGAATACGGCGATCAGGATTTCTTCGACGACTTTATCCTGGCCGACGATAACGGTCGCGACTTCCTGCTTGAGCGCGTCGTACGCGTTCTTCAGGTGCTTGACCGCGTCCATGTCCGACATGGCCGGATCGGCGGCGGCCTTCTGCGAAGCCTCGGTGTTCTTCGGCCCCGAGAGAATCGCGCCGCATTTGCATTTCACCTTGCCGTACTGTTCTTCCTGCAGGTTGAATCCGCGTCCGCACTCTTCACATTTAACGATCGGCATGGCGCCAGTCTCCGCAAAAGTTGCAGTACAGATTCTGTACTGAATGTGTAGAGTGACGTACACCGAGTTTTTTAGGTAAAACGTTAAAATTCGCAATTCGGACAAAAGAGTCTAATACGAAATAAGGCTCAAATTATTCAGCGGTTTTTTTCAACAATTTTCAAGCATGACGGTATTGCGCGGATTCGAACAGAATGCTGCGGCAGACGCAAAAACCGATTATCGGATGATGCGGATTATTCCAGATCGCTCTTGCTGATCAGCAGATTGGGGTTCGCGGCAGTCTTTTCGGCCGGGCCCACGGAAAGGCGCGCCGTCAGCGCGCGGATGCGGGCGTTGGTCTGGCGAATATCTGTCGGATTCGTCTCCGTTTTCAACTGCGCTTCCAGCGTGGCGATGCGCGTCCGGATGGCATCGTCAGTTGCGAGTGCGGCGTCGGGAGTCGTGCGTGTCTTGGCCATGCAATCAGTTTCGCGCAAAGACGCGCAGACGCAAAGAAAATTTTCCAGTGTTACGGTTTTACGTATTCGTGCTATTTCTTGTCTTTGCTCGCCCCGGATTTTCCTGTCTTGGCGCTGAAGAGCTGCGACTGGACTTTCTGGTAGGTGGCGGAGGCGAACGCGACGCTCGCGGCGACCTGGACCGACTTGTCCTTCACGTCTGCGGTGCCCACCAGGCCTTCGTCGGCGAGCTGCGCGGCGAAATCGCCTTTGTTCAGCTTCATCGAAAACTTCGCGGTAGTGCCTGTGCCCTTCACGCCGATTTTGAGACTGCCGGTCGCGGATTTCGAGCTGCCTTTGGCGTCGAGCGTAAACGTGTTCGAGATTCCGCCGACAGTGATGACCACTTGCGCGCCGGCCACGGTGAAGCCCGATGGCACGATCAGCGTGCCGGAAAGACTGAGACTGTCGCTCGCAGGTTTGGCGAAGTTCAATTTGATCACGAGCTTTGCATCTGGCAATAGAAGCGTTCCACCCCCACCGCTTCCTCCGCCGCCGATCTGAGGGAATGAGTTCGCGTCATTGGGCAAAGTCCCGGCGCTCGTTTCGATCGCGTCGGAAAAACCGTCGCCATCGGAGTCTGCGCTCGATCCGCTGCCTCCCCCGCCCCCGCCTGAGCCCGGCGCGGCGACGCTCAGCGTGAGCGCGCCGCTCGATTTCAAGCTGCTCGGATCGGTCGCCGTCACCGCGACGCTGTAATCGCCGGCGGTCGTGTACGTGTGCGTTGTGCTTCCGGTCGACGTCGTCGCGGTCGCGCCGTCGCCAAAATTCCAGGCGAACGAAAGCGCGTCGTCATCACTGACGCCGAAATTGAATGTCACCAACTGTCCGGTCGTCGCGGGAGACGGCGTCGCGATCAAGCCGCTCGTGACCGACGGCGCCAGCGGCAGCGTGGTGATGTTCAGCGTCCAGCCGTTCAGCGTTCCGGTGTTGCCCGCGATCTGGTCCCTGATCTGCAGCGACCACGTTCCGTTGGGATTCTCTCCATTAAATGCGGACATGGCGCCTTCGGGGATGAGAAATTGAGCGGTGACGTTGTTGGTAAGCGGCGCATCCGTGACTGGAATCGCGGGCAGTTTGTCGCGCCAGACTGTCCCGTTGAAACAATTATCCAGCGTACCGCCGTTGTCGGTGCTGAGCGTGACGACCGTTCCGGATGGCGAGACCAGGAAGATGTCCAGGTCGCCGCACGCGGTATGCGCAAGCTGAGTCTGCACGGTCATGCGAAGTATATTCGTACCGATTCCGGAGACGACCTGCGTCGAAATCAGAGCGGGCGCGTTGTCGGGAATCGGTTCGGCAAGGGTTTTCGCGATGGAATAGCTGCGTTCGGGCGGCGCGGACGGAAATGTAGTGATAATCAGATCGGCGACGTCGAGATTTCCTGACGTGGCATCCGCGTTGTCGTCGGTCACTGTGAGCGTCCAGACTCCGTTTGGATTTTCGCCGATGAACGCACCCATGGCTCCTTCAGGCTGCAGTGAGGCGGGCAGAATATTCGTAGCCAAATTGATGTCGGTCGCGGCAGCCGGCGCCTGGTCGTCCCATTCTACGACGTAGTAAGGCAGGAACGGAAACGTGTTGTGAGTGCTGATCGTTATCGTGGTTCCCTGCGGAGACATCAATTTGATGGTGAGCGTGCCTCCGGAATTCGCGTGCTGAATGAAGGTGGACAAATCGACATCCCAGAGGTATGCGCCGGCTCCACTGACCGTCACTGTACGTGTCAGCGTGCCGCTATCCGGAATGGCCACCGCGGCGGTAAAGGGAAAGGACGCGAGTGTGCCTTTAAACCCGGGGAGCGCCGGGGACGCAGCGTGAACACGTCCGGCGCAAGCCACCAGCAGAAAAATTCCCGTCATGGATCGAATAGTCATGCACGCTCCCGTTTTGCGGTATGAACGCAGGTTTTGGCCCAATGAAATCTGACGTTTCAGAGAATCATTGCCCATGGCTCGCGCGATAACAACTGAGAATCGGTCCGCCGCGCAAATCAGTTGATTCAGAACCCCGGACACTGGATGTCCAGTTGAATTTACACAGCACAAAAATGGAGTACGCTGGTACGCATCATGTCGCAATCGAACGTTATCCGGCTCGCGTATACCACAGCCATTTTTGTGGCGCTTGCGGTTATCGGGCGTGTGTTTCTCGGGCGCTCGGTGCCGCAAGGCCCGCGCGGCCCGTCGACCGGGCGAACGATTCCCGCGGTAATAAGCGCGCGTCCGCCAGCGAATCCCGAAAACGCGGCGCTGCGTGTGACGCTCGGGCTGTACATCGCGGATCTTCACGACGTCGATTTGAAAGAAGCGACCTTCAGCGCCGATTTTTATATCTGGCTGCGTTACGCCAAAGCAAAAGACGAAGCGGCGGCGAAAGAGATTGAGAAGCTCGAGTTCGTCAACGGGAAGGTTGACAGCCTGGAAGAACAGGACCGCAAAACGGTCGGCGGGCAATCCTACGTCTGCTGGAAGGCTCACGGCATTTTCCGCTATTACCCGGCGCTGCAGAATTATCCCTTCGACAAGCAGTACCTGAGCATACAGATCGAACACGCGTCGATGGACAGTTCCGAACTGGTTTTTGAAGACGACCGACGCAGCTACGACCGCTACACCGATGCGCGCAGCCGCTGGGGCGTCAAAGATTCGCTCTTCGTTCCCGAGTATACGCTGACCAAAGTCGAGCGCTCGACGAACGACGCCGTGTACAACACCGACTTTGGCGATCCCGATCGCAAGGAAACGGATTCGGTTTATTCGCATTACGAAGTGGGCGTCAGTCTCTCGCGCTTGTTCGCGCCGTTCTTTTTCAAAATCGTGCTGCCTCTGTTTGTGACGCTGGCAATGGCGTATCTCGTTTTCTGGATTCCGCCGAAAGAAATTCAATCGGCGACGGGACTGGCGATGTCGGCGCTGCTTTCCTGTATTGCGTGCAATGTCACTGTTTCGCAGAACCTGCCGTCGATCGGCTACCTGGTGACGAGCGACAAGTTTTTTATCTGCACGTATTGCCTGCTCTTTCTGAATCTCTCACAGTCGGTGGTGACCTACAATTTTTATGAGAACGGCCAGAACGACCGCGCACTGGCCTGGGATCGCCGCGCCCAGATCGCGTTTCCGATATTGTATGTGGTGTCGTTTTCGTATTTGGTGTTTGAAGCGCTGGTGTTGGGGTGAGAAAAAACTCGGGAATCCACGCAACTATTCGCGGTTTGGTTCGTCATTAGTTAGGGAACAGTTGAGGTGACGGAAATTGGCTGCACATGTGCAAAAGTTTTCAGGATTGCGCGATTTTAAACCGCGCAATCCAGAGGATTGCGCCACATAGTGCGTTCTTGGACAGATTGCGAGAGTGAGTTTTCATAGGCGTACTTGGATCTACGATTGAGCACCGCGCCTCGTGCAATTTTTTACGTGACGTTTGCCGGGTTGGCGGGCTCTCCTTATATAGAGACAAAGATTGTAACCCGAATCGGGGCGTGATAGGTTTGGACTGGTATTGGAAGGTGCCTGAAGCGCGTTAAGCGAGGGGCGAGTATGGAAAGTGCAGCGACAGTCGGGGCTCCGCCGGGCGTTTATTCGGCGCGCGAGCAGTTGCGATCGTATGCTGACCGTGCGCTGGCGCGGTTGCGGGCGCAAGAGTTCATCAAAAGCCTGCTCGTTGTGCTTACCGTTTCGCTGTGGACGCTGGCGTTGTTCATTTTCGCCGACAAGTATTTGTCGCTGGCCAAAATAGGCATTCATGTCTGGATCATCTGGGGCGGTTTGAGCGCGCTGGGGATTCCGTTCATTTTGTGGCGGACGTATTCGCCGCGCATCCACGAAAATTTCGCCGCGATCATGGCCGACGACCGCCTCGGGCTCAACGCGCGGCTCTGCACGGCGCTGACTTTAGATCTGCAGGATCCGGCCAACGCGGCGTTCAGCGAACCGTTCTTTGCCGAAGCGCTATACCGGCTGCAGAAACTGGATGTCGAGAAGGCGTTTCCGGTGCGCGTCTCGTCGGGCTACATACTTCTGCTGCTTCCGCTGGGTGCTGCGTTCGCGCTGCATAATTTTTTGGCCTACCAGGACAAGATGGGCTGGGTCGCGGGCGTCGAACAGAAGCGCAAAGCCGAAGCGCTGCAGCAGCAAGCCGGCGCGAAGCTGCAGGGCAAGCTTGAAGACCTGAAAAAGGACGTTACCGATCACAGCAACGAAAACGGCGGCCAGTACAAGACCAAGCAGTTGATCGAGCAGGCCGACAACATCGCCAAGGAATTGAAGGAAGGCAAGCGCAACCCCGACGAAGCCATGATGGCGCTGGGCGCGCTGAAGAAAGAAATTCAGGACGAAAAAGAGCGCATGCAGGAAGGAAAGGATTTTCTTGAGCGCATCGAGAAACTGCAGGCGAAGGATTTGAACCTCGAAGAATCCGATCTGACAAAAGCGGTCTCCGAAGCGCTGAAGATGGGCGATGCGGGGCAGGCCGCGCGACAACTTCGCAAACTCGCCCAGGACCTGCGCAAGGATATCCTCGACAACCCGAACAAGAGCGACGAGCAGAAGCAGCAGGAACTCGACAAGCTGAAGCGCGAAGTGGAGAAGCTCGCCGGCGCGCTCGCCGAGGACGAAGTGCTGCGCGACAACCTTCAGGAACTCGGCCAGAAGCTTTCACCGAAGGAATTCGAAAAGCTGCAGGAAGAAATCAAGAAGGCCGAAGGCAAGCAGGCAAAAGCAAACAAGAACAAGCAGTTCGGCAACGATGTCGAGAAGCAGATTGAGCAGGTTGCCGAGGAACTCGAACGCCTGGAAGAAGACGACGACGTCGCGCTGAACGAAAACGACGAGAAGGAAATGGAGAAGCTCGAAAGCGTCGAAGAAGGCATCGACCAGGCGATGGAAGGTCTGAACGGCGAAGACGAAAACGGTGAAAAGAAAGCCGGCGGCGAAGAAGCCGGAGGCCAGCCCGGCGGAAAGTCCGGAAAGCAGGGTGGCGACAAAGGCGGCCAGAAAAAACCGGGCAATCGAAAAGGCAAATCGATGACCGGCCGCACCGCGCACAAGCAGGGCGGACAGGAAGGCGGCGAAGGCGGCAAGCAGGCCGGCCGCCAGCCGGGCGGCGAAGGCGAAAAGGGCGGACCGCAAGGCAAGCCCGGAGACGGCCTGGGCGAAGGCCAGGGCGTGGGTCACCGCCCCTTCCACGAAATCGCCGATCCGGGTTTCAAAGCCGAGAAAGTGAAAGGCGATCTGCAGGCCGGCGCAATCACGGGACTCTCACATTTCCGCGGCCAGGGCGCGAAGGGCGATGCGCCGGTCGAATTCGTGAGGGCGCTCGAAGCCAGCGAACAGGACCCGCGCAGCGCGCTGGAACTCGAACGTATTCCGCGCGATGCCAAGGAACTGGTCCAGGATTATTTTCTCAACGTGAAGAAGGGCGCGAACATTCAGCCCGCGAATGCGCCGACTCCGGACAAAGGGGCCGCGCCGACTCCGGCGCCGGATGCTGGTCCGAAGAAAGAGCCCTTGAAGGAATAAACAATTGCTCCTGGCTCCTAGCTTGGCTCTTGGATTCGGCCTGGCGCGTTTAGTCATTCCAAAAGCCAGGAGCTAAGAGCCCTCCCAAATGCCGCTGACTCCTCGTGTTTTATTGATAGCGTTGCTGCTCTGCGCCGGCGTCGCCGCGTCACTGCTCTATTTAAAAGGCGAGCCGCCGGGCGGAAAAAGTGTGGTCGTTTACACATCCGTCGATGCCGAATTCGCGCTGCCGCTGTTCGAGAAATTCACAAAAGAAACGGGCATCACGGTCGTGCCGCGCACCGATGATGAGGCGAGCAAAACCACGGCGATGGCCGAGCGGCTGCTCGCGATGCAGGGGCGGCCGGACGGCGACGTGTTCTGGAATTCGGAGCTCTCGTTCACGCAAGTGCTCGCGGGAAAGGGCGCGCTCGAACCGTACGCGTCGGCGAACGCGGCTGCGATTCCGGCGGAGTTCCGCGACGTGTCCGGACGGTGGACGGGCTTCGGCTGCCGCGCGCGCGTGTTGATTTTCAACACCGCCAAAGTCAAACGCGCCGACGCGCCGAAGACGCTCGAAGAACTCGCCGATCCGAAGTGGAAGGGCCGCGTGACGATCGCCAAGCCGCTTTTCGGAACAACGCGCAGCCATCTGGTCGCGCTAGTTCTGGCTCTGGGCGAGGAAAAAGCGTTCAAACTTTTCCGCGCGTGGCGCGAAAACGGCGTGGTGATTTCGGAGAGCAATGGCGACGTGCGCAACCGCGTCGCCGACGGCAATTTCGACATCGGGCTGACCGACACCGATGACGTGTTCGCCGCGATGGATCGCAAAAAGCCTGTCGATTTTGTGGTGCCGGGCCAAACCGCGGAGTTGCCCGGCGCGTACGTGATTCCGAACACGGTCGCGATCTTGAAGAACTCCCCGCACCCGTCCGAAGCGCGCACGTTTGTCGATTTTCTGCTGCGGCCTGAGACCGAAGGCTGGCTGGCCGAGCAGGGCGCGCGACAAATTCCGGTGCGCGATGTCCCGCAAGCGTCCAGCCTGCCGGAGAATCTGCGCATGGAGAAACTGAAGCCGGTGCAGGTCGACGCGGAGAAACTCGCAGCGCAGGTCTTGCCGTTGGGCGAAAAGATATATCGCGTTCTGCTCGGTGAAGAGAAATAGAGGAACACATGGCGGAAGAAATTTATGTCAGCACGGATGTCGAGACCGACGGGCCGATCCCCGGCCCGAATTCGATGCTGAGTTTTGGATCGGCGGCGTACCGCGCAGACAAAACGCTGCTCGGCACATTCAGCGCGAATTTGCAGACACTTCCGGGCGCCAGCGGCGATCCGAAAACGATGGCGTTCTGGAAAGAGAACCAGAAAGCGTACGACGAAACGCGCACGAATCTCGAAGACCCGGCTCACGCGATGAAAAAGTATGCGGGCTGGATCGATGCACTTCCGGGCAAACCTGTTTTTGTGGCGTATCCGGCGGCGTTCGATTTTATGTTCGTCTACTGGTACCTGATCAAATTCGCGGGGCAGAGCCCGTTCTCGTTCTCGGCACTGGACATCAAATCCTTCGCAATGGCAATGCTGAAAGCCGAGTACCGCGAATCGAGCAAACGCAACATGCCCAAACACTGGTTCCCGCCCGCGCCGCACACGCATGTTGCGCTGGACGACGCGATCGAGCAGGGACTTTTGTTCTGCAACATGCTCGCGGAGAACACCAGGAAAGGCTGAGCAACAGACTATTTTTTCGGCGGAACGAGCGCCTGCGACAGCGCTTCGGCTTGCGAGGCGAGCGCGCCGCCGAGCGTTTCCAGCCGCGCGCGAATGGCATTCGCGGGCGTTCCGTACAGCATCGCACCGGTGGTCCAATGGCCGAACAAAGCTTTGAACGCATAGAAGCGCCGCAAGCCGTCGGGTATTCCGGAGCTCAACTGGTCGTAGACGCGCCGCGTTGTGGCGCGGTCGGCGCGCGATTCGGCTCCGCTGGGGTCACGCGTCGACACGCCGAGGACTGTGCCGCCGGGCGTGGGCGCCAGATCGAGAATCAGCGCGGGATCACCCTCGATCTCGTCCTTCTTCTCGCTGTAGCCAATGAATCCGCGGCCCGTGCCCAGCAGCGCCGCCATGCCGATCGCGTTAATCAAAACTGTGCCGGCGATATCGATGTTCGAGCCGAGCCCCGATTTTTTGCTGCTCAAGAGGATCGTGAGCGTCACGCCGCCCACATCGGCTTCACGCGTGGCAGTCGACGCTCCGAGCACCGCGTATTGGATCACATCGGCGGCGACGTCAGGTGCAACAGGCGTCAAAACGTCGCTCGAGTCATTCAGCGCGGCGTCGACTTTCTGAAAATCGGCGAACATCTGCACCGCTTCGCCCAGGCCCACTTCGCGGCGCGCCCAGCGCATCAGCAGAGCCTGCCGCGCGAGTTCGATCATCGCGCTCGCGGTTCCGGCGGGCGGAATCTGGATGAGCGACTCGAGAGGCAGCGCGTAAAGATCGACGCGCGTTCCGCAGCCCTGGCACGCCGCTTCTGCCGGCGCCGTCTCGACGACCGCAAGTTTTTTCAGCGCGCATTTCGGGCAGGCCAGACCGGCGACGCCGCGCGCATGAGCCATTTTGATTGGAATCAGCGCGGCGGCAGCGAGCGCTTTGCCGTCGGCGGACAGAGTGAACGGGCATGTGCAGTAGGAACAGGCCGGCGATTTTTGGAAGCTGTCGATAAACGTCTGGCGCTGGCAGACCGGGCAACTGACGGCGGATTTTCGCAGCTGCTGTGTCGCAGGAGAACGCGCGACGACATGGGTCGCCAGCTGCGCCTTCACGGCTTCTGGAATGGCGAGCGGTTCGCCGCAGAACGCGCAGGCTTTGCGCGCGGCGAGCGTGTTGAGCGTCATGGCGAACGAACGTTTGCAGCCCGAGCACGGAATGTCGAACGTTTCAATCGCCATATTTTTCCTTCGTTCAATACATTAGTCGAGACTTTTCTGTACCGCTGCGCGCAGTTTCTCCAGACCGATCTTCGCCACCGTCGCGGCATCGCGTTTCCACTCTTCGCGATTGAACAACTCGAGCGACAGCACGCCTTTGAAACCGTTCGACTTCAGATCTTTGAAAAGCTGCGTGAGGGGCGCCGTGCCGTCGCCGGGATAAATGCGGAACGAATCGTTGATCTTGTCGACCGGCGGATCGGCCGGGTAATCGTTCATGTGGAAACTGGTGATCTTGGAACCGTCGATGGATTTCACGTCGCCGAAATTGTTGCCACCTTTATAGAGATGGAAAACGTCGAGAAGAATGCAGCCTTGCGGATGGCCGGCGTCTTTGACGACCTGCACCACTTCGGACAACTTACTGAGAGTTTTGCTGAAGCCCCAGAGTTCCAATTCGGTCCGGACACTCATTTTTTCGCCGAGTTCGCAGAGCGCCTTGTAACGCTCCGTGCACTTGTCGAGCGCCACCGGAGCACCCGTCGCTCCGACCGGCGGGCACGCGATGGCCTTCGCGCCGATCTGCGCGCAGTTGTCCATGTCGCGCTTCGCGTTCTCGAGGCCCTTCGCACGCTTGACGTCGTCGTCAACACACCATTCGAAGAAACCAATCACGCTGTCGATCGAGAGGCCTTTGTCCGCCGCCTTTTTGCCGAGGTCCTTGAGCGAACCGCCGCCCTTGGCGTAAATGTCGATCTCGCGCGTCCACGGTTCGATCGCGTCGTAGCCGGCGGTCGCGGCAATCTCGATTTCCTGCTCGAGCGGAATTTTCTGGCCGCTGATGGTGCTGGTGTTCAAGCACAGCCGGAAGGGCAGCTTGGGCTTGTCGTCGGCATACGCGCCGCGCGCGATAAACGCTCCAGCCAATGCCGCGCCGGAGCCGAAGACAAAGTTGCGTCGAGAAAGAGTGCGCATGAATGATTTCCTGGTTGAGTTTGGTGCACCGTTTTCCTCTGACGGAGGCGTTCTGTCAAATATTCAATTGGGCTCGGTCCATTGTCTTCGTCATTTATCAGTTGCCGTTGAGAAAAAGAAAGCGATTCTCAACAAATGATGCGTGATCCGCAGCGAAAAGACCGCACGATTCAGTTCGCCATCGCCGCGTTGATGCTGGCGCCGCTGGCCGTTGCGTTTTTCGGCCAGGGTGGATTTTCCGACGCGTATGGCACATACCAGAGTTCCGACCCGAAAGCCATCGATGCCCGGCACGCGGCGTTGTTAGCCGCGGCGGGACGAAGCTTGCTCATCGGCGCGTTGTCGACAGCGTTGGCGCTGCTGATCGGCGTCCCGGCCGGCTGGGCGCTGGCGCATCGGGAACGCCCGCTTTGGCTGCTGGTGCTGGCGGCGTTGCCGCTCGCCTTGCCGGCGTCGGTTTCAGTGAGCGGCTGGATCGGACTGCTCGCTCCGGCCGGAGCCGCGTCACGCTTTAAAGTTCCGATTCCCGGATTTGGCCCGGAATCTCGCGGAGGTATGTTCACGATTCCGGGCGTGGCGCTGGTTCTCGGGTCCAGTCTCTGGCCGCTGATCGCGTTCGAGGCCTGGCCGGCGTTTCGCCGCGCGCGAAACGAAGCGTACGACGCAGCGTTGCTGAGTTCGTCGCGCGCGCGCAGTTTTTTCAAGATCATTCTGCCGCAGGCGAAGGGAGAAATCGCGGCCGGCGCACTGCTGGCGTTTTTGCTCGCGAGCACCGATTTCAGCGTCTGCTCGCTGCTGCTGATACGTACGCTGCCGATCGAAATCCACGACGCGCTTATGGTTGGAAAAACCGCGAGCGCCGCGTACGCCGCGCTGCCCATGCTGGCGCTCGTCTTCGGGATTGCGCTGATTTCGGCGCGTTTGCGGCGCAGCACTACCGTCGCCAGCGGCGTCCAGACCCACGCCTGTGGTACTCGACTTCCCGGCGTCTCACTGCTGCTGGGCGTGGCGCTCGGGTTCGTGATTCCAATGCTCGTCTGCTTCTATCAAGCCCGCCATGGCGGAAAACCGATGTCGCACGTTTTCGGCGCGGGAAGCGATTCTCTCCTTGTTACGGCTCGCATGGCGGGCGCGGCGGCGCTGCTGGCCGGGATCGCGGCGGTTTTGCGCCTGGTTTTCTGGCCGGAAACTCGCACGCCAGCCGTTAACACTGCAGGGCTCTTTCTGCTGGCTGTGCCCGGATCCTTTATGGCGGCGGCGCTATTGGCGATGCAACTTTACGCGACGAAACAACTCAGCCCCGAAACCGGCGCGCCCGGACACCTCGCGTCCGTGTTGATCACGGCGATCCCAGCGTCGATCCTGGCCTTCGGCTATATTGTGCGCTTCATTTATGTGCCGCTGCGACTTGTGGAAGAAGGATTGGCCGCGCTCGACCCGGACTTGCTCGATGCCGCGGCGCTTGCGGGGCACGGGCGGATTTCGCGTGCGGTCTCGATCGCCCTGCCGCTCGTCGCGCCGCACCTGGCTGCGGCCACGGCGCTCGTTTTCATTCTCGCGATGGGTGAAATTCCAATGGCCGTCCGGCTGGCCCCGCCCGGACAAGTTCCGGCCACTGTCTGGTTGTTTCAACAGCAGCATCTGGGGTATGATGAGGCCGTGTTCGGGCTAAGCCTGCTATTGGGCGGCGTAACGGCAGGGACGCTGCTGCTGTGCGGTCTGGCCGCGATGGGATTGATGCGCTGGAATGACCCGGCGCGCGGTGCAAGGGTTTAATTGTAGTAACGACTTTAGTCGTTCGGCCGGTCCGATTGCGTTGCGCCAAAACGACTAAAGTCGTTACTACGATGGAGAATGACGTTGAGCCTCGAAGTCGTCGCCTTAACCAAGACACTCGGCCACGCCGCGTCACCGCAGGCGTCGGCGGTGTTGCGCGGCGTAAACATGACGATTGCGCCGGGCGAGTGTCTCGGGCTGAAGGGCGCGACGGGCTCGGGAAAAACGACTCTGATCCGCATCATCGCGGGATTGATGGCGCCCGATGGCGGCGAAGTGCATCTCAACGGTCAGATGATTTCCTCGTCGAAAATAATTTTGCCGCCGGCACAACGCGGAGTCGGCCTCGTGTTTCAAAGCCTGGGATTGTGGCCGCATCTGAGCGTCAATGCGCATCTGGAATTCGTGCTCTCGACCCGCAAACTTTCCGCTGCGGATAAAAAGTCCCGCTGCGCCGAAGCGCTCGAAACATTTCTGCTGGGCGACCTCGCGGACCGCTACCCGGCGGAGCTTTCCGGCGGCGAACGCCACCTGCTTGCGCTAGCGCGCGTTTTCTGCTCGGATATGCGCCTGCTTCTGCTCGACGAACCGTTTAATGGACTGGACTCCGGCCTGAAAGGGAGGATTCTGGAGACGCTCGCGCGCGAGCGAACCCGGCGCAAGTTGACGACCTTATTGGTGACCCACAATGACGATGAAATGCGTCTGCTGTGCAAGCGCGTGGAGCACCTGAGCGAAGGACGAATTATTGAGCACGCACGAAGGATGTCGAATGCGGAGTAACCGCAACCCCACCCCCCGGCCCCCTCCCCGTTTCACGGAGAGGGGGAGAACAGCGACACCGCGCGGCTTGAGCAGGCCGTTGGTGCTGTTGGTGACATTATCGCTAGGCTTGTGCGCGTTTTCGTGGATTCTCGTTTTCGGGCTGGGAAAACAAGTTCCGGCGCCGGTCGAAACGCCGGTCTGGTCGTCGATGGGCGTGCAGGGCGATCTGCCGGGCCAGTTTCAGCAGCCCCGCGGAGTGACCGGATTTCCTGACGGTTCGTTTGTTGTCGTCGACCGCGCGGCGCGCGTGCAGCTTTTCGCCGCGGATGGAACGCCGAAGAAACTGTGGTGCATGAAAGACCACGATCTGGGAAATCCGAAGGGACTCTGCGCGCTGCCCGACGGAAACCTGCTGATCTGCGACACACATTACGGCCGCCTTTTGAAAATGACGACCGACGGCAAAGTCCTGAAAATCTGGGGCCAGCCCGGGCATGGGAACGCGGAATTCACGCATCCGATGTCCGCGGTGGTGAATGAAAAACTTGGCCGCGCCTACGTGGTCGAATACGGCGAGCGCAACGATCGCGTGCAGGTCTTCGATCTGAATGGAAAATACCTGATGCAGTGGGGCTCGTTTGGCGACGCCGACGGCCAATTTCAGCGGCCCAGTGGCATCACGATAGACGTGGACGGAAATCTGTACGTCGCCGACGCGGTCAATCACCGCATCCAGAAGTTCGATCCGGACGGAAAATTTCTGGCGAAATGGGGCGAAGAAGGCCGCGATCCGGGGCAATTACGCTATCCCTACGACATTGCGATCGGCCCCGATGGAAAATTGTACGTGGCTGAATTTAACAACCATCGCGTGAGTGTCTTTGAACGAGACGGAAAATTTGTGCGCTGCTTCGGCAGTCCGGGCAACGCACCGGGCCAGTTCGCGAATCCGTGGAGTCTTGGTTTTGACGCGCGCGGACGGCTGTTGGTTTCGGACACAGGCAATCATCGCGTTCAAATATTCGATGTCATGCATGAAACGACTTCCAAGACAGTGATGGCGGCGGCTGGAAATACGGGGCGAAAAGACTAATGGTCGAACGCTGGCTCCTCGCGCTGTTGATTCTCTCGCCCATGCTGGTGATGGCCGGCATGTGGCTGGTGCGCCGCTGGTTCACACAGCCCACGCCGAAAGCTGTAAAGGAAACGATTATCGCGCTCGCGATTTTCGGCGGCCTTGGCGTATGGATGGCCACCAGCGCGTTCGGCGACAAAGCGACGTACCTGCGGTTTCAGCGCGAAGAGTGGCTCTGGGCCGTGATTCCGATGTTCGCACTGATTTTGTTTTTGCAGAACCGAACGCTCGCCGGAATTTCGCGCGGGCGCATGTGGCTCTCGTTCCTGCTGCGCACCAGCATCATGATCCTGATTCTGCTCGCGCTGGCCGGATTGCAGATGGTGATCGAGCAGGACACGCTAAGCGTTCTGTATGTACTCGACGTTTCCAAGAGCGTTCCTGAAACCGAGCGGCAGCGCGCGCTGGATTTCATCAAGAAAACGCTGCCCGAGAAAAAACCTGATGACAAAGCGGGGCTGCTCGTATTCGGCGGCCGCGCGGAGTGGGAAGTGTCGCCGTCTCCACTTTTCGCCGCGCCGAACGCGCGCGAGATCAAAGCGCACCCGTCGCAGGATTCCACCAACATTGAAGTCGCCATTTCGCGCGCCATTTCGCGCTCCGACGACGACGCGCGCCGTCGCATTGTCCTCTTCACCGACGGCCGCCAGACGGCCGGCGACGCCGTGAAAGCCCTGCAGGATATTTCCGGCCAGGGCGGAATGGACGTCTGGGTCGTGCCGCTCAAGCGCGGCAACGACGCGGAGATGCTGATCGAAAAAGTCGTGCTGCCCAACGAGCTGCTCTGGGAGCAGCCTTTCGACGCACATGTGTTTGTGTACTCGAACGTGACGGCCACAGCGCGCGTGAGTCTCTTCACCGGCGACAAAGTCGGCGGCAATCCGCCGCCGCAAACGGTCAACCTCGTCCCAGGCAAAAATCGCGTCACCTTCCCCGGCTTGAAAATGCACTCCGGCGGGGCGAAAGAAGTGCGCGCGGTCCTCGAACCCGCCAATCGCGCCGACGACACGCTCAGCGAAAACAACGAAGCGTATGCGTTTACCGACGTTCAGACCGAAAACCGCGTGCTGATCCTGACCAGCGACGTGGCCGAAGTGAAACACCTTCTGGCCGCGCTGGAAGGCGAGAAAATGACGCTCGACGTCCGCGCCGGAACGTCGCTCCCCGACAATCCCGAAGTCTTCCGCGGCTACGACTGCATTGTCCTCGCCAATCTCGCACGCAGCTACCTGAGCGAGCAGGCGATGAAGGTGATCGAGACCTGCGTGAAAGACCAGGGCGCGGGGCTCGTGATGATCGGCGGCGACCAGAGTTTCGGCGCGGGCGGATATCTGAACACGCCGATCGAGGACGCGCTTCCCGTGCAGATGGATCTGAAAAATCAACGCGTCATGCCCAGCGGCGCGCTCTGCATTGTGTTGCACACCTGCGAATTCGCCGACGGCAACGCGTGGGGCAAAAAGATCAGCAAGGCCGCGATCAAGACGCTCTCGCCGCAGGATTACGCGGGCCTCATTTATTACGGAAATTTCGGCGGAGAACAGTGGGCCTTCAAGCCGTCGAAGGTGCGTCCGGAAATGTTCGGCTTCATTGACGGCTGCGATCCAGGGGACATGCCCTCGCTCGATAAGATCGTCGACATGGCCAACACGTCGCTGGCGAATTTGCAGAACGTAAGCCTGAAACATTGCATCGTAATCACCGATGGCGATCCATCGCCGCCGACCGCCACCACTCTCGCCGCCGCAAAGAAAGCGCACGTCAGTATCTCGGTCATCACCATTTTCCCACACGGCGGCGCGAACGTCTCGACAATGAAGGACGTCGCGGCGCAGACCGGCGGGCGATATTACTCGGCTGACGATCCGCGCAAGCTGCCGCAGATTTTCATCAAAGAAGCGGCGGTCGTGCGCAAAAGTCTGATCCGCTCCGACGAAAAAGGCATTCCGGTGAGTCTCAGCGTGACCGGCCCGACGCTCAAGGAATTCGGCACGAAATTTCCCGACGTTGGGGCGTTCGTGGTCACCGCGCCGAAAGATCGGGCGGAACTGCAGCTCTTCACGACCATAGAAGGAGAGAAGCTGCCGATCCTGATGAGCTGGCACTACGGACTGGGCAAGGCGGTCGCATACACCAGCGACTGCACGAACCGCTGGGGCGCGAAATGGGTTGAGTGGCAAAGCTACAAGAAATTCTGGACGAACACGCTGACGTGGGTGAGCCGGCAGCGTGTGCCATCGAATCACACCGTCAGTACGCGCATCGAAGGCGACACCGCGCATGTGGTTTTGGAAAGCCTCGACGCGCAGGGGAATTATTTGAACTTCGCCAAGCTCACGGGCAATGCGATCGATCCCGAAGTCGCGCGTAACGGCGACGAAGGCAAAACGTACGATCTGAATTTCATGATGACCGCGCCCGGCCGCTACGAAGCCACCTTCCCCGTGCAGAAAGCCGGCGCGTACGCGATCACCATCGTTGATCAATCCGATCCGAAGAAGCCAAACACGATCGTGACCGGTCTCGCGAACAGCTACAGCGCCGAGTTCCTCCATCTTGAGGCCGACGACGCGTTACTCGCAAAAATGGGAGACATCGCGACTGGAAAAAATAAAGTCAGCCGCTTGAAAGACCTCGCGAAACTCGATCCGGTGAAGTGCGGCGTTTTCAATCACGATCTGCCGCCCTCGTCGCAGCCGACCGATCTCTTTTTGCGCCTGCTGATCGCGGCGCTCTGTCTCTTCCCGCTTGACGTGGCCGTGCGACGCATCGCGATCGATCCGGAGAAGGGATTCCTCGCCGTCTGGGCGTGGATGCAGCCGTTGCTGATCCGGTTGCGCCTGAAAAAACAGCAGCTTCAAGATGCCGCGACCGAAGCGATTGCCGGCAAACCAGCCGCGCCGCCTGCGCCTCCGGACATCGTCCCCACCGGCGATCAAAGCCGCGCCGCACAGAGCCAGTACGAGCAGGCCGGAGCGAGCGCGGATTTCAATCTCAATCCCAGCGCCAATCCCGGCGGCGACAAACCCGTTGTCGGCGGCACGAAGCTTTCTCCAACGGATGAAGCCGCGAGTGACTACACGCGCCAGTTGCTGAAAGCGAAGAAGCGCGCAAAGAAGGACGAGTAGCGTTTACATTTTGTCCGTGATCATTGGTTAGTGGATATGTCAAAGCCGGGAATTTTTACGCAACTCATCGATTCGTTCATCGTCTCATGCAAAGGCGGCGTGCGCGTGCGCGTCTGGCAGGAGGCCGGAGCCGCGCATGCAAGCGTGCTGGGAACAGTGAGAGGCTTTCGCCAGGAAAAATTGATGGCAATGGTGCTGGAGTTAAAACCGTCGGGCAGTGGTGTAGTCGACTTCTACAATCTCGGAACCAGGAATTGGAAGATCCGCATTAGCGGTTCGCTCACCGATGACAATCTCGAACAACGACTACGCAACATGGTCGTTAACGATTGACCTAAGCGAGCTGCTCGAAAACTTTGAGACCTTCCGCGAGCGTCGCATCGGACGCGGCGTAGCTGATGCGAAAATGCGTATCGCGGTTTGAGAAAACGTGCCCCGGAACCAAGAGCATGCGCTTGCCGATCGCGGCCTCGACAAAGGCCTGGCTGTTCGCGTATTTCGCAGGAACTTTCGGGAAGAGATAAAACGCGCCGCCGGGCTCTTCGCATTCATAGCCGGCCTTGCGCAGACCTCCGACCAGAAAATCGCGCTTCTTTTTGTAAGCGGAGACTTTGTCGGACAGATCGATTTTGAACGCGCCCAGCGCGGCTTTTTGCGCGGTGCTCGGAGCACAGACGAAGGTGAATTGCTGCAGCTTGATGATCTCTTCGATGATCGCTTTCGGTCCCGTGACCCAGCCCACGCGCCAGCCGGTCATGGCGAGCGTCTTAGAGAGCCCGCCGACGCAGAGCGTGCCCTCGGGATAATATTTCCCGAGGCTCGTGTCCGCTTTGCCGCCGTAGCTGAACAGTTCGTAAATTTCGTCGCTGATGATCGCGATGTTTTTCGCGCGCGCGAGATCCGCAAGATCGCGCTTGTCTTTGTCGGAGATGCACGCGCCAGTCGGATTGCCCGGCGACATCGCGAGGATCGCCTTTGTGCGCGGCGTAATTAGTTTTTCAAGGCGTGAGACATCGATCCGGAAATTCGGGTAGTTGTCGTAGAAAACCGGCGTGCCGCCGCACATCGTTGTGAGATGGCGGTAGCTGACGAAAAACGGATCGGGAACCAGAACTTCGTCGCCCGGATTCACCAGAGCCATCAACGCGAGCGTCAATCCGCCTGACGTGCCGCTGGCGATGATGCAGTCATCCGGCCGGACGCCGTGGAGTTCTTTGTAATGATCGAGCACCAGGGATCGCAGTTCGGGCAATCCGGCGCTCGGCGGATAGCGGTTGAATCCCGCGCGGATCGCGTCGATGGCCGCATCTTTGATCGGGTCGGGGACGTCGAAATCGGGCTGGCCGATGGAAAGATTGATCGCGTCTTTAATCGTGGCGGCGAGGTCGAAAATCTTGCGAATACCCGACGCTTCGATGCCTTTTACCCGGTCCGCCAGCAAAGTTGTGTAGTTCATGCTTATCCTTTGTTGTCTAG
>Ga0265314_10002320_pt1 | contig 19656 bp, 20 predicted proteins | sample 4126metaG_FD_203106 | JGI IMG/M metagenome (GOLD analysis project Ga0265314, IMG submission 203106) | Rhizosphere microbial communities from Carex aquatilis grown in University of Washington, Seatle, WA, United States - 4-1-26 metaG | ecosystem: Host-associated > Plants > Roots > Rhizosphere >... | reverse complement strand
ATCCGGCCGCGATGCCGCTCACGGAGGCGCCCCCGCCGAGGCCGCTGAAGGGAGACTGGCCCGCACTAGCTGACCTTGGCCGAGCGCGGACTCGGGTTCGCCCGTTCCGCCGTGCACCCCATCGACCTTGCACACGGCCAGGTCCGTATTCGCTGGCGGGTAGAGGCTTTTAGGTATCCGCGTCCACCAGGTCGTGACCTGGTCCACCGTTACCTTCGCGCTGATCTGGACGCCGGTGACGGGGATTTTCTTCGGCAGGCCGGGAAACGTGCAAGGCAGTCCAGGGAACCCGCCGTGGCCGACGCTGAACGACGGGCCCGTCTGCGGCGCCAGTCTGGTCGCCTGCGGCGCCGGGCTCCCGCTGAAACCGCCGGTCCCCGCCACGATGGCGGTGCCCGCGCCGATGACGAGCACGGCGGCGGCCGCGGCGAGCGGCGTGAACCGGGTCAGCCAGCGCTGCCGCGCCGGGAGGACTCCACGTCGGCCTGGCGCTCCACGGGCGTCCGCAGCCGGGCCACGCGCAGGTGCCGCCGCCGGTTCCTGGTCAGGTTGCAGACGGTCGCCCGGACGTAGCCGAGCGCCGCGTCGGCGTCCCGCAGCGAGCCGTAGCGGCGCAGCAGCCGGGCGAACGCCTCCTGCGCGATGTCCTCGGGGTCATCCGCGCCGAGTAGCCCGGCGAGCCGTACCAGTTCGGGGTACCGCGCTTCGAACAGGCCGGCGACGGCCACCGCGGCGCCGGGCGGGTTCGTGTCTCTCTCGTCGAGGATCCTCACGCTGATAAGACACCTGGCGCCCGCGCAGGTTGCCCGGGCACATTCTGTGGTGTCCCGGTGTTAATTAGGGTGACGTGTTTTCTCGGGGGTGGCACCATCGAGGAAATGCCCTGAATACGGAGGACGATGACGACTGCTTACGGCGCCCGTGGTTACGAGCCGAGCACCGAGATGGACACCGCAACGGGGGAGCTTGACCTCGAGGACCGGCACGCGCTGCGCCGCGTGGCGGGGCTCTCCACGGAACTCACCGACATCACCGAGGTCGAGTACCGGGCCCTGCGCCTTGAGCGCGTCGTGCTGATCGGGGTCTGGACCGAGGGCACGCAGCAGAACGCGGAGAACTCCCTGCTCGAGCTGAGCCGGCTCGCGGAGACCGCCGGGTCCGTGGTGCTTGACGGCCTGATGCAGCGCCGCAGCCGGGTCGACCCGGCCACCTACGTGGGCTCGGGCAAGGCGCGCGAGCTCGCCGGGATCGTGGCGGAAAGCGGCGCCGACACGGTGATCTGCGACGGCGAGCTGAGCCCAAGCCAGCTGCGGCGGCTTGAAGGCGTGGTCAAGGTCAAGGTGATCGACCGCACCGCGCTGATCTTGGACATCTTCGCGCAGCACGCCAAGAGCCGGGAGGGCAAGGCGCAGGTCGAGCTGGCCCAGCTGCAGTACATGCTGCCGCGGCTGCGCGGCTGGGGCGAGTCGCTGTCCAGGCAGGCCGGCGGCCGGGTGGCCGGCGGCGGCGGCATCGGCACCCGCGGCCCCGGTGAGACCAAGATCGAGACCGACCGGCGCCGGATCAGGACGCGCATCTCCAAGCTGCGCGGCGAGATCGCCGGCTTCAAGGTCGGCCGTGAGGTGCAGCGGGGCCAGCGCAGGCGCAACGAAGTGCCCTCCGTGGTGATCGCGGGCTACACCAACGCGGGCAAGTCCAGCCTGCTCAATGCGCTGACCGGGGCAGGCGTGCTGGTGGAGGACGCGCTGTTCGCCACCCTCGACCCGGCGGTCAGGAAGGCCACGACGCCGAACGGCCGGCCGCTGACGCTGACCGACACCGTCGGGTTCGTCAGGCACCTGCCGCACCAGCTGGTGGACTCGTTCCGGTCTACCCTGGAGGAGGCAAAGGACGCGGACCTGATCCTCCACGTGGTGGACGGCTCGGACGCCGACCCCCAGGCGCAGCTCTCCGCGGTCCGCGAGGTGCTCGCCGAGATCGGCGCGCAGGACGTGCCCGAGCTCGTCGTGATCAACAAGGTCGACCAGGCGGACCCGGTGACCCTCAAGGCGCTCCAGCTGCGCGAGCGCACCGCGGTGCTTGTCTCGGCCAGGACCGGCGAGGGCCTGGACGAGCTGCGCGCGGCGATCGAGGACGGGCTGCCTGAGCGGGACCGCGTGGTCCGGGTCAGCGTCCCGTACAGCCGGGGCGACCTGGTGTCCAGGGCGCACTCCGCCGGCGAGGTTACGCGGGCGGAGCACGGACCGGACGGCACCTTCCTCGAGGCCCGGGTCCCGCCGGACCTCGCGGCGGAGCTGCAGCGGTTCATCGTGGCTTGATGTCAGGCCGCCCGCGCGGACGAAGTCTGCGTTACGGTGCAGCACGGTTTGCACTCGATTGCAGCGCGAGACGACCGCGCACCGTACCTGCAAGTTGCCACCCGGTTTGCGTAAGGGGCTTGTCCGCACCCCCTCTGGTGCAATACCGTGACGGAACCGATATGTAGGACGGATTGCGCAACGCGGTGCCAACCGCCGAGCGGGCTGTCTCCTATCGCTTACGCACGGTCAGCGCCGACGTCGACATTCATGGCAGGTGGCCGATCATGATGGCTGGAACCGACCGGCCGGGTTCCCGGCATGGTGTTGGCCGGCGCGCTGTTGGCCGGCACGGTGTTGGCCGGCACGGGGGGATGACCTCGTGACCGCCCGGCTGCTTACCAGCATCGGCAGGCTCTGGACCGGGTCCGAGATCATCAGCAACGCCGCCATCCTGATCAGCGACGACCGGATCGCCTGGGTCGGCCCGTCCGCCGACCTGCCGCGCAGCGTTCCCGGCGTCGTCGCCGACATCGTCGACGTCGACATGGTGGAGAACCTCGGCGGCGGGCTGGTGACCCCCGGCCTGATCGACGCGCATACCCACCCGGTCTACGCGGGCAACCGTTACGCGGAACTCGCGATGCGCTCCACGGGGCTGTCGGACTCGGAGATCACCGCGGCGGGCGGCGGGATCTCGTCCACGATCACCGTGACCAGGGGAACCGATCCCTGGACCCTGTGCAACAACGTCCGCGAGCGGCTCGGCAGCTGGCTCCAGTCGGGCACCACGACGATCGAGGCGAAGACCGGCTACCACCTGACGCGGGACGGCGAGCTCGCCGACGTGCGGATGCTCCGCTCCCTCGAGGACGAGCCCGGCATGCCGCGGGTGCACGTCACCTTCTACGCCGCGCAGATGGTGCCGCCGGAGTTCTTCGGCCGCCGCAGCGACTACATCGACGCGGTGTCCTCCTGGTGCGCGGACGCCGCCGCGGTCGGCGCGGACAGCGTGGACGTCAACTGCGAGGACGGCCGGTTCACCGAGGAAGAGGCGCGCTGGATACTCAACGCGGGCCGGCGCGCGGGGCTGCTGCCCCGGCTGCACGCCTGCGGGACCGCGCGCGCCGGCAGCGGCGCGGCGCGGGTCGCCGCCGAGCTCGGGTGCGCCTCCGCCGACCTGCTGCACGCCGCGACCGACGAGGACGTCGCGGCCCTGTCCCGCGGCGGCGTCGCCGCGGTGATCTCGCCCGGGTCCGCGCTGCAGCAGTCGGCCAGGCCGCCGGTCCGGGCGCTGCTCGACAAGGGCGTGGTGGTGGCGCTCGGCTCAGACCACACGCCTGGCGGCGTCGGCATCACCTCGATGCCCATGGTCATCGCCTTGGCGGTGTCCTACCTCGGCATGTCCGTCACCGAGGCGATGCGGGCCGCCACCCTGGGCGGCGCGTACGCGCTGCGCGCTCCCGACCGCGGCGCGATGGTCCGCGGCCGCCTGGCCGACATCGTTTTGTGGGACGCCGACCACGAGGGCGCCTTCGCCTGGAACTACGGACTCACCCCCCGCCGCGTCTGGCGCGGCGGCGAGCCCGTCACCCTGTAGCGTCACGTCGCACCGGCCGCGGCGTGGCATGCTTACGAGCATGGGGAACCTGGTGGCCGTCACGCTCGTGGTGGGCGAGGAGGAGTTCCTCGTCGACCGGGCGGTGCGCGCGGCGGTGACGCAGGGACGGGACGCGCTCGCCGAGGCCACGGGCGGCGGTGGCGGCGAGGGCGACCTGCACGACCTGGAGGCGTCCGTGCTCGGCCAGGGCGAGCTGACCGCGCTCACCTCGCCCAGCCTGTTCGGCGGCGGCGCGGTAGTGATCGTCAGGAACGCGCAGCACGCGTCGAAAGAGATCGCCGCCGACCTGGCCAGGTACGCGGCCGCCCCGCCGCCCGACGCCGCGGTGATCGTCACCCACGCGGGCGGCGCCAAGGGCAAGGCGCTGGTCACAGACCTGGCCAGGGCCGGAGCGCGCCAGGTCGACTGTCCCCGGCTGACCCGGGCGGGCGAGCGCACCGACTTCGTCAGGAACGAGTTCCGCCGCATCGGGCGGCAGGCCGACGCCGACGCGGTACGCGCGCTGCTCGACGCGATCGGCGGCGACCTGCGCGAGCTGGCCAGCGCCGTCGACCAGCTCGCCTCCGACACCGCCGGCCGGGTCAGCGCGGCCACCGTCGCCAGGTACTACCGTGGCCGGGCCGAGGCGACCGGCTTCAGCGTCGCCGACCACGCGGTCGAGGGGCGGCTGAACGAGGCACTGGAACAACTCCGCTGGGCCCTGGCGACCGGCACCGCCCCGGTCCTGATCACCAGCGCGCTCGCCACCGGGGTGCGGCTACTCGGCCGGGTCGGCGCCGCACCGCGGACCGCGAACCCCAACGCCCTGGCCGCCGAGGTCGGTGCCCCGCCCTGGAAGATCGACCGGGTCCGCCAGCAGCTGCGCGGCTGGCACCCGGACGGCGTGGCCTGCGCCCTGCAGGCCGTCGCCGAGGCCGACGCCCAGGTCAAGGGCGGCGGCGTCAGCCCCGAGTACGCCCTGGAACGCGCCATCCGCCAGATCGTCGCCTACCGCAGCGCCCTCCGCTGACCCCCGGCGGACACGCTAACGCGCCGGAACGCTCCCAGCGGCCGGCGCGGGCGGGAAAGGCTACGGAACCCTAGGCCGACTGAAGGTCAGCGAGGCGCTTGGCGATCGCCGACTTGCGGTTCGCGGCCTGGTTCTTGTGGATGACGCCCTTGGACACGGCCTTGTCCAGCTTGCGGGACGCGACGGCAAGCGCGCTGGTCGCCTCCTCGACGTTGCCGGCCTCGACGGCCTCGCGGAACTTCCGCACATGGGTGCGGAGCTCGGACTTGACGGCCTTGTTGCGCTGGTGCGCCTTCTCGTTCGTCTTGATGCGCTTGATCTGCGACTTGATGTTCGCCACGCGGATACGTCCTTCGTTGGTTTTTAAGTCTGCTTGCCCGCCCAGGGAACGGCCTGGCCGCCCGGAGCGGCAGCGCAAAAAGAAGTGGGCGCGAACATGAAGGATAGCCGAACCGCCGCCGCTTACTCAAACCAAGTCCCGGTCGGAACCGGTTCGCGATCGGATCGCGACGCCAGGATGGCCGTCAGGTCACGATACCCTGATCAAGGGGACGCCCGCGTGAGGCGGCCACGAGGCCGTAAGGCCGACTAGCACCGCGACGACCCGGCAACCGCGCGCGCCAGCACCGGCGTACCGACGCGCACTCGCACGTTCATGGAAGCATGGTGGCAATGACCGACCCGGCCAAGGCTGCCCGAGGCCCAGCCAGCAAGGACAAGGCCCCGGCGCCGGCCAGCACTGACCAGGCCGTGATCCGCAACTTCTGCATCATCGCGCACATCGACCACGGCAAGTCCACCCTGGCCGACCGGATGCTGCAGCTGACCGGCATCGTGGAAGGGCGGCAGATGCGCGCCCAGTACCTGGACCGGATGGACATCGAGCGCGAGCGCGGCATCACGATCAAGAGCCAGGCGGTGCGCCTGCCCTGGAAGAAGGACGGCACCCACTACGTCCTGAACATGATCGACACCCCCGGCCACGTCGACTTCACGTATGAGGTCAGCCGGAGCCTGGAGGCCTGCGAGGGCGCCGTCCTGCTGGTCGACGCCGCGCAGGGCATCGAGGCGCAGACGCTGGCCAACCTCTACCTGGCGATCAACGCGGACCTCAAGATCATCCCGGTGCTGAATAAGATCGACCTGCCGGCCGCCCAGCCCGAGCGCTACGCGGAAGAGCTGGCCACCATCATCGGCTGCGACCCGGGTGACGTGCTCAGAGTGTCCGCGAAGACCGGGGAGGGGGTGCAGAAGCTGCTCGACCACATCGTCGACCAGATCCCGCACCCGACGGGCAACCCGGATGCCCCGCCGCGCGCGCTCATCTTCGACTCGGTGTACGACACCTACCGTGGCGTCGTCACCTACGTCCGGGTCGTCGACGGCAAGTTCAGCAAGCGCGAGCGCATGCTGATGATGTCCACCCAGGCCGTGCACGAGACCCTGGAACTCGGCGTGATCAGCCCCGAGCCGATCCCGAGCGACGGACTCGGCGCCGGCGAGGTCGGCTACGTCATCTCCGGCGTGAAGGACGTCCGCCAGGCTCGCGTCGGCGACACCATCACCACCACGGTCAACCGGGCGAAGGAGCCGCTCGCCGGCTACGACCACCCCAGGCCCATGGTCTTCTCCGGCCTGTACCCGGTTGACGGCGACGAGTACCCGGAACTGCGGGACGCCCTGGACAAGCTGCAGCTCAACGACGCGGCCCTGGTCTACGAGCCGGAGACGTCCACCGCGCTCGGCTTCGGGTTCCGCTGCGGCTTCCTCGGCCTGCTGCACATGGAGATCGTCAGGGAGCGGCTCGAGCGCGAGTTCGACCTGAGCCTTATTTCCACCGCGCCGAACGTGGTCTACCGCATCGTGATGGAGAGCGGCCGGGAGCTCACGGTGACCAACCCGAGCGACTTCCCCGGCGGCATCGACGGCTTCTCGGCCGCGACGGCGAGCCCCAAGGAAAGCACCGGCGGCAAGATCAAGGAAGTCTACGAGCCGGTCGTGCGGGCCACGGTCATCTCGCCGTCGGACTACATCGGCACGATCATGGAGCTGTGCCAGGGCCGCCGCGGCGTGCTCAAGGGCATGGAGTACCTGTCCACCGACCGGGTGGAGATCCGCTACACGATGCCGCTCGCCGAGATCATCTTCGACTTCTTCGACCAGCTCAAGAGCAGGACGCGCGGCTACGCCAGCCTCGACTACGAGCCCGAGGGCGAGCAGGTCGCCAACCTGGTCAAGGTCGACATCCTGCTGCAGGGCCAGCCGGTGGACGCGTTCAGCCAGATCGTGCACGCGGACAACGCCCGCGAGTACGGCCTGTCGATGACCGCCAAGCTCAAGGAGCTCATCCCGAGGCAGCAGTTCGAGGTGCCCATCCAGGCCGCCGTCGGCAGCCGCATCATCGCCAGGGAGAACATCCGCGCGCTGCGCAAGGACGTCCTCGCCAAGTGCTACGGCGGTGACATCACCCGCAAGCGCAAGCTGCTCGAGAAGCAGAAGGAAGGCAAGAAGCGGATGAAGACGATCGGCCGCGTCGAGGTCCCGCAGGAGGCGTTCGTCGCCGCCCTGTCCACCGGCCAGGCCGAGAAGAACGCCAGGTAAGGCTTAACGGTTGGCGAGGCCGATCAGGATGATCAGCACCCAGAGCGAGATCCACAGGTAGCCGAAGATGAGCCCGGCGATGGCCATCCCGTCGCCGCGTTCACCGGTTTTCCTGATCTGCGACCGCGCGTAGTGCCCGAGTATGACCGCGGGGATGCCGCCGAACAACGGGACGATGCCGCATACCAGCGCGCCGACCGCGAACCCGTTGGTCTTCCTGATGTTGAGCGGCTGGTAGTACCCCGCCTGGTAGGGCGCGGGCGCCATCGGCCCGCCGGGACCGACGGGCAGGTCGGCGACCAGGGCGTGCAGGTCCGCGTAGGTCCGCGCGGCGAGCACCCGGGCGGTCCGCTCGTCGAACTCGTCCTTCGTCAGCCGCCCCTCGGTGTACGCGGCCTTGAGCACGTCCGTCGTCCGTTCCCTGTCCGCGGCGGCGGCCAGCATCCCCGCATGGAGGTACCGTCCCGGTGCGCCGTAGGGCGCGGGCACGTGGCCGTGCTGTGGCCCGTACGGCGCGACGCCGTAGCTCGGCGGCCCGTAGTCGGGGCGCGCGGGCCCCGCGGCCGGTCTCGGAGCCGCCGCGGGCGGGGGCGGGGGCGTGGGCAGCGGCGCGGGCATCCGCATCGTCGGCGGGAGGTCCGGCGCTCGCGGCTCGATCCTGGTTGGCTGAAGGTCCGGCGCCGGCGGGACCGGCCGGGTCGACGGGAGCGGCTGCGTCGGCGGGGCGGGTTCGGGCGGCGAGTCGGACGGCTCAGGAAAACCGTTTGAATCAGGTCCCGGATCTGAAGACACCAGTACCTCCCGCCTATGTCGTTGCGACTACAGCTTATCCTCGGCTCTATGCCTGGAACGCTGCCGGAGGGTGAACCAGTTCCCGACGACGGGTCGTTGCCGGCCAGTGCGACCCAAGGCTTCGGTGATGCCCCGTTCGGCGTGTATGTACACGTGCCGTTCTGCCGTACCCGGTGCGGCTACTGCGACTTCAACACCTACACCGCCACGGAACTGGGCGGCGGGGCGAGCCAGGCCGCCTACCCCGACCTGGTGACCCAGGAGATCGGCCTCGCGGCACGGGTGCTGCCCACGGCGAAGAAGCCGGTCACCGCGGTGTTCTTCGGCGGTGGCACCCCGACGCTGCTCGCCCCCGGCCAACTCGGCCGGATCATCGCGATGATCGATGAGCGCTTCGGCCTCGCGGCGGACGCCGAGGTGACGGTCGAGGCCAATCCGGAAACCGTGGGCCCGGCCGAGCTGGCGCAGCTGCGGGCCGAGGGAGTCACCAGGCTCTCGTTCGGTATGCAGAGCGCGGTACCGCACGTGCTGCGGGTGCTTGACCGCGAGCATGAGCCCGGCAGGCCCGCCGACTGCGTCCGCTGGGCCCGCGCGGCGGGGTTCGAGCACGTCAGCCTGGACCTGATCTACGGCACGCCGGGGGAGAGCGACGACGACTGGCGGCGGTCGCTGACCGCGGCGGCGCAGGCGGGGCCCGATCACGTCTCCGCCTACGCGCTGATCGTCGAGGACGGCACGCGCCTGGCGGCCAAGGTCAGGCGCGGCGAGATCAGGCCGCTGGACGACGACGCGATGGCCGACCGCTACCTGATCGCCGACGAGCTGCTCGGCGCGGCCGGCTTCACCTGGTACGAGCTGTCTAACTGGGCGACGAGCGACAAGGCGCAGTGCCGGCACAACCTGCTGTACTGGACGGGTGGCGACTGGTGGGGCTTCGGCCCGGGCGCGCACAGCCACGTCGGCGGCGTCCGCTGGTGGAACGTCAAGCACCCGACGGCTTACGCCGCCCGGCTGACGGCGGGCAAGTCCCCGGCCGCGGCCCGCGAGCGGCTGACCGCGGCCGAGCAGCGGATGGAGGAGATCATGCTCCGCGTGCGGCTGGCCGAGGGCCTGCCGCTGTCCCTCCTCACCGTCACCGCCCTGGCCGAGACCGAACGGATGCGGGCCGACCATCTCATCGACGGTCCTGCTCACGCGGCCGGGAGTCTCGTGCTGACGCTGCGCGGCCGGCTGCTCGCCGACGCGATCATCCGCGACCTCACCTAGCCTCACCCAAGTCCGTCAAGCGGTCACGAAGTCGATCAGGTCCTCGACCCGGCCGAGCAGCTCAGGCTCCAGGTCCGCGTAGCTGCTGATAGAACGCAGGATGCGCCGCCACGCGGCCGCCACGTCCTGCGGCGTCTCGTGCGGCCAGCCGATCCTGGCCAGCACGCCTTCCTTCCACGACAGCCCGCGCGGCACGTCCGGCCATGCCCGCAGGCCCACCGCGGCCGGCTTGACGGCCGCCCAGATGTCGATGAACGGGTGGCCGACGACGAGCACGTCCGGGTCGTCGCCGACGGCGGCGGCGATCCGGCTCTCCTTGGACCCGCTGACCAGGTGGTCGACGAGCACGCCGAGCCGCCGTCCCGCGCCGGGCTCGAAGTCGCGGACGATGGCGGGCAGGTCGTCCACGCCCTCCAGGTACTCGACGACGACCCCGAGGTCGCGCAGGTCGTCTCCCCAGATCTTCTCCACCAGCTCCGCGTCGTGCTTGCCTTCGACGTAGATCCGGCTGGCCTTGGCGACCTTGGCGCGCTGCCCGGGCGCGGCGACGGAACCGGACGCGGTCCGGCGCCCGATCGCGCCCTCCGGTTGCGGTTTGGGTGCGGGCCGCACCAGGGTGACTCGCTTGCCGTCGAGCAGGAACGGGCCAGGCAGCGGGAACACCCGCCGCTTGCCGAACCGGTCCTCGAGCGTCACCGAGCCCGGCTCGACCGCTACCACCGCCCCGCAGAACCGCCCTTCGAAGTCCTCGACCACGAGGTCCCGTGTCGCCTCAACCTGCGGTACCGGCCCCTGCCCCGGCCTGGGCTTCCGGTTTTCCCGCGCCAGGACGTCCCGCCCGTACTGTCGGCTTTGCACCCTTTGCGCCTCCTCGACCCGTAGCCTGGCCTATGACCCGAAGCCCGGCTGACCCCTGCTCGCGGAAGCGTAACCCACCCGGCTTCGTCCTTGCCGTCCGGAAGGTCTCAGGAGTTAATAGAATTGGCACTCAGAGACAGCGAGTGCCAAGGAGGTGAACACAGTGCTTGACGAGCGCAAGCTGGCGGTGCTCCGCGCGATTGTCGAGGACTACGTGTCCACCACCGAGCCGGTGGGGTCGAAGTCCCTGGTTGACCGGCACGGCCTGGACGTCTCGCCGGCCACCATCCGCAATGACATGGCCGTGCTCGAGGAGCAGGGGTTCATCACCCAGCCGCACACAAGCGCCGGGCGGATCCCGACCGACAAGGGGTACCGGCTGTTCGTCGACCGGCTGTCGGCCGTCAAGCCCATGTCGGCCGCCGAGCGGCGCGCGATCGAGACGTTCCTGGCCGGGGCGTACAGCCTCGACGAGGTCGTGGCGCGCACGGTCCGGCTGCTCGCCCAGCTCACCAGGCAGGTCGCGGTCGTGCAGTACCCGTCGCTGTCTCGCTCGTCGGTCCGGCACATCGAGCTGGTCTCGCTCGCACCGCAGCGGGTGCTGCTCGTCATCATCACCGACACGGGCCGGGTGGAGCAGGCGGCCGTGGACCTGCCGGACGCCGCCGAGCCCGAGTCGATCGCGCACCTGCGCGCCGTGCTCAACGCGTGCCTTGATGGCCATAAGCTGGCCGACGCGGCCGCGACCGTGTCCGGACTGGCCGACCGCATCCCCGTACCCGAGCGGCCGAATGCCGGGGCCGTCTTCTCCGTGCTGCTCGAAAGCCTCGCCGAGCGGCACGAGGAACGGCTGGTTTTCGCCGGCACCGCCAACCTGGCCGCGCCCGATTTCGGCAAGGGACTGCGTGACGTGCTCGAAGCACTGGAGGAACAAGTGGTACTCATGCGGCTCCTCGGCGAGGCCGCGAGCCCGTCCGCGCTGACCGTCAGGATCGGCGCGGAGACCGGCCTTCAGGGCACGTCCGTGGTGTCGGCGGCTTACGGCGCCGGCGGGCAGTCGGTGGCCAAGCTTGGCGTGCTCGGGCCCACCAGGATGGACTACCCGGGCACGATGGGAGCAGTACGCGCGGTGGCACGGTACGTCGGGCAGATTCTCGGGGAGTCATAGTGGCTGAGGACTATTACGGGCTGCTCGGGGTCCGCCGCGACGCTTCGCAGGACGAGATCAAGCGGGCCTACCGCCGGCTGGCCAGGGAACTGCACCCGGACGTCAACCCTGACCCGGAGACGCAGGAGAAGTTCAAGGAGATCAACCAGGCGTACGAGGTCCTGCAGGACCCGGAGAAGCGCCAGATGTACGACCTCGGCGGCGACCCGTTCGCCGCGGCCGGGGCCGGCCCGGGCGGGTTCGGCGGGTTCGGCGGGGCCGGGTTCCCGTTCAGCGAGTTCGTGGACGCGGTGTTCGGCGCGGCGGGCGCGGGGGCCACCCGCGGCCCCCGGTCCCGGGCGCGGCGCGGCCGGAACGCGACGATCAGGATCGAGCTCGACCTGTCGGAGTGCGCGTTCGGCGCGACCCGCGAGCTCACCGTGGACACCGCGGTGGTCTGCCCGACCTGCTCGGGCGAGGGCACCGCGCCGGGCACGCACCCAGAGACCTGCCAGGTCTGCGCCGGGCGCGGCGAGATCAGCCAGGTCCGCAAGTCGTTCCTCGGCCAGGTGGTCACCACCCAGGCCTGCCCGAACTGCGGCGGCTACGGCACGGTGCTGCCGCGTCCCTGCCCGGAGTGCGACGGCGACGGCCGGGTGCGCACCCGGCGGACGATGAAGGTCAGGATCCCGGCCGGCGTCGAGGACGGCACGCACATCCAGCTGGCGGGCGAGGGCGAGACCGGCCCGGGCGGCGGCCCGCCCGGTGACCTGTTCCTCGAGGTGGTGCAGCGCCCGCACCCGATCTTTGAGCGGCAGGGCGACGACCTGCACTGCACGCTGACCATCCCGATGGTGGCGGCGGCGCTGGGCGCGACCGTGCCAGTGGAGTCCCTCGACGGCCCGAATGACGTGGACATCCGGCCGGGCAGCCAGTCCGGCCAGGTCATCCCGCTGTACGGGCTCGGGGTCAAGCACCTGAACGGCAGCGGCCGCGGCGACCTGATCATCCACGTCGCGGTGGAGACCCCGACCCGGCTCGACGCCGAGCAGGAGAAGCTGCTGCGCGAGCTGGCGAAGCTGCGCGGCGAGGAGCAGCCGCCCGGCAAGTTCCAGCCTGGCCAGCAGGGTTTTTTTTCCAGGCTCCGCGACGCCTTTAACGGCCGTTAATCGCCGTTACCAGCGGCCGACGCGGCTCAGCAGGACGGCGGAAGCGGCGGCGCCGGCCGTGGAGGTGCGCAGGACCGTCGGCCCAAGGCGCGCCTCGATGGCGCCCGACTCGCGAAGGGCGGCGCGCTCGGCCGGGCTGATTCCTCCTTCGGGCCCCACGAGCAGCAGGATCTCGCCTGTCTCTGGCAATGGCAGTTCGTGGAGCTTCGCGGCAGCGTCGGCCTCGAGGACAATTGCGCAGGTGGCGGCCGATACGCGCTTGGCGAGGGCAGCCGTGGTGGCCAGGTCCGTGATCTCGGGGAGCCAGGCGCGTCTTGACTGCTTGGCGGCCTCGCGGGCGGTGGCGCGCCATTTGGCCAGGGCCTTGTCGCCGCGCTCGGCGTGCCACTTCGTGATCGAGCGCTCGGCGGCCCAGGGGATCACCGCGTCGACGCCGATTTCGGTCATCAGCTCCACGGCGAGTTCGCCGCGGTCGCCCTTGGGGAGCGCCTGCGCGACGGTGAGCAGTGGCTGCGGCGGCGGGATCGTGTGCACGGTGCGGATGTCGAGCGTCACGGAGTTCTTGCCGACGTCGCTGACCACGCCCTCGGCGATGGTACCCGCGCCGTCGCCGACGTCTGCGCGCTCACCCGTCCGCAGCCGGCGGACGGTCGCCGCGTGGTGTCCCTCCGGGCCGGCCAGCGTCATGACCTGCGCGGTCAGTTCGCCCGGCGGCACCAGGAACAGCGGCGGGCCCGCGGCCGGCCTGGGCGATTCCATGGGGGCTAGGTTAGCGCCGGGCCCGGGGTTGGCGTGTCGGTCGGCGTGGACGTTGGCGTGTCGGTCGGCGTGGACGTTGGCGTGCCGGTGGGCGTGGACGTTGGCGTGCCGGTGGGCGTGGTGCCCGTGGGCGTGGACGTTGGCGTCTCGGTGGGCGGGGTGACAGTGGGTGTCGGGCCGGCCGGGCCGGTGTCGCTTGGCCCAGTGCCGGCCGGCGTCCAGGACGCGCCGGTGGCTACCGTCGGCGTGGTCGTGGCGGGGGTTACCGTGCAGGCCGATGCGGACGCGGCCGGCGGGTCCGGCGCCCCGGTCGTGCCTGGGGCGACGCGGGCGGACGGGTGCCGGGCGACCCGCCGGGTGGTTCCCTCAGCCGACGAGGTAGCACCGGGGGCCAACGCGGTGGGCGCCGGCTTCCCGGTGGGTCCGGACGTCGGCGGCTGGCACTGGGCGGATGACGTGCCTGGCGCGGCACCGCCCGGCCCGCCCCTCGAGCCGGAAGCGCTCGTCGGGCTTGGCTGGGGGGCGGCCGTGACGCCGCCGCCCGCCAGCAGGCCGGTACCGTCGGTGGTGGTTTGCGCCCCGGCCCCGTTGGTGCCCGCTCCGGGCGGCGACAGGGCGCCAGCGGGGTCGAGCACGGCGCTCGCCGCGGTGATCGCCCGGCGGACCGGCTGGACGCCCAGGGAGACGCTGGCGATGACCGCGATGCCGGCGAGACCAGTCGCCAGCCAGAGCACACCGATGCGCCAGGTGCCGAGTGCTCCAGGTACGGGGAACGTGCGGGTGAGCAGCCGCCCTGGCCAGGCCCAGTGCCCGCGCCAGGTCCAGGACCGGACCCGCTCGGCGGCGCCGGACAGGACGGCGAGCAGCCAGGGGCGCGGTGGACGCCCGCCGATGCGCGCGCGGATCCGGTCGAGCCCTTCCGTACCAGCCTCGACCCCGCCGACCGCGTCGGACAGAGCCCGCCGCAGCGCACCTTCGAGTCCGTCCTCGAGCGAAGACGGATCCTCATCCACCGGCGCACCGGATCATGGCGTCTTCTGCTCCAGGGTTGACTTGAGCGCCGCCATCGCGCGGGCCGTGTGACTCTTCACGGCGCCCCTGCTGATCCCCATCGCCTTGGCGATGTCGGCTTCCGAGAGGTCGGCGTAGTACCGCAGCACCATCGCTTCTCGTTGCCGTTCGGGGAGCGCGCGCAACGCCGAGACGACGGCCGAGCGCTCAAGGAGCGTGAGGACGGCATGCTCGGCGCTTGGCTCGTCCGGAGCCGGCTTGGGCGAGTGCATGTCGACGACCTTGCGGTGCCGCAGCACCGAGCGCGACCGGTTCACGACCGTCTGCTTGAGGTAGGAGAGCGCCTTCTCCGAGTCGCGCAGCCGCCGCCACGCCTTGTGCATCGCCTCGAACGCGTCCTGCACTACTTCCTCGGCCGTCTGCAGGTCGTGGACGAGCAGCAGAGCGAGCCGGACCAGCTGGCTGTAGTAGGCGGCGTAGAGCTCGGTGACGACTTCGGAAGCCTCCCAGGAAGGTGATGCCTGGAGTGCCTCCACGGTGAACGCCCCAGGGGAGTGCTCGACGTCGGGCAGCATGGTCACGGCGTCGGCAGGCTCCTCGACCGGAGCACTCAGGAAGCCGAACGTCGCGGACGCCCATACCGGTCCGGGGCGCTGGCCGTTGAGAACGGCTTGCCCGGTCCAGGCCACGACGCTGTCCGTGGCCTTACCGCCCACGTCCGTACCGATTCTCATCTACGGAACGCAACCAAATATTGCGCTCCGTCACTATTTTCATTCCCCAACCCACATTCGGTGACCCCACCCCAGTTACCGCCCAAGGATTACAGAAAAAACAGAATAACCGCGATACATCCAATTGGCACTGCTTACAACATCACGATCCCGCTGCTAGCCGGGCCCGGGCAATGGCTACTGGTAAGTAAATGGTGGCATTTAGGCGAATTTCTGGTGATTGACGGGGTGCTGGCCGCTGGTACCGATCCGCCGGGCGCGTGAGTAGGGCCTTCGCCCGCCCGGCGCCGGGCGGGCGCCGGGCCTGCGGGCGAATCGCGCGCCGCGCGCTGGGCTGTCCGGCGCCGGGCGCGACCGCCGCCCGTTATGATCGAGGTGTGCCAGACTGCTTGTTCTGCGGTATCGCTGCCGGACAGATCCCGGCCACCCTCGTGGTGGACGGGAAGCGGGCCGTCGCCTTCCGTGACCTCAACCCGCAGGCGCCGACGCATGTCCTCGTGGTCCCGCGGGACCACTTCCCGAACGTGGCGGCGCTGGCGGCCGCGGGCGACGGGCTGCTTGACGAGCTTGTCGCCGTGGCCCGAGAGGTCGCCGATGCCGAGGGCATCGAGGCCACCGGGTACCGGATCGTCTTCAACACCGGCCAGGAAGCGGGGCAGACCGTGGGGCACGTGCACGCGCACGTACTCGGCGGCCGCCCGATGACCTGGCCGCCGGGCTGAGAGCAGTGAATTGACCGATACGCGCAGTGGCAGCCCAGGTTCCACGATCCGGATCGTCATTCCTGACGGCCATTCCATGGTCGGCTTGCTCGGGACCAGGGACGAGCTGCTCCATGTCATCGAACGGGAGCTTTCCGCGGATATTCACGTTCGCGGCAACGAAATCACTGTCTCGGGCCCCCCGGCGGAAACTGAACTCGTGGGCAGGCTGTTCAACGAGCTGCTCGAATTGCAGCGCAAGGGCGCCGAGATCTCACCGGACACGGTCGAGCGCACGGTAGGCATGCTCCGGGGTGGTCACGGCGACTCGGACATGCGCCCGGCCGACGTGCTGACCCAGGGCATCCTGTCCGCCCGCGGCCGTACGATCCGGCCGAAGACACTGAACCAGAAGCACTACGCGGACGCCATCGACAAGCACACCATCGTGTTCGCGATCGGCCCGGCCGGCACCGGCAAGACCTACCTCGCGATGGCCAAGGCGGTGAAGGCGCTCCAGGCCAAGGAGGTCAACCGGATCATCCTGACCCGCCCGGCCGTCGAGGCGGGAGAGCGCCTCGGGTTCCTGCCCGGCACTCTTTACGAGAAGATCGACCCGTACCTCCGGCCGCTCTACGACGCCCTGCACGACATGATGGACCCCGAGTCGATCCCCAAGCTGACGGCCGCGGGCACGATCGAGATCGCTCCGCTGGCCTTCATGCGCGGGCGCTCGCTCAACGACTCGTTCATCATCCTCGACGAGGCGCAGAACACCACCCCCGAGCAGATGAAGATGTTCCTCACCCGGCTCGGGTTCGGGTCAAAGATCGTGGTGACCGGCGACATCACCCAGGTCGATCTCCCGGATGGTCAGGTGAGCGGCCTGCGCGTGGTGCAGGAGATACTCGACGGCATCCCCGACATCCACTTCGCCCGGCTGACGAGCAGTGACGTCGTCCGGCACAAGCTGGTCGGGAAGATCGTCGACGCCTACGAGCGATTCGACGCCAAGGCCCAGCGGCACGGCCGCGACCGGGCAACCGACCGGGAGCACGGCCGGCCAAACCGCCCGGCCGGTCGCTGACCGGCCGGGCACGATACCGAACACCAGACCGGCACAGCAGTCCGCGAGCAAAAGACGGGGAAACACGAAGGTGAGCGTCGACATCAACAACGAGTCGGGGGTCGTGGTCGACCAGGACGTGCTTCGCGAGCTCGCGCAGTACGTCATCGACCAGATGGAGACGCATCCGCTGGCGGACCTGTCGATGCTGCTCGTCGACGAGGACCACATGACCAACCTCCACGAGAAGTGGATGGAGGAGCCGGGGCCGACGGACGTGCTGTCGTTCCCGATGGATGAACTGCGGCCGCACTCCATCGCCGGCCCGAACCGCACCAGGGGCCGCGACGAGGAGGAGAGCGAGCCCGTGCTGCTCGGCGACGTGGTCATCTGCCCCCAGGTGGCCGCCGCGCAGGCGAGGCAGCACGGCCATTCCACGCAGGCTGAGCTCGAGCTGCTCACCGTGCACGGCGTGCTGCACCTGCTCGGCTACGACCACGCCGACCCGGAAGAGGAAGCCGAAATGTTCGGCCTGCAAGGTGAACTGCTCCGCGACTGGCGAGATCAGCGGCCAGGCGGGCCGCCGGGCCCAGGAGAAGGGCAGGAAGGACAGGCCTGATGTCGCCCGCCGGGTGGCTCATGCTCGCCGCGGCCGCTCTGATCGCCGTGGCGGGCTGGTTCGCGGCCGCACAGACGGCCATGGCCCGGACGGATTCCGACGGGCTTGACCGTTACGGCAGCCTGCTCACGCTCATCAGGGTGTGTGCGGAAGTCTCCGCCGCGGTCTGCGTGACCCTCGCCTTCGCGCACTGGCTGAACGGCGGGTGGCAGGTGTTCCTCCCGGCCGCGGCCCTGCTGCTATTCGCCAGGTACGTGCTGATCGGGGTGGGGCCGCGCGCCATGGGCAGGCGGCGCGCTGAACGTGTCGCCGCCGTCGCCGCCCGCCTGCTGCGACCGCTGTACGGCGCGCTCGGCCCGCTGGCCCGGCTGCTCGACGCGGTTACCAGCGCGCTCCCGTTCGGCAGCCAGGGCGCCGACCCGGAGCTGAGCGGCCGTCCCGGGGTGGAAGACCTGGTCGACTACATCGAGTCACAGGATGAGATCGAGCCGGGCGAGCGGGAGATGGTCCGCTCGGTGGTCGAGCTCGCCGACACGATCGTCCGCGAGGTGATGGTCCCGCGCACCGACATGGTGTTCGTGGAGCACGACAAGACGCTCACCCAGGCCATGTCGCTCGCGCTGCGCAGCGGCTTCTCCCGCATCCCGGTCACCGGCGAGTCCACCGACGACGTGGTGGGAATCGCCTACCTGAAAGACATCGCCGCCTGGATTCACGAGCACCCGGACGCGGAAGGGACCGAGCGCGTGGAGAAGGTCATGCGCCCCGCCACCTACGTCCCCGACTCCAAGCCGGTCGACGAGCTGCTGCGGCAGATGCAGCAGCAGCGGATCCACGTGGCGATCGTGATCGACGAGTACGGCGGCACCGCCGGGCTGGTGACAATCGAGGACATCATCGAGGAGATCGTCGGCGAGATCGCCGACGAGTACGACAACGAGCGCTCCCCGGTCGAGTGGCTTGACCCCCGCACCGCCCGGGTCACCGCCCGCCTCCCGGTCACGGACCTGGAAGAACTGTTCGGCGTCAGCATCGACGCGGAGGATGTCGAGACGGTCGGGGGGCTGCTCGCGCACGAGCTCGGCCGCGTCCCGATCGCGGGCTCCGAGGCGACGGTGGCCGGCCTGCACCTCACCGCGGAAAACCTGGCGGGCCGTCGCAACAAGCTCGGCACCGTCCTCATCGAGCGCACCCCTCAACGACAGGACAAGGTCTAGCCAGTACGTGGGCGTGCTTCGCCTGCCCTGCCCATTGCCCCGGTGTGCGCCCCTGTTCCAGGTCCCGGCAACGTCGTCCACCGAAAGTTCAAATTCAAATTCAAAATCAATAATGGCGCCGAACAGATAAAGTCAAATTTAAAATCAAAAATCGCGCAGCACGGATGCGGCTTTCTCGTATTCTAAAGATGTCAAGCCTGGAAATGTGGCAATTTGTCATTAATAATGATGCTATGAAGGTTCGCAGGCACCTCGTGGCGTTTCTGGCCCTCTCAGTCCCCGTAGTCTTCGTGGCGGCCAACGCCACCCCCGCGAAGGCGCTGGGAGCCCCGGTCGGCACCTACCAGCTGCAAAACATCTACTACAACAAGTGCGTGACGGAAGACGGCAACACCGGCGCCATCTACCTGCAAGCGTGCGCCACTGGCAGCAACATCAACCACTCTCAGCTGTGGAAGTTCACGGCCCTCGGCCAATTCGTGAACGTGCACAGCGGCCTCTGCCTGATCGTCACCGGCTACGACCCGGGAATCTGGCTGACTGGCGGCAGCGCGTGCACACTTGCCGGCGGGGTCTCGGTTGCCGAATGGAACCCGAGCGCCGAGTTCGACGGCTTTATCACGAATGCCCATACCGGGGATTACATGGACGCCGATACCACTAACAATGGCACGCTCATCCAGGAGCCGGACCTTGTCAGCGGCAGAGTATGGTCCATGAACCCCGCCTCCTAAGCGAGCGCCCCGCCGGGTCCCGCGGCACCTGCCAGGGACCGGGGCGGTTCCCTGG
>Ga0265314_10002317_pt1 | contig 19669 bp, 14 predicted proteins | sample 4126metaG_FD_203106 | JGI IMG/M metagenome (GOLD analysis project Ga0265314, IMG submission 203106) | Rhizosphere microbial communities from Carex aquatilis grown in University of Washington, Seatle, WA, United States - 4-1-26 metaG | ecosystem: Host-associated > Plants > Roots > Rhizosphere >... | reverse complement strand
AACAGAACGCGCAAGCGTTCTGCGGTGACGTATGAGGCCTTGCCGGATATCGGCCGTCGCGAGCCCCACAACCGCCGAAGACCCCGGGTCAAGCCCGGAGTGACAAGGCTGGCGCCTAGGCTGACAAATGTCTCAGATGAGCCGGCCGTCGTCGCCCAGCGCCTGGTCGAGGCGCGCGAGCACGCCGGCAAGATGCGGATCGGCGCCGCTGCTGCCGTTGGCTGCATGCACTGCGGGCGGCGCATGCGCAAGCTGCGTGGCCTGGATCACGGGCGCTTTGTCGCCGACGTCGAAAGCAAGATTGAGCGCGGCGAGCACCGCGATGCGGTCGCGCGCCTTCACCTTGCCGGCGTCGCGGATCTTGCACATGGCGGTGTCGACTTTTTCGACGGCTTCGAGCAGGCGCTGTTCGCCGCCTTCGGGGCATGCGAGCAGGTAGCTCTGGCCCATGATCTGGACTTCGACCTGCTTCTGGCTTCCGCCGACGTTCATGCGGCGCTCTTGATTTCGGGCAGGCGTTCGAGCAGTGCATCGACGCGCGCGCGCGCGGCGGAAAGGCGTGACTTGAGCGAATCGCGTTCGTGCGTCAGCACCTCGACCTGTTCGGCCAAGAGCGCGTTGGTGCGTTGGAGCTCTTCATAGCGCACAAGGAGGCGCTCAACCCTCTCCGCAACCTGCTCGATCTGGGCGGCAGACATCAGAAAGCCTCCGCCCTGAGGGCTGCGGTGCCATGAGCCTTCGGAACAGCCGTGCGTCTCATACGCGGCCATTGTAGGGTTTCATCGAGTTTCGGTGCGCGTTGCCCTCTAAAATGAATGTGTTGGTGCTCGCGGTGTGGTTCGCATGCCGCAGTTCAACGGGAAGCAGGGCGCGACGCGAAACACAACGCGAAGCCAACCTGCGCTGCCCCCGCAACGGTAAGCGGTCGGATTTCTCGAAATCCCGTTTCGCCCTCGACCAGCCACTGGAACGCGCTTCGCAACGGCGCGCCCGGGAAGGCGGCGAAAACGAACCCGCCAGCCCGGATACCGGCCAACACGGTGGCGAAGCTGCGCGTGTTGCTCACGCATCGCGCGCGCATCGCCGTGACGCCCAATGCCCGGCGGGGAAGCCGGGCCCGGGCCTGTTCGTCCTTGTTGCAATCATGAAAAAACTTTGGAGCCCACGTGCAGCGCTGCTCGCTGCCGCATTGCCCATCACTACCTTTCCCTTCACCGCGTTCGCGCAAACCAGCGTGACGCTTCCTCCAACCCTCGTCACCGCGCCGCGCTTTCCCGACAACTCGCAATCACTGCCGTTCGGCGTGAGCGTGATCACCGCCGATGAAATCGAACGCTCCGGCGCCACGACGATCAACGAAGCGCTGATGCGCCTGCTCGGCGTCGTGGGACGGCAAGACTTCTACGGCGGCGGCGAATACAACATCGACCTGCGCGGCTTCGGCTCCACGGCGGACAGCAACCAGGTCGTGATCGTCGACGGCATTCGCATGTCCGAAGCCGATAGCGGCGGCACGCGCCTTGCGGGCATACCGATCGAATCGGTCGAGCGCATCGAGGTGCTGCGCGGCAGCGGCTCGGTGCTGTACGGCGAGGGAGCGACCGGCGGCGTCATCGTCATCACGACGAAGGCGGGCGCGGACAAGGCGCGGCCCAACGGCGGGTCGGTGTATGCGGGTGTGGGCTCGTATGGCCTGCGCGATCTGCGCGCGAATGCCAATGTCGGCGCGAATGTCGGCGCGGGCAATTTCTCGCTCGACGCGTCGGCGCAGAAGCGCGATGCCGACAACCATCGCGACAACTTTCGCTCGCGCACTGACGCAGAGGCGCTCACCGGCCAGTGGTCCGGCGATCACTTGCGCATCGGCGCGCGATATGGCCGCGACTCGCTCGACTCGGGCTTGCCCGGTGCGCTGACACTCGCGCAATTCGAATCGGACCCGCGCCAGACGAACACGCCCACCGACCACGCGCAGATCAAGCAAGAGCGCGAGAGTGTCTTTGCGCAGGCGCAGTTCTCCGAATGGGAAATCGCTGCCGACGCCGGCACGCGCACAAAGAAGCTGCGCAGCATGAACTCCGGATCGGACTACGACTACGACATTCGCTCTGACGATGCATCGCTTCGCGCACGGAACAGCCATGACTTCGCGGGCGTGAAAAATCTTTTCGTCGCGGGGTTCGATTCGCTGCACTGGACGCGCGACGTGCTCGGCACGTTCGGCTCCAGTTCAACGCAGCGCTCCACCGCGTGGTACTTGAAGGACGACGTCACGCTCGCAAGCGGCACACGTATCGGCCTGGGCTGGCGTGCGGAGAGCGCGAAGAAAGAGAACACCTTCGCGCCCGACGCCATCGACGATCGCCAGAACGCGTGGGAAGTCGGCGCGAGCCAGCCGCTGGGCAACGGCGTCACCGCCTATGCGCGCACGGGCCGCAGCTTCCGCTTCGCGAACGCCGACGAATACACGTTCACGTCATTGGGCGCGCCGCTCCTGCCGCAAACATCGCGCGACACCGAAGTCGGCGTGCGCTGGCGGCATGCAAAGGGCAATGTCGATGTGCGTGCGTACCGCAGCAATCTCACCAACGAAATCGGTTTCGATCCCGCCGCGCCCAACTTCGGCTTCTTCGGTGCAAACGTCAATTTCGATCCGACGCGAAGGCAAGGCATCGAGCTGGACGCGACGCAGCAAGTTGCGTCGAACGTCGACGTGCGCGTGAACGCGCAACTGCGCGACGCGAAATTTCGCTCGGGCGCTTATGCAGGCAAGGATGTGCCGCTGGTCCCGCGCCGAACAGTCGCCGTTCGCGCCGATTGGTCGCCCGCCGCGCAACATCATTTGAGCGGCGGTGTGCAGTGGGTATCCTCGCAACATCCGGACTTCGCCAATTCCTGTTCGATGCCGGCCTACACGACTGCCGATGCGCGCTATGCCTACGATTGGAAGCAAGCCGAATTGTCGCTGGGCGTTGCCAACCTCACGGGCCACAAGTACTACACGCAGGCCTTCGCATGCGCGAGCGGTCAGCCGACGTCGGTGTATCCCGAGCCGGGCCGGGCAATCACTGCAGCGCTGCGCGTGAAGTTCTGATCTCACGATGACTGAACAAGCCACTCCTGCCGCCGATCGATACGCGCCCAAGCGCATCGTCTGCCTCACCGAGGAAGCGACGGAGTGGTTGTACCTGCTGGGCGAGGAGGCGCGCATCGTCGGCATCTCGGGCTACACGGTGCGACCGCGCCGCGCGCGCGACGAAAAGCCGAAGGTCAGCGCCTTTCTCTCCGCGAAGATCGACCGCATCCTGGAGCTTGAGCCCGATTGCGTCTTCGGCTTTTCGGATTTGCAAGCCGACATCGCGTCGGAGCTCGTCAAGCGCGGCGTGCAAGTGACGATCTTCAACCAGCGCAGCATCGACGAGATCTTTTCGATGCTCTATCAGGTCGCAGCGATGGTCGGCCGCGCGCAAGATGGCGTGGAGTTGCTCACGAAGATGCGCGCGCGGCTCGATGAGATTGCGCGCGAAGCAAGCGCGCTTCCAAAGCGCCCGCGCGTTTACTTCGAAGAATGGGATGAGCCGCGCATCAGCGCGATTCGCTGGGTGTCGCAGCTTGTGGGCATCGCGGGCGGCGACGACATCTTTCCAGAACTCGCACTCAAGGCGATGGGCAAGGACCGCATCATTGCCGACGATGCAACGATCATCGCGCGCAACCCCGACATCATCGTCGGCTCATGGTGCGGCAAGAAATTCCGCGCGGAAAAAGTCGCGGCGCGTCCGGGCTGGGGCGATGTGGCCGCGGTGAAAGAGGCGAGCCTCTTCGAGATCAAGTCGGCCGACATCCTGCAGCCCGGCCCGGCGGCGTTGACGGATGGCGTGGAGCAATTGCATCGCATCGCGATGGATTGGGCGAAGCGCCATGCGTAGGCTCGTCTCTTCATTCATTGTCATCGTCGCGGCGATGCTCGTGTTGCCAGCGCACGCCGCGCCGCCGAAGCGAATCGTGTCGCTTTTGCCGTCGTTGACGGAAACAGTCTGCGTGCTCGGCCATTGCGACACGCTCGTCGGCATCGACGACTTTTCCAATTGGCCCGAGCAGGTGCAGCGCCTGCCGCACGTGGGCGGGCTCGACGACGCACATGTAGAGCGCATCGTCGCGCTCAAACCCGACCTGGTGTTGCTGTCGAATTCATCTCGCGCGAAGGCGCGACTGGAGGCGCTGAAGATTCCGGTGCTGGCCATCGAGCCCAAGACCTTCGACGACGCGTACACCGCGATGGCGATGGTGGCCGATGTGTTTGGCGAGCCGCAGGTGGCGCGGCGCCTGTGGGCGCGCATGAACGAAAGCATCGACCAGGCCGCGCGGCTCGTGCCGCCATCGCGCAAGGGTGTTCGCGTGTACTTCGAAGTAGATGCGGGCCCGTATGCGGCAAGCGAGTCGTCGCACATCGGCGAAATCTTGAAGCGCCTGGGCGCGGTGAACATCATTCCGGCCAAGTTGGGAAGCGTGCCCAAGATCAATCCCGAATTCGTCGTGCGCGCCGATCCGCAAGTAATCATCATCGCCGCGCAGGATGCCGCCGAGATGCAATCGCGCCCCGGCTGGGGCCGCATCAGTGCGATTCGCGAAGGCCGCGTGTGCGCGCTCGACAGCGCGCAAGGCGACGTGATCGCGCGGCCCGGTCCGCGCATGGCCGAAGCCGCACGCGTGCTCGCGCACTGCCTCGCGAAATGAATCGCGCGAAATGAAACCCGCGCAGCCGCTCGTCCTCTTTGTTGCGCTCGTCGCGTTCACCGCGATCCTCGGTTTCGCGGGTGCGTCGGTCGGTAGCGAAGGCTGGGAGCCGCTCTTCTTTCGCGCAGGCAATACCGATGCGTCGATCCTGTGGGACATCCGCATGCCGCGCACGATCGGCGCGTGGCTTGCGGGCGCGCTGCTGGGGCTTGCGGGCGCGATCGCGCAAGGGCTCTTTCGCAATCCGCTGGCCGATCCGTATTTGCTCGGCAGCGCGACGGGTGCGTCGTTCGGCGTGGCGTTGTGCCTGGTCGCGATAGGCGTGTCACCGATCGCCGGGCCGGATTGGGTCGGGCACTGGGCGTTGACGCTCGCGGGCTTCGTCGGTGCCGTCGCTGCCGTGCTCATCACGCTCGTGCTCGCGCAAGGCGTGCAGCACACATTGCGATTGCTTCTGTCGGGCGTGGTCGTCGGGATGGTGTTCGGCGCGCTGTCGGCGCTCGTGATGTTTCGCGACCCCGGGATCATGCGCGCGATGCAGTCGTTCATGCTCGGCACGACGGGCTTTCTCGGGTGGAGCAGCGTGGCGTTGCTCGCGATCGTGCTGGCGGTGTCGCTGCTCGCCGCAATCGCATTCAGCCGCGCGCTCGATGCGCTCGCGCTCGGCGAAGTCACGGCCGCGAGCCTCGGCATCGCGATCACGCCGGTGCGCACGGTGCTTGTCATTGCGCTTGCTCTTGCGACAGCGGCGGCGGTTGCGCAGGTCGGACTCATCGCATTCATCGGTCTCGTCGCGCCGCACCTGGTGCGCGCGCTCGCCAAGCCCACCCATCGCTGGCTCGTGCCGCTGTCGGCGTTGGCAGGCGGCGTGCTGCTGCTCGCGGCCGACGTGCTTGCGCGATGGCTGCTCGCACCGCGCGAGATTCCTGTCGGCGTGCTCACGGCCGTGCTGGGCGGCGGGTATCTCATCTGGTTGATGCACCGGAGGCCGCGATGACCTCCGAAATCCTGATGCCGGCCTTCCGCGCATCGAACGTGCATGCAAGCCTGGGCGGCGCCGAAGTCCTGCGCGGCATCGATTTGGCAATTGCATCGGGCCGCTGGACTTCCATCGTCGGACCCAACGGCGCGGGCAAGACGACGTTGCTGAAGGCGCTTGCGCAGCTCACGCCTTGGACCGGCCGCATCGAGTTGTTGGGCCGCGATGCACGCGCAATGCCTGCACGCGAGCGTGCAAGGGCGGTTGCATGGCTAGGCCAGAACGAGGGCGGTGCCGAAGACTTGCTCGCACGCGACGTGGTGATGCTCGGCCGCTTGCCGCACCAGCCGTGGCTGGGCCCCGCCAGTGCGCAAGATCGTGTGACGGTCGAAGCCGCGATGCGCACTACGCAGTGCTGGGACTGGCGCGACCGCCCGCTCGGGCAGCTGTCCGGCGGCGAACGGCAGCGAGTGCTGCTGGCGCGCGCATTGGCGGTGGATGCGCCGATCCTTGCGATGGACGAGCCGCTGGCCAACCTCGACCCGCCGCACCAGGCCGATTGGCTGCAGACCGTCCGCTCGCATGTTGCGAAGGGCGGCACCGCGATCGCTGTGCTGCACGAGATCACGATGGCATTGCATGCGGACGATGTCGTTGTGATGAACGCAGGCCGCGTGGTCCATCACGGGGCATGCACCGACAATGCGTCGCGCCGCGCGGTGGAAGAGGTGTTCGCCGGCCGCATCGTGGTGCGCGAGATCGACGGGCATCCGGTGGCGATTCCTCATTCGGGCAAACTCTGATACGACGAGTTGTGACAAAGGCCGCGCGCGGGTGTAGCCTTGCGCAACTCGTTTCCGGAGAAGCCATGTTCAAGCGCATCTTGCTCGCCTACGACGGCTCCGATGCCGGGCAGAAGGCTTTGCTCGACACGCAGGAGATCTGCCAGTGGAGCCAGTCCGATCTCCACCTCATCGCGGTGATGCCTTCGGCGATGAGCTTCGTCGGCCTCGAAGGCGGCGTGTACGACATCGAACTGGAAGAGCGCGAAAAGAAAAAGCACCAGGCCGTGCTGGACGACGGCGTGCGGCGCCTGGCCGACATCGGCACGAGCGCAAAGGGCGAGGTGGTGGTCGGCGAAGCGATCGACGAGATCACCAAGTACGCGAAGAAGATCGAAGCCAACCTCATCATCGTGGGGCACAAGCACCTCGACAGCTGGGCGGCGCGCTGGTGGCGCGGCTCGATCTCCGGCACGCTGATCGAGCATTCGCCTTGCAGCGTGCTCGTCGTGATCACGCAGTAGATTCGAAAGCGTTCCGCAAGCAGCAAGTCACGCGCCCGTGCTAGCCTCGCGCGCATGAAAAAACTGGTCATCCCCGCTTCGTCCGCTTTCGCGTCGGTGTTCGCGTCCGCGTTCGTGCTCTCCTTGTTGGGCGGCTGCGCCACGCAAGAGCCTGCAGGCGACTTCTCGGCGCGCGCCGGCAAGATCGGCAACCTCGTCGTGATCTACGCCGAGAACCACAGCTTCGACAACATGTACGGCATGTTCCCCGGCGCGAACGGCGTTGCCAACGCTACGCCGGAGCAATACACGCAGCTCGACCACGACGGCACGCCGCTGCCCGAGCTCGTGGTGTTCGGGCCCGACGGCAAGCCGAACCCCGCGTATCCGCGCATGCCGAATAAGCCCTTCCGCATCGACGCACCGCCGGTGAATCGCTCGCCTACGCAGCTGGTCCCGGGGCCGATTCATGTGTACTGGCATCACATCGAACAGATCAACGGCGGCAAGAACAATATGTTCGCCGCGATGTCGAACGTCGGCGGCTGGGTGATGGGCTATTACGACGGCTCGCAGTTCCTCATGTGGCAATGGGCCAAGGACTACACGCTGGCCGACAACTTCTTCATGGGTGCGTTCGGCGGCTCGTACTTCAACCATCAGTACCTCATCTGCGCATGCGCGCCGAAGTTCGACGACGCACCGGCGTCGATGCACGTGCGGCTCGACGCAAATGGCAAGCTCGAAAAGCGCCCCGATTCGCCGTCCGCGAAAGATGGCGCGGTGCGTGTGTACAGCTCGGGCGGCGGCCAAGTTTCGCCCGACGGCTACACGCTCAACACGACGCAGCCGCCATACCAGCCGAGCGGCATCGCGCCCGCGCCGAACGGCCCGAAAGAGATGGCCGATCCCGCGGGCGATCCCCGCAACGGCCTGCCGCTGCCGCCGCAAACGACAACGACCATCGGCGACCTGCTGTCGGCCAAAGGCGTGTCGTGGACGTGGTACGGCGGTGCATACAAGCAGGCGCTGCAAGACGGCGAACAGCCCGCTGGCGTGAAGCGCACCATCATCTACACCGCTGCGAACAACTCGCCGAATTTCCAGCCGCATCACCAGCCGTTCAACTACTACAGGAACTTTGCACCGGGCACAGCGGAGCGAGCGAAGCACCTGCAGGACGGCGAAGACTTCGTGCACGCCATCGAAGCGGGCACGCTTCCCGCTGTGAGCTTCTACAAACCGCCCGGGCGCGACACGCAGCATCCGTCGTACACCGACGTCGTCACGGGCGACATCCACATCGACGGCCTGCTGAAAAAGCTGCGCGCAAGCCCGCAGTGGAAGGACATGCTCATCATCGTCACGTACGACGAAAACGGCGGCTACTGGGACCATGTGCCGCCTCCCACGGGCCCGGGCTGGGGCGACCGCTTCGGGCCCGGTTCGCGCATTCCTTCGCTGCTCATCGGCCCGAACGTCAAGAAGGGCTTCGTGGACCACACCACTTACGACACCACGTCGATCCTTCAATTCATCTCGAAGCGCTGGGGGCTGGAACAGCTGCCGGGCGTGCGTCCAAAGATGGGCGACTTCAGCGCTGCAATCGAGTAAATCGTCAGTAAAGTTCGCATGGGCTCGCAGGAGCAGGCCTACGCGTCGCTGCGGGCATGGGCGATGCTGAGGCATCATGCTCGGTTGCAGCATGAGATGACCAAAGGACGCGAATGGAAGAAACTGAATTGCCGCGCTTGAGTCGCCGCGCCAAGATCATTGGCGCGGTCATCGCGATCCTCGCAGTCGCGGGCCTCGGCTGGCTCGCATGGGACCTGACGCACGACAAGTCCGCATCGGCGCAGGGCGGCGCAGCCGGCGGGGGCGGTGCTGGTGGTGGCGCCGGCGGGCGCAGTGGGCCGGGTGGCGCAGGCGGCGCCAACGGCCGCGGGCCCGCGGTGACGGTCGGCGTTGCAACGGCCGAGAAGGCCGATGTGCCCGTCGTGCTCGAAGCGCTTGGCACCGTCACGCCGCTTGCAACAGTGAAAGTGCGTTCGCAGGTCAACGGCACGTTGCAGGAATTGCAATACACCGAAGGGCAGATGGTCAAGAAGGGCCAGGTGCTTGCGGTGATCGACCCGCGCCAATTCGAGATGGCGTTGCAGCAGGCCACGGGCCAGCGCATGAAGGACGAAGCGCAGTTGCAGGCCGCGCGCGTCACGCTCGATCGCTATCGCACGCTGCTCACGCAGGATTCCATCGCGCGCCAGGATGTCGATACGCAGGAGGCCACGGTCAAGCAACTCGAAGCAACGATCGTGATCGACCGCGCGAACGAAGGCACCGCGCGCCTGAACCTCGGCTACACGCGTGTGGTTGCGCCCGTAGCGGGACGCGTGGGCTTGCGCCAGGTGGATATCGGCAATTACGTGAGCACGTCGGACACGAACGGCGTCGCGGTCATCACGCAGCTGTCGCCGATCGATGTGCAGTTCTCCGTCGCGCAGGATTCGGCGCCCGCGTTGCAGCAGAACACGAACGCAGGGATGGCAGCGCAAGCCCTCGACCGCACGCGCTCCATCGTGATCGACACCGGCAGCTTCGCATCGCTCGACAACCAGATCGACACGACGACGGGCACGGTGAAGGCGAAGGCGCGGTTCCAGAACACGAGCCTTGCGCTCTTCCCGTCGCAGTTCGTCAACATTCGTTTGAACGTGCAGACCATCAAGGGCGCAACGGTCGTGCCCGTGGCCGCGCTGCGTCACGGCAACAACGGTGACTTCGTGTTCGTGCTCAATGCCGCCGATCGCACGGTGAGCATGCGCACGGTGAAAGCAGGGCAGGCCACTGTCGACAAGGTGCAGATCGTCACGGGCCTGCAACCCGGCGAGCGCGTGATTACCGATGGCGCGGACAGGTTGCGCGACGGCTCGCGCGTGATCCTGCCGGGCGATGCTCCCGGTGCAGGCGGCGGCTCGCGTGGCGGTGCCAGCGGCGCGGGGGGTGCAGGCGGTGGAAGAAGGCACGGCGCGTCCGCGGCCGCGTCGGCGGCGGCGTTGCCCGAAGGTTCGCCCACGCAATCGCCCACGCAATCGGCGGCGCAAGCACCCACGAGCGCGCCTCGCATGTCGCGCCGCGCCAGCGCATCGGCGCAAGGCAACACCACTGCAGCAGAAACGGCCGCAAGCCCCGCACTATCCAAAGGCCCCACACCCGAACAACGCCAGCGCATGCTCGACGCGGTGAAGGACAACCCCGAGCAGCTCGACCGCCGCAAGAAATTCCTCGACGCGCTCGACAAGGGCGATCCGCAAGCGCTCGAACGCTGGCAGACGATGCAGCAGCGACGCGGGCAAGGGTCCCAAGGGTCAAATAACCAGTGAGCCCGTCGCGCCCATTTATCCTGCGGCCGGTCGCGACGTCGCTGCTGATGGTGGCGATCGTGCTGGCGGGCATCGTCGGCTTCAAGTTCCTGCCGCTTTCCGCGCTGCCCCAGGTGGACTACCCCACGATCGAGGTGCAGACGCTCTATCCCGGCGGCAGCCCCGAGGTGATGGCGCAGACCGTCACCGCGCCGCTCGAAAAGCAGTTCGGCCAGATGCCGGGCCTGTCGCGCATGAGTTCGACGAGCGCCGCGGGCGTGTCGATGATCACGTTGCAGTTCGGCCTGGGCCTTGCGCTCGATGTCGCTGAACAGCAAGTGCAAGCGGCGATCAACGCGGGCGCAACGCTGCTGCCCGCCGACTTGCCCGCGCCGCCGACCTACGCCAAGGTCAACCCCGCCGACGCGCCGGTGCTTACGCTTGCGATCACGTCCGATGCGTTGCCGCTCACCGACGTGCAGAACATCGCGAACACGCGGCTCGCGCTGAAGATCAGCCAGGTGAGCGGCGTGGGCCTGGTCACTCTGTCGGGCGGCCAGCGGCAGGCGGTGCGCATCCAGGTGGACCAGCGCCTGCTCGCGTCGTACAACCTTGCGCTGTCCGACATTCGCACGGCGATCACTTCGGCGAACGCGAACGCGGCGAAGGGCAGCATCGACGGCCCCACGCGCGCCTACACGATCAACGCGAACGATCAATTGATGGCCGCCTCCGAATACCAGGAGATGGTGATCGCGTATCGCAACAACGCGCCCGTGCGGCTGAAGGACGTCGCCAAAGCCGTGCTGAGCGCCGAGAACGTCAAGCTCGGCGCGTGGGCGCTGAGCGGCGGCGAGCTCAAGCCGGCCGTGATCCTCAACGTGCAGCGCCAGCCCGGCGCGAACGTCATTCAAACCGTCGACGCGATCAAGAAGCGCCTGCCCGAGCTCACCGCGGGCATGCCGCCGAACATTCGCGTCGATGTGCTCAGTGACCGCACCACCGGCATTCGCGCATCGGTGGAGCATGTGCAGATCGAGCTCGTGCTGGCCGTCATCCTGGTCGTGCTGGTGATCTTTGCTTTCCTGCACAGCCTGCGCGCGACGGTGATTGCAAGCCTCGCGGTGCCGATCTCGGTGATCGGCACTTGCGGCGCGATGTATTTGCTCGGCTACAGCCTGAACAACCTGTCGCTGATGTCGCTCACGATCGCCACCGGCTTCGTGGTGGACGACGCGATCGTGATGATCGAAAACATCACGCGCCATATCGAAGCCGGCGAAAAGCCACTCGACGCCGCGCTGAAGGGCGCGACCGAGATCGGCTTCACGATCATTTCGCTGACGGTGTCGCTCATCGCGGTGCTGATCCCGCTGCTCTTCATGGGCGACGTGGTCGGGCGCCTGTTCCGCGAATTCGCGGTGACGCTCGCGATCACGATCCTGATCTCGGCCGTGGTGTCGCTCACGCTCGTGCCGATGATGTCGGGCCGCTGGATCGTGCAACACAAGGGGCCCGAGCAAGGCGTCGGCGGCTGGATGCAGCGCAAGTTCGACTGGATCATCGAACACTACGACCGCTGGCTTAACTGGGTGATCGATCGCGAAGGCCTCACGCTGCTGGTCGCGCTCGGCACGATGGTCCTCACCGTGCTGCTCTATGTGTTCATGCCGAAGGGTTTGTTCCCCACGCAGGACACGGGGCAACTGCAGGCGCGTGTGCAGGCGCAGCTGTCGATTTCGTATCCGCAGATGGTCGCGCTGCAGTTGGAGGCCGCGCACGCGATCATGCAAGACCCGGATGTGGAAACGCTGTCGAGCTTCGTCGGCGTGGACGGCACGAACAACACGATGCTGCACACGGGCAGCATGCTGATCAACCTGAAGCAGGGCCATCGCGACCAGCAGCAGATCATGGACGACCTGCGCCGCAAGGTGCAGCAGATTCCGGGCGCGCAGCTTTTCATGCAGCCGACGCAGGATTTGACGATCGATTCCGAAACGGGCCCGACGCAGTTTCGCTTTTCGCTCGAAGGCGCCAACGCGGATACGGTGAACCAGTGGGCGGCTCATCTGGTTGATCGTTTGAAGCAGGAGCCGAAGCTGCGCAACGTGACAACGGACGCAGGCGCCACGGGCTCGGCGATCTATGTCGACATCGACCGCGACACCGCCGCCCGGCTGAACATCAGCGCATCGACGATCGACGATGCGCTCTACAGCGCTTTCGGCCAGCGAATCGTCTCGACGATTTTCACGGACACCGACCAATATCGCGTGATCCTCGAAGCCACGCCCGAAATCGCGGCCACGCCTGATTCGCTCGGCATGGTGCAACTCAAGTCGTCGGGCACGGGCGGCGCGATTCCGCTGAACGGCATCGCGCGAATTGTCGAAAGGCAATCGCCCCTGGAGATCACGCACGTCGCGCAATACCCGGCGACCACGGTGAACTTCGATGTGCGCAATGGCGAAGCGCTCGGCTCGGCGGTGAAGATCATCCGCGCGGCCGCGAAAGACATCCAGATGCCGTCCACGGTGACGATGACTTTCCTCGGCGCATCGGGCGCGTACGAAGCATCGCTCAGCAACGAGCTGTGGCTGATTCTCGCGGCTGTGGTGTGCGTCTACATCGTGCTGGGTGTGCTGTACGAAAGCTACATCCATCCGCTCACGATTCTGTCGACGCTGCCGTCGGCCGGTGTAGGTGCGCTGCTGGCACTGTGGATCTCCGGCAATGATCTTGGCGTGATCGGCATCATCGGCATCATCTTGCTGATCGGCATCGTGAAGAAGAACGCGATCATGATGATCGACTTCGCGATCGACGCGGAGCGCGTCGAGGGCAAGCCGCCGCGCGAAGCGATCCATCAGGCCGCGATGCTGCGCTTTCGCCCGATCATCATGACGACGCTCGCTGCGCTCGGTGCATCGATTCCGCTGATGTTCGGCTGGGGCGAAGGTGCGGAGCTGCGCCGGCCACTGGGCCTTGCGATCTTCGGCGGGCTCATCGTGAGCCAGATGCTCACGCTCTTCACGACGCCTGTGATTTATTTGGGGTTTGATCAGTTGGCAAGGCGGTGGGGACGAAAAGAGCCCTCACCCCAGCCCTCTCCCGCCAGCGGGAGAGGGAGTGAAGATGAACAGCCCCCTCTCCCGCTGGCGGGAGAGGGCGGGGGTGAGGGCCGGTGAATCTTTCGCGCGCGTTCATCAAGCGCCCCGTTGCAACGGTGCTCTTGACCGCGGGCGTTGCCCTCGCGGGCATCGGCGCGTTCTTCCTGCTTGCGGTCGCGCCGCTGCCGCAAGTGGACTATCCGGTGATTTCGGTGAGCGCGAATATTCCGGGCGCATCGCCCGAGACGATGGCCACGAGTGTCGCGACGCCGCTGGAGCGCAGGCTCGCCGTGATCGAGGGCGTGAATGAGATCACGTCAAGCAGCAGCACCGGCTCCACGCGCATTTCGCTGCAGTTCGACCTCAATCGCCAGATCGATTCCGCGGCGCGCGAAGTGCAGGCCGCGATCAATGCATCGCGTGCGGATTTGCCGGCCACACTGCGCAGCAACCCGACGTACCGCAAGGCGAACCCGGCGGCCGCGCCCGCGATCATCATCGCGCTCACGTCGCCTACGCGTACTCCGGGGCAAATCTACGACGCGGTGTCGAACATCGTGCAGCAGAAGGTGTCGCAAGTCGCGGGCGTGGGCGATGTCGAAATCGGCGGCGGCTCGCTCCCGGCCGTGCGTGTGGAGCTGATCCCGTTCGCGCTCAACAAGTTCGGCTTGGCGATGGAAGACGTGCGTGCGGCCGTGCAGGCCAGCTACGCGAACCGGCCCAAGGGCGCGATCGAAGTCACGGGCCAGTCCCTGCAGATCTATACCGACGCGACAGGGCACATCGGCCTGGGCCGGCCGATGGCCGTGGACTACCGCAACCTCATCGTCGCGTGGCGGAACGGCGCGCCGATTCGCCTGGGCGACGTCGGCACGGTGACCGACGGCGTGGAGAACATCAACACGCTGGGCCTGTTCAACGGCCAGCCGGCCGTGATCGTGATCGTCACGCTGCAGCCGGGCGCGAACGTGATCGAGTCGGTGGACGGCGTGCGCAACCTGCTGCCCGAGTTGCAGGACGAACTGCCGCACGACATCAAGCTGCAAGTGGCCAGCGACCGCACGCACTCCATCCGCGCATCGCTTCGCGAAGTGGAAATCACACTTGCGATCGCCATCGTGCTCGTCGTGCTGGTGGTCAGCGCCTTCCTGCGCAGCGCGCGCGCCACTTTCATCCCGGCGATCGCCACGCTCGTGTCGCTGCTCGGCACGTTCGGCGTGATGTGGATGCTCGGCTTTTCGCTGAACAACCTGAGCCTGATGGCGCTCACGGTGGCGACGGGCTTCGTCGTGGATGATGCGATCGTCGTGCTCGAAAACACCAGCCGCCATATCGAGGCGGGCATGTCGCGCTTCGAAGCGGCGCTCGAAGGCGCGCGTGAAGTGGGCTTCACCGTGCTGTCGATCAGCCTGTCGCTCGTCGCGGTGTTCATCCCGCTGCTCTTCATGGGCGGGCAGGTCGGGCGGCTCTTTCGCGAATTCGCGGTGACGCTGTCGGCGGCGGTGATGATCTCGCTCGTCATTTCGCTCACCACCACGCCGATGATGTGCGCGTGGCTGCTCGACCCGAAGGGGCACGAGAAAAAGCCCGGCCGCATCTCGCGCTGGTTCGAGCGCGGGTTCGCCATCGTGCATCGCTGGTACGAACACAGCCTGGACTGGGCGCTGTCGGCGCGCCCGCTCGTGCTGCTGATCCTCTTGCTCGTGATCGTGCTCAACGGCTACTTGCTGTTCGCCGTGCCGAAGGGTTTTTTCCCGCAGCAGGACACGGGGCAAATTTCAGGCGGCATGCGCGCGGACCAGAGCATCTCGTTCCAGGCGATGCAGGACAAGCTGCGCACGATCGTCAACATCATTCGCGCCGACCCGGCGGTCGACACCGTGGTGGGCTTCACCGGCGGTTCGCGTCCCGGCGGCGGCTTCATGTTCATCAACCTCAAAGATGTCGGCGAGCGCAAGGGAGTTGCGGGGCAAGCGGTGATCGCGCGGCTGCGTCCGCAGCTGGCGCAAGTCACGGGCATCAGCTTGTTCCTGAACCCCGTGCAGGATTTGCGGATGGGCGGCCGCCAGACCAACAGCACCTACCAGTACACGCTCAAGAGCGACAACATCGCCGACCTCAAGTTATGGGCCAACAAGCTGGCCGAAGCGATGAAGCACCAGCCCGCGCTCACCGACGTGGACACCGACCAGAACGACACGGCGGTGGAAGTGTATGTGGACATCGACAAGGACACCGCGTCGCGCCTGGGCATCTCGGCGCGCGACATCGACAACGCGCTGTACGACGCATTCGGCCAGCGGCAGGTGAGCACGATCTACGACGAGCTCAATCAATATCACGTGGTGCTCGGCACGGCGCAGCGTTATGCGCTCAGCCCCGAAGCGTTGAACGATGTGTACGTGCCCGCGAAGAACGCCGCCCCGTCGGCGACGGCAACGACAACGGTGGCAACACCGGCTACCACCGGAACAGCGGGCGCGATCAGTGCAACGGTCGGCGTGCCGGGCAGCACAGGCACGACGACGGCGGTGAACCCATCGCTGCGCGATCAATCGTCGGGGCAGGCCGTGAGCACGTCGGCGTATCCAATGGTGCCGCTCGCGATGCTCGCGCGCTTGTCGGAAAGGCCTGCGGCCGCGTCGGTGAACCATCAGGACGCGGAGCTTTCGACCACCGTGTCGTTCAATCTCGCCGATGGCTACAACATCTCGCAGGCGCAGGCGGCGGTAGCCCAGACCGAACTGGAGATCGGCATGCCGATCAACGTGCGCGGCAGCTTCCAGGGCACGGCGCGCGCGGCGCAGGACTCGGCCAGCCAGCAGCCGCTGCTCATTGCCGCCGCGCTGGTGGTGATCTACATCCTGCTCGGCATCCTGTACGAGAGCCTGATTCATCCGCTGACAGTGCTTTCGACGCTGCCGTCCGCAGGCGTGGGCGCGGTGCTTGCGCTGATGCTCTTCAAGCTCGACTTGTCGATCATCGCGCTCATCGGCTTGTTCCTGCTGATCGGCATCGTGAAGAAGAACGCGATCCTGATCATCGACTTCGCGCTCGACGCTGAGCGGTCGCGCGGCCTGTCGCCATTGGCGGCCGTGCGCGAAGCGAGCTTGCTGCGCTTCCGCCCGATCCTGATGACGACGCTGGCCGCGGGCCTCGGTGCGCTGCCGCTTGCGATCGGCTTCGGCGAAGGCGCCGAGCTGCGCCGGCCGCTCGGCATCGCGATCATCGGCGGGCTGCTTGCAAGCCAGGTGATCACGTTGCTCACCACGCCCGTGGTCTATCTTTATCTCGACAAGTTCCGGCGCCGCGGTCCGCTGGAGCAACAGTTTGGTCGCCACTCCAGCGAACCGCCGCCCGTGCAAACGTCATCAGCGCCCTCGTCATGAAAAGATCCAGCGTCACTACCGCTACGTTCGCGCTCGCAGCCACGCTTGCGGGCTGCACGCTCACGCCGCTGTATCAGCAGCCCAGCATCGACACGCCTGTTGCGTTCAAGGAAGGCCAGGGCGCGTGGGTCAAGGCCATGCCCGCCGATACGCTGGAGCGCGGCCCGTGGTGGAAACTGTTCAACGACGCCGACCTCACGCAGCTTGCAGCGCAGGTCGATGTGAACAACCAGAACATCGCGCTCGCCGTTGCGCGCTACGAGCAGGCCCGCGCGCTCGTCGCGCAGCAACGCGCAGGGCTGTTCCCGGTCGTGAATCTCGACTTCAATGCATCGCGCAGCGGATCGCGCTCGCAGACGGTCGCAACGGGCACGGGCGCGGGCACGGTCACCACCGGCGGCGCGCACAACAGTTTCTCGCTGGCGATCGGCGGATCGTGGGAGCCCGACGTGTGGGGGCGCCTCCGCGCGGGCGTGGCTCAAGCGAGCTTCTCCGAGCAAGCGAGCGCGGCCGATTTGCAGGCGGCCAAGCTGTCGGCGCAAAGCGAACTTGCCACGGACTACTTCAACATCCGTCAGCTCGATGTGGCGCGCGCGATTCAGGCCGAGACCATCACGGGCTACGAGCGGTCGCTCAAGATCACGCAGAACCGCTACAACGCGGCCATCGCCGCGAAGACCGACGTGCTGCAAGCGCAGACGCAGTTGCTCAATGCGAAGGCCGACCAGCTCGGGCTCGAACAGCAACGCGCGCAGCTTGAACATGCAATCGCGGTGCTCGTCGGCAAGGCGCCCGCCAACTTCTCGCTGCCCGAACGCCCGGTGTGGAACGGCACAGTGCCCGACGTGCCGATCAGCGTGCCGTCCACGCTATTGCAGCGCCGGCCCGACATCGCGGGCGCCGAGCGCCGTGTGGCAGCGGCGAACGAACAGATCGGCATCGCGCGCGCGGGCTACTTCCCGAGCCTGAATCTCTCCGCGGATGCGGGGCTGGGTGCTGCGTCGATCGGCGACTTGTTCAAGGCATCGGCGTTGACGTGGACGGTCGGCGCGGCGGTGGCGCAAACAATCTTCAATGGCGGGCTCACGGCCGCGCAGGTCGAAAGCGCGCGTGCGGGTGTCGATGCAGCCGCGGCGCAATACCGGCAAGCAGTGCTCACCGCTTTCCAGGATGTTGAAGATCGCCTTGTCGCATCGCGCATCCTGCAAGACCAGTTGGTGCTGCGGCGCGAAGCCGCGCAGGCCGCGACGCTCGTGGAGCAACAGGTGCTCAATCGCTACCAGGCGGGGCAGGTGAGCTATACCGATGTCGTCACCGCGCAAGTGACGGCCGCGACCGCGCGAAATGCAGTGGCGCAGGCAATGTCCGACCGCGAAGTTGCGGCAGTCGGGCTCATCACGGCGCTCGGCGGGGGTTGGAAAGGTTTGTAGCGGGGCGGCAACCGGGGCGCAGGTAAGATTCGGACCCAAGTCTGGAGATCCTGAATCGACACGAAGCTCTTGAATGAATTGCGCATCGAGGGGCGCGAGCGCGAACAGGAAGGCGCACGCATCCCGAAATGGCTCTGGATCGCAATTGCCATCGCCCTCGTGCTGGCCGCGCTTGCGGGCGCAGCATGGTGGTTCCTCGGCTCACGGCCGATTGCAGTGCAGACAGCCGACGCAATAGCGCCATCGGCCGGCGGCGCGGAGCGCGCAGTGCTGCAAGCCACGGGTTACATCACCGCGCACCGGCAAGCGACCGTGTCCGCGCAGATCACAGGCACGCTCACCAAGGTGCTGATCGAAGAAGGCGAAAGCGTCAAGGCCGGCCAGATGATCGCGCAGCTGGAAGACAGCGGGCTGCGCGCCGCGCTCGGCGTGGCGCATGCGAACACCAACGCGGCGCTCGCCCAGGTGACGAACGCGCGCGCGCAATTGGCGCAGGCGCAATCGGATGCGAAGCGGCAGGACGAACTCGTCGCGAAGGGCATGGTGACGATTCAAGCGGCAGAACAGGCGCGCACCGCGCTGGCCGCCGCCGCTGCGCAGCTCGACGCCCGCACGCGCGAAGCCGAAGCCGCGCGCGCCGGTGAAACGCAAGCCCAGGTGAATTTCGACTACACCGTGGTCCGCGCGCCGTTCTCGGGCGTGATCACCGAAAAAGCCGCGCAGGTTGGCGAGATCATTTCGCCGCTGTCCGCGGGCGGCGGCTTCACGCGCACCGGCATCGGCACGATCGTCGACATGGATTCGCTCGAAGTGGACGTCGATGTGAACGAAGCCTACATCGGGCAAGTTGTTCCCGACATGGCGGCGCAATGCCTGCTGGATGCGTATCCCGATTGGCGCATTCCGTCGCATGTGATCGCTGTCGTGCCCACGGCCGACAAGGGCAAGGCAACGGTGAAAGTGCGCGTGGCGCTCGAAGTGAAAGACAACCGCCTTGTGCCGAACATGTCGGCGCGCGTGTCGTTCCTTGCGGGCAAGCCGGCCGCGCCGACCGGCGCAGCGCCGAGTGGCGTGCTCGTGCCGCCGCAAGCGATCGTCGATCGCGACGGGCACAGCGTGATCTTCGTCGTCGCCGACGGGCGCGCGGTGCAGCGCACGGTCGCGGCAGGCGCGCGCGACATCGGCTCGATGAAGCTCCTGCCACAAGGCGTCGCGGCGGGTGAGAAAGTGGTGGTGTCGCCGTCGCCCGAATTGCGCGACGGCGCGAGCGTCACGACTGAAGGTGCGAAACAATGAACACGATTGCAATGAACACGATTGCGAACTTGGAGGTTGCATGGGCAAGCTGATCGAGATCCGTGACTTGTCGAAGGTCTA
>Ga0265314_10002316_pt1 | contig 19674 bp, 19 predicted proteins | sample 4126metaG_FD_203106 | JGI IMG/M metagenome (GOLD analysis project Ga0265314, IMG submission 203106) | Rhizosphere microbial communities from Carex aquatilis grown in University of Washington, Seatle, WA, United States - 4-1-26 metaG | ecosystem: Host-associated > Plants > Roots > Rhizosphere >... | reverse complement strand
CCGACGCCCGAGAAGAAGATCGTCGTCGTCGGGGGCATGTGCGTGAGCACCGGCACGACGAACGTCGCGCCGAACATGGCGATCACGTGCTGCATGCCGATCCCGATCGTGCGCGACCACGACAGGCGCTCCTCTGGAGCGACGACCTCCGTCGGACCTATATGCCGCCCGTCCCCGTGGACAGTCCACAGGTAGCGGCGCCAGCCGCGCGCGGACGGCGGTGTTTGAACAGACATCTACTCCTCCTTCAACTTCTCGACCCTGGATGCCGCATCGGCTGCGCGGGAGCCGCCGCGCCGCTCAGCGGCCGGTATGGCCTCTGATCAGGCCTCGGGGAGGAATAGGCAGGCCCGGCGCGCACGCTCTACAACCACGTCCGGCATCTGGAAGCCATACCCATCGCTCATCGTCCGACAGTGTCAGGCGAGTCGGACAGCGACAACTGTGGAAATGCACGGCGTTGCGCGCGCCTGTCTACCCCTTCAAGGGGATGCACCGACCATGACCGTGCGCCGAATCCTGAAGCATGGGGTCGGACTCCCTCACACGGTCTCAACGCGTGCTCGTTACCGGCGGCGCAGGCTTCGTCGGTGCCAACCTCGCCGTCGCGCTCGCCGAGCGCCATCCCACGTGGGAGGTGCTCGCGCTCGACAACCTGCGACGCCGCGGCTCCGAGCTCAATCTCGCGCGACTGCGTGCTGCACGCGTCGAGTTCGTGCACGGCGACGTGCGCGAGCCGACCGACCTGCTCGAGCTCGATCGCGTCGACGCGATCGTCGAATGCTCGGCAGACCCGTCCGTTCTCTCAGGCCTCGACGGCTCGCCGGCCTATCCGATGCACACGAACCTGCTCGGCGCCTACCACTGCCTCGAGCTCGCGCGCCGTGACGACGCGCAGTTCATCTTCCTCTCGACCAGCCGCGTGTACCCCGTCGCCGGTCTCGCCTCGATCCGCTACGACGAGGGCGCAACACGGTTCGAGCTCGCCGAGTCACAGGAGCTGCCCGGTGTGTCGCCGTCGGGGATCTCGGAGGCCTTCCCGCTCGCGGGCGCGCGCACGCTGTACGGGACGACGAAGCTCGCCGCCGAGCTGATCGTCGCCGAGTACAGCGCGAGCTTCGGCGTCCGGACCGTCGTCAACCGCTGCGGCGTGATCGCAGGCCCCTGGCAGATGGGCCGTGTCGACCAGGGCGTCTTCACCTACTGGCTGCTCGCGCACCATCTCCGCAAGCCGCTGCGCTACCTCGGCTTCGGCGGCTCCGGCAAGCAGGTGCGCGACCTGCTCCACGTCGACGACCTCGTCCGGCTGATCGACGAACAGCTCGAGCAGCCCGGCCTCTGGGCCGGCGCAACCGTGAACGTCGGCGGCGGCCGCGAGCGCAGCCTGTCGCTGCGCGAGACGAGCGACCTGTGCCGCGAGCTGACCGGCAACCGCGTCGAGGTCGAGGCCGCCGGAGGCGACCCGCGCCCCGGCGACATCCCCATTTACGTCTCCGACTGCTCCCACCTCGCGCAGCTCACCGACTGGCAACCGCAGATCAGCGCGCTCGAGACCCTCGCCGACACGCTCAGCTGGATCGAAGAGCACGAGGCCGACGTCCTGCCGGTGCTCGCCGCCTGATGCGCACCGCGATCGTCACCGGGTCGGGCGGGCTCGTCGGCTCCGAGTCCGTGCGCGCGCTCGTCGAGGCGGGCTTCCGCGTGATCGGGCTCGAGAACGACACACGCGCACAGCTCTTCGGTGCGTCGGCGTCAACGGCGCATCAGACACAGCGGCTCGTCGCCGCCTACCCGGAGTTCACCTCCAAGTCCGTCGACATCCGCGACTGCGCCGGCGTCGAGCGCATCTTCCTCGACCACGCCGACGAGCTCGAGCTCGTCGTCCACACGGCGGCGCAGCCCTCGCACGACTGGGCGGCCTCGGATCCGCAGGCCGACTTCGCGATCAACGCGAACGGGACCCTGAACCTGCTCGAAGCGACGCGGCTGCACGCGCCGGCCGCGACGTTCGTCTACACGTCCACGAACAAGGTCTACGGCGACCGGCCGAACTTCCTGCCGCTCGTCGAGCTCGAGACGCGGCTCGAACTGCCCGAGGACCACCCGTGGCACGGCGGCATCGACACCTCGATGCCGATCGACACCTGCCTGCACTCGCTCTTCGGCGCGTCGAAGGCATCGGCCGACCTGCTCGTGCAGGAGTACGGCCGCTACTTCGGCATGCCCACCGTCTCGTTCCGCTGCGGCTGCCTGACGGGCCCCGCACACGCCGGCACCGAGCTGCACGGGTTCCTCTCGTACTTGATGCGCTGCGCGATCACCGGCACGCCGTACACCGTCTTCGGCTATGACGGCAAGCAGGTGCGCGACAACCTCTCGAGCTTCGATCTCGTGCGCGCGTTCCTGCTCTTCCACGCGGCGCCGCGCGCCGGAGCGGTCTACAACATGGGCGGCGGGCGCGGCTCCAGCTGCTCGATGCTCGAGGCGATCGCCGCGAGCGAGGAGATCGCCGGCCGCGAGCTCGATTGGACGATGAGCACCGAAGCACGCATCGGCGACCATCGCTGGTGGATCAGCGACCTCGCCGCGTTCCAGGCGGACTACCCGACCTGGGCGCCGACCTTCGACACCGAATTGCTCCTGCGCGCGATCCACGACGCGAACGTCGAGCGCTGGACCGGACCGGCGGTCGCCGCATGATGCTCTCGGTCGTCATCCCCGCGCACGACGAAGCGGACTCGATCGCCGAGACCGTCGTCGCGCTCGAGTCCGTGCTCGACCGCGAGCAGTGCGACTACGAGATTCTCGTCATCGACGACGCGAGTGTGGATCGCACCGCAGACGTCGTCGCGCGGATCGCCGCGGCGAACGGCCGTGTGCGCTGCGTTCGCTCCCACCTCCCGCCCGGCTTCGGTTACGCGGTGCGCGCCGGTCTCGATCTCTTCCGCGGCGACGCGGTCGTGATCGTGATGGCCGACGGCTCCGACGATCCCGAGGACGTGATCCGCTACTTGAGCCTGCTCGAGGCGGGCCACGACTGCGTCTTCGGCTCGCGCTTCATGCGCGGCGCGTCGGTCAGCGACTACCCGCGCTTCAAGCTCACAGTCAACCGTCTCGCCAACTGGGCCGTGCGCGCGCTCTTCCGCCACGGGCTGAACGACACGACGAACGCCTTCAAGGCCTACAAGCGCGAGGTGATCGAGAGCGTCCAGCCGCTCGTCTCGAACCACTTCAACCTGACAGTCGAGCTGCCGCTGAAGGCGATCGTGCGCGGCCACTCCTACGTGATCTGCCCGATCTCGTGGCGCGGACGGCGCTTCGGCACGTCGAAGCTCTCGCTGCAGGAGATGGGCAGCCGCTACCTCTTCATCGTGATCAACGTGCTGCTCGAGCACCGGCTCAGCCGCGGCGATTACCACCGCGGTGGCTACGAGCAGTGGCACGAGCACAAGCTCCGCCCCGAGCCGGTCACGAAGCCCCTCGTCTTCATGGGCCGCAGATGAGCGCGATCGACTACCAGCGGCTCTACGAGTACCGCTTCGACGGGATCGACCAGGCCGCGCGCGTCAACGTCTGGTTCGAGATCTCCCAGTACGTCTACGAGACGCTCGGTCGCCCGGAGTGCGTGCTCGACCCGGCTGCCGGCCGCTGCGAGTTCATCTCGTCCGTGCCCGCGCGCGAGCGGTGGGCGGTCGACGAGGTCGCCTACCCCGAGGCGGTCGCCGATTCCGGGCTGACGACCGTGACCGCCGACGTGCTCGAGGCCGACCTGCCGCGCGACTACTTCGACGGGATCTTCGTCTCGAACTTCCTCGAGCATCTCCCCGACCAGCAGACCGTCGGGCGCTTCCTGAGCCGCATGCTCGAGGTGACGCGCCCCGGCGGCCGGATCGCCGTGCTCGGGCCGAACTTCCGCTACTGCGCGAAGCACTACTTCGATTGCGCGGACCACAGCGTCGCGCTCAGCCACGTCGCGGTCGCCGAGCATCTGCATGCCGCCGGCTTCACCGTCACGCGCATCACACCGCGCTTCCTGCCGTACTCGTTCCGCGGCGTCTTTCCGGCGTCGGCGCGCCTGACGCACGCGTACCTGCGCTTCCCGCCCGCCTGGCGGCTGCTCGGCAAGCAGTTCCTGGTCGTCGCCGAGAAGCGGTAACCGTGTCCGATCTCACCGTCTCGCGCGGCGGCCCCCTCGCGGTCCTGACGCGACCCGTCAGCCGCCCCACGTGGTTGTGGGTGCCCGCGTGGTGGCGGTGGCCTGCAGCTTGCGTGCTCGCGTTCGCGACGCTGCCCCGCGGTGTCTCGTGGCCGGGGACGAGCGCCGACGACTCCTGGCGGGCCGGTCTCGCCGTCGTACAGGAGCAAGGCCTCCACTTCGGCCGCGACGTCGTCTTCACCTACGGGCCGCTCGGATTCCTGACCACGTCGAACGTCTACGTCCCGTGGCAGGCGCTCACCGGGATGGTCGTCGCGATCGCGCTCCAGGTGCTCCTCTGCTGGACGCTCCTGCACGTGTCGCGCGCGCTCCCCGTGCTCGCGGCCGTCGCCCTGACGTGCGTGGTCGCCGCGGCACCGACGACCGAAGTGGAGGTCGGGCTCGCGATCGTGCTCGCGCTCGGGCTCTCGCTGCTCGCGAGCGACGAACCGGTGCCGCGCTGGCTGCCCGCCGCCGGCGGTGCCTTCGCCGGCGTGCTCCTGCTCGTGACGCCGACCGTCGGCGTGGAAGCACTCGCCGTCGCAGCGCTCGTCTCTTTGTTCGGCCGCGCGGGGCGCCTGCTCTCGCTCGCCGAGATGCTGGTGTCGTTTCTCATCGCTTTCGGCTTGTTCTGGTTCGCGACCGGCAACGCGATCGGCGACGTGCTCCCGTGGCTGCGCGGGACCGCACAGCTCGTCTCCGGCTACACCGCCGGCATGGCGGTGAACAACCCCGCCCATCCGGGTGAGGTCCGGCAAGCGCTCGCCCTGCTCGTGCTCCTGTCTGCGCTCGTCGTCCTGAGCGCCCGCGGGCTGCCGCGCCTGCGGCAGGCGGCGCTCCTGCTCGCGTGGGCCGTCGTCGGGTTCGGCGTGTTCAAGGAAGGCTTCGTCCGCCTCGACTCGCACGCGGCGATCTTCTTCGCCACCTGCGCGGTCGCAGGGATGGCGCTCGCCCGCGGACGTGTCGTGCGCTTCGCCGCGGGAGGCGTCGCCGTCCTCGCTTGCTCGTGGTCGTTCGCCTCGGTCGGCCTCGGCATGCCGTTGGCACTCAACGACTACGTGACGCACGTGAACCACATCGCGACCGACGTACACCTGCTCGCAACTCCGTCGAAGCAGGACGCGGTGATGGCCGCCGGCCGCGCCGTGATCGTCGACTCGCTGCGGCTGCCGCGCGCGGTGAGCCGCGACCTGCGCGCGCACACCGTCGACGTGCAGCCGACGGAGACGTCGGCCGCCTGGGCGCTCGGCGTGCGCTGGCGGCCGGAGCCCGTCTTCCAGGGCTACGCGGTCCTGACGCCCGCGCTGGACCGCCTCGACGCGGACTTCCTCGCGTCGACGCGCGCACCTGAGCGGGTGCTCCGGGTTCATCCGACCATCGGGATCGACGGGCGCAATCCCGCCTTCGACGCACCGGCTGCGTTCCTCGCGCTCGTCTGCAACTACCGCGAGACATTCGTCTCCCGCTACGTCGAGGTGCTGGCCCACTCGACGAACCGTTGCGGCACGCCGAGGCTGCTCGCCCGCAACGACGTCGCACCTGGGACGCTCGTGCGTGTCCCCCACGCAGGCGCGGACGAGCTCGTGGTCGCGCGTGTCCACATCCCGCGCCCGCTCACCGAACGATTGCGGGAGCTGGTCTGGAAGCCGTCGGTGACTCCGCAGATCGTGCTCGACGGCGCGACCTTCACGCTCGTCACGGCGACGGCGTCAGGACCGCTCCTGATGCGCCTGCCGCGCAGCGCCGGCATCGCGCCGAGCACGGTCGCCGACCCGCAGGTCGACGCCTTCCGCCTCCTGCACGTGCCGGGGCCGGTGCGGGTCGACTTCTACGCCGTGCCGAGGCACGATTGAAGCGCGACGCCGGCGGCGATCAGGCTCCAGTCCGTCTCGGCGGGCCCGATCAGCGAGACGCTCACCGGCAGGCCGCTGCGCGAGCCGAGCCCGGACGGCAGCGCGGCGACCGGGAAGCCCGTCCAGTTCCAGTAGTGGGTGAGTGAGATCTCGGCGACATCCGTGAACGCCTCGTCGTAGCCGTGCCCGCGCGGCCGCGCGACGATCGGCACCGTCGGCTCGAGCAGCGCGTCGACGCGGTTGTCGGCGAACCAGTCGAGCCACACCGCGGTGTCGTTCCGCCGCTGCTCCTGGCCCGCGACGTACTGCCCTGCCGTCAGCGCGCTGCGCTCCGCGTGCTCGAGGAAGCCGCGGGTCGACGGGCGATAGAGCTCGCGCCGGTCGTCGAATCGCCGGTGGTAGACGAGCATCTCGGCGCAGACGAGATCGAGGAACGTGAGGCCGATGTCGAGCTCGACCTCGGGCGGCGGCACGTCGACGAGCTCCACGCCCAGCTCACGCAACGCAGCGAGTGCTGCGTCGAGCCCCTCTGCGACGTCGGGGTCGAGCTCGACGAGCCCGGCCCGCGGTGAGAGAGCGACGCGCCGCAGGGGCGCGCGCTCCACCGGCGGGTTGACGTCCGCGAGCGCGGCCAGCAGCGGCTCGCAGTCCGCGAGCGACCGCGCCATCGGGCCCGGGTGGTCGAACGTCCACGCCAGCGGGACGATCCCGCGGATCGGCACCGATCCGAGCGTCGGCTTGAACGCCGAGGTGCCGCACACAGCGGACGGGATCCGCAGCGAGCCGGCGGTGTCCGTGCCGGTCGCGGCCGGCGTCATCCGCGCCGCGAGCGCAGCGGCCGAGCCGCCGCTCGAGCCGCCGGCCGATAGCTCGAGCGCCCTCGGATTGCCGACCTGATCCGTCGTGCCGCCCGCCGCGAACTCGTGCGTGTGCAGATGGCCGAGCAGCACCATCCCGGCAGCTTCGAGCCGCTCCCACGCAGTGCACGAACGGACCGGAACGTCGTCGAGCAAGCGGCTGGACGCGGTGAGCGGCTTACCGGCGACCGCGTAGAGATCCTTCAGCCCGACCGGCACGCCGCAGAGCAGCGGCACGTCGCCCGTCGCGCGCCGCGCGTCGGCACGGTCTGCTGCGGCGAGCGCATCGTCGCCGTACACGCGCACCCACGCGTTGATCGAGCCCGCGTCGCCGTCGTGGCTGTGCGTCCCGTCGCGGGCTTGGATCCGCTCGAGGCACGACTCGACGAGCTCTCGCGCGGAGACGGTTCTCCGCGCGAGCAGCTCGCTTGCCTCGAGGACGCCGGCGTCCGCCGGTTCCGTCACTCGCTCAGGTTGCCGTGTCCGCCGGGCCGGAGCCTGCGTCATGCGTCTCCGGCTCAGCCGGTGCAGCCGGTGCCGCCGGCGCAGAGGAGCTCCCGGCGGCGGAGGCGACCGTCGCCTTGAGGTCGGACAGCGATTCGCCTGCAGCCTGCATGTTCAGCCACGCACCGGCTGCCACACCGGCCGAGAGCACGAAGCCGATCCACGCCCACACCGTGCCGTAGCTGTCGCCGACCGCCTTGATGAACGTGAATAGCAGGAGCAGCGCGGAGAGCACAATCGCCAGCATCGACGGGCTCAGCGGTCCGAGGGCGATCTTGATATCGGCTTGCCGTGCCCCTTCCCAGGCGAGAATCACAAGCAGGGTCAGCCCGGCAACGACGCCCCACCCGTGCCACATGTTGGCGCTGAAGATCGAGACTGACTGCCAGTGCAGGAACGAGTCGATCAGCAACAGGAGGCCAGCACCGAGGATCAGCTTTGAGCCAAGCGAGAGCTTGGAGAAATCCATTCGATGTCCCTTCAGTTCGAGAGCCGGATAGGCGGCTTCGATCATCTCATGCCGGTCGGCTGCGCGTAGCCCCGGGAGAAAACGGTTCACCCATCCGGGGGGTCGGGCGAGGCGGGCTGCACGACGATGGTTCAAGTCGGATGGGCAGGCACCTTCTCCTTCTGGCAGCGACGACCGCAACCGCGGTTGTCGCCGCAACCTCGTCGGCCGCGGCCGCGCCCGCGGACCAGAGCGCATGGTCCGCTCAGGCGAACAAGGTCTGCGTCGTGTGGCTCGCGAAGGTCAAGAAGGAGCTCGGCTCGCCGGTCACCGCTGCACAGCTCTACAGCTTTGCCGTCAAGGCGAAGACGCTCGAGAGCCAGGAGTACGCCGTACTCGCGAAGATCCCGAACCGCACCGACACCGGCGACGCCGCACTCAAGGCGATGCAGGTCGACATCGCCGAGGTCGGCTCCGCGATCACCGCCTGGAACCACGGTAACGCCGCGCTCTTCGTCAAGACCCTCAAGGCGTATCTGAACGACGGCCGCGCGAAGTCCGCCTTCGCGATCTCCGGCGCCAACAAGTGCGGCTAGCTCAGTCGCGGAGGTAGGTCGGTTCAGGCTTCGAGGTAGTGCTCGAGCTCCGCGCCGAACTCGCCGACTGCGGCTGCGCCGCTGCCGAGATACCGGTCGAAGACGTCGAGCAGGCGGAGCAGGTCGATCGGCTTCGTCAGGAACGCCGAGGCGCCGGCGACCAGCATCTGCTCCCGCTCCCGCGTTGCGTCGGCGCTGAGGACGATCACGGGGATGTCGCGCGTCTCGGGATCCTCCTGGAGCTCGGCCAGCACCCGCTCGCCCGGCAGGTCCGGCAGATGGAGGTCGAGCACGATCAGATCGGGGTGATGCTCGCGCGCGAGCTCGAGGCCGAGCCGCCCGAACATCGCGGACAGCAGCTGCACGCCCGGCCGCCGCTCCAGCACGCCTTCGATCACGCGGACGTTTGCAGCGGTGTCTTCGATGTAGAGCACGCGACGCTCGCCCGCGTACCGGTGGATGCGGAGCAGCGGATCGGGATCGCCGCTGAGCACGCGCACCGCGAGCGGCTCGCCACGATCGACCTCGACCGTGAAGGTCGTGCCGCTGCCGAGGACGCTCTCGACGGCGATCGACCCTCCCATCGCCTCGACCAGCGTGCGCGAGAGTGCGAGCCCGAGCCCGGTCCCCTCGATGCCGACGGCAGCGGCATCCAACCGCTCGAACGGGACGAAGAGCTTGTCGATCGACTCGCTGGTCAGACCACGCCCGGTGTCGGTGACCGCGATGCGCACGCGCTCGTCAGGCGCCTCCTCGACGGAGACGCGGATCTCGCCGGCCGGCCGGTTGTACTTGATCGCATTCGAGAGCAGGTTGATCACGACCTGCTTCAACCGCTGGTTGTCGGCGAAGACGTAGCCCGCCCCCGGAGCGAGCTCCGGCGGGCGCATGACGACGCCGAGCGACTCGGCGAGCGGGCGCATCAGACCGATCGCGTCGTCGAGCAGCGGCTGCAGCGCCACCGTCTCGGGCGAGATCGACACCGTCCCCTCCTGGACGCGCGAGAGGTCGAGCACCTCGTTGACGATCGCGAGCAGGTGGTCGCTCGCCTTGAGGATCATCGACACGCGCTCGTCCGACTTCTCGTCGAGGCCTGCGAAGCCGAGCAGCTGGCTGAAGCCCATGATCGCGGTCAGCGGCGAACGCAGCTCATGGCTCATCCGCGAGAGGAACTCGTTCTTCGCGGAGTCGGCGGTGCGCAGCTTTGCGTTCGCCTCCTGGAGCTCGAGCGAGCGGCGCACGATCTCCGCCTCCTGCACAGACTGCCGCTCGGCGAGCCGCGCGATCTCCGTCACGTCCTCGACGCGGTGAACGATAAAAAGCAGCCGTCTGCGCTCGTCGAGCACCGGCGAGTTGACGGGGCTCCAGTGGCGCATCTCGAACTCGCCGCCCTCGGACTCCGGCCGGCGGATGTCGTACTGCTGGACCGCCATCGTGTCCGGCTCGCGGGTGCGGCGGACGCGCTCGAGCGAGGCGCGAAGGTTCCCGGCCCCGGTCGCGTGCGGGTCGTCCGGGTTGTCGGGGAACACCGCGAAGAGCTCGCGGCCGACGATCTCCTCGCGGCGGGTCATCGTCGCCTCGAGGTAGGCGTCGCTCACCGCGACGATCCGGAGCTCCGGGTCGAGCACGAGATACAGGCCGGGAAGGGCCTCGAAGAGTTCCTGGTAATTCGGCAACTGATTTCCCCTACCGCCTGGCGGGAAGGCCGGTTTGACCGCCGTGTCAAGCGTAGCGCAAGGTGCTGACTATAGTCATCCCTCGAAGGGATTCAGGCAGCACGACGGCGCCGGAGCGCCAGGAACCCGCCTGCAAGCAGGAGCGCAAGGGCGACCGCACCGCCTCCGAGCCCCCAGACCAGCGTGCTCGAGCCGCCGCCCGAAGCGCCGACCGCGCCGGGCGGCGGGACCTGCACGCCGGCGGCCGCGGCGAGCGCGCGCACGCCGTCGATCCCGGCCTGGACGAGCCGCGGCCCGCCGGCGCCGGGCGCCGCCAGCCGGTCGACGAGCTTCTGCTGGGCGGGGAGCGCTTTGCCTGCCCTCGAGACCCCGAAGCCGTTCGGCATCACGACGAGCAACCGTCCCCGGTAGACGAACTCGAGCTCCTCGCCGAGGAACTGCGCGTACTTCTTCGGCATGCGGTTCAGCGAGACGACCGAGCCGAGGTCGTAGGCGCTCCCGATCAGCGCGACGCGGATCACGTACCCGCGCGACCGCGCCGTCTCGACAGTCGCCGCGAGCCGGGCCGCGTCGGCGGTCGAGATGCCGAGGTCCGGGGGCACGAAGGTCGAGCGCGAGAGCAGGTAGTCGCTCGCGGGATCGCCGTCGGCACGCGCGAGCGGGACCGCAGCGAGCGCCGCGAAGAGCACGACGAGGGCGGCGAGGACGGCGAGCGGGAACGGCCTCTTCACGTTGCTCACGGCTTGACGGCCAGTGTGAACGGCGCGGTCAGGATGTGGCCGTTCACCCGGCACTGAAGGAAGAGACGCCACGTGCCGGCGACCGGCACGAGCACGCCGACGTTCAGCTTCCCGGGCGTCGACGAGCTGCCGGTCACCTTGGCGGCGCCGAGGAAGCTCGTGCAACCGGAGGCGCCGGGCGCACAGACATGCGTATGGAAGTAGTCCAGCGTTCCCGCGCGGAAGAAGATGGCGTGCGCGAGCGCGCCGAACCAAGGCGTGAACTCGGCCGGCTTCCCGCTCGGGTCGGTGACGGTGATCGTCAACGCTCCCGCCTGAATCGCGTGCAGCGTGGGACGGCCGTGCATGGTGATCCGGTAGCCGTCGACGACGACCGTCGGCGAGAACGGCGGCAGCTTCTCCGGGACGTACGTGCCCGCCACCCGCAGCGAGCCGAACAGCTGGAAGTTGCGCTGCGGGCCAGTCGTGTTCGGGTACGCATCGACGACGACCCGGTACGGGCCGGGCTTCGTGAACGTGATCGTCTGACTGATCGTGCCGTCGGCCGCGATCGGCGGATGGACGTGCACGATCGTCGCGAGATCGCGGCGCACGATGATCAGGTGCACGCCCGTATGCGGCCCCGGCCCGCGCTTGAAGTGAAGGAGCGGCTTGCCGTCCGGCTGCATGATCGTGAACGAGACACGCGTCGGCTTGCCCACCGTGACCGGGCCCGCCGGCTGGAAGTCGGTGAGCGCATAGGTGCGCGCCGCACCCACCGTCGGGAATGTCGGCTTCGACGAACCGCCGCAGCCCGTGGCCAACGCCACGAACGTAACGGACGCGAGGAGCAGGCGCCGGGTCATCCGTCTCCTTTCGGGAAGAGGTAGCTGGGATGAGGTGCGACGTAGCCGCCGACCTCGAGCACGATCTCCGCGTGCTTCGTCAAAGGGACCGCTCCCGGCTCGCCGTGCCAGCGGCGGCCGCCGACGAACACGGAGACGCGGTAGCGAAACGACAGCAGCGCCGACGGCGTCAACCGACGGCCCCAGACGCGGAACAGATCGCCGAGCGTGAGACCGCGCCGCGCGACCCGCACGACGCCGGTCGGTGCGTTCGTCCCGAGCGGATACGTGCAGCCGCGCGGGCCGACGCCGATCGACGGCGGCACGATCATCACCTGCCGGCGGGCGAAGAGCTCGACGTGCACCGCGAAGCTCGCGCCGGACATTGCGCAACGCAGCGTTCCGACGGAGCGGCCGGCTGCGACGGCCGCGTTGTACGCCGTCGGGTGGTAGCGCGGCCCGACCCCGATCGGCCACGGGTACACGGGGGGCGGGCCTGCGATCATGACGCCGCCTCGTGGCCTGCGAACACCGTCACGGCGGAAGCGACCCCCGCGGCGACCGCGAGCGCGCAGACGGTGCGGCTCGCGGCTCCCGGCAGCACCGAGACGACGACGCCGTGACGAAACACGCCGAGCGTGCCGAGGTTGCCGACGGCGGCCGCAGCGCCGACGAGCCCCGCGAGCACGATCCGCCGCTCGCCCTCGAGGCGAACGAGCGCGACCGCAACGACGACCGCGAGCACGACTCCGAGCCCGAGCTGGACCCAAGCGGCCTGCCCGTTCGGCGCGTCGGCGACGCCGAACGTGACGAACGCAGTCAGCGCCGCGAGCCCGGCGAGCGTGCCGAGCACGAGCGCGAGCGGCGACCGCACCTTCGGCCGGAGCCGCGTTGCGACAATCGCCGCAGCGACAACCAGCGCCGCGGCGCCGAGCCACGCCCACGGAGACGGACGGCGGTAGCGCACGAACGCGCCACCGATCGTGACGCGACTCCCGTTCAGGGTCGCCGGAATGGTGAATCGCGCGACGGTGCCCGTGCGCCCGCCGTCATAGGGCGGCGGCGCGAGCCGGTGGTCGTGCCACGTGAACGTCGAGCCGCCGATCCGCCGCCAACCGTGGCCCACCCCGGTGAGCCGCGCGGCCTGCGCCGTCACTGAGGCCTGGTTGACCCACGTGCCGGTCGCGCCAATGCGGAGCATCGCCTCGTCGAGGTCGCCGAGCACGGTGAGGCTCCCATGGCGGACGCCGATGCGCAGGTCGCGGTCGCCGTCGAGGATGCGCACGGAGACCCCGGGCAGCACGCCCGTCGCCCGGTCGAGCACGAGCCGGTAGTCGAGGGCGACGGTCGCCGATTTCGGGTGCGCGGAAGCAGACGCGGGAACCGCGAGCGTGACGAACGCCAGCAACGGTGCGACCAGTCGCCTGCTCACCATCAGGTGACGACGGTGTGGATGACGAGGATCGCGACGATCGCGGCGGTGACACCGGCCGCCAGCGCGACGAAAGCCACGAGAAGCCTGATCCGGGCGCCGCTCATCCGGTCGCGTGGTCGACGAGGAGGACGGTGAACGGCTGCGCGCCCTTGGGTGTGATCGCGTAGGTGAGGCCCCAGTGCCCGACCATCACGAGAGCAGGGGCGGGGCGCGAGTAGATTCCGGGACTCGTCTCGGCGAGTTGGTAATCCTGGTTTGCCATCTCCATGTCAAGCATCGCGAACTGGAGCGTCACGTCGGCGCCGCGAACCGGGGTCGTCCCCTTCGTGAGCTGGAGCGCGAAACGGTTCGGAACCGCGGCTCGGTTCGGGGAGACGAGGACTTTGATCGTATAGCCGTTCTTGTGGACTACCTGGACGACGTTGCCGGGGCCGACGTGGGCAACCGCCGATCCCTCTTCCGCGAGCGCTTTGGCGGGCGGGGCGAGGCTCGAGAGGAGCGCAGCGGCGAAGACGGCGCAGGCGACGATCACGGCCTCTCCGGTGACGAGCCGGCACAGCATCTTCGCTGCAGGCGGCCCGAGCTCCGGTCGCTCCCGCGCTGCGGCCAGGTGTGGCTTTGTACGCAGCAGGTTGAAGGCGGCGAGGAACATAGCCGCGAGCAACAGGCCGATCTTGACCAGAATCGTCTTGCCGTATGACGTCTGCCAGAGCGCGGCGAGAATCGGCATGTGGAGGATCGTCGCTCCGGTGCCCGAGGCGATCAGGACGAGGACGGAGACGAACGCGACGTTCGAGAAGCGCGGGACCGTCACGGTGAGGCCCGCGATCCGCTTCGCCGGCGAGAGGGTTGCCCAGACGAGCAGCAGGCCGACGAGCCCGCCGAGCCACAGCGATCCCGAGACGAGATGGAGCCAGTCGAGCAGCAGCGAGAGACCGCGCGGTGAGGTCTGCCCCGCGTGCCCCGACGTGCCAGGGAGGACGAGGACTGCCGCTGCGGCGAGCAGGGCGCCGGAGGTGGCCGCCAACTCGGCGATTGAGCGGTGCTCGCGCTGCGGCCGGTCGACCCAGACGGCGATCCAGGACGCGACGCAGAACAGCGCGAAGCAGATCTCCAGGTCGACGTAACCGCGTCCGAAGGCCGTCACGCGGAACAGCGGGACGAGCGTCCCGACCGCGAAGTCCGACCGCAACGAGTCGATCGCGGTCGCGATGTCGAGGTAGACGGGGATCGCGAGGAGACCGAGGACCGAGAACGCCACCATGGCGACTGTGACGGAGCGCAGGCTCGTCCCCTCGACCCGCCGCAGGAGCGGCCGGGCGATCGCGATCCGCAAGACGAAGAGGCCGATCGCGATCATCACGGTCAGGAACATCAGCCAGCGCGCGACCAGCAGCTTGGGGGCGGTCGCGGTCTGCGCGCTCGACGGCACGGGGAACTGAGGCTGTGGCCCCGTATTCGGACCGATCGCGAAGGTGTACGCGCCCTGGACGGGGTGCCCGTCAACCGAAATGGCGCGCCAGTAGACGAGGTACCAGCCCTCCGGCAGGTGTGGGCGCAGCGGGACCACGAGGGTGTCGGGATTTGCCGGCGAGCGGCTCACCGAAGCCGTCGTCTCCTGGTGGCCGGCGGCGTTCGTGACCGAGATGATCGCGAAGCGCGGCTCGACCGCCTCGTCGAAGGTCAGGGCGACAGCGGGGGGCGGAGCGTTGAGGGTCCCGCTCGGCGTCGGCACGGTCTTGACCAGGTAGGCGTGCGCCGACGCCACACCCGGCAGAACCAGAGCCAGCGCGAAGAGCGTTGCGACCGCAATGCTCCGCCCCCGCTTCGTCATGCCAGCTCCCTCGTCCCTCCGCCACGGGTGAGCAGCGCCGCCGCGGCGAGGATGATCCCGAGCGCGCCGAGGACGATGGCGATGATTGCCGCCACCGGGGTGCCACCGCCACCGAGCGACGACTTCGCCTCGATCGTCGGAGCGGGAGCGTCGGACGACTCCGAGCCGTCCCAGTTGACGATCGAGCCGTCTGAGTAGGTCTGCTGGACCTGGAACGCGTACGTCCCGCTCGAAGACGGCTCAGCGAGAAACTGGAAGAGCGAGTCCTCTTCCGTCGGGACGGCACCGCCGGTCCAGGTCACCTTCTGGATCACCGCGCTGTCCCCCGACCCGGTCTGCTGCAGCACCCGATGCCAACCGGGGCTCGGCGCGAACGAGTCGATCGAGAAACCCGCCGGAACGGTCAGGACGATCTTCGTGGTCGTCGCGTTTTCCTTCTCCGTCGGTACCGCGAGGCTGTAGAGCTGGAGTTGCTTCGCGAGCGAGACCGGCGGGCTGACCCGTGCGTGCGCGAACGCCACCGTCGGCACGACGAGCGCAGCGAGGACGACGACGAGAAAGACCAACTTCTTCACAACAGTGGCTCCTTTGTTCACGAGTTGTCAGGTCGAGATGGAGCCGGTCACGAACACCAGCAACGGCGCGACCAATCGCTTGCTCACTCGAACCTCCTCCAGCACCGCGGGAAACTGCCCGCGGCTCGACTACCGAAGCGGTAGGCGAAGCGGAGGTGCACGGCCCGCGTAGGCGCGGGCAAGCGGCGTGGGAGCGACGAGGGCGCTCGCGGCCGGGACGACGAACGAAAGCGGTGCAAACAGGGCGCGCGGGGGCGCTGCCGCGGCGAAGCGCAGCACGGCGCGCGCGACGTGCATCAGCGCGGTGACGGCGGCTGCGACGGCGGCCGCGACCGGGACAGCCCACCAGCCGCCGTGCCCGAAGACGCCGGCCGCGCCGCCCGGATGGCCGGCGGCGAGGAGCTCCTCGAGCAGCTCCTGGACGGCGTAGATCGCGACCAGCCCGACCCAGGCGAGCAGCCAGACCGTCGCCGCCGAGAGCCGCGTGAAGACGCCGGCGTCGCCGGTCCGCAGCGCGTGCGCAGTCCGGCGCAGGAAGAGCGCGAGGCCGATGCCGAGCACGAAGACGAACCACGGTGCGAGCGAACCGAGATACGAGTGGCCCTGCGCCGCGAGCTCCGCGTTCGCGTGCGAGCCGTAGGCGAGCGTGTAGCGCAGCTGATGGACGAGGAGCGACGCTGCCGGAATCAGCAGGAGGCCACTACCGGCCGGAAGCCTGCCCCGCAACGAGAGCGAGCGCACCCCGGGGAAGTTACCGGACCGTGAGCTTCGCGCAGGTGGTCGGACTGCGGTTGCCGCTCGGATCGGTCGCACGGGCGCAGAAGGCGAGGGCGCCGTGCGCGCTCGCCGGGACGTGCCAGGTGACCGAGTACATGACGCCCGGGGCCGCCGCGCGCATGGCGACCTTGAGCAATGCGATCCTACGACTGCCGGCGAGCACCGTGAGCACGACGGCCGCGCGGCCGCTGTCGTCCGTGGCCCGGTAGAGCAGCTTGACCGGCTTTCCGGCGTGCGCCGTCTCGGGCAGCGGCAGCGCCGTCGGCTTCCGCGTGTCGGTGTAGGCGAGGGCGCCGGCGTGCGCGAGCGCCGTCACCGCCTGCGCCGCGGCCTGCGTCAGTCCCTCGGGTGACTTGTCGGCGATCGAGAGCGTGGTGAGCGCTGCGTCCGCCGCCGGGGTCGGCTGGCCGTTGTCGTAGAACCCGTACCCGGCCGGCATCACGACGAGCAGCGCGCCGGTGTAGGCGAACTTGATCTCCAGCGCGAGGAACTTCGCGTAGTCGGCCGGGTGCCCGAAGAGGCTCGGGATCGAGCCCAGGTCGGTCGGCGTCGCGATCACCGCGACCTTGACCCTGCCGTTCGTCTTTTGCACGGCCGCGAGCTCGGCGTAGAGCTGCGTCCGCGCGGCCGGCGGCGGATACGGCAAGTACGCGTCGCCCACGACCAGGTAGTCGCTCGCCGGGTCGCCGTCGGCGAGGACGGCGGCCGGCAGCGCGAGTGCGACGATGCACGCGGCGCAAGCGACAAAACGCATCGCGGGAGTGTGCCAGCGTTCAGTCGCCGAGGAAGGGCGCCCAGGCGGTCAGGTCGACGTCGCCCTTGACGGGCAGCGCGTCACGGGCGCAGACGGCGGTTGCGAGCAGGCGGCCCTGCTGCGTCGCAAGCCAGCTCTGGAAGACGTCGTCGCGGGCGAAGCGGCCGAGGACGCCGCGCGCCACGTTCCGCGCGCTCGCCGGCGGGAGGGCGAACAGCGGCAGCGGCGGCCCGAGCGGCAGCACCGCGAAGCGTCCGTCGGAGGTGTCGAGCATGGAGCGATGGCCCTGCGGCAGGTCGAACACCTCACTCGGCGCGATCGAGTCGACGGCAAAGCCGCGAAACGCGTCGCCGAGCCACGGCGCCTCGGGCGTGACCGACACGAGCCGAACGCGTGTCGCCGCGTACGTCGCGAGGAAGTCGGCGATCTCCGTCGCGGTGGCCGGCTGCGGGCGGAAGCGCTCCTCGACGCGGTCTCGCGCGAGCCGGTCGGTGATGATCGAGCGGGCGTCCGCGAGCGTCAGGTGAGCTGCGGCGAGCGCCGCCTGGTAGCGGGCGACGCTGCGGCCGAACCGGTCGCGCACGATCGCCCGTTCGGCAGCGAGCACCGTCTGCGGGTCGATCGGCTGGTCGGCGCGCAGCACCGCACGCTCGAGGAGCGCCGTGGCGGCCGACTGAAGGTCGCCCGTCACCGCGGCGGTGCGCCCGACGTCACTCTTTAGGATGCGCGCGTCGCCGAGCGTGCAGCGCACGCCGGCCGGCAGCAGGAGCTGACCTTCGGTGAGTGACGTGTCGAACGTCCCGGCGAGCGCGGGCGCGTTGCAGAAGCGCGGATCGCGCGCCCAGAGATACACGCACGCGGCCGCAGGCTTGTCGGGATCGTTGCCCGCGACCGAGAACGACGGCCAGCCCCACGACCAGATCCCCTCCACGGGCAGCTCGCTCGCGACCTGCTTTGCGGCGAGCGCCTCGAGCTTGACGAACTCCAGCCACGCCGACTTCGGCTCGAGGCCCTGCCGGCCGCCGTCGCCGGCCGCCGACTGGAACTGCAGCTCGAGCGCGACGCGGCTCGCCGGGATCCCGATCTGGCCGAAATGCGCGACCAGCCCGCGCAGGCCCTGCCGCAACGCGCGGCTCGCGCGCACCGGCCCGAGCTTCGAGAGCCCCTTCGGGCCCGGCGAGGTGAAGTAGACCTGCCGCACGAGGATCGACGTCTTCGCGAGCTCGCGCCACCAGGCCGCGGCGTCGCCGCCGGTGTTCGGCGGGTTCGCGATCGTGATCGCCGTCGTCGCGCCGAGCGCGTTCAGCGCCTGCAGGAGCGCAAGGACGTTCGCGCGGTACTGGGTAATCGTCGGCGTCCACGGCGTCGGCGTCTGCGCGCCGAAGAGCTCGTTCTCCGCGATCAGCGGTGTGCTGCAGCCGCTGACCTGCACCGCGAAGTCGAACTCGCTCTTCGCCTTCGCCGCGATCGTCGACGGATCGACCGGCTTGCTCGGCGTGCCGATGCGGTCGTTCAGGTGCAGGTCGAAGAAGATCGTCGCGGCGCCTGCGGCGCGCAGCTCGGCCGGCAGCACCGTTCCCGACGAGAGCGCGAGCACGAGGCCCGGCTTCGGGACGATCGGCGCGTTGTGGCCCGCGTAGTCGACCCACAACGGGCCTTTCGACGGCAGCCCGCAATTGGCCGGCGCGTCGGCGCGGCTAGGCGTGCTTGCGAGTGCGAGCGCCGCCGACACGGCGACGGCCAGCGCCACGAGCCCCCTCATGGAGATCAGGGTAGTGGTGCCGTCCGCCGTTGCACGCGATCGCGCGTCACATCTGCCGGCGCGGGACAGCCGACGAGCTTCAACGCCAGCAGGATCTCGTCGCGCAGGAGCTCGAGCACCCTGCGCGCACCCGCTTCGCCGTCGACCGCGAGCCCCCAGAGCGGCGCGCGCCCCACGAGGACGGCGCGCGCACCGAGCGCGAGCGCCTTCACGACGTCGGTGCCCCGCCGCACGCCGCCGTCGAGCAAGACCTCGATCCGGCCGCCGACCGCTTCGACCACCTCCGGCAGCGCGTCGATCGTCGCGGAGACGCCGTCGAGCTGACGCCCCCCGTGGTTGGAGACGACGAGGCCCGCGGCGCCGTGCTCGCACGCGAGCCGCGCGTCCTCCGCGGTGAGCACCCCCTTCACGAGCACCGGCAGCCCGGCCGCGCTCGCGAGCCGCTCGATGTCGTGCCACGACACCGACTCGGACATCTGTGCGAACGCCTCGGCCGGCGTGACGCCGCCCTGGCCGAGTGACGCGACGGTGATCTCGGGCGGGATCGTGAAGCCGGTGCGGTGATCGCGCTCGCGGCGCCCGACCACCGGTGTGTCGACGGTCAGCACGAGCGCGGTGAACCCGGCGTCGCGCGCCTGCGCGACCAGGTCGGCGGTGACGTGCTCGTCGCGAAAGACGTAGAGCTGGAACCAGCGCTTCGCTCCGGTCTCCGCAACCTGGGCCGCCGTCGAGGTGGCGAGCGTCGAGAGACAGAACGCCGTGCCGACGTCGCGCGCAGCGCTCGCCATCCCCACCTCGCCGTCGGGATGCGCAACGCGCTGGAACGCGACGGGCGCGACGATCA
>Ga0265314_10002315_pt1 | contig 19679 bp, 20 predicted proteins | sample 4126metaG_FD_203106 | JGI IMG/M metagenome (GOLD analysis project Ga0265314, IMG submission 203106) | Rhizosphere microbial communities from Carex aquatilis grown in University of Washington, Seatle, WA, United States - 4-1-26 metaG | ecosystem: Host-associated > Plants > Roots > Rhizosphere >... | reverse complement strand
CCCTCCTCGCCAATCGTCACGGGGGCGAATTCGACATCCTTTTTCCGGGGATAAGGGTCGATGCCGAGGACCAAAAATTCGGTAGCGAGGGCGCCCAGATCGACCGTATCGCCCGCCAGCGGCTCGGGGGGCTCGCCTTCCAGGGAGACCTCGATCTCCGCCTCCGCGCGCGAGGCATGGCTGGGGGCGAACATGAGGTCGACCGGCTCGTCGATGTCACTCTGCATCGGCTCCAGAGTCACCACGCAGGTCTGTCCGACTTTGGCCCGCAACCGACCGGCCACATGGACCCTGGATCCGCGCCGGTTGAGGTCGAAAACGCCCGATAGGCTCAAAATTTCGCTCACGGTCGAGAGGCCCTCGACCACGGCGAGCACCTGGCCGCGGATGGCAGCCGGCGCATCGATTTCGACGTGCAGGCCGCCGTCCGGGATGTCATCCACCGCGACAGGGACGCTCCAGGGCGAGACTGGTGAACTCGGGTTATTGTCCATTACCAAGGGGCCTTCAAACGACCGCGACGGGGTCGGGAAACTGTATCCGGCCTCGGGCCAGATCGGCCGCAGGCTGGGTCGCCAAAGCGCGCGCCGCCCTTCTCATATAAGCCGCCAGGCGCCGTGCCGCAGCCAATTGGTCCGGCAATCCGCCGTAAATATTGCGGGTTACCGCTTCGACCAAGATTTGGTCGTCCTCCGCCGCCAACCCCGTCTGATAGGCCTGAGATCGCCCGTAAAACGCCTCGCCGATCTTGCGCATTTCCTTGGGCACTTTGAGGTCGGCGATGCCCATTTCGCGCAAATTGCCGTCCATATCGCCGCAAAACCGGTCAAAAACGCCCTGTCCCAGGGATTTGAGCGCAGGTTCCCGCATCAGCCGATCGACGGCGAGTGCAAGGTGCAGCAGGATCAGGTCGAGCCGCCCGTTAACCGTGTCTGAGACCGCGTAATCGCGATAAAAACACGGCAATCGCGCCTGCGCCACGATCATGCCATACAGGGTCGAAATGGTGTCTGGACCGCGCGGTTCGCGGCGAAAGCGGCTAAGTATCATTGTCCTGGTTTCGCTGGCTGCGAACGGCGTTACGCCGGTTAAGTCAATGCGGCCGGCGATGCAAGAGCGACTTAAATTTCACGGGCGACACAAGTTTCAATGAAGAAGTCAATTTTGCCGACAATGTTCGCGCCGATCCGCGCCAGCCGCCTCGCGCTGACGCTCGCCGGCGCCCTGGCACTCGCAGCCTGCGGTATGGGCGAAACGCTGCAGCGCGGCTACATCCTGCCGGAAGGCGCGCTTGAACAAATCCCGGTTGGCGCCTCGCAAGAACAGGTGCTGATCGTGCTCGGCACGCCATCGACGGTCGCCACCGTCAACGGCGAAGCATTCTATTACATTTCGCAGAAGACCGAGCGTCCGGTCGCTTTCATGCCGAGCGAACTCGTCGACCAGCGTGTGGTCGCCGTCTATTTCGACAAGAACCGCCGCGTCGAGCGGTTGGCTAATTACGGAATGCGCGACGGCAAAGTCTTCGACTTCGTGTCGCAGACGACGCCGACCGGCGGCGCCGAACTGAGCTATCTGCGCGGCATCTTGAAGAGCTTCTCGCCGAAGATGATGACGCAATAGAGAGTCGAACAACAAAACGAAAAGCAAAGGGCCCGCGCACCACGCGGGCCCTTTTTATTGGCGTGCATACGCAGAATTTAGTGCGCCAGGATCGCCAGCAGCAGCAAGGCCACGATGTTGGTGATCTTGATCGCGGGGTTCACGGCGGGACCCGCCGTATCCTTGTAGGGATCGCCGACGGTGTCGCCGGTCACCGAGGCCTTATGGGCATCGCTGCCCTTCTGGTGCACGACGCCGTCCTTGTCGGTGAAGCCGTCTTCGAACGACTTCTTGGCGTTGTCCCAGGCGCCGCCGCCAGACGTCATCGAGATGGCGACGAACAGGCCATTGACGATAACACCCAGGAGCGAAGCGCCTAGTGCCGCGAAGGCATTGGCCTTCGAGCCCGAGATCCACAGCACGCCGAAGTACACGACGATCGGTGCCAGCACCGGAAGAAGCGACGGGATGATCATTTCCTTGATCGCCGCCTTCGTCAGCAGGTCCACCGCGCGCGCGTAGTTTGGACGCGACGTGCCCTTCATGATGCCAGGGTCGTCACGGAACTGCCGGCGCACTTCTTCGACCACGGAGCCGGCCGCACGGCCGACCGCGGTCATCGCGATGCCGCCGAACAGATACGGGATGAGACCGCCGAAGATAAGGCCGGCAACGACGTAGGGGTTCGACAGGTCGAACGAGACCACGCCGATATCCTTGAAGTAGGCGGCGCCCGACTTGGTGAAGGCCGCAATGTCGTTGGTATAGGCGGCGAACAGGACCAGCGCGCCGAGACCGGCCGAACCGATGGCGTAGCCCTTGGTGACGGCCTTGGTGGTGTTGCCGACCGCGTCGAGCGCGTCGGTGTTGTGACGCACTTCCTTCGGCAGGCCGGACATTTCGGCAATGCCGCCGGCATTGTCGGTGACCGGGCCGAAAGCGTCGAGCGCGACGATCATGCCGGCAATGCCCAGCATCGTGGTCACGGCGATCGCCGTGCCGAACAGGCCGGCGAGTTGATACGTGACGATGATGCCGGCGACGATCACGATCGCAGGCATCGCGGTCGATTCGAGCGAGACCGCGAGACCCTGGATGACGTTGGTGCCGTGGCCGGTGACCGACGCTTGCGCGATAGACACGACAGGCCGCTTGCCAGTGCCGGTGTAATACTCGGTGATCCACACGATCAGACCGGTGATGACCAGACCGAGGACGCCGCAGATGAAGAGGTTCTTGCCCGTGATCGCGACACCGTTCGCAGTGCCAATGGTATCCCAGCCGATCAGGTAGTGGGTGGCGATCGCAAGGCCGCCGATCGACAGCACGCCGCCGGCGATCAGACCCTTGTACAGCGCGCCCATGATCGAACCATTGGCACCGAGCTTGACGAAGAACGTGCCAGCGATCGACGTAACGATGCAGGCGCCGCAGATGCCGAGCGGATAGAGCATCGCGGAAGCGAGAACCGGCTGACCGACGAAGAAGATCGCGGCAAGAACCATGGTGGCGACAACGGTCACCGCATAGGTCTCGAACAAGTCGGCCGCCATGCCGGCGCAGTCGCCGACATTGTCGCCGACGTTGTCGGCGATGGTCGCCGGATTGCGCGGATCGTCTTCCGGAATGCCGGCTTCGACCTTGCCGACCAAGTCGGCGCCGACATCGGCGCCCTTGGTGAAGATACCGCCGCCGAGACGCGCGAAGATCGAGATCAGCGAAGCGCCGAACGACAACGCGACCAGGGCGTCGATTACGGTGCGGCTCTCGGGCTTGAGCGCGAGCGGTCCGGTGAGGACCAGGTAGTAGATCGCAACGCCTAGAAGCGCGAGACCGGCCACCAGCATGCCGGTGACGGCGCCGGCCTTGAATGAGATGTCGAGGCCCGCGGCGAGCGACTTGGTCGCCGCCTGCGCGGTCCGCACGTTGGCGCGCACCGAGACGTTCATGCCGATGAAGCCGGCGACGCCGGAGAGCACCGCGCCGATCAGGAAGCCGAGCGCGGTGAAGCTGCCTAGCAGATACCAAAGGCCCAAAAGCACGACGATGCCGACCATGCCGATCGTCATGTACTGGCGCTTGAGATAGGCCTGCGCGCCCTCAGCGATCGCAGCCGCAATCTCCTGCATTTTCGCGTTGCCGGCATCCGCCGACATCACCGACTTAATCGCCCATATGCCGTACACGATCGAAAGTGCACCGCAGGCAATAATGGCCCATAGAGCAGTCATGAATCCAACCTCGAGTTGAGAATATGCGGGCGGGAAAACGCTCCCGCCGGCACAGGAGCGTCGAGGATGGCCGCTTTGAGGGCGCTTCACCCCGACCGGGAAAGCGCGCGGATATAGCCAAAAACTTGGGCGCAAGGCAACGCAGAAAAGCCTCGAATCGCCCGTTTCCCCATCAGCGGGCGGTAAAAGTGCAAATAACGTGGGCGGCGATGCTTATCGCTCCCCTGCAGGATCAGGGGTAAGCGGAACGTAACGATGACCCCACCCGGGGCTTCGCGCCCGACCCTCGCCTTCAAGGGGGGTTAAAGTCTGCCCCACCGCCAATGTTCTTCGCGGCCCCGGGTAGATCGTCCCGCTCTATCGCGGCCCCGATCCGGGGGTATTGGTACGCGGCCTGGAAATCGGTGACCGGAAACTCAGATTATGTCGCCAAGAGCGACCGAATCTCATACTACGCTCATTAAGGCTGGTTTTTTGGGGGACCCCGTCATGAATCCGAACGACCAATACATCTCCGGTGCATTTCTCAACGCGTTAAAAGTGGGTGGTCTGTATTTATGGAATGGCGCTGCCGTATTTTTATCGCTGTTCTATTTGACGGGAACAGTCGCTAAATCGCTCGTTATCGCGGCGGTGGTTTTGGTTTCAAGCTTCATCGGATTTGGCAGCCGCCGCCTTGTTCAAGTCGGCTTTGCCATTACCGTCCTCGCGGTGCTTGTTTCCTATGGTTTTCCTCACCCCAACGGGTGGCTCACGCTAGCAAAGTCGGTCCCGAGCACGATTAATTACGCTTGGAACCACCAAGCTAACTGACGCCCGGAGAATATGGATGGCGGGTCGGCGCGGCGCACGCCTAGGCGTTGGCGCGCCTTTGCCCATGTAGCCAGAGGAGCAGCGCGCCGGCGAGGAAGATGACCGGAAACGCCACTTCATTGATCGCCTGCCAGCTCAGGTAAGCGAGCATCTGGCCGGATGAGAACGACGTTACCGCCATGCTGCCGAAGATCAGGAAATCGTTGAAGGCCTGAACCTTGTTGCGCTCTTCCGGGCGGTGGCACTGCGTCACCATCGTCGTGGCGCCAATGAAGGCGAGATTCCAGCCGAGACCCAGACAGACCAAACCGCTCCAGAAATGGGCCACCGTGGTGCCGGATATACCGATCGCGGCGGCGAGACAGATCAAGCCGAAGCCGACGCCGATCATGCGCTTGACGCCGTAACGCGCGATCAGGCTGCCGGTGATAAAGCTCGGCGCGTACATCGCCAGAACGTGCCACTGGATACCCAACGCGGCGTCGGTCACGGAATGGCCGCAGCCGACCATGGCGAGCGGCGCCGAGGTCATCACCATGTTCATCAGGCCGTAGCTGGCGACGCCGCAGGCGACCGCGACCATGAAGCGCGGCACCAGCACGATTTCGCCGAGAGGCCGGCCTTGGGCAGCGCGTACCTTCGGTAACGGCGGCACTTTCACGAACATCAGCACGATGGCGGCGAGTACCGCGCAAGCCGACTGGCCGAGGAAGCTTGCGGCGAACAAATGCGGCGGCAGCAGATCCTTGGTGAAGATGACAAGCTGCGGCCCGATCAGCGCGGCGAAGACGCCGCCGGCCAGCACCCAGGACACGGCTTTTGGCCGGAAGGCTTCGCTGGCGGTATCGGCGGCGGCGAAGCGATACGACTGATGCGCGGCGGCATAAAGACCGCCGCAGAAGGTGCCGAACAGCAGCAGCCAGAAATTACCGCTCATCACCGCCGTGTAGGAGATCAGCCCCGAGGCGACACCGAAGACCGACCCGGTTTGCAACGCAAAGCGGCGGCCGAAACTTCGTGCGAGCCAGCCGACCGGCAGCGTGCCGAACCACATGCCGAGCACCATGCAGGTGATCGGCAGCGTGGCCAGCCCTTTGTCCGGCGCCAGCAGGGCGCCGATGATGCTCGAGGTCGAGACGATGACGGTGTTATTGCCGCCGGCGAGCGCCTGCGCCACGGCCAGCACAATGGCGTTGCGCTTGGCGAGCCGATCATCGAATGCGTGCGGTAGCGGCTCGGCGATGGCCGACATCATGCGATTCCCGGTAAAGCTATTCTCTCTTTAGCCGTGAAAAGAGAATGGGGCTACTGCGAGCGACGCAGATCAGCTTGGCGGGCCGGGAGCACCACTCCCGTTCATTCTCGCGAAAGCGGGAACAGAGCAACATGTACCGAAGCTGTGGTCCTGGGTCCCCACTTTCGCGGGGACGAGCGGATATTAGAACTCCACCCTGCCCGGGTGCCGGATCGTCGCCTCGCGCGCCGCTTTCGGCGATAGCGCGCCGATCTGGCCGAGCGAGGCGCGCAACTCGTCGATATAGAGTGCGATCAACTGGTCGGGACCGGCATCGCCGAGCGCGCCGACGGCCCACAGGAACGACTTGCCGGCAAAGCAGGCGTCGGCGCCGAGCGCCAGCGCGCGCATCACGTCCTGACCCGAACGCACGCCACTATCGAGTACGATGGTCGCCGTCTTGCCGACAGCCGCGGCGATGGCCGGCAGCACGTCGATCGACGGGATCAGCGCCTCGATCTGGCGGCCGCCATGGTTCGAGATCCAGATACCTTCGATGCCCAGCGACACCGCCTTCTCGGCATCGGCCGGGTGCATAATGCCCTTCACCGCCATCGGGCCTTTCCATGCATCGCGGTAGCGCGCGACTTCTTCCCACGAGAACGCGCCGCCCATGCGCTGGCGCGCATAGCGGATGATCTCGTTGGTATTCTTGCTCTCGGCGTATTGCGAAATCGTCGCGAAGCGCGGGTAGCCGTTGCGCAACAGCGCCATCAGCCAGCGCGGCCGGATCATCATCTCGTAGATCATACGCGGCGTCGGGTGGAATTCGCCGGCGAGCCCCGCGTAAGTCTCGCGCGAGCGCGTGGTGCGCACCGGCACGTCGAGCGTCAGCGCCAGAACCTTGGCGTTGACGGCTCGCGCGCGGCGCACCAGATCGAAACCGATTTTGTGGTCGTCCTGCCAGAATCGGTAAAGCTGCAGCCAGAACACGTCCGGGGCGGCCGCGGCGGCTTGTTCGATGGTCAGGCCCCCCGCAACGCTGAGCGTGTAGGGCACGCGGGCACGTTGCGCGGCGCGCGCCATCAACAGATCCGCACCGGGCCAGACTAGCGACGGCCCGCCCATCGGCGCGATGCCTATTGGCGCCGCATAGCGGGTACCGAACAATTCGACGTCGACCGGCGGCAGCGACGGCATCACGCCGTATTTCGGCACGATCTTGACCTTGTCGAAGGCTTCCCAATTGTCGGATATGCCGACGTCGTTGCCGGCGCCGGTGTCGCCATATTCATAAGCAAAGCGCGGCACGTTCTTCGGCGCCCGGCGGCGCATCCAGGCCGTGGTCGGGAAGCGCCGGTGATGCTTTTGACTTTCGAGCTGGTTCGTCGTTGCAGCCAAAACCGGCTTTGCCGTCATGTCGTGCATGGTACTTCCTTGGCGAACTCTCTCGCGTTTCCTGATATCTTTTTTGGCACTATAGCGTGCCTGACCCTGTTCCCGCCATGTCAGAAATGGCTGAACGAGGCGTGCTTGAACGTCAGCGGATTGCCTTGCGCATCGCGAAAATGGGCGCCCTCGCCTTCCACGATGACGCCGATCTTGGTGACCGGGACGTTGGCGGCCTTGGCTGCGTCGCGGAAGCCGTCCGCCTTGGCAAGCGGCACGGTGCATAGAATCTCGTAATCGTCGCCGCCGGTCAGCGCGGTCTCGCGGGTGGCCGGATCGGCCGCGATCACGGCCCACGCAGCATCGGAATGCGGCACAAGCTCAGCCTCGATCTCCGCTCCAACCTCAGACACGCGGCACAGCTTGGCAAGATCGCCGGCGAGACCGTCCGACACGTCCATCGATGCCGATGCGTGCGTGCGCACAGCTTCGGCGAGCGCGTTGCGCGGTTGCGGCAGCAAATAGCGCGATACGAGATGCTGGCGTTGCGCCGGATCGAGATTCCATCCCGCGCCCTCGCCCTTGCGTAGCACGAGGCCGAGAGCGGCGTCGCCGATGCTGCCGGACACGAACACCAGATCGCCCGGCTTGGCGCCGGCGCGGCGTACCATCGTGCCCTCCGGGACGCTGCCGAACATCGCGATCGAAATCGTCGCCGGTCCCGGCGTGCGATCGGTGTCGCCGCCGAACAGCGGACAGGCAAACAACACAGCGTCGCCGCGCAGGCCGTCGGCGAAATCGGCGAGCCAGCCGTCGCCGATACCCTTCGGAAGCGCCAGCGACAGCAGGAAGCCCAGCGGCTTGGCGCCTTTGGCCGCGAGATCGGACAGATTGACGCGCAGCGCCTTGCTCGCCACCGTATGCGCGGCATCGTCGGGGAAAAAATGCACGCCACCGATGATAGCGTCGGTCTTGAGCACCAGATCGCATCCGGCCGGCGGCTTGATGTAGGCGGCATCATCGGACAGACCGAGCGCGCCGGGATGGGTGGCGATCGGCGCAAAATGCCGGGCGATCAGAATATCTTCAGCGGAGGTGGAATCGTCCGCCATAACACGTCACCCGGTGAATTCGGCCGCGCGCATTGACCGCGCCAGTTGATCGAGCACGGCGTTGACCATGCCGGTTTCGTCACGCTCGACGAAAGCGGCGGCGACATCGGCATACTCCGACACCACGACGCGGGCCGGCACGTCGCGGCGGTGGTCGAGCTCATAGGCGCCTGCACGCAAGGCGGCACGCAGCACCGCCTCGATACGCTTGAGCGGCCAGCTTTTTTGCAACGCGTCGTCGATCAAAGGGTCGAGCTTAAGCTGCTCGCGGACCACGCCGGACACGATATCGCGGAAGAACGCGGCTTCGGCCGGCAGATACTGCGCGCCCTCGACCTCCTGGCCGAGCCAATGGCTTTCGAACTCGGCGAGGATCTCGTTGAGGCCGGTGCCCGCCATGTCCATCTGGTAAAGTGCCTGCACGGCGGCCAGCCGCGCCGCGCCGCGCTTGTTCGCTTTGCGCGTTTCTTGGCGCCCGTCCTTGTCGCTGCTGGGCGCGCTTGCGGTCATCAGTTCGCCAAAGACTTTTTGAGCGCGATCATCGCCAGCGCCGCTTTGGCGGCATGCGCGCCCTTGTTGCGGTCGTCGTCGCCGGAACGCGCGGCGGCCTGGGCGGGGGTGTCGACGGTGAGGATACCGTTGCCGATAGCGAGTTGCTGATTGACGGTGAGGTCCATTAGGCCCCGCGCCGACTCGTTCGACACTATTTCGAAATGATAGGTTTCACCCTGGATAACGCAGCCGAGCGCGACGACGCCGTCATAAGGATGCTTGCGCACGGCGGTCGCCATGGCGATGGCGCCGGGGATTTCCAGCGCGCCGGGCACGGTGAGGCGGTCGACGGTCGCACCCGCTTCGTCCAGCACCTTCATGGCGCCGCGCAGCAACGCGTCGGCGATGTGGTCGTAGAACCGCGCCTCGACGACGAGGATGCGCAACGGTGCGGGTTTCTTTGCGGCGCTCGGTTTTACCGCGCCAGCTTTCTTGGCCATACGTTCGGATTCCTTGTTGAGCCGCGTGGTAGCAAGCGCGCGTGCGGCAAACAAGCGCTGTTTGTGCGCTGCATTAGCGGGTTTCGATTAGCCGCGCGGCGTAACGCGCCATGGTGTCGATTTCGAGGTTAACGTCGTCGCCTTCAGCGAGCGCGCCAAAGGTCGTCACCCCGAGCGTGTGCGGGATGATCAGCACCGAGAAACCGTCACCGGAAACGGTATTAACAGTGAGCGATACGCCGTCCAGCGCCACCGAGCCTTTGGCGGCGATGAAACGGGCAAGTTCGTGCGGCGCACGCAGGGTAAAGCGCGCCATTTCCGTCATGTCTTCGCGCGCAACGACGTGGGCAACACCGTCGACATGGCCGGCGACCAGGTGGCCGCCGAGTTCGTCGCCCAGCTTCAGCGAGCGCTCGAGATTGACACGGGTGCCGTGGCGCCAGCGGCCAACCGTGGTCACGCGCAAGGTCTCGTCGGCGGCGTCAACCGCGAACCAGGTGCGGCCGTCCTCCTCGCCGGTGTCGACGACGGTCAGGCAGACGCCGGAGCAGGCAATCGACGCGCCCTGCGCGATGCCGGCCCGGTCATAGGCGCAGAAGGTGGTGATGCGGTGCAGATTATTGGCGACCGGCTTGACCGAGCGGATTTCGCCGACATCGCTGACCAGACCGGTGAACATCAGGTTCTCTCGAAAACTTCAAGGGTGTCGCCGCCGAGCTTTTCCGTGCCGCGCGAGGTCATGGCGCCGGTGAGCTTGCTCAGCGTCATGCCCTCCAGCGCATCGACGCCGTCGGTGCCGATGGTCTTGTCGGCGCGCAGCAGCACCGCTTCGTCGACCAGACCGGCTTCGACGAACGAGGCCGCGACCTTGGCGCCGCCTTCGACCATCAACCGCGTGATGCCCTGCTCGCTCAAAGTCTTGAGCACCGCCTCAAGATCCAGTTCGCCGTTGCGATCGTCGACGCGGAACACCTTGCAGCCTTTCTGCTGCAAGATATCGAGTGCGATGTCGGATGCCTTGTGCGAGGTGAAGACCCAGGTCGGCGTGTCGTTGACGGTCGAGACCACGGACACCGACATCGGCACGCGCAGCCGCGCGTCGAGCACGACGCGTACCGGCGAGCGCTCCATCATGCCCGGCAAGCGGCAGGTGAGATGCGGATTGTCCGATATCACCGTGCCAATGCCGACCAGGATGGCGTCGTGCTGCGCCCGCATCTGGAACACACGATCGCGCGCCGCTTCGCCAGTGATCGCCACCGGCTTGCGGCCGGCGGCGGCGATCTTGTCGTCCGACGACAACGCAAGCTTGAGCGTCACGAAGGGCCGCGCCTTCTGGATGCGCGTGATGTGGCCGGCATGCGCCCGGCGCGCCTCGTCGGCGCCGAGACCGATCTCGACGGCGATGCCCTTGGCGCGCAATTTTTCATGGCCCTGCCCAGCCACTTCCGGATTGGGATCTTCCAGCGCCGACACCACGCGCTTGATGCCAGCCTTGATGATGGCGTCGGCGCAAGGCGGCGATTTTCCGGTATGCGAACAGGGCTCCAGCGTGACGTAAAGCGTCGCGCCCTGCGCCGCTCTTTTGGCATGCTTCAAGGCCTCGACTTCGGCGTGAGGGCGGCCGCCTACTTGCGTCCAACCGCGGCCGACAATGACGCCGTCTTTCACGATCACCGCGCCGACCGCAGGGTTCGGCCAGGTGTTACCAAGGCCGCGCCGGCCGAGCACCAAAGCCAGCGCCATGTAGCGCGCGTCGTTGGTTTCGGGCTGCACCCTCATTTGCGCGCGGGCACGGCTGGCGGCGGCTCGGCCTCGTCGCCAGACAACTCGTCGAGCGCGGCGCGGAAATCCTTGACCTCGCCGAAATTGCGATAGACCGAAGCGAAACGCACATAGGCCACGTCGTCGATCTCGCGCAAATGCGCCATCACGGTTTCGCCGATCGCCTCGGACGAGACTTCGCTTTCGCCGCCGCTTTCCAGTTCGCGAACGATCTTGGACACCATCTGCTCGATACGCTCCGGCTCGACGGCGCGCTTGCGCAACGCGATCTGAACCGAGCGCATCAGCTTGTCGCGGTCGAAGGGCACGCGGCGGCCGTTGCGCTTAATGACGGTGAGCTCGCGCAACTGCACGCGCTCGAACGTCGTGAAGCGGAAATTGCAGGTCAGACAGACGCGCCGGCGCCGGATAACGGCCGAGTCCTCGGTCGGCCGCGAATCCTTCACCTGCGTATCGAGGCTGCCGCAACTCGGACAACGCATGATAGTCCCCCAGACCTCTCCAGCGGTCGCGCCGGCCTTGTGCCGGGCATCCACGTCTTTGCTTAAAAGTAAGTCGTGGATGGCCGGGACAAGCCCGGCCACGACGTCTTCAGTTAGGATAAATCGGAAACCGCGAAATCAACGTTTTCACCTTGGCACGCACGGCTTGTTCGATCAGCGTGTCTTCGTCGACGCCCTTCTGCGACAGCACGTCCAGGACCTCGACAATCATCTCGCCGACCTCACGGAATTCGGCGACGCCAAACCCGCGCGTGGTGCAGGCCGGGGTGCCGAGCCGGATGCCCGACGTGATCGTCGGCTTTTGCGGGTCGAACGGAATGCCATTCTTGTTGCATGTGATATGGGCGCGGCCGAGCGAAAGCTCCGCGACTTTGCCGGTCAGGTGTTTGGGGCGAAGATCGACGAGCATCAAATGGGTATCCGTGCCGCCGGAGACAATATCGAGACCGTGCGCCTTCAAGGTCTCGGCCAGCGCCTTGGCGTTCTCGACGACGTTCTTGGCGTAGGTGCGGAAGCTCGGCCGCAACGCCTCGCCGAAGGCCACGGCCTTGGCGGCGATCACGTGCATCAACGGGCCGCCCTGCATGCCGGGGAACACCGCCGAGTTGATCTTCTTCGCCAATTCTTCATCGTCGGTGAGGATGACGCCGCCGCGCGGGCCGCGCAGCGTCTTGTGCGTGGTTGTTGTGACGACATGGGCGTGCGGGAACGGCGACGGATGCACGCCCGCGGCCACCAGGCCGGCAAAATGCGCCATGTCGACCATCAGCTTGGCGCCGACTTCGTCGCAAATCTCGCGGAAACGCTTGAAGTCGATAATGCGTGGATAGGCCGAGCCGCCGGCGATGATCACCTTGGGCTTGTGCAGGCGCGCCAGCGTCGCGACTTGGTCCATGTCGATCCGCTGGTCGTCGCGCCGAACGTCGTAAGGCACCGGCTTGAACCACTTTCCGGAAATGTTGATCGCCATGCCGTGCGACAGGTGACCGCCGGCGGCAAGATTGAGGCCCATGAAGGTGTCGCCCGGCTGCATCAGCGCGAAGAACACCTCGGCGTTGGCCGAGGCGCCCGAGTGCGGCTGCACATTGGCGAAACGGCAGCCGAACAGCCGCGTAACGCGGTCAATCGCCAAAGTCTCTGCGATATCAACGTATTGGCAACCGCCATAATAGCGTTTGCCGGGCAGCCCTTCGGCATATTTGTTGGTCAGCACCGAGCCTTGCGCCTCAAGCACCGCGCGCGACACGATGTTTTCCGACGCGATCAGCTCGATCTCGTCGCGCTGGCGACCGGCCTCAAGGCCGATGGCGTGGGCGATTTCCGGGTCGACCTCGGAAAGAGGCGCCGTAAAAAGGGCCGATAAGTCGCTGGAAGGTTTCGTGGCAGTCGCCGACATCACATTCTCCTGACGCCGCAAGTGGTTGGGCGCCGAAACAAGGTTCATTCCGGGGTTGCCGTCGGAAATAGCATATGAGACCGAAACCGCCAAGCGATGGCGTTGGGTCGTCCGCGAAGCGCAATATCTAGGGAAGATCGGTCTCGCGGCCGATCGCCAGCTTCAGCTTGCCGAGCGCCAGCCTTTTCAGATCGGCCAAAGGCGCCTTGGCCGGTCCAATCACGGTGACCTCGGTGCCGGTCGTGCCATCCATCGCCACGACTTTCGCGCTGTTGCCGACGATCGTTATTTCAAAATAGACGACGGGTTTATCGGCCATCACGGTCTCTGCGAAGGCGGCTAGTGCGGCGGATCTGAATTTCTCCTGTTGAAGCTGCGAATTTGACAGAGGAACTTCAAATCCAAGGCCGCACTAGGTCTCGCGAACTTCGGAATCGGGACATTAGTATACCGAGCCTCAGAACAAACGAAAAAGCCCCGGCCGGTAAAGGCCGGGGCAAGTCGATTCCGCCTCAGAGGAGGATTTAGAGGCGGTACAAAATCTGGTCGGTCCAGAAACGCTCAAGCCGATGCAGCGACTTGTTGAGCGTGGCGAACTCGTCGGCATTGATGCCGCCGACCTGTTCGACCGTACGCACGTGCTTCTGGTACAGCGTCTCGACGATGTCGCGGACCTCGCGGCCCTTGTCGGTCAGCTTGATGCGCACAGAACGACGGTCAACGCGAGAGCGCTGGTGATCGAGAAACTGCATCTCCACCAGCTTCTTGAGATTGTAGGAAACGTTCGAGCCGAGATAGTAGCCGCGCGTGCGCAGCTCCCCGGCCGTCAGTTCCTTGTCGCCGATGTTGTACAGCAGAAGCGCCTGGACCGAATTGATGTCGGAGCGCCCGCGGCGATCGAATTCATCCTTGATGACGTCGAGCAGCCGGCGGTGCAGCCGCTCCACCAAGGTCAACGCCTCATGATAGAGAGGCCGGATATGATCGAACCGCTGATCTTGTTCGGCGGTGTCGACCGTTTTCGCAACGGCTTTCATGTGTAACGCCCCTTATAATTTTTGTCTTCGAACGCCCGGTCCCGAGGCCCTGTTTTCCTCGACCCGATGACGCAGCCTATAAAGGGCAGTCTAAAATCGGCTTAAATAACACCATAAAGATTAGGTTTATTTGCAACGGTGAAGATTCCGTTGTCATCGCAATTGTTATTATTCGCGCAAGGTTTCGTTCACTGTGGCGCGCTTTCCGTTCCCCTTTTGCACCCGCAATTCAGCCGCGCAAGTACCGAATGATAGCCGAAAAATCGCGCGCGCCTTCGCCGCTGTCGGCGTATGAAGAATAAATCCTTTCAGCATTGGCACCGAGTGGCGTTTGGGCACCACTCGCCTTGGCCGCTTCCTGCGCCAATCTTAAATCTTTCAGCATCATCGCCGCGGTGAAGCCCGCTTGGTAATCTCGGTTGGCAGGCGAGCCCGGCACCGGCCCCGGAACGGGGCAATAACTCGTCATCGACCAGCACTGGCCCGACGACTTCGACGAAATATCGAACAGCTTCTGGTGATCGAGGCCGAGTTTTTCAGCGAGCACGAAGGCTTCCGACACCGCAATCATCGACACGCCGAGGATCATGTTGTTGCAGATCTTGGCCGCCTGCCCCGTTCCCGGTCCGCCGGCGTGCACAATGGTCTTACCCATCTTCTCCAGAATCGATTGCGCGCGCGTGAAAGCTCGCGCGCTGCCGCCGACCATGAAGGTAAGCGTGCCGGCCGTGGCGCCGCCGACGCCGCCGGAGACCGGCGCGTCAAGCATCATCAGTCCCCTCGCCTCGGCGGCAACTGCTACCGCGCGCGCGGTCTCGACGTCGATGGTCGAGCAGTCAATCAAGAGCGTGCCAGGATTGGCGTTCTCGATAATGCCGTTCGGACCAAGATAGACCTCACGCACATGCTTGCCGGCCGGTAGCATGGTGATGACGACGTCGGCCCGCGCCGCGGCGACATTGGCGAATTCGACGTGTGTGCCGCCCGACGCTTTCAGCTTATCGACGGCGGCGGCGTTGAGATCGACGCCCTCGACCTGATGACCGGCCTTGATCAGGTTTTGCGCCATCGGCAGACCCATATTCCCGAGGCCAATGAATCCGATACGCGACATCACCAACTCCCTTTTGTTTTCTACGGCGCTTGCTCCTGCGCTGATTTCAGCGCCAGCCACAGATAAAAGCCGAGTAGCCCGCCTTCCAACAGAATGGTCAGGAAGCCCCCGCCGAAAACTTGCGAGAAAAACACGTCGAGCACCAGCATCGAGGCCACCGAAGTGAGCCAGATCACCGCGCCCCAGGCGGCGGCGAGCCACAGGCCGACGGCGGCCACCAGATCGATCACGGCGAAGAACACGGTCGCGGTCTGCCAGGCGATGGAATGATTCTCGAACGACTCGCCGCCGCCAATGCCGCAGACGTCGCTCCAATGATACAAGCCCTTGAACATCGACACGCCAGCCATAACGCGCAGAAACAGCACGAGCCGGCGCGTCCATAGCCCGACGCCGTCTTCGCCCGCGTGCTCATGCACCGGCTCGAGCGACTGGAAGTCGGTGTCGGCGAAGCCGTCCTCCGGCGTGCCCAAAACCTCGTCGATCGGCTTCGGTTCCGGCTTGGCGAAAAGGCTGGCGAGCGAAAACTTCATGGCAGCGCCAGCTCGCGAGCGAGCGGCGCGAAGTGGCGCTCGATCTCGCCGTCGCTCACGCCAGCCAGCGTCGAAGGCTGCCACAGCGGCTTGTTGTCTTTGTCGACAATCACGGCGCGCACGCCCTCGTAGAAATCATGGTCATGGATGATGCGCGACACTATGCGGTATTCAGTGCGCATGCACGTCTCGAAATCGTAGGCTTTGCCGCGGCGGACCTGCGCCAGCGCCAATTTGAGGCTGGTCGGCGATTTGGCCCGTATCGTCGCCGCCGTCTGGCCGGCCCATTCCGCGTCGGCGCCGGCCGATTGCGCCTCCCGATCGAGCGCCGCGACAATGTCCTCGACGCGGTCGCCCGCGAACAGGCGGTCGATGGCCGGGCGACGGGCCGTAATCGGTCCCTCCCCTGCCGGTTCGGCGAATGCCGCCAGCACGGCATCGACCGAAACCGTTCCGGTCAGTCCGTCAACCAGCGCACCGAACCGCGCAGATGGTACGCGGTGCGTGGCGATGCCGGCCGCAACGCCGTCAGCCGCATTGAAGCGTTCGCCGGTCAGCGCGCAATAGGCCCCGAGTTCGCCCGGCATGCGCGGCAGGAACCAAGTGGCGCCGACATCCGGAAAAAAACCGATGCCGACTTCGGGCATGGCGAAGGAAAATCGATCGAAAGCGACGCGGTGCGAGCCATGCACCGATATGCCGACGCCGCCGCCCATCGTAATGCCGTCGAGCAGCGCGATATACGGCTTGCGATAATTCTTGATAGCGGCGTTGAGCGGATATTCGTCGGCCCAGAATTTCAGCGCTTCGTCGTGACGGCCGGCTTTGCCCAGATCGTAGAGCGCACGAATGTCGCCGCCCGCGGAGAAGGCGCGTTCGCCCGCCGCCGTGATAACCACGCGCGTGACCGCCGGATCGTGCGCCCATTCGTTGAGCTGCGCGTAAAACGCCAGCACCATGGCGCGGCTGACGGCATTGAGCGCCTTCGGCCGGTTCAGCGTGACGATACCGGCGGCCCCGCGGCGTTCGAAAAGAATGTCACTCACGCGCGCTTCATCGTTTCTTGTTGGGAGAGGTAGCGACACGCAGAAAGACGAGCCATCTTAATTCCCCAGCATGGCGCGGCTGATGATGACGCGCATGATCTCGTTGGTGCCTTCCAGTATTTGATGCACGCGCACGTCGCGCAAGACCCGTTCGATCGGGTGGTCGCGCAAGTAACCGTAGCCGCCGTGCAGCTGCAGGCAGCCGTTGACGACCTCAAAGCCCGTGTCGGTGGCGAGGCGCTTGGCTTGGGCCGCAAGCCGGGTGGCTGCGCCCTCCCCGGCCGAAACCGCGACGGCGGCGCGATGCAACAGCAGACGCGCGGCTTCGAGCTCGGTGGCGTAGTCGGCGATGCGGAATTGCAGTGCCTGGAAATCCGCAAGGCGTGAGCCGAACTGCTTTCGCTCTTTCATGTATTCGACCGTGCGATCGAGACAGAACTGCGCGCCGCCGAGCGAGCAGGCGCCGATGTTCAGCCGCCCGCCGTCGAGTCCAGCCATGGCAATCTTGAAGCCCTGACCTTCCGCGCCAATACGGTTTGAAACCGGCACGCGGCAATTCTCGAACATGACCATCGCCGTCGGCTGCGTTTTCCAGCCAAGCTTTTTCTCTTGCGCGCCATAAGAAAGACCCGGCGTGCCCTTCTCGACCACGATGGTCGAAATGCCGCGCGGGCCGCCTTCGCCGGTGCGCGCCATGACGACATAGACGTCGGAGACGCCGCCGCCGGAGATGAAGGCCTTGGTGCCGTCGAGGATGTAATCGTCGCCGTCGCGGCGCGCCCGCGTTGTCAGGCTGGCGGCGTCGGAGCCCGAGCCCGGCTCGGTCAGGCAATAGCTGGCGAAGTGCGTCATCGCCGTCAGCTTGGGCAGGAATTTGCAGCGCGTTTCGTCGCTGCCGTAAGCGTCGATCATCCAGGCCGCCATGTTGTGGATCGAGATATAGGCGGCGGTCGAGGTGCAGCCCTGCGCCAGTTCCTCGAAGATGATGGCGGCGTCGAGCCGGGTCAGCGCCGAGCCGCCGACGTCTTCTTTCACATAGATACCGCCGAAGCCGAGTGCTGCCGCCTTGCGCAGCGCCTCGACAGGAAAGGTCTCGTTCTCGTCCCAGTCGTGGGCAAAAGGCATCATTTCATCGCGGGCGAATTGCCGCGCGGTGGACTGGAAGGCGCGCTGATCTTCGGTGAGGTCGAAATCCATGACGCGCACCCTTCCTAGGATGCATGGCCGGGTCAAGGGCCATAGACCGGGGTGGCGGGACGCGCCTTGACCGGCTAAAAAGATGCCCGGAGAACCCCTATGGCAATCAAGTTCGGCCGTCCGATCGAAGCCCGCGCGCGTCTGACCCCGGTCGAGGGCGGCACGGAGCGTCTGGACTTGCCGACCCGGCTGCGCCGCAACCGCCGCAGCGACTGGGCGCGGCGGATGGTGCAGGAGAACGTCCTCACCACGGACGACCTGATCTGGCCGCTTTTCGTCATGGACGGCGACAATAAGCGCACGCCCGTTGCCTCGATGCCGGGCGTGGAGCGCTTGAGCGTCGACCAGGCGGTGCGCGAGGCCGAGCGGGCCGCCAAGCTGACCATCCCCTGCGTCGCGCTGTTCCCCTATACCGACCCGGCCTTGCGCGACGAAACCGGCAGCGAAGCGCTCAACGACAACAACTTGGTGTGCCGGGCCATACGCGCGATCAAAAAAGAAGTGCCGGACGTCGGCATCCTCTGCGACGTCGCGCTCGATCCCTTCACCAGTCACGGCCACGACGGTTTGCTGCGCGACGGTGTCATTCTCAATGACGAGACAGTGGCGGTGCTGGTCAAGCAGGCGCTGGTGCAGGCCCAGGCCGGCTGCGACATTATCGCGCCGTCCGACATGATGGACGGCCGCGTCGGCGCCATCCGCAAAGGCCTGGATAGCGAAAACCTCACCGATGTGTCGATCATGGCTTACGCGGCGAAATACGCTTCGGCGTTCTACGGGCCGTTCCGAGACGCGGTCGGCTCGAGCAAGACGCTCTACGGCGACAAGCGCACCTATCAGATGGATCCCGGCAATTCCGACGAGGCGCTGCGCGAAGTCGCGCTCGACATCGAGGAAGGCGCCGACATGATCATGGTCAAACCCGGTATGCCTTATCTCGACATAGTGCAGCGCGTGAAGGATGCCTTCGGCATGCCGACCTTCGCCTATCAGGTGTCCGGCGAATACGCGATGATCATGGCCGCGGCACAGAACGGCTGGCTCGACGGCGAGCGCGCGATGGTCGAAAGCCTGACCGCGTTCAAGCGCGCCGGCGCCGACGGCGTGCTGACTTATTTCGCGCCGCGTGTCGCGGAAAAACTCAAACAAAGCTGATCCTTCCCTCCTCGTCACGTTCCGTGACCCCTGAAATCGACAGGTCAAGTTGCCATGGGTGAATTCGCAATCGGTCAAGGCGTGCCGCGCTTCGAGGATCCGCGGCTGGTGCAAGGCGGCGGCCGTTATGTCGATGACGTCAAGCTCCCCGGCATGGCCTATGGCGTCGTGCTGCGTTCGCCTCATGCGCACGCCACGCTCAAATCGATCAACACCGATGGCGCCAAAGCCGCGCCCGGCGTGCTCGCGGTGTTGACCGGGGCGGATGTGAAGGCCTCCGGCTATGGCGACCTGCCCGTGCCCGGCGGTCTTAAGCGCCGCGACGGGTCGCCGCAGTACAAACCGCGCTATCCGATCCTGGCCGAAGATACCGTGCGCTGGGTCGGCGATTACGTCGCCTTCGTCGTCGCCGAAACAGCGGCGCAGGCGCATGACGCCGCCGAGCTGATCGAGGTCGACTACGACGTTCTGCCCGCGGTGACATCGACTGCCGAGGCGGCCAAGCCCGGCAGTCCGCGGGTCTGGGACGATTGCCCCGAC
>Ga0265314_10002309_pt1 | contig 19706 bp, 16 predicted proteins | sample 4126metaG_FD_203106 | JGI IMG/M metagenome (GOLD analysis project Ga0265314, IMG submission 203106) | Rhizosphere microbial communities from Carex aquatilis grown in University of Washington, Seatle, WA, United States - 4-1-26 metaG | ecosystem: Host-associated > Plants > Roots > Rhizosphere >... | reverse complement strand
CGCTGGCGCCAGCGCTGGCGCCGCCACCACCGTCGAGATTCGCGCCTGTCAGGCGCTAGGGCTCAGTGCCCGCGCGCCTGAGCGCGCAGCGTCCTGGCCTGCGAATCCAGGTGCTGCGCGCGCGCCTTCAGCGCCGCCAGCTGCCGTTCCATCGACGGCAGGTCGGTCGGCAGCGGCGCGGCGGCGTCGTTGCGGCGAACCTGAGCCGACGCGCTCGGGTCGAGCACGTCGCGAACCTGAAGCGCCGGGGACGTCGTGCTCGGCGTGTTGCTCGTGCCCGTGCCCTTGTCGGTCACGTTTGGTGTGGGAGCCAGGGTGGTGACGCCGATCGGGGGCGAGGGAGCGCCGGTGCGAGGCGGCAGCTGCGGCACCGCGGCCGAGTTGAATGTGACGTTGGGATTGCCGGGCGCCAGCCGCCGCCGCGAGCCCTCGAGCGGTGCGAACGGATCGTTCTCGAGCTCGCTCGCGCGACGGTGCAGCTCTCGCCGCCCCCGCACCTGGTCGATGCGCGCCTGCAGCGCGACCGCCTGCGCCTGCGTGCGCCGCGCCTGATCCGCCAGGATGTCGGCCTTCGCCTCGAGCTCGGTCGGTCCGTCGGTGGGGCTGGCCAGCGGCTCGGCCCCGACCGGCGCCAGCCCCGCGGGCGAGCGCCCCACGGCCGCCTCGGTCCGCGCCTTGATCTGCGCGTCCAGATCGGTCAGGCGCCGCGCGAGCGCCTCGGCGTCGGCCATGCGTGCGCGCAGCGCGTAGTCGCTGCGCAGCCCCGGGCCTCCCGCCTTCAGGTGATCGATCTCGGCCTGTACGCGGGCGAGCTCGGCGCGCAGGCGCTCGCGCTCGGCGACCGGGTTCTCGGCGGCGGCGACCTTGGCCGCCGCCGCCATCGGGGCAGGCGCGCTGTCGGCGACGGTGCGCGACGCCGCCAGCGCCGGGCTCGCGCCCAGGAGGAGGGTGCCGAAGAGGACGCCGCCGCAGAGAAGCAGCATTCCCCAGACGTGAACCCGGCTGAGCATCGCGATGCCAGGATAGTGCAACCGACGTACCACGGCGATGCCCGCGTATTCTGCCGCCCATCGCTCGGGGAAGGCCCGCCAATCTCATCAGTTTTCTGAGGTGCTTCCGGTAAACTCATGCTGCATGGCGTACAAGGTTCGGCGCGCGCGCGCTGTGGGCAGCTCGGGACAGCGTCTCTTGGCGCGTGACCTGGGCTTGGGGCTCGTCGCGGTGCTGCTCGCCGGTGGTGCGTCGTGTGGGACTGCCGGCGCAGGCACCGCGCCCGCGGGTCCGCCCAAGACCTTCACCGCCGGCGATCTCTATCCGCTGGACGCGGGCTGGAAGTGGGCCTACGACGTGGTCAGGGATGGTCAGACCATGCTCGCGCTCTACGCGGTCCTCGACAAGACCGGTGAGACGGCGACCGTGCAGGCGGGCGACGAGCAGTTGAGCTACGCGACGACGCCCGAGGGGATCGCGCAGAAAGACGGCCCGGTCGTCGGCGACTTCATCGTCAAGAATCCGGTGGTGCCGGGGACCGAGTGGCCGGTGGCCGGCGGCCGTGCGCGCATCAGCGCCGTCGCGCAGTCGGTCACCGTGACGGCCGGCCGCTTCGACGACTGCGTGGTCGTCGAGGCGACGCGCGCCGATCCGCCACGCGTCGCGCGGACGACGTTCGCGCCCGGCGTCGGTCCGGTGATCATCGAGATGCAGATCCGCGTCGGCGGCGAGATGACCACGGTGACGCGCGCGACGCTGCGCGCGGTGACCCGTCCCGGCCAAGACCCACTGGCGATGACCCGCTGGCAATGACCCGCTGACTAGACGTCAGCGGTGCCGCGTGCCATCCAACCGCGCAAGCCGCCGCAGGAACCGACTGCGAGCAGGCCGAGCGCCGCCGCGTGACCGAACGCGATCACGGCCGCGAGCACGAGCCCCGCGGCCAGTCCGAGCCCCAGCCGCAGCTCGGCGCGCAGCTGGTCGGGGGACTGGGTGGTGATCACCACCGGGTCGTCATCCTCGCCGCGGAAGACCGGCGAGACTGCGCCCGCGCGATAGAGTGAGTTGCTCTCGGGATAGGGCTCGAGGCGCACGGGACCGGCGACGTAAAGTCGATCGCCTTTGGCCAGGAACGTCTCCATGTACAGCGACCAATCCGGTGCGGGCAGCTCCGTGTAGCTGTCGTTCTTGATGAACGCGACCGCGCCGCCCAGGTCCAGGTGCGCCGAGCCCGACTCGTCGGCGACGACGATCTCGCCGCCGGCGCGCTCCTGCATGTGAATGCCCGGGCCGACGCGCAACGATTGCCAGTAGACGCACGGCCGATTCGACAGCGGCGCGCGCAGCTGATTCTCCGACACGACGCGCGCCTCGACGCGGCCCCAGCCTTCGCGCAGCGCCGCGATCGAAGCCGAGCCGTCGGCGCGCCGGCTGACCAGCGGACCCAGCGTGCGCAGCCGGCGCAGCACGCAGAGTGCCAGCACCAGGCCGCCTGCGAGCCAGGCCATCGCCGCCCACGGGCCGCCTTCTTCGATCAGACCCAGCGGCTGCGGTCCGAGCGCGACCTGGCCGACAGAGCCGAGCGCGCCGGCCGCGACCTGGCCCGCGGCCAGGATGCCGGTCGCGAGCTGGCCAATGCCCCAGCCCAAGCCCAGCGCGGCCTGGCCGATCGCGATGCCTCCGACCGCGAGCTGACCGATCGCGACCACACCCATCGCGACCTGGCCGATGGCGATCACTCCGATCGCGGGCGGCCGCGCGCCCGTGGACGGGTCGACGCCGCGGACGATATGGATCAGCGGCAACGAGCCGATCTTGAGACGGGACCGATACTCATAGGTGGAGAGCCTACGCACCGGTTCGGCCGGGGCCGAAAACTCCTGCACCGCCATACCCGGAAGGTTACGGCGGCCATTCGAATCCTGCAATGGCGACGACCACGGTCGCGTCGTGGTTTTCACGCGTTCATCTGGACGAGCAATGGATCGAACGGGCTTTGGCGGCGATGATGCGCAACGAGTCGATGCCAGCGCTTTCGGGATCATTGCTGAAGACTACCGTCATGGGTGCCGCGATCGCGCTCGTGGGCGCGGGCAGCGGCTGCAGCGGTGCCGCATCGGGGCACGGGGCGATCACGGGTCCCGGCCTGCTCGCGCCGCCCGGCGCGCCGGCGCCGCCGCTGGGCGCCAGCACGATCACCAGCAACATTCTTCGCCAGGACTACGTCGGATCGAAGGTCTGCGAGCCATGCCACGGCGAGATCTACGCCGCGTGGGCGCGTTCGCCGATGCACCAGATGACGCGTTTGCCCGACCGTGCGCGCATCCGTGCGCCGTTCGACGGGTCGGAGTTTCATTTCAAGAACGATCGAGCCCGGTTCGAGAGCGCGGATGGCGCGCGCTTCATTCGCGTCGCGTCGGCGACCGCCGGGACTCACGTCTATCGCGTCACCAAGGTGATCGGCGGCCGCTACCGCGAGGACTTCGCGGGCGTCGAGGTCTCGGACGAAGGCAGCGCCGGGGCTGCGGTCGCGGGCGCGGCCAAGGCCGAGCTGATTCTCCCGGTTTCGTTCGTGTTCCAGCCGCCGTCGTTTCGTCTCAAGGGCTATTCGGTGATGGTGGGCGAGCGTCCGGGCCTGCGCGCGGGCGGGGTCTGGAACCAGACCTGCGTCTTCTGTCACAACACCAATCCGTATTTCGACAGCACCTGGGGCGAGCTCTACGGTCCGGGCTCGCCCGGCTACCAGGGCGAGGTCGTGGATCGCCTGCTGCCGCCGTCGCGCCGGTTCTCGTTCGAGATCACCGACGATGTCGCGCTGGTGAGCGCGCTCGGCAGCGAGCTCGCGGCGCTCGGTGACGAGCCGCCGCGCGACGTCGCCGCGGGCGGCGAGGCGCGGCGCGCGCTGCTGGCCGCGAGCATGCACGCCATGCGCCGCGATCTGACACCGGCGCACTTCGTCGAGATCGGCATCGGCTGCGAGTCGTGCCACCTCGGCAGCCGCGCGCACATCAAGAGCGATCGCGTGTTGCCCGACTTCGTGCCGCGCAGCGCGTTCATGCGCGTGCGTCCGCCGCCGGGCGCCGGCGAGCCGACGCGCGCCGAAGCGATCAACCGCGCCTGCGCGCGCTGCCACCAGGTGCTGTTCTCGCGCTACGCGTTCACCTGGGAGGGCGGCGCACGGCGCGGCGCGGCCGCCGCCGACATGGGCGGCAGCTCGATCACGTCGGGCGAGGCGCGCGATTTCCTGCTCGGCGGCTGCGCGCGCCAGATGGCGTGCACGACCTGCCACGATCCGCACGCCGAGGATCGACGCGACAAGCTCGAGGCGTTACAGACGCCCGCGGGCAATCACGTCTGCACCGCCTGCCACGCGCGCTACGCCGTGCCCGAGGCGCTGCGCGCGCACGCGCACCACGATCCCGCGGGCGCCGGCGGTGCCTGCCTGTCGTGCCACATGCCGCGCAAGAACATGGGGCTCGGCTACGCGCTCACGCGCTATCACCGCATCGGGTCGCCGACCGACGTCACGCGCGTCGAGCGCGATCGGCCGCTCGAGTGCGCGCTCTGCCACGCCGACCGCAGCGTGAACAGCCTGGTCGCCGACATGGAGCGCTTGTGGGGCAAGCGCTACGATCGCGCGGCGCTGGCGCGGCTCTATGGCGGCGACCTGGACGCGAACGCGCTGCTCGCCACGGTCGAGCGCGGCAAACCGCACGAGCAGGCGCCCGCGATGGCGGTGCTGGGCGAGCAGCGGGTGCGCGCGGCGCTGGCGCCGATCGCGCGGCAGCTGGTCAACCCGATCCCGCTCGTGCGCTTTTACGCGCGCCGCGCGATCGACGCGATTCGCGGCGCGCCGTGCGCCGTCGATCTCGATCGCACGACCGCGGAGATCGAGGCGGCGGCGCGGCGGTGTGTGCCCGCGGCGTGGCCGGCGTCGGCGGGGACGCCGCCGCCCACCAACCACGCCGGTGCCGCGCCCGACGAGACAGACGACGACTGATCCTGACCACCTCACCTCCGACCCTCTCCTCCACGCGGACGTGGAGGAGAGGGAGAATTCCCCGAGCGCGCGGGTCCCGGAAGGGCTCTCCCTCCATGTGGAGGTGGAGGAGAGGGAGAATCCCCGAGCGCACGCTGGCGGCGACATCCGGGGACCGGCGTCACGCGGCGGCGCGGCTGGGCATACCCCTGCGAACGTTTTACGACAAGCTCAAGCGCTACGGGATCTCCTGATGGGTGGGCGCCGTCACCGCCGGCGCCCGCTCGGCCAGGGACGCGCCAAAACGCGGCCCCCGCGATTTATTTCCAATTTTGCCGAGAAAAATGTGGGTTTCCGCGCTTGTCGGTAGTTCTCCCGAGGTCACGCGCGATCACAATTTGTGTATCATCGGGGAGTCGGCTTCATGAACGGGGAGGCGGTCAAGAGCGAGCAGATTCGGACTCTCTATCGCCAGGGCGTCCCGGTGTTGTTCGCGAACCTCTTCATCGGCGCGCTGGTCTGCGCATCGCTCTGGTCGATGAGCCCGCGGCGGGTGCTGGTCGCCTGGATCTCGCTGGTGACGGTGTTGACGCTGGCGCGCATCGAGCTCTGGCGTCGCTACTGGCGGCGCCGCCCGCCGCCGGAGCAGGCGGCGCCCTGGGGCACGGCGTTCGTGATCGGGTCCGGCTGTGCCGGGGCGTTGTGGGGCCTGGCGGCGTTTCTTTTCTTCGACGGCGCGTCGCCGCCGGGTGCGCAGCTGCTGATCACCTTCGCGGTCGGGGGCATGTGCGCCGGCGCGGCCGGGACGCTGGCCTGCTATATGCCGGCGTTTCGCAGCTACGTTTACCCATCGCTGGGGCTGCTGATCCTCCGGACACTCGGGATGGGCAACGCCGAGCGCCTGCCGATGGCGGCGATGCTGGTCGTCTACGGCATGGCGATGGCGACCGCCGCGCGCACGGCGCACGCAGCGATCACGCAGGCGTTTCGTCTCCGCTTCGAGAACGAAGCGCTGCTGAAGCGACTGTCGGAAGCGCAGGCGACGCTGCAGGAGAGCAATCGTTCGCTGGAAGAGCGCGTGAACGAACGGACCGCCGAGCTGGAGCGGCAGGGTGAGGTGCTGCGCGAGGCGCAGCGGCTGGAGGCGCTCGGTCGCCTCGCCGCGGGCATCGCCCACGACTTCAATAACCTGCTCACCGTCGTGCTCGGCAACGCGACGCTGCTGTTGCGCGAGCAAAAGCTGGAGGCCACGGCGGCCGGCGCCGTCGAGGAGATGAAGACCGCGGCGACACGAGGGGCGGACCTGGTGCGGCAGCTGCTGGCGTTCGGGCGGCAGCAGCGGCTGGCGCTGCGCGTGCTGGACCTGAACGCTGTGGTGGATGGCCTGGGGCCGCTGCTGTCGCGGCTGATCGGCGAGCAGGTGAGGATCACAGCCGCGCTCGCGCCGGGTAAGGCGTACGTCAAGGCGGATCGCAGCCAGCTCGAACAGGTGATCGTCAACCTGGTCACCAACGCGCGTGATGCGATGCCGGCCGGCGGGAGCTTGTCGATCGAGACGGCACTGCGCGAGCCCGAGGCGGGTGTGCCCGGTCCGGGTTGGGTCGTGCTGTCGGTGATCGACACCGGGCTCGGAATGGATCGGGAGATCCGCCAGCACGTGTTCGAGCCGTTTTTCACGACCAAGCCGTTCGGCCAGGGGACCGGCCTGGGGCTCGCAACCGTGTACGGCGTGGTCGAGCAGAGCGGCGGGCACATCGAGGTCGAATCGCAGCCGGGCGCGGGCAGCCGTTTTCGTGTGTTCCTGCCGCTGACCATCGAGGCGTTGCCGGTCGAGGAGATCTCGGGGCCGACGCTGGTCCGGAGCGTGCACGGCACGATCCTGCTCGCCGAGGACGACCCCGACGTCCGCATCGTCATCGAGCGTGTGCTGCTCGGCGCGGGGCACGATGTGCTCGGGAGCGGTGGCGGGCTCGAGGCGCTGGCGCGCTCGCGCGCGCACGAGGGACCGATTCACCTGCTGGTGAGCGACGTGGTGATGCCGGATCTCGGTGGCGCCGAGCTGGCGAAGCAACTGCTGGCCGAGCGCCCAGGCTTGCGCGTCCTGTTCGTGTCGGGCTACGTGCCCGAGGAAAATTTGTTACCGCCCGAGCCGGGGCAGATCGTCGAGTACCTCGCCAAGCCGGTGACCTCCGAGCGCCTGCAACGCAAGGTCGCCGCCTTGCTGGCGCCCGTGCTCGGGGCGGCGCCGGGCGCTGGTGCCGTGATGGCGGGCGGTTCCAGCATCACCGGCCGCGGAACCCCCAAGCGGGTCTAGCGTCGGCCTAACTTGCGACGATGACGGCTCCCATGATCACGCTCTACGGCGGGCCGAGCGCGGCGTCTACGGTCGTTCATTGGTTGCTCATCGAGCTCGACCTGCCACACGAGCTGCACTTGTTCGATGTCGATCGAGGCGAGCACAGGACGCCCGAATACTTGAAGCTCAACCCCTCGGGCAGGGTCCCGACGCTGCTGCTCGACGGGCAGGTGCTGACCGAGGCGGCGGCGATCGCCATGCACCTCGGCGATCGGCACCCGGAGCGCGGGCTGGCGCCAGAGCCGGGGACGCCGGAGCGCGCGTCGTACTACCAGTGGATGTTCTTCATGGCGAACACCGTACAGCCCGCGTACCGCGCGTGGTTCTATCCGACGGAGCCCGCGGGCGCGGAGAACGTCGAGGCGACGAAGCGTCAGGCGCGCGCGCACCTGGAGGCGGCCTGGGCACAGGTCGCCGCCCATCTGGACCGGACTGGCGGACCTCATCTGCTGGGCGCGCGCCTCTCGGTCGTCGATTTCCTGACCACGGTCTTGATGCGCTGGTCGCGCAACATGCCTCGGCCCGTCGACACCTGGCCCGCGCTGGCCGCGTACGCGCGCCGCATGAAGTCGCTTCCCTCGTTCAAGGAGGTGTCTGCGCGCGAGGGGCTCACCGACTGGACGTGAGCGGGGGCGCCGCGCCGCCGCGCTGGCGATCCGCCGGGATGGTGTATGTTCGTCGCGTAGATGAGCGATCCGGTTCCTTTGATCATCGTCACCGGCTTCCTGGGCGCGGGGAAGACCACCATGCTCAACCGCGTGCTCGGCGCGCCGCACGGCCGCCGCATCGGCGTGATCGTCAATGAGCTCGGCCGCATCGACATCGACACCCGCCTCATCAAATCCCGCTCGGGGGACGTCATGGAGCTGGTCGGCGGCTGCGTCTGTCACGAGGTGCGCGTGCAATCGGAGCTGTGGGCCGCCGTCGCCGAGGTCGTGAAGCGATCGGCGCCCGAGGTGATGATCCTCGAGACCACGGGCATCGCAGAGCCCTGGTCGATCCTCGACGGGCTCGATGCGCTTCCGCGGCGCACGGCGCCGGTCACCGCGGGCGCGGTCGTCTGCGTTGTCGACGCCGAGTCGGGCGTCAAGCAGATCGAGCGCCATGAAGAGGCGCGCGCGCAGGTCGAGGCCGCGGATCGAATTCTACTCTCGAAGCTGGATCTCGCGACGCCCGCGCAGATCGTCGCGATTCATCGCCTGCTCGCGCAGCGCAACGCCGACGCCGAGCGCGCCGGCTTCCCCGAGGGCGCCGAAGGCACAGCGGCGCTGGTGCCGTGGCTGCTCGATCTCGGCGGCCGCGCCAGCCCGTCGCGCGCGCGCGCGTCGCACGCGGCCGATCACGGCGAGGAGGGCGAACCGCACCGCCCGCATGCGCACAGCCAGTTGATCGCCGCGGTCTTCGCCGACGAGGCGCCGTTGCTGGCCGAGCCGCTGTTGCAGGTATGCGAACGGCTCGGGCCCGCGCTGGTGCGCGCGAAAGGCTTCGTTCACCTGGCCGGCGAACCGCGCCGCGGTTTCCTCGAGCACGCCGGCGCGCACACCACGCTGAAATACGCCGAGCCCTGGGGCGCCGACCGCCCGCGCACCGAGCTGGTCCTGATCGGCGAGGGCTTCGACGAAACGACGATCCGCCGTCAGATCTGGGCGTGTCGAGCGCCGCAGAACTGATGGCGACTGGGTCACCCGCGGCTGCGATACAGCGCCACCAGCGCCGCGCCGATCGCTTGTGACAGCTCGCCGAGCGTCGACGGCAGGATCGTGATCCGCTCGCGCTGGACCGGCCACAAGTGCGGCTTCGCCGTATCGCGCACGATGCGCAAATAGCGTTCGCGGAACGCTTCGCTGGTGCTCTCCGGATCCATCAGGCCGCCGCCGATCACCACGTACAGCGGATCCAGCGCCAGGCACAGGTTGGCGATGTGCACGCCCAGCGCGCGCGCCTGCAGATCGAACAGCTCCAGCGCCAGCGCGTCGCCCTGCTGCGCGAGGCCGCGCAGGCTCAGCGCCTTCTCGCGCGGCGTCTTCGTCGACGAGGCCAGCGGATGGTCGGGGAGCGACGCCAGCCGGTCGGCCAGCAGGTAGGGCAGGCCGGCGAGCGTGGTGTAAAGCTCGACGCAGCCCCAGGTCCGCCCGCAGCCGCACGGGTAGGGCTTGGCGCCGATCAACTGGAGCGGCGCGGCCATGTGCGCGGTCTCCATGCCGGCGAGCGTGTCGCCTTGAAGGGGCAATCCCGTCGCGTCGATGTACGCCGAGCCGAGCCCCGAGCCGGGCGCGAGCATGAGCACGCCCGCCGAGGTGGCCCCGCGCACGCGCTGCGCCTCGCCGACGCCGCCGAACGCGCCGTCGTTGCCGACGACCAGCGGCACCGCGCGCCCCGCCTTGTACGCCAGCGCCTGGCTGTACGCGCTGTAGAAATCCCAGCCGTCGAACGATCTCGGTAAATTCGCCGAGTGCGCGAGCACGCCGTAGCGCTCATAGGGACCGGGGATCGCCAGGCCCACGCTGCTCACCTGATCCCACTGCAGATCGTTTTCGGCCAGGAAGCCGCTGACCGCGGCGACCCAGCCGGTGACCACCGCGTTCGGGCCGTCCTGCGAGCTGGTTGGATGCTGGTGCAACTTCGTGGAGATGGTCGTCCCGTCGGCCCAGACACCGCCCACCTTGGACATCGTGGCGCCGCAGTCGGTTCCGATGAAAACCTGGTTGGTGCTCATGGGGTCGCAGTCTAGGACGGATTCGTTTCCGACGGGAAGCGCCTCTCGCGCTAAAGTAACCGCCCATGGCGACCCCTCCGGCGAACCCTTCCCCGGCGTCTCCGGCGACGTCGGCCGTCTCCGCAGCCTCCGCGCCGCCCGGTCCCGCGGCGCGCGTCGAGGCGCTGCGCGCGCGCGGCGTCCGCATGCTCGACCCGGCGCAGGTGTTCGTCGACGAGGATGTGGATCCGGCGCGCGTCGACGCGTCGGCCACGCTGTACCCGGGCACGCGGCTGCACGGGCGGCGCACGTTCCTGAGCGCCGGCGCCGCCGTCGGCGTCGAGGGGCCGGCGACGCTGGTCGATTGCGTGCTCGGCGAGGGCGCATCGATCGCCAGCGGCTACGCCAAGGGCGCCGTGCTGCTGCGCGCGGCCAAGCTGGGCGCCAACGCGCACGTGCGCGAGGGTACGATCCTGGAAGAAGAGGCGTCGACCGCGCACGCCGTCGGCTTGAAGCAGACCATCCTGCTCAGCTTCGTGACGCTGGGCAGCCTGATCAATTTCTGTGATCTGCTGATGGCGGGCGGCATGTCGCGCGAGGACCACTCCGAGGTCGGCAGCGGCTTCATTCATTTCAACTTCACGCCCTGGGGAAAGTCGGGCGACAAGGCGACGCCGTCGCTGATCGGCGACGTCACCGCCGGCGTGTTCTTGCGCCAGCGGCGGATCTTCCTCGGTGGACAGGCCGGTCTGGTCGGCCCGCGCGCCGTCGGCTACGGCAGCATGACCGGCGCTGGCCAGGTCGTGCGACGCGACGTCGGCGCCGGGCAGCTGTCGATCCAGGTCGCGCGCGCCGTCGAGGAGCCGCTCGAGCGGCCCATGTCGATGAACACGCGCATCGCCCCGGTCGTCGAGAAGAACGTCGCGTACATCGCGCAGCTGCGCGCGCTGGAGGCGTTCTACGTCGAGGCGCGCCTCGGCCGCGCGCGCCACGCCGGCCGCGCCGATCTCGTCGCCGTCTACGAGGAAGCGATCGCCAACATCGGCCTCTGCGTCGCGGAGCGCGTCACGCGCCTGAAGTCATTCCTCAAGGAACACGGCGGCCCGGCGTTGCCCGACCTCGGAGCGCCGGTGATCACCGCGTGTCCGTTGCCGCTCGCCGTCGCGCCCGGAGACGCCGACCACGTGAAGTGGATCAGGAGTTTGTCGCCCGCCGACGTCGAGCGCGGTCAGGCCTGGCTCGAGTCGGTCGCCAAGGACGTCGGCGCGCGTTTGCGCGGTGGTGCTGCATAGCGCTCGGAAACGGCAAGCAAAGGAGGGCGATGAGATGAAGGTGGCGTTCTGGTCGTTGATGGCGCTGCTCGGGGCCTGTTCCAGCACCTCGGGAGACAACTCCGGTCCGGCCGCGTGCGCCGCCGCGGGTGGCCAGTGCTTGATCGGGGGAAACACCTGCCCCAATCGCGGACCGCAGGACTGCAATCCCGACAGGAATCCGGGCGGGGCCTTTTGCTGTCTGCCCTGTCCCGCCGGCACGAAGGCGAACGACGCCGGCACGGAGTGCCAGTGAGCTGATTTCGCGCCGTCCGGATTGGCCGTTGCTTGGTCCCCTGGTCTATAACTATCGCAAATGCCGGAAGAGAGTCTCGAGACGGGTGAGCTCAAGGAGACCCTGGACCAAGGCGTCGAGCGCGCGCACGGCGGGTACGAACGAGGCGGGCACGCCGAGCAAGGCGAAGATGGTGGCTCGCGCTGGACGAGCTACCTCTCGCTGCAGACGGCGATCATCGCCGTCTTCGCCGCCGTGGCGTCGCTGGAGTCGGGGGGCAACTCGAACGACGCGATCCTCGCCAAGAACGAGGCGATCCTTTACCAGTCGCAGTCGTCGGACCAGTGGGCGTACTACCAGGCCAAGGGCGTGAAAGAATCGCTCGCCGCCAATCAGGCGCTGCTCGTCGGCGCCACGAATACGGCGCTGGCCGCGAAGTTCGATACCGAGGCGGCACGCTACAAGGCCGAGCAGAACGAGATCCAGGCGAAGGCGCGCGAGCTGGAAGCCAGGGTCAAGGAGAACAACGAGCGCGCGGAGACGCTGCTCGAGCACCACCACCGCTTCGCCATCGCGGTCACGTTGTTCCAGATCGCGATCGCGCTATCGGCGATCGCGGCGCTGACCAAGCGCAAGGCGCTGTGGACCGTGGGCCTGGCCGCCAGCGTCGCGGGGCTGGTGTTGTTCCTGCGTGGGTTCTCGGGGCTGCCCTGAGCGCGCGCGCTGCGCAGACTCGATGTCCGCCGGTCACGCCGCGGTCGTCTGCGCGCCGTGGGCGTGGCCTCGCCGTCTCGCGTAGGCGTCCAGGTACAGGAGCTCGTACTGGCGGGCGGCCCGGTCCCAGCTGAAATCTTGCGCCATGGCGCGCTTGCGCATGGCCTCGATGTGGTCGGGGCGGTCGTACCAGGTCGAGGTCGCCCAGCCGACGGTGTCGGCCAGGCTGTCGGGGCGCAGGTCGTGGAAGACGAAGCCGGTGCCGCCTCCGGTCGTCTCGTCGTAGTTGGCGACGGTGTCGACCAGTCCGCCGGTGGCGCGTACGACGGGCAGCGTGCCGTAGCGCAAGCTGTACATCTGGTTGAGGCCGCAGGGTTCGAAGCGTGACGGCATCATGAAGAAGTCGCCGCCGGCCTCGATGCGGTGGGCGCGGCCGTTGTCGAACCCGATCCAGGCGCGAAAACGATCGCCCCGTTCGTGCTGTGCGCGCGTGAAGAACTCCTCGGCGTCGGGATCGCCGGCGCCGAGCAGGATCACCTGCACATCCCAGCGCAGGATGCGCTCCAGCGCGTGCGCGAGCACGTCGACGCCCTTTTGCGTGGTGAGACGCCCGACCAGCCCGAACACAGGGACGTCGGGGCGCACCGGCAGGCCGGCCTCCTTTTGCAGCGCCGCCTTGCACCTGGCCTTGCCGCCCAGGTGGCGCGCGTCGTAGCGCGCGGGGATGTAGGGATCGCTCCAGGGGTTCCACTCCTCCGTGTCGATGCCGTTCAAGATGCCGCGCAGGTCGAGGTTTCGCGACGAGAGCACGCCGTCCAGCCCGCACCCGTACGCGCCGGTCTGGATCTCACGCGCGTAGGTCGGGCTGACCGTGCTCAGCAGCGTGCTGTGGTACAGAGCGGCCTTGGTGAGATTCAGGGCGCCGAAATGTTCGAACTCACCGGGGTTGTAGTGCTCGCGGCCAAGCCCGGTGATGAACAGCGCGCCGGATTCGAGCACGCCCTGGTACGCGAGGTTGTGAATCGAGTAGACGCTGGCGCTGCCATGCAGCGGCTGCGCCCACTCGAACGTGTTCAAGTAAACCGGCACGAGCGCGGTTTGCCAATCGTTGCAATGAACGACGTCGGGGATGAAGCCGAGCGCCTTGCAGATCTCGAGCGCGCCGCGCGACAGGAACGTGAAGCGCTCGAGATTGTCGGAGTAACCCTGGCTCGCCGGGCCGTAAAGAAACGGCCGGTCGAAGTAGCGGTTGTACTCCAGGCAATAGACCGGGACTTCGCTCCGCGGCAGCTTGCCGACGCGCACGCGCGCCGACGCCGAGCCCCACCACATCGGCACGACCAGCGAGCCGTCGAGCACCTCGAGCTCGGCCCAGGGCATGCCGGCGTAGAGCGGCATGACGATGCGCACGTCGACGCCCAGGCGCCGCAGCGCCACCGGCAACGCCCCCGCGACGTCGGCGAGCCCGCCGGTCTTGGCGAATGGAGCGCACTCCGATGCGACGAAGAGGACCTTGAGCGGCACTGCCATCCGTGGGTGGGGTCTAGCTCGCGTAGATCCGGTAATCGAGATGGGGGAAGAGATTGTTGCGCGACTCGAGATCGATCAGAAACGGCTCACTCACGCGCGCCGCATTCAGGTCGTCGTAGAGCTTCGTGAATTGCAGGATGTGCTCGTTGACGCGGCGGGTGGCATACGGCACCGTGGTGCCGGTCTTCATGATGAAGGTCCAGTCGCTGCTCTGGGCCAGCATGAGCTCGCGCGCCGCCTGATTGAGCGCGCGCTTGGTCAGCGGATCGGCGGCTGGGTGGCGCCGCGCCAGCTCGACCATCCGCTCGGCGGCGATGTGCAGGTGGCGATAGGTCCAGCCGTTGGTCTCGTTGAGCCAGTGCTCGTTGTAGCCCTTGAAACCCCACGACGACGCGCACGGCGTGGCCACCTGGTTCGTCGAGTGGCGGTTCAGGTAGTCGCCCGGCGTCAGCGTCTCGATGTCGTTCTGGTCGTAGTGCAGCTGGCGGAACAGATCGCCGAGGAAGATCGGCCCCTCGTACCACCAGTGGCCGTAGAGCTCGGCATCGTACGGGCTGATGATCATCGGCGGGCGGTCCATGTTCGCGCGCAACCCGCGCACCTGGCGGATGCGGTTTTCGCGGAAGTGGGTCGCGTGCAGGCCGGCCTTGCCGCGCGCGACGTCGGGGTCGTAGACCCACTTGTCGTGCAGCTGGTCGTGCGTGATCGCGTGGTACTTGATGCCGGTGTAGATGCGGTGACCCTCGGGATGCACGTACGGCCCGATGTAGTCCATCGGCAGGTCGAACCCGATGTCGCGATAGAAGTCGCGGTAGTTCTTGTCGCCCGGGTAGCCTTCCTTGCTGCTCCACACCTGCTGCGACGACTCCATGTCGCGCCCGAACGCCGCCACGCCGCTGGTGCAGTAGATCGGAGCGTAGGCGCCGTAGAGCGGGCGGCGATCGGCGAACAGCACGCCGTGCGTGTCGACGAAGAAGTAGCGCACCGCTGCCTCGCGCAGCAGCTCGTCGACGCCGGGCACATAGCCGCACTCGCCCAGCCACATGCCGAGCGGCCGGTGGCCGAAGTTCTTTTCGTAGAGATCGGCGGCGACGTGGACCTGGGCGCGGATGTTGGCCCAGTTGCGATCCATCAGCGGAAAGAACGCGTGGGTCGCCGTCGACGTGATGACCTCGACGCGCCCGGCGTCCTGCAACAGCCGGAACGCCCACACCAGGTCGCCATCGTGGCAGCGCCAGGTGTGGCGCAGCGACAGGAAGCGATCGTGGTACATCTGCGCCAGGCGCTGGTATTGCGGCTCGGGCCGCGTGCGCTCGATCTCCTTGCCCGCGAGCTCGATCAGCCGGTCGAGGTAGCGCGCATAGCGCTCCTTGAGGAGATCGTCGGTGAGCATGGTGATGAGCGGCGCCGACAGCGAGACCGTGCAGCGATAGGGGACGTTGTCGGAGACCAGCCCCTCGAACATCTGCAAGAGCGGCAGGTATGTGCCGGTGATCGCTTCGTAGAGCCACTGCTCTTCCATCACCGTCGGATCTTCCGGGTGACGGACGAAGGGGAGGTGAGCGTGCAGAACCAGGGAGAAGTAGCCGGTGGCCATGAGATGCCTCGCGCTTAGCGTTTCACCGGGTAGGCCGGCGGTTGAGAAACCGCGTCGTCGCCCAGCGACGCCGGATAGCTGTCTGATGGCGGCTCGACGATGCCGGCGCCCAACCGTTCGCTGGCGCCGGCGAAGAGCCGCTCACTCGCGCCGCGCATGAGCATCTCGCTGGCGCCTGCGTAGATGCGCTCGCTGGCGCCTGCGTGGATGCGCTCGCTGGCGCCTGCGAAGAGCCACTCGCTCGCGCCGCGCATGAGGCGCTCACTCGCGCCCCGCATCATCCACTCGCTGGCGCCGGAGTAGCGCGTCTCGCTGGCGCCGCCGAGGCGCAGCTCGCTCGCGCCCACCAGGAACAGCTCGGACGCGCCGCCGAGCCGCAGCTCGCTGGCGCCCATCCACATCCGTTCGCTCCCGCCTTGGGCGACCCACTCCGAGCTGCCGGGCGTGAGCGGCCCCCAGACCGTCTCGGCGCGCTCGACGCCGAGGGTGGTGGCCCAGCTGCGCCGGATCTCCCAGGTCGCGAGCACGCGCCGCTCTGCGTGCGCGCCGATGCCGCGAATCACGACCTGCCAGGGTCCGTAGACGATCTGCACCTGACCGTGCTCCGAGCGCACGGTCATCGTTCCCTCATTCCATTCTTCGATGTAGGCGGGAGATTGGACGGCGTACGTGAACGGTCCGGCTTCCCAGGCGCTGCGGAGCAGCGGGCCGATCCATTCCGCCTGCGTGCGCTCGCCAGTCCAGGTCTGCGTGACCCCGCCGCCCATCGCCTCGCGCCACTCCCAGCGGCGCTCGAAGACGTGCGGGCCCACGGGCGCACCCGGTCCGACGACGCCGCCGCCGCCGCCGTTGACCCACTCCGGGACACCATGAAGCCCGCGCTGGCTCGCGGTGCCGCCACCGAACGTGCCGCCGCCGCCGCCGCCGCCCGGGCCAGGAGGGGCGCCGGGCACGGGCTGGCCCGCGTTCCCGGTCGACAAGTCCACGGTGAGCCACTCGACGTGATTCGATCCGGCGGGCTCGCGGCGCGGGAACTCGACGCGGCTCGAGCGGCCGATCTTCACGAAGTAGCCTTCGGCTGATTTCAGCCCCAGCTCCACGCACGCGACCGAAGTCGGCTTGCCGATGAAGAAGAACCACTGCCGGTCGCTGCGTTCGATCTTGTGATCGAAGTAGCTGTGCGCGTTGGTGCCGTCGAAGAGGCGCCCTGTGATGTCGTAGATGCGCAGGTTGAGCCAGGCCGCTTCGCCCGCCTGCCCCAGCCCGCGGCGCGCGGTATCGATCGCGGCGTCGGTGCACTCCCAGTAGGCGAACATCTTGTCGGGATCGACGACCATCGCAGTCACGCGGTTCTGGCCGTAGCTCCAGGGGATGTTGTGCGGGGTCGGCTCCTCCTGCGAGTCGGGCCCGAGGTCGAACTTCTCCGGGAACGGCGCCAGGCCGCTCTTGGTCGATCCGTCCGGCGGCGCGTCGTCGCCCGTTGGATCGCCGTCGCTCGCCCCATTGGAGTCATCGCGGGAGTCATCGCGCGAGTCATCGCGCTGCGAAGGCACGGGGTGTGATCGATCGAGAGCGCTCTGGATCCGCCCGGCGAGCAGCTCTTTGTTCAATTTCGCAACGCCGCTCAGCCCCAACCGGCGCGCGTATTCGATCAGCTGCTCGCGCGTGCACTTGCGCAGCGCCTCGAGCGAGACAGGGCCCGCGCTGGTCGCGCGCGGATCGACTCCCAGCAGCAGCAGGATTTCGTGCGCGACATCGACTAGGCTAGAGGTGATCTCTTCGGGCATGGCTCACAGGGCGGCAAGCTTACTCACTGTCAGGTTTCAGGGAGGCAAAAAAGCGACAGCGGAGGCGGAAATATTTGCAGCGTTGTCTCGATGCAATTCGGTGAATTGTCGGCTCCGTTTACAATTCGGACATGAGCGCGCAACAGAATTGGATCCAGGAAAAGGAATCCGTGTTCCTGTACACCGTCCTGGCGACGACCGAGAGTACACCCGAGCGGCGCGCTCTCTTCGCAAAGCTTGGACACGAGGCGGAATCTCAGGCCGCGATCTGGGAAGCGGAGCTGCGACGGGATGGCGCGCCCGCGCCGGTCTATGCGCCGAGCGCACGCGCGCGGCTGGTGGCGGTGCTGTTGCGCCGCCTCGGCCCTTCGCGGATGCGTGGCGTGCTCTCGGCCATGAAGGTGCGCGGCATGTCGATCTACGGGGCGTCCAGGCGCGACGATGCGGGCGCCGATCCGCTCGCAAAGCACGCGATGCCGACGTCGGTCGAGGACATCGGCCGCCGCCATCGCGGCTTCGGCGGCGCGCGCGGCGGCAACCTGCGCGCAGCGGTCTTCGGCGCCAACGACGGCCTGGTCTCGAACGCGAGCTTGATCCTCGGCGTCGCCGGCGCCACCGCCGATCGCCACGTCATCGGCGTCTCCGGGCTCGCCGGCTTGCTCGCTGGCGCGTTCTCGATGGCGGCGGGCGAGTACGTGTCGATGCGCTCGCAGCGCGAGATGTTCGAGCGGCAGATCTCGGCCGAGCGCGACGAGCTCCAGCGCTATCCGGCCGAGGAGGCCGCGGAGCTGGCGCTGATCTACGAGGCGCGCGGGCTGCCCAAGGAGCAAGCCGCGCACGTCGCGCAAAGCCTGATCGCAAACCCGCAGAACGCGCTCGACACGCTGGCGCGCGAGGAGCTGGGCCTCGACCCCGACGAGCTCGGCTCGCCGCTCGGCGCCGCGCTGTTCTCGTTCCTCTCGTTCGCGGGCGGCGCGCTCGTGCCGCTCTTGCCGTTCGCGCTCGGCGCCGGCGCGCGCGCGCTGGTGATCGCGGTCGCGCTCACCGGCGTGGCGCTGTTCGGCGTGGGCGCGACCATCAGCCTGTTCACCGGGCGCGGCGCCCTGCGCGGCGGCTTGCGCATGCTGCTGATCGGCGCGGCCGCGGGCGCGATCACGAATGTGATCGGCCGGCTGTTCGGCGTGAAGTGATCAGCGAACGTGCAGCCCGCACTCCTTGTTCTCGGGGTTTTCCCACCACCAGCGGCCGGCGCGCGGGTGCTCGCCGGGTGCGACCGCCCGCGTGCAGGGGGCGCAACCGATTGACGGGTAGCCACGGTCATGGAGCGGGTGGATCGGAACTTTGTGCGCGTCGGCGTACGCGCGCACCTCGACCGTCGACCAGCCGATGAGCGGGTTGAGCTTGGCCATGCCGCCGTAGCCCGGGTCGCGCTCGACCTCGTGCGCTTCGGTGCGCGTCACCGACTGTTCGCGCCGCAGGCCGGTGACCCACGCATCCAGCGTCACCAGCATGCGGCCGAGCGGCTCGACCTTGCGGATGCCGCAGCACTCGTGCCGGTTGTCGAGCGAATCGCGAAAGCTGTAGAGCCCCTTGGCCCGCAGCAGCCGCTCGACGGCGACGCGGTCGGGGAACTGCCACTCGATCGGGACGCCGTACTTCGCGATCACGCGCTCCGCGGTCAGATAGGTCTCTTCGGGCAGGCGCCCGGTGTCGAGCGCGAACACGCGCAGCGGCGCGCTCAGCTCCCTGGCGACTCGGTTCGCGATGTCAATAACCACACAGTCCTCGATCGAGAAGCTCGACGCGATCGCGAGCTTGGCGCCGAAGCGCTCGAGCCCCCAGCGCAGGATGTCTTCGGGCGCGGCGCCGCGCAGGCGCGCGCTCGCTTCCTCGATCGCACGGGCGTCGGCGCGGAGCTCGGTGTTGGTCTCGGTCATCATCGCGGCGGATGTTAGCGCGTTCTCCCCGGCGACGCCTGGCGTGCAGGTTCTTGCTGACTTGTGACCTTTCCGGTGAGCCGCAGCTTGGAGGCGTAGGAAGGAGCACAAACATGAAAAACAGCGAAGTGCGTCGGAGTCCGGTGTTGAAGAAAATGCTGAAAGCCGTGGGCTTGCTCGGCGTCGTGGGGATGGCTGGCGCGGTCGTGTTGATCGCGCCGCTCGCTGGCAGCGGCTGTAGCAGCGACGGCGGCGCCGGCGGGCACGGCGGCGTGGGCGGCGTGGCCGGCTTCGGCGGCGCCGGTGGCGTGGCGGGCGCGGGTGGCGTCGGCGGCGCGACCGACGCGGGCAGCGACGGGGTCGTGACCACGGCGTCGGCGGTCGACGTCACGATCATGAGCTTCATGTACATGCCGGATCAGTTCACGGTCGCGCCGGGCGGCACCGTGACCGTGCACAACAACGACAGCGTTCCGCACTCATTGACCAGCGAGTCCGCGGCGGGCAATTACACTCTCGGTGCAGTGGCCGGCGTGACTTTCGATACGGGGATCATCCCGGCTGGCGCGAGCGCGA
>Ga0265314_10002308_pt1 | contig 19709 bp, 20 predicted proteins | sample 4126metaG_FD_203106 | JGI IMG/M metagenome (GOLD analysis project Ga0265314, IMG submission 203106) | Rhizosphere microbial communities from Carex aquatilis grown in University of Washington, Seatle, WA, United States - 4-1-26 metaG | ecosystem: Host-associated > Plants > Roots > Rhizosphere >... | reverse complement strand
CGCAGCCGGCTCTCTCAGCCCATGCTCGCTTGACACCCAACCAACCTGTCACCGATGTATTGTCCCCTCCCTGTCACCGATCTCTTGTCCCCAGACCCGACGGTTTCAATACGCGGCGTAGGACTTTTCCTCGACGATGTCCGCACCGAGGAGATCGTTGATCTGGCGCTTGATCGCCGCGCGCTCGTCGTTGCTGCGGTAGACAGCGCGCGCGAGCTCGATGAAGCGCGCGCCGAAGTCGCCGCCGCGCTCGCAGTCGCGGATCTCGTCCTCGACTCGCCAGAGCGCTTCGTTGACCCTTTTGAGCGCAGCCGTGAGCTCGCCGAGCGCTTGCGACGCCGCGATGGCCGCGTCGCGTGCCGCCACCAGCGCCGCCAGCTCGGTCCGGACATTGGCGAGCTTCTCCGTCGACGCGAGCCGCTCCACCTTGATCTCCAGGATCGTGATCTTGTCCAACAGCTCGCCGGGCCCGATCGGAACGCTCAGGTTCATGGCGCGCCCGTGATGAAGCGCTGGTTCAGATCCTGCGCGATCCGCCCGAACACGCTCGTCCAGTCGCCAGGAGCCGCTTGGCGAAAGAGACGCATGCTCGGGTACCAGGGGCACACGTCGCCGCTCAGGCCCCAGCGCCAGTCGGGCAGCGCCGCCAGCGCCATCCAGACCGGCACGCCCAGCGCTCCCGCCAGGTGCGGAATCGAGGTGTCCGATGTGATCACCAGATCGAGCGCCGTCATCAGCGCCGCCGTGTCGACGAAAGCGCCGTCGGCGTCGAGCTCGGGCCCGACGTCGACGACCGAGGTTCCGAACGGCAGCGCGTGCAGTTGCTCGCGCCCGTCGCCCTTTTGCAGGCTGATTACGGCGCCGCCCGCCGCTTGGATCAGGCGCAGCACCGGCGCAAAGAACGCGAGCGCAATCGAACGCCGCCCGTCGGCGCGGTAGCGGGGATTGCCCTGCCAACCGATGCCGACCCGAAAGCGCGCGCCCGCGGTGCGCTGCGCGAGCCACGCACGCCAGCGCGCGATACGGTCGGGCTCGGCGCTGAGATAGGCCGCTGTCGGCACGGCGCCAGGCGCCGCACCACCGAGGTAGCCCGGTGCGCTGAACAGGCCCACCCGCAGGTCCACCCGCGGCAGCGTTGCCCCGCGCGCGACCACGGTGTCCGCGCCGGCGCACCGCCGCAAGAGCCGCTCGAGCGTCGGCTGGCACTCGAGCACGGTCGTCCCCGCACCCGCGAGCGCCTTCGCCGCGCGCGCGTATCGCGCGAGCTGCAACGTATCGCCCAGTCCCTGCTCGGCCTGCAGCAGCAACGTGCGGCCCGCCAGCGGCTCGCCCGCCCACACGGGAATCGAGGCGAGCGCCGCCGTGGGCGTGACGCCCAACCCGGGGATCCGATGGCGCCACTCGAGCGAGCGCCAGCCCTCTGCCTCATCGGCGGCGTCCGCTGGCGCCGCGAGCAGCGTCAGTCCCAGGTTCCAGTGCGCGTCGGCATCCTGCGGATCGAGCGCGATGGCGCGCCGCAGGTGCACCAGCGCGCCCGCAAAGTCCCCCTGCTCCTTGCGCGCGTACGCGAGGTTGGTCTCGAAGCGCGCCTCACCAGGCGCAATCCCCAACGCGTGCCGCGCCGCCGCCTCGGCCTCGCCGGCGCGGCCTGCCGCGAGCAGAAGGCCCGAGAGATTGCCGTATAGCTCCGCCTCGTGAGGCGCGCGTGCGATGGCCCGTTCCAGGCAAACGATCGCCTCGTCGGGGCGTCCCGCCGCGCGATAGCTCAGCGCCAGGTTCGAGAGCGCGCGGTGGTCCCCGCCCAGGTCGACGGCGCGCCGGTGCATCGCGATCGCCTCGTCGAGCCTGCCCAGCGCCTTGAGCGTCCCGCCGAGACAGGTGTGAGAGATCCAGTCGCCCGGCTGCGCCTCGACAGCGCGCGCCAGCAGATCCATTGCGCGCAGGTGATCGCCCGCTTGCTGCGCGAGCACGCCGGCGCGCAACAGCTGCGCCCCGCCCTCGCTGGTTGCCGACGGCCGAGACGCCACCGGGATCGACCCGGATCGCGTTCGCGCCGGCGTCCGCCCCGCGGTGCGCATCACTTGTCCCCGGCCAGCCCCGCAGCCATGACCCGCCAGGCCGGCAACTTCGCGACCAGGCCGGTCATGTCCAGGTAGGCACCGTCGAGCATCGCGCGCCGGCCGGTGCTGTCGTTGGCGGGCGTGGTCATCTCGTGCGCCAGCACGTCGGCGACGTGAACAGCGCCGCTGACGTCGAACTTGCTGCGCCCGGCCGCCGACGGATCGTGGTGAAACGCCACCGCCTCGACGACCACGGTCGGCAAGCCCCAGATGCCGAACAGGTACGCACCCACCTCCGGGTGCGACGTGCCGAACTCCGCGCTCTCGAGCAGGGTGAGCGGCATGCTCTCTCGCACCGCCTGGCTGGCGATGCGGCGGTAGGCGTCGGGGAAGCGGTTCGCGAGCACCAGCTTGCCGGCGTCGTGGAGCAGGCCCGACACGAACGCTTCGTCGCGCTCTTGCTTCGTGTTCATGAGTCGCGACGCGATCCGCGCAGTCAGCAGCGCGTGCCGCTGCAGCAGCGACAGCGAGAAGCCGAAGAAGTCATCGCGCACGTCGTAGGCGGAGAACACCGCCGACGCCAGCGCCAGGTGCTGCACGGTGCTCATGCCCAGCAGCATCACCGCCTGCTCGACGCTGGCGATGGGTGACCCATTGCTGTTGCGCACGCCGAAGAACGCCGAGTTCACCAGCTGCAGCAGCTTGGCGGACATGCCGATGTCGCGCTCGACGACCGACGCCACCGCCTTCAGATCCGCGCGCGGGTCGCGCAGTGTGGTCTGCAGCTCCAGATAGAGCGACGGCACGACCGGCAGCGCGGCGATGCCGCCGACCGCGTCGCGGATCGCCGGCCGTTCCAGCAGCTCGCGCACGGTGCAGGCGCGGGCCAGCGTGTCGCGCAGACCCAGCACGTCGAACGGCTTGGCCAGGAACTGGTGCGCCACGCCCGCGAGGCGCACGGCCGTGTCGCGATCGCCGGGCGCCGTGAAGACGATGCGGGTCACGCTCGGGTGGTCGCGTTTCACGCGATCGAGCAGCTTCACGCCCTCACCCGACTTCTGCCCGGTGAGGCGCACCTCGGTCACGATCACGTCGACCGAGCGCTCCTCGAGCTTCTCCAGCGCCGCCGCCGTCGAGCTCGCGAAGATCATCTCCCAGCGATGGCGCTCCGGGTGCAAAAGGCGCTCGAACGCCTTGAGCATCCCCGGCTCGTCGTCGACGAAGAGGATGCAATGCCTCCGCTCGGCTACCCACTGTTTCTGCACGTTCATCGGCCTCTCACACCCCGGCCGCTCCGGGCTGAAACGCGGGCACGCTCGCGCGTAGCCGCTTGAGCCCGTCGGCATGCAGCTGGCACACGCGCGGCTCGCTGACATCGAGCATCTTGGCGATCTCGCGATAGGTCAGCCCCTCGACGTAGTGCAGACCCATCACCACTTGCAACCGCTCGGGCAACGTCTTGAACCCCTCCGCCAGCGCCCTGAGCAGCTGCGCGCGCTCGATCTTGTCCTCGACGCCCTCCCCGTGCTCCTCGCCGCTCGTCAGCGCGTGCGCCGCCTTGTCGAGCGGCACGTGCGGCTCGAGCAGCGCCTCGAGGCCGCTCAGCTCCTCGAGATCCAGGTTCATCGCCTGCGCCACCTCTTCGGTGGTCGCCTCGCGCCCGAGCTGCGCCGCCAGCTTGTGCTTCGCCTTTTGCACGTCGTCCGTGCGCGAGCGCAGGCGGCGCGGCAGGTGATCCATCTTACGCAGCTCGTCGAGCATCGCGCCGCGGATGCGGTGCTCGACGAACGACTCGAAGGTGACGCCGCGCGCGGCGTCGAACCGCGGCGCCGCCTCGAGCAAGCCGAGCGCGCCCGCCGACCAGAGATCGTCGAAGGCGCTGCGCAGCCCCGTGCGCGCGGCGATCCGGCGCGCAGCCCGATCGATGAGCGGCGCGTAGCGCTGGATCAGCTCGTCAGCGTCGTTGGTCGACGACGCGTATGTGGCCAGGGCACGGCGAATCATGCAATCAACCCGGGGTCAGCCCGCGGTCACCGTCGACTCCCGCAGCAAGCGCTGCCACATGACCTTGAGACCGCTGTCGAGCTTGGTCGGGGGCAGCCCCTCGAATAGCCGCTTCGAGATGTCGCCCAGCGCCCGGCTCGCCGGCGAGCTCGGGAACATGTCCACGATCGGCCGCTGCGCCATGATGGCGCGGTGGAAGTTCTCGTCGCGCGGGATGTAGCCCAGGTGGCGCATGCGCGCGTTCAGGAAGCGGTTGGTGACGGTCGTGAGCTTGTGAAAGATGCCGCGCGCGACCAGCTCGTCGACGACCGGGTTCACGATCACGCTGAACGCGCTCACGCCCGCCTGCTGCGACAGCACCTTGACCACCGCGTACGCGTCGATGAGCGACGTGGGCTCGGGGTTCACGACCAGGATCGCCTCCTGCGCCGCACCGACGAAGAAGAGCACGTTGTCGCCGATGCCTGCGCCCGAATCGATGAACACGACGTCGAAGAGATCTTCCAGCGGATCGAGCGCGGTGATGAACTGCATCTTCTCGGTGTCGGTGAGCTGGGTCAGGCTCTGCACGCCCGACCCCGCCGGCAGCAATGCGATGCCGTGCGGGCCCTGAATCAGGACCTCCTCGATGGGCCGCCCGCCGCCAAGCACGTCGCCCAGGTGGTAGCGCGGCTTCAAGCCGAAGATGATCTCGATATTGGCCAGGCCCAGATCGGCGTCGATCACCAGCACGCGCTTGCCGGTCTTGGCGACGTGGATCGCGAGGTTCGCGGCGATGTTGGACTTGCCGACGCCGCCCTTTCCGCTGGTGACGGCAAAGACCTTGAGCGCCGGCCTGCTGAGCCGCCCCTCGGCCGCGAGATTGCGAAGACTGTCTGCCTGATCCACTTCTCGAAGCTCCTTCTCGCGACTCAAGTTCCGAAGACCATCTCCACCAGATCAGGGCCGGTCACGGCATGAATGTCCTCGGGCACGCGCTGGCCGTCGCTGATGCACGAGACTGGCCGCGGCAGCGCCGCGACCGCAGAGTAGATGCCCGCCGGGCCGTCGACCTCGTCGAGCTTGGTGAAGATCAGCCGCTCGGGCGCGATGGCGCGATAACGGCGAGCGATCGCGCCCAGCTCGCGGCCGCCCGTCGCCGCCGAGAGCACCAGCTGCAGCTCGACGTGGGACACCGAACGCAGCAGCGATGTCTGGGCCGCCAGCGATTCGTTGTCGGAGCGGCCCGCGGTGTCGATCAGGATCAGATCGGCCCCCGCAAAGCGCTCAACCCCCTCGGTCAGCGCCGCACGATCGCGGGCCACATGTGTGGGAATCCCCATGATCTTCCCGTAGCGGGCTAGTTGTTCACTCGCTCCCACCCGGTACGTATCGACCGTAATCAGCGCCACCTTGAATCGCGTCTCCAGCAGCGCGCGCGCCGCAATCTTCGCGATGGCCGTGGTCTTTCCCACACCGGTCGGACCGATCAGCGCCAGCGTGCGCCGGCCCTCGGCCAGCCAGGGCGCGGGCGCGGGCGCCAGCTGCTTGCGCATCGCCATCTTCACGGCGTCGTTGATCTCGTCACCGGCGCCGCCCGCCCCCAGGCGGCGCGCCTGCTCGATCAATCCCCGCGCCAGGAACTCTTCCATGCCGCGCCGGAGAAGGTGCTTGTACGTGTGCGATTCGTCGGGCGTGAACCCCGTCCCGACGTCGTCGGGCCCATGGCCGCGTCCGCTTTCGTGAGCGCCGCCGAACAGACCGTTCGCCTTTCCGGCAGGTGGGCGATGGCGCATCTCGTCCACCAGTCGCCGGAGCGCGCCGACCTCCCCCTCCAGGTCGGTGACCGGAACGCGCCGGCCGGAGCGCCCAGCCGTCGATGGCGGGCCGCTTTCAAAGGCGGCGCGACGCGTGTCGGGCGCGCTCGGCCCCGGGCCGGCCGCGGTGACCTCGATGTGCGCCTTGCCGAACAGGCCACCGGCGACCTCGCGGGTCTCCAGAATCACCGCCTCACCACCCAGCGCCGCGCGGACCGCGGACAGAGCGGCGCGCGCGTCGGCGGCGCGGAAGGTCATCACGTTGCTGTTGGGGTTCATTCGAGTCTATCTCCTCCGATGGACATTAAGATGGGAACTCTCGGAGGGTCCCAAACCCTCCCGCGGTGGACTCCGCCGGGGGGACCCGGCTCCGTCCAAGCGTTTCATGCCGCTCGCCCCATGGCGCTGGCGGAAAGATCGATGGTCGCCACGGGCTCGACCGACGTGCCGGGCACGAGCTCGCGCGCCGTGATCACCGACAGGTCCGGCACGAAGCGCGAGGCGAAGTCGAACAGGGGCCGGCGCAGATCCGGCGGCGCGATGATCACCGTGGGCTGACCGTCGGCGGCGAAGCGCGCCGCGCGCTCCTCGAGCGCGCTCACCAGACGGCGCGCGGTGTCGATGTCGGGCGCCAGCGTCGCCTCGCCGTCGCTCTGGCCCAAACTGCGGCGCAAGGTGTCCTCGGCGACGCGATCGAGCGTGACCGCGCGGACAACGCCGCTCGGGTCGGCGACGCGCGACGTGATCTGGCGGAACAGGCGCCGCCGCACCTGCTCGATCAGGAACGCCGTGTCCTTGCTGCGCGGGGCGGCGTCGGCGACCGCTTCCAGGATCGTGCGCAGATCCCGCACCGACAGGCCCTCGCGCAGGATGCCGCGCACCACGCGCACCAGATCGCCGAGGCTGATCGTGCCCGGGATCGCGTCCTCGACCAGCTTGGGCGCCTCCTTGCCGATCGCGCCCAGCAGCTCCTGCACTTCCTGGCGGCCCACCAGCTCGTGCACGTTGCGGCGGATGGTCTCCGACAGGTGCGTGGTCATCACCGACGGAGGATCGACCACGGTCAGGCCCGCCGACTCGGCGCGAGCGCGATCGGTCGGGACGACCCACAGCGCGTTCAGGCCGAACGCCGGCTCCTTGGCCGAGATGCCGTCCAGGCCTGCGACGTGCGGCGTGCCGCCCGACGGATCCAGCACCATCAGCCGATCGATGTAAGCGGTGCCTTTTCCGACCTCGATGCCGCGCAGGCGGATTCGATATTCGTTGGGCTCGAGGCGCAGGTTGTCGCGCAGGTGCACCGGCGGCAACACCACGCCGAGATCGGTGGCGATCTGCTTGCGCAGGCTGGTCACGCGGCCCGGCAGCTCGCCGCCCTTGTCGAGATCGATCATGCGCAGGAGCGCGTGTCCGACTTCCAGCTCGATGGCGTCGACGACGATGAGATCCTGCATGCGCTCCGGGGCCGGACGCGCCGCCTCGGCCGCGGCTTCGGCGGCGCGGCGCGCTTTGTCGGGCTGATCGCGGCGCCGCGACAGGACATACGCCCCCACGCCCAGCAGCCCGAACGGGATCGTCGGCAGTCCGGGGACGATCGCCAGCGCACACAGAACGCCCGCAGCGTAGGAGAGCGTGCGCGACTTCCCGAAGATCTGGCCGCCGATCTCCAGGCCCAGGTGCGCGCCCGAACCGGCGCGCGTGACCAGGATACCGGAGGCCGTCGAGATCAGCAGCGCCGGCATCTGCGACACCAGGCCGTCGCCGATGGTGAGAATCGTGAACGACTCGACCGCCGTCGCCAGCGACATGTGGTCGCGGATCAGACCGGCGGCCAGGCCGCCCACGATGTTGATGGCGGTGATGATGAGGCCAGCGACCGCGTCGCCGCGCACGAACTTGCTGGCGCCGTCCATGGCGCCGAAGAATTCGATCTCGCGCTCCAGCGACGACCGCCGCGTCCGGGCGCCGCGCTCGTCGATCAAACCCGCGGCGAGATCGGCGTCGATCGACATCTGCTTGCCGGGCAACGCGTCCAGCGTGAAGCGCGCGGCCACCTCGGCGATGCGGCCCGAGCCGCGCGTGATGACCGAGAAGTTCACCGCGAGCAGGATGAGGAACACGACCGCGCCGACGATCAGGCTGCCGCCGACCGCGAAGCGGCCGAAGGTCTCGATGACGTCGCCGGCGGCGCGCGCGCCCTCGCCGCCCTTGAGCAGGATGAGGCGCGTGGTCGCGACGTTCAGGCCCAGCCGGAACAGCGTCGTGATCAACAACATGGACGGAAAGACCGAGAAATCGAGTGGCTTCTCCAGGCTCAACGCGACGAGCAGGATCAACACGGAAATGCCGATGTTGAACGCCAGCAAGATGTCGAGCGCGAACGCCGGCAGCGGCAGGATCAGGATCGCCAAAACGGCGAGCACCGCGACGGCGAGCAGGCCCTGACCGGTGTTCTTCTGCGGCTCCATCGGCTAGCGTCCCCTCGCCGGCGCGCTGGCGCTCGAACGGTGGCCGGTCAGGCGGTAGACGTAGGCGAGCACGGCCGCGACCGCCTTGAACGTGTCGGCGGGCACCGACCTGCCGACCTTGACGCGCTTGTAGAGCAGGCGCGCCAGCGGAATGTTCTCGACGATCGGGATGCCGTGTTCGCGCGCGAGCTCGCGCATCATCTCGGCGAGCACGCCTTTGCCCTTGGCGGTCACGCGCGGCGCAGCATCCTCGTCAGCGCGGTAGCGGATGGCGATCGCGATGTGGGTCGGGTTGACGATCACCGCGTCGGCGCGCGGCACCTCGATGCGCGCGCGGCCGCGCGACAGCTCGCGGTGGCGGCGGCGTCGGCGGGCCTTGATCTGAGGGTTGCCCTCGTCCTCCTTCGCCTCGCGCCGTGCGTCCGCCTTGGAGATCTTCATCTTCTTGTTGAACCGATAGCGCGTCAGTGCAATGTCCACGCCGGCCCAGAGAGCCATCACTGTCAGGACCTTGACCGCGCCTTTCGTGAGCGGTCCGAAGAGCATGCCGAACTGAGCGTCCGTGCGCGCGTACAGCAGCGACGGCAGCGTCATGAACTCGTCACGCATGACCGACCAGACGGTCCAGCCGACTGTCACGAGCTTGACGAGCGAGAGGCCGAGATCGCCCCACAGCTGCTTACTGAAGAGGCGGCCGAGCTTGCCGCCGCTGAACACCTTGCTGAGATCGGGCAGGGCCAGATGCGGCCAGATGCGTGCGCGGGTCTGGACCAAGTACGCCGCCGCGCCGGCCGCGCCGGCCGCCGCGCACGCGGACAGCGCCAGAATCAGCGGCCGCGCGAGCAGCGGCTGCAAGCGGGCGACGTCGGGCGACGACAGGCCGCCGGCGCTGGCGGCGACCAGGCGAATCAGCGCATCGCGCAGCGGCGTGCCGACCGACATCAGCGCCGCGGCGCCGACGGAGAACCCGGCGACGGCGTTGATCTCACGGCCGAGCGGAAGCTGGCCCTCGTCCATCGCCTCGTTGACGCGTTTGGCGCTGGTTTCTGTCTTGTCCTCTTCGGGTTCGTCGGCCATCAGCGCCCTCCGGTGAAGGCGGCGGCCGCGGTGTGGGCCGCGAGCTCGGCGATGGGCGGCGCCAGCAGATAGAGCGCGGCGCCGCCGGCCAGGATCGTGACCGAGAAGCCCACGCTGTTGATGTTGAGCTGCGGCGCCGTGCGGCCCACGACGCCGAGCGAGACGTGGCCGAAGAACACTGCGACCAGGATCGGGAACGCCATGCGCACCGCGAGCGCGCCCGATGCGATGGCCTGGGTGACGACCGTGCTGGCCAGGGAGCGGACGTCTCCGCTGACCGCGGCACCGGGCGGGAGCTGAATCAGCGAGCGGCAAAGCCAGGCGACCGCCTCGCGGTGCATCCCCGAGAACACCAGCGCCGCGAGTGAGAACATCGTGATGAGCTCGGAGACCGCCGTCGAGTCGGCGCCGTGCACCGGATCGATGACCGAGCCGTACGACAGCCCCATCGACGCCGACGCCATCTGTCCCGCGGCGCCGGCGGCGTCGATCGCGAACATCGCCGACAGCCCCGCCGTGAGGCCGATGAGCGTCTCGAGCACCGCGGCGCCGACCAGCGCGCCGGTGCCGCCGCCAGGCGGCGCGAACGCCGGAAAGCCGGCACCCGCGAAGGCCGTGAACGCGAGCACGAGCGCGATCGACATGCGCGCGCGCATCGGAACCGTGCGCATCGCGAACAGCGGCGCGACGGAGCAGAGCGCCGCACACCGGAACAACACCAGCAAGAACCCGAACAGGGTCGGTGTCAAAAAGCCGGCGTCGATGGGCACGAACGTCTTCCTTGCCATAAACGTTCCAGCGCGGTCTTGCGCCATGCCGGTCGGATGACCGATCGCGGAGGCGCACAGATCATCCGGACGACCAGCAGTCCGGTGGACTCGGCTCCTCGCTCCGCGGCGTCTTGGCGGTTAGTCGAACGGCGCTGCTATCAGCCCGATCCCATGCGCATCATCGCGTCGGACAGAAAGTGCGCGTAGCGCTCGAGCACCCAGTGGCCGAGGCCCCACGCGCCGAGGAGCGCGACGGTGATGCGCGGCAGGAAGCCAACGGCGGGATCGTTGATCTGCGTCGCAGCCTGCAAGATGCCGACGATCAGTCCGACGACCAGGAGGCCGCCGATGAACGGTCCCGCGGTCGACGCCAGGAGGGTGAAACCCTCGCGCATCAATCCGGTCGGCAACTCGCCCATCAGGCGAAGCTCCGCACCAGCGACGACACCACCAGGTGCCAGCCACCCGCGAGCAGGAAGATCCCGATCTTGAGCGGCAGCGCGATCATCTGTGGCGGCACCATCATCATACCGAGCGACATGAGCACCGAGGCGATCAGGATGTCGACGAGCAGCATGGGAATGAACAGGAACAAGCCCATGCGAAACGCGGTGCCGAGCTCGGAGATCATGAAGGCCGGGATCACGACGGTCATCGGCATCGCGTCGCCGCGCGCGGGCCGCGCCTGGCCGGCCACTTCGAAGAACAGGCGCAGATCGTCGTCGCGCGTCTGCTTGAGCATCCACTCGCGCAGCGGGATCTCGCCGCGCTCGAGCGCCGTGTGCGCGTCGATCTTGTCGTCGAGGTAGGGGCCGAGCGCATCGCGGTGCACGCGCTCAGCCGTCGGCGCCATGATGAAGATCGTGAGAAAGAGCGACAGGCCCGCCATCACCTGACTGGGCGGCAGCTGCGGCGTCCCCAGCGCCTGGCGCAGGAACGACATCACGATGATGATGCGGGTGAAGCAGGTCAGCGACATCACCAGCGCGGACGCGAACGACAGCGCCGTCACCAGCAGGAAGACTTTCACGGCCGCCGAGCCGCCGCCCGCCGTGAGCGCCAGCTCGGCGCCGCTGCGCGCGGCCTGGGTCAGCGCATCGGCGGCGCCGGCGTGAGCCACTGCGGTCAACGAACCCTCCCCGACAGGCCGAGCGCCAGCTTGCGGCGCAGCTCCTGGTCCTCGAAGCTGTCCTCGAGGATGTCCTCGAAGCGCGGCACGGGCGAATCATTCGCGGGCGTGCCGCGCCTGAAGAGGCGCGAGAGCAATCCCGCCTGACCGATGGTCGGACCCGGGTCGTAGGAAGGGCTCTCGACCTCTTCCTCGATCGCGGGCAAGCCGTACTTGTCGAGCGACCAGCTGTTGCTGCCGCCGGCGCCGGGGACCACCGCGACCGGTGCGCCCGAGAGCATCTCCTCGACGACGATCCTGGGTGGCACCGGGTCGGGCGCACCGACCGCGGGGTCCGCGACGACCGCCGGCAGGGCGAAGGAGAGCTCGGGAACGGCCGAGCCGCGGCTTTGCCTCGCGGAGTCGGCGTCCGGCACGGATTGCAGCAACGTGATGCCGGCCTCGCTCGTGCCCAGGATCATCGTGGCGTCGCCGACGCGCGCGACCACGAGCGACCGCTTCGGCCCCAGGCTCGCCGTCTCGATGATCTGGATGTGGCGGCGATGCCCGACGGCACGCCGGCGCGAGAAGTAGAACGCAGCGCCCGCGATCAGCAGCAAGGCGATACCCGCGAGCACCACACCGGCGTTGCCGCTGCTGCTCGGTCCCGCGCTCGAGACCGCGAGCGCGTCGTGCGGTGCCGGTACGGCCAGCGGGGCTGGTGCCGCGATTTTCGCCACGGGCGCCACGGGCGCCACGGGCGCCACGGGCGCCACGGGCGCCGCAGGCGCCGCAGGCGCCATGGGTGGAACGACGGTCGCCGGCTTGGCGGCCGGCGCCGGATCGGGATCCAGCGAGAGCTTGGCCTTGAGGGCTGCGCCGAGCGCACCGGGCTTCACCGTCGTCGGCGAAGCCGCCGGCGGCACCTGCGTGACCCGCGACTCGGGCCTGGCCTCGGCCCGCGGCGTCACCGTCTCCGGCACCGTCTCCGGCACCGTCGCCGTCCTCGTCGCCACGCTCGGCCGCGACGCGCGCGGGGCGCTCGGACGCGGCTCACCCTCGCATCCGACCAGCGCGCGCAATCCGCCCGCGGCCTTCTCCAGCTCGACCGGGCCCTGACAGCCGCTGTCGCCGAGCGGGATCGCCAGCTCCACCCTTTGCTTGTGGCGATGCGCGCGGATCTCCTCGGCGCCGTCGGCGACGTCGTTCTGCCAGGCGCGGTTGTTCTCGTGAACGTGCGCGTCGTAAACGGACAGATAGAGCTGCCCGTCACTCAGCTTCGTGGTCGTCGCCTCCGGGTCGATCATCGCGTCGCTCTGGACGTTGATGGCGACGCGGCCGCCCTCGCGCTCCGCGCTGACCTCGGTGATGGTGATCTGGGCCGCGAGCAGGCTGGCCGGCAAGAAAAGCAAAGCTCCAATCATGGTTCCGTCCTTTCAGCGCAAGCGCGCGATTCGCTCCGACTGGCTGACGATGTCGGTGATGCGGACGCCAAACTTGTCGTTGACGACCACGGCCTCGCCGCGCGCGACCAGGCGGTCGTTGACCAGTATGTCCAGGGCCTCGCCCGCGATCTTGTCGAGCTCGATCACCGAGCCCGGCCCCAGCGCCAGCAAGTCCTGGATCGACATGCGCGCGCGCCCGAGCTCGACGGCGATGTCGAGCGGCACGTCGAGCAAGAGGTCCAGGCGGCGCGTCTGGTCATTGTTGTTCTCGTTCGAGTCCATTCCGTCTCCTCGTCTCAGGTGTTCAGGGATTCGAAGCCGCGGCGCCACCCGGGCCGGCAGCGGAATTCTCGAGGCCCTGCAACGGACGCAGGCCCTGCTCCACGGTCACCGCCATGCTGCCGCCCGCGACCCGCGGGGTTCCAGTCATCTTGCGACGGCCCTGCACGTAGATCGGCAGCGGCGCCGACTCGCTGCCGTCGAGCATCAGCAGGTCGCCCGACTTCAGCTCCAGAAGCTTCGAGAAGCTCATCTTCGCGCGCCCCATCTCGACGCGCAGCTCGACCTTGACGTTGCGCAGGTCGCGCGTCCACGAGGTCGCGAAGCGCGAATCGATCTGCCGGGTTTGCCGCGGCGGCGCGGTCAGCGACTTCTTGATCGGCTCGACGGTGGAGTAAGGGATCGCGAGCTGTATGCGGCCGGCCGCCACGCCGGTGACCTCGTAGGCGCACAGGATCGTCAGGTCGTTGGCCGAGGAGATCATCGCCATGCGCGGGTCCGATTCGCTGCGCTGCACCTCGGGGCGAAACCGCAGCAGATCGGACCACCCGACCGCCAGCGCGTCGCAGAAGATCCCGAGCAGGCTCTTCAGCACGCGGCGCTCGACGTTGGTCAGCTCGTGGCGGTTGTCATCGGCGTTGGGATCGGTGCGCGCGCTGCGGTCGCCGAGCGCGCCCGCCAGCAGCGTGCGCGCCAGCGGCAGCTCGACCATCAGCACCGCCTGTCCGTGGCCCGGACCCAGCGACAGGATCCACACCGAGTTCTGCGGGCCGAACAGCCCGGTCACGTCGCCGAACTGCATCAGCGTCGATGCCGCGGGCGCCGCGCGCACGTCGAGGCGCGTGCGCCCCGCCAGGTTCGTGCCGAAGACCGACGCGATCTTTTCATTGATCGAATCCAGGGTCGGCATCTGCCCCCGGATGATTCGATCCTGGCTGGTCAGGTCGTACGGCAGGACCGGGGCCGACTCGTCGGCGCCGGGCTCAGCGCTGACGCGGCCATCCTGGATGGCCGCCATCAATGCATCGACTTCGCTCTGATCGAGGGGTGACGTCATGTGTGGTGCAACTTTGAAGTGTGGGTCTGGTGGGTGCGGGTCACTGGATGATGAAGTCGGTGATGTAGAGGTTGCGGATGCGATGGCCCGGGATGATGTCCTCGAGCTTCTTGATCATCGACTCCTTGATCTCTTTGAGGCCATCGCTGCCGCGCAGCTCGTCGGGCGTGCGGTCGCTGAGGTAGCTGAGGATCGCATCGCGGATCGGCGCGACCTTCTTCTCGACCAGGCCCTTGGTCGGCTCGTCGGCGACCTCGATCTCGATCGCCAGGTGGGCGTAGCGATCGACGTCCAGCGATTTCAGCTGGACCGTGAAGTTGTCGAAGCGCACCGTCGGCCCCAGGCCGGCGTTCTCCTCGCCGTGGCCGCCGCCGGCCGCCTTGTCCTTGTCCTCGCCGCCGCCGTGCTCGCCAGCGCCTTCGGCCGCGGGCTTGCCGCCCTCGGGCGCCGCGTGCGCCGCGGGCCGCTTCATCACGAAGACCAGCACGCCGGTCAGTAGCAGCGTATTGATCACGAGCAAGATCGGCAGCGCCTTGCTCTTCCCTGGTGCCGCGGCCGCAGGTGCGGCAGCCTCTTCCTCTTCGCTCATCGGGCTCCTCCGCGACCCTTGCGTAGCAAGGGGCGTACCCTCGCGAGCGCCGGGAAATCAGCCGCGTTCGCGCGCGGCGCCCGTCAGGAGGGTGACGCGGGCCGCGCGCGCGTCAGTTTGGTGACGGAAGTTGCCAAGAAACGTGCGCGGTGCGCGGCAGCGCGCGAGGACGTCGCGCGCCCTAAGGTATTTCGCATCATCTACCGAATTTCCATTCGAAGCGAATGGCAGCCAGCCCAAACGGCCGGTCCACGGTAACGATCAGCACCGTCCGTACCGGGGAGACGACGACGCAGTCGCCGAACAACCTACCGCCGGCGCGCGCCACGGGCGTGGTGCCCGCGCTGCCCTCGTCGGCGACGACCACGCGCAGCGGGACAACGGCAGCTGCCAACGCGCGTTCGACGAAGACGGTCGCGTTCGCCGAGACCGCGCTGATTCGCATCGATCACTACGCCGACTCGATCGTCACCGACACCAAGGCGCTGCGCCGGTCGCTTCCCGACGTCGCGGCCGAGGCGCTGGCGCTGTGCACCAGCTCGACGACCGACGCCAACGCGATGGAGCGAACGCTGTCGCGTGATCCGTTCATCAGCGCGCAGGTCATCTCGATCGCGAACTCGGCGATGTTCGCGCCGCGCATGCCGATCCTCGGCGTGCGTGACGCCGTCGTGCGCATCGGCCTCGACGCCGTCCGCGACGTCGTGTTGATGGTGGTGACGAACTCGACGATGTATCGCGTGCGCGGCTTCGAGGCACGGGTCGACGCCATTCGCCGGCGCACGCTCGCGTCGGCGGCGGCGGCGCGGCTGCTCGCGAAGATGCTGCGCGTGGAATCCGAGTATGGCTTCCTCGCAGGTCTGCTCCATGACGTCGGTGAGCTGGTGCTGCTCGAGCGCTGCGTGCAAGAGGGCATGCTCGTACCGGGCATGCTCGAGGATCCCAACGACGGACCGATCCTGCGCGATCGGCTCGACTACCATCACGCGCGCGTCGGCGGCGCGCTCTGCCGCGCGTGGAAGCTGCCGCCCGGCGTGATCGAAGCGGCCGAATATCACCACGACTACAGGGCCCCCGACGGCAAGACGCGCTTCGCGGCGCATCTGTGCGCCGCCGCCGACGTGATCGCCGCGCGCGTGATGCCGGGCGCGCACGCCGACGTGAGCGACGCACCGGCGATCGTCGAGCTCGGCATCACCGCCGAGCAGGCGAACACCGTCGTCAATCACGTCACCGCCGCGCTGCCGCTGCTGCTCGCCGCCGCCGGCAGCGGTTGACCGCGTGACGTGATCGGTGGCACATAGCCGCCGGCCCAGCCGCGGGTGCGCCTCCGCCGTCGCTGTCTAACGCGAACTTCGAGAAATCGACGCGCCACCGATGAAGATGATAGGTGAGCTGTGTGGGCGCGTTCAGGACACCCTATAGACCGCTAATGTCCGACCTAATCTCGGAGGGATGGGCGACGACGCTGCGGTCCCTCACCTGGAAGGCGACCCTGTGTTGGAGCCTTCTGGCTGGCGCGGGTTGTTCAGTCCAGGTGTTTGCACGCGTCGATGATCCGGTGCGCGCGCAGGGCGTGTCGCTGGCGCTCGACGATCACATGTGCGACTTCCAGGACAACTCCGACTCCGGCGACGAGCCGACGCTGGATCTCGATCTCATGTTCCGCGTGATCAATGGAGCGCCCGAGCGCGCGACGATCCACCCCGGTCGAATTTCGCTGGTCGTCCACGGCCGCGCCTATCCGTCCGACGCGTTCTCGCGCGACATCGTCCTGCGGCCGCGGTCGTCGCGCGACTTTCACGCGCACTTCAGCTACGACGGCGACGCCACCTGCACGAGCAACCTCGCCGTCACCACGGACCACGTGGTCGAGCTGGACGGCAAGGACTTGCCGATGAAGCCCCTCATCACGTTCCAGCCCAGTGACCAGGACGCGGACTGAAGCCGCGGCGTCGCGTGATCGCCGCTGATTCTTGCGGCTAAACTTCGCGCGTGATCACCGATCCGCCGCCGCGTACCGCACGAAAACGCGCCGATTTCACGCGCAGCGAAGGAATCCTCGTGCTGCCGCTTCCGCCTCCCGAGGCGGTGCGCGCCGCGACCCATTCGCTGTTCACGGCGATGGCGAGCGGCGAGAAACCACTCGTCGGCAAGGCGGCCGCCGAGGTTATCGGCGAGCTCGCGCGCTTCTATGGCGTTCCCGCGCCCGAGGTGAAAGTGCTCGGCGTGAGGCCGCACGTGATCACCGACGGCGTGTGCACCTATCAGCTGTTCGGCGACTACACACCGGCCTTGCAGCGAATCCGCGTCTGGATGCGCACGGCGGTCCGCGGCCAGGTGTCGAGCCCGAAGGCGCTGCTCAATACCCTGCTCCACGAGCTCTGCCACCACCTTGACGCCACCCGCCTCGCCTGCCCCGACAGCCCGCACACGCGAGGCTTCTTCGCGCGCGTCGACCAGCTCTATCACTTCGCGCTGGCGACCCCGGAGCAATCACGGCGGCCGCTGCACTGGATCAAACGGGGCGCGCGCTGGCAGATCGACTGGCAGCGCAGCCGCACGCGACCGCTACCGCCGGCGAGGCACGCTCCAACCGACGCTGATCCGCGCGAAACCCCAGCAGGGACCGCCAGGAACGTTCAACAGGTGACCACCGCCGGAAAGCCCGCGGCGCAGCCGAAACGAGAATGACCCGGGCCGCCGGCCCAATCAGCGGTGAGCGGCCCGGATTCGTCGCGATTAGACGCCCGATTAGACCTGGGTCGACGAGTCGGGCGTGGCGCCCGAATCGTTGTTCGTGCTGTCGCTGCTGCAAGCCAGCGGGGCCAGCGCGATGGCCAGACCAAGGACCACCCAAATCGCCAAGCTCGAGAACTTTCGAATCATCTTAGTCAGCTCCTTTTTCGCCCAGGAAGATGTGGGATGCAGTATAGCGATCGGGGTTTTCGTGTCTAGCGTTTCCTGCGACACCTGCGCACTCTCTGCGATTCATCTCACCCCCGCGCCCCCATCCCCATCCGGCGCAGCCTCAGTCGGGCCCGACCGGCGACCCAGATCGGTAGCTCGGCGAGGCCCCCGAGGGCGCGCAGCCGTCCCGCGTCGGTCGACAGCGGATCGCGCGCCAGCAACCGCGCGGCCCGCAGTGCGCGGCGCGTCCGGAACTCGGCGTGCAGCGTGCGCGACAGCGACTGATAGAACTCGCGCGAGAACGCGCCGGGAAACAGCGGGTCGAGATCGCTGCTCTCGCTCCAGTTGCGCTTTTCGCCCAGCTTGGTGCTGACGCGTTCGTGAAACTTCGTACCGGGCAACGGGTACGAAACGGAGATGCCGATCTCGTCGGGCGCCAGATCGCGCACGAGGCGCCGGGTCATCTCGATCTCCGGCCAGCGCTCGCCGGGGTATCCGAGCTGGAGGAAGAACCCGATACGGATTCCAGCGGCTCGCAGGCGCGCGACCGCGCCCCGCACCTGGTCGAGCGTGATCCCCTTGTCCATGGCGTCGAGGATGCTTTGCGCACCCGACTCGACGCCCATCCACGCCTCGGCGCAGCCGGCGCGGCGTAGCGCATCGACGTTCTCGTCGGTCATGAGATCCGCGCGCGTCTGGCACAGAAACGGCGTGACCAACCCCTCGCGCGCTATCTGCTCGGCGAACGGCATGAGCCAGCGCTTCTTCAAGCCGAAGATGTCGTCGCAGAACCAGAGGTGATCGGGCGCGAAGCGCTCGCGCAGCAGGCGGATCTCGTCGACGACCCGCTCCGGCGATCGGATGTGATAGGTGTTGCCGTAGACCGGCTTCGCGCACCAGTTGCAGAGATAGGGACACCCGCGCGTGGTGACGACGTTGAGTGAGAAGTAGCCGTGACGCTCGCGCCAGAACGCGCGGTAGCGCTCGATGTCGACGAGGTCCCACGCCGCGATCGGCAGCGTGTCGAGCTCTTTGAGCAACGCGCGCGGTCCGGTGCGGCGCTGCAGGCCGAGATCGGTGAACACCAGGCCGGGAATGTCGTCATAGCGCGGACGCGCCGATGGGACGACGGGCGCGGCGTGTTCATGGCCATTTCGGGAAACCGCGTTTGCGTCCATGCGCGCCAGCAGCTCGCCCAGCGTGATTTCCCCCTCGCCCACGACCACGAACTCGGCGCCGGCCTGCAGATAGACGTGCGGGGCGTCGGCGGCGTCGTGACCGGATACGACCACGCGTATCCCCGCCGCGCGCGCCTGGCGGATCATCTCCAGCGCCGCGTCGCGCATGCGCGACAGGCACATCTTCGTAAACCAGTTGAAGACGTCGTCGTAGAGAACCAGGACTTGCGGGCGCGCCCGCTCGAGCGCCGCGGCAAAACCACGCGTGTCCTCGTCGAGCGTCGGGTCATAGAGCGCGACGTCGTGCCCCAATGACCGCAGGAACGCGGCCGCGGTGATAGTTGCCAACGGGGGATAGGGCTTCCCGATGGCGAACTGCTTGCTATCGAAGCGCAGGAGATGCCCGTGGGCGAAGAGGATGCGGCTCATGGGTGGGGCTCGAAAACACGAAAGTCTACTCCGAAGCGACTTTCGCGTTTGGTCGCTTTTACCACTGAGCTAGACTGCCGCCGCCGGTGAATAGCGAGAGATCGGTTTTTTCGCTGCGATGGTTCGCCCAGTTGTCGCTGGTCGTGCTCGCGGCTGCGCTGCCCTTCGAGCTCGTGCGGCCCGTGGCGCCGCTCGGCCCGCTGCAGCTGTCCAGCGTCGAGGTTTTTCTCTACGCCACCGTCGGCTTGTGGGTCGCGGCGCGCGCGCTGGCAACGGCCGGGCGCGGCGGCCTTCCGTGGAGCGGCCCCGACGGCGTGCGCGGCTGGTGGCGCCGCTTGCCAGAGTCGCAGCGCGCGGTCGCGGCCTGGTCGCTGGTGCTGCTGGTGTCGGCGATCTTCGCGCCGCTCGCGCGCGGGGCGGCGATCAAGTTCGCGCTGCGCAGCCTCGGCGGCGTGACGCTGTTCCTGGCGGCGTCGGATCTGCTCGACTCGCGTCGTGTCGTCTGGCGCACGCTGGTCGGCCTCGCGATCGGCGCCGCCGTC
>Ga0265314_10002306_pt1 | contig 19715 bp, 14 predicted proteins | sample 4126metaG_FD_203106 | JGI IMG/M metagenome (GOLD analysis project Ga0265314, IMG submission 203106) | Rhizosphere microbial communities from Carex aquatilis grown in University of Washington, Seatle, WA, United States - 4-1-26 metaG | ecosystem: Host-associated > Plants > Roots > Rhizosphere >... | reverse complement strand
CGTGACCTTGTGTTTTTCCGCGAACGGAATCAGCGCCGTGATGCAATCGGCCGCGTACTTCACGCCGTCTTTGCGCGAAACCTCCGGCCGCCGCTGACCGCTGAGCACGCGGCAGAATTTCCCGCCGAGCGCCGCCGTCACTTCGATCACTTTCTTCTGCTTCTCGATCTCGGCCGCGCGCTCTGTCGCGTCGGGCTTGGTGAAATCCGGCGAATAACACATCATCGGCATCTGCAGGTTGTTCGCGTCCAGCAGCGAGCGCACGAACTTGATCTCCGCCGGCTCTTGCGGCGTAAAGCCCCAGTAAAACTCGAGCCCGTCCACATCGAGCTGGTCGGCGGCCATCATGATCCACTGTTCGAGCGTCATCGATTTGTCGACGCACATGGCGTCGAGGTAGCACTTCGGGAAGGCGGCGAGCGGCATGGTTCCTCTCTGGATTCCGGCACGGCTTAAGCGATAGTACCTGCTGTTTTCACCACGGAGATCACAGAGCACACAGAGAAAAGTTCTGCCTTTTTTCTCGGTGTGCTCTGTGATCTCTGTGGTTCATTCTTTTCTTACACCGGGGCCGCCGCGAACGCGATGGACTTTCTTCATTCCTGGATCGTGCCGCCAGAATCGTTTGCGCCGCTGGCGTATCCATTTCTCGCCGCGGCCGCGCTGTTTTTCGTCTCGGTTGACAAGGGCGGCCTCGGCGGCGGGCTCGGCATTGTCTCCGTTCCGCTGTTGATGCAGGCCGCGCCGCTCGAATTCTCGATCGGCATGTGGCTTCCCGTGCTCGTCGTCTGCGATTTCTGTACGGTGCGCAATTATCCCAGCGAATGGCGCTTCAGCGCAATCAGCAAGCTCGTCATTCCCGTGCTGCTCGCAATCGCCGGCACCACCGCCGCGCTGCACTGGATGGATCTGAAAAGCGATTCGCCGCAGTCGAAGCAGCTCGAAGCCTGGCTTAAACTATCGATCGCCGCAATGTCGATCATTTTTCTGATCCTGCGCATGCGCCCCGCGCCCGACGAAATCGATCCGCCGTGGACGCCGACATGGCCCGCGAGCTGGCTCATCGGAATCATCGGCGGAATCACGACGACCATCGCGCACGCCGCCGGCCCGGTCTTCACGATGTACTTATTGCCGCAGAAACTCGGCCGCCGCGAATACATCGGAACCACCGGCCGCTTTTATTTCACCATGAACACGCTCAAGCTGCCCTCGTTCATCGCGATCAGCCTCGTCAACTTGCACACGCTACGTTATGCCGTCTGGCTCATGGCGCTCTCTCCCTTCGGCGTTTTGCTCGGCTCGTATCTAAACCGCCGCATGAGCCCCGTCTGGTTCGTCCGCATCGTCCACGCCTCGCTGGTCCTGGTCTCCGCAAAATTCGCGTGGGACGCATGGAAAGTCCTCGCGTGAAAATGGATATCTCGCGGAATTTGCGAAAAAATTTCATGGTGACAGTGGCGCAGACATTCCTGTCTGCGTGGCCTTCGCGCACCTAACCGCGGCAATTTCTCTCGCTCCTCAGAACGCCGCCGTTCCCCTCTCCCCTTGTGGGAGAGGGCCGACGTGAGGCGTAGCCGAACGCGGGGTGAGGGGTGGGCATTGTTAGTCTCCCTCACACGGCTTTTCCAAAACAAACTCCTGCATCAACTTCTCCGAAACATCCCGCGCCTCAATCTCCGCCGGATGATGCCAATACCCATATCGCGCAAGTCCCATCACATACCGCAGCGCAAATAGGTTCCGCGTTTGAAACTGCCGGATGTGAACGAGTTCATGCAGAAGAAGATGAATCGCTGAATGATCGTTCGGATTGATAACGATACGTTTGCGCAGATAAATCGAACCGAAGAGCGTGATTCCCGAAAACCGCGAACGATCGCCCGGCAGCCAGTCGAAAGGCAGCGCATCACACGAAAGAATGCGGACTTCGCGCACGCCGCCGCGCAACTCGATTTTCCTGTCGATCCAATCGGCGAGTGCGCTGGGCAATTCAATCCGCGTTCGCGCCATGGGGAGGTAAAAACCGCCGATGAGCGTTCATCGGCGGTTCCAATTTCGGCTTACTCGAACACCACCAGCAAATCGCCTGCTTCGACCACATCGCCCTTGCTCACCGGCACTTCGCGGATAATCGAATCCTTCGGCGCGGCGATGTTGACCTGCATTTTCATGGCTTCGAGCACCATCAGCACGTCGCCCTTCTTTACTTCGCTGCCTTTGCTGACCTTTACGTCGGCGACGAGGCCCGGCATGGTTGCGCCGAGGTGATGCAGGTTGGTCGGATCGGCTTTCTGGCGCTCTTTCGTCGTGGCCTTGATGCGGCGGTCCTTGACGATCGCTTCGCGCGGCGAACCGTTGAGCTCGAAATAAACTTTGCGCGTGCCGTCTTTCGCGGCTTCGGAAACCGAGATCAATTTCACGATCAGCGTTTTGCCCGGCTCGATCTCGACCGCGATTTCTTCGTCGTTGTCCATGCCGAACAAAAAGTTCTTCGTCGGAATCGGCGCCGCGTCGCCAAATTTCTTGCGCGAGACCGCGAATTCATCAAAGACCTTGGCATACAGCGCCGATGAAAGCGCGTCGCGATCGTTGATGTCCGGTCCGAAATCGTCCGCGAGCTTCGCGCGCAGCTTTTTCAAATCGACTGGCTTGAGCAGCGCGCCAGCGCGCTTGGTCATCGGCTTGCGATCTTTCAGGATCACTTTCTGCAGCTTCTTGTCGAATCCGCCCGGCGGAAATCCGATGTGGCCTTCGAAGAACTGCACGACCGATTCGGGGAAGCTGATGTTCTTCCCCTTCTCAATCACATCGGACGCCTTCAGGTTGTTCGAGACCAGAAAGAGAGCCATGTCGCCGACAATTTTGGAACTCGGCGTGACCTTGACGATGTCGCCGAAGAGGAAATTGACGGCGCGGTACTCCTTCTTGATTTCGTCCCAGCGGTCTTCAAGGCCCAGCGATGCAGCCTGCTGCTGCAGATTCGTGTACTGTCCGCCCGGCATTTCGTGGAACCACACTTCCGCCGTGCCCGCCTTCATGTCGCTCTCGAACGGGTAGTAGAACTTGCGCACGTTCTCGAAGTAATCGGCGATCAGGTTCAGCGCGTCGAGATTTAGTCCCGTGTTGCGATCGTGGTCGCGCAGAATCGCAACAATCGAATTCAGATTGGGCTGGCTGGTCAGGCCGCTCATGCTGGCGATCGCCATGTCGGCGATATCCACGTTCGCTTCCGTCGCTTTCACGATCGAGACCGCCTGCGTGCCGCTGGTGTCGTGCGTGTGGAAGTGAACAGGCACGCCGACTTCGTCGCGCAGAGCCTTCACCAGTTTCTGCGCAGCGTACGGTTTGCACAATCCGGCCATGTCCTTGATGCCGAGAATGTGCGTGCCGCGTTTGACCAGTTCCTTGCCCATCTCGACGTAATATTTCAGATCGTATTTCGGGCGCGTCGGATCGTTGACGTCGGCGGTGTAGCAGATCGCCGCTTCGCAGATCTTGCCGCTCTTGATCGCCGCATCGATCGCGACCTGCATTCCCGGCAGCCAGTTCAGCGCATCGAAGATTCTAAAAATGTCCATGCCAGCCTGCGCGGATTCCTTGACGAAATCCTTCACCACGTTGTCGGGGTAATTCGTGTAGCCGACGGCCGACGAGCCGCGCACCAGCATCTGAAACAGAATGTTCGGAACTTTTTCACGCAGCGTCACCAACCGCGACCACGGATCTTCCTTCAGGAAGCGCATGCAGGTGTCAAACGTCGCGCCGCCCCACATTTCCAGGCTGAACAGATCGCTGCAGGTGCGCGCGTAAAAATCGGCGACTGCGAGCATGTCGTAGCTGCGCATGCGCGTGGCGAGCAGCGATTGGTGCGCGTCGCGGAACGTCGTATCGGTGACGAGCAATCGTTTCTGCGCTCGCGCCCAACGGGCGAGTCCTTCAGGACCTTCTCTTTCGAGAATCTGTTTCGTGCCCGATGGAATCGCGGTATCGGCGATGCTCTTCATGCCGAGCTGCAGCGGCGAGGGCGCCACCGGCTTCTTGGCATTCGCGGGAGCTTTGTTGCCTTCGCCGGTGATCGGATTTCCGTTCACGGTGATTTCAGCCAGGAAATTCAGCAGCTTGTTGGCGCGATCGCGCGGTTCGCGGAAGCGGAACAACTGCGGCGTGGCTTCGATGAACCCGGTCGTGCACTCGCCGGCGAGGAACGTCGGATGGCGCAGCACGTTCTGCAGAAAGGGAACGTTGCTCGAGAGGCCGCGGATGCGGAATTCGCTCAGCGCGCGGTACATGCGCGCGGCGGCTTCGAGGAAATCGCGTCCAAAACTCGACACCTTCACCAGCAGCGAATCGTAATAAGGAGTGATCACTGCGCCGGTGAACGCCGTGCCGCCGTCCAGTCGCACGCCGAATCCCGCGGCCGACCGGTACGTCGAAATACGGCCATAATCGGGCGTAAAATTCTTCGACGGATTCTCCGTCGTGATGCGGCACTGGATCGCGAATCCGCGCAGGGAAAGATCCTTCTGCGACGGAACGCGCGTTTGCGGATCGCTGAGTTCATACCCTTCGGCGATGCGAATCTGCGCCTGCACGAGGTCGACGCCGGTCACCATTTCGGTGACGGTGTGTTCGACCTGGATGCGCGTGTTCATTTCGATCAGGTACCATTCGCCTGATTTATCCATCAGGAATTCGACGGTGCCGGCGTTCTGATAGCCCGCCGCCTGCGCGAACTTCACGGCCATGTTGCAGAGACGATGGCGCTGCTCTTCGTTGAGCGCCAGGCTCGGTGCAAACTCGATGACCTTCTGGTGGCGGCGCTGTATCGAGCAATCGCGCTCGAACAGATGGACAATGTTGCCGTGCTTGTCGCCGAGAATCTGCACTTCCAGGTGCTTTGGCGCCACGACGCGCTTTTCGATAAAGCACTCGTCGTTGCCGAACGCGGCCTTGGCTTCGCGCTGGGCCAGCGGCAGCATTTCCCGCATTTCGGAATCGCTGTTCACGATGCGGATGCCGCGTCCGCCGCCGCCGTGCGCAGCCTTCACCATTACGGGATAGCCGCACTTGTTGGCGAACTTGATCGCTTCGTCAACATTCTTCACCGGCCCGGTCGTACCGGGAATCACGGGCAGGCCGAGGCTGATTGCCAGCCGGCGCGCGCTGACTTTGTCCGACACCTTCTTCATCACTTCCGGATCGGGTCCGACCCACGTGAGACCGGACTTGATGACCTTCTCGGCAAACTCGCTGTTTTCGGAGAGGAACCCGTAGCCCGGATGAATCGCGTCGGCGCCGGTGGTTTTGGCGAGCTTGATGATCTCGTCCATGTCCAGGTACGCCGCGATCGGCCCCTTGTCCGCGCCGATCAGGTACGCTTCGTCGCACTTGTAGCGGTGCAGCGCGAGCTTGTCTTCCTTGCTGTAGATGCCGACCGTCGCGATGCCCATTTCATTGCACGCGCGGAAGACGCGGATCGCGATTTCGCTGCGGTTGGCGACGAGCAGTTTCTTGATCGGCCGCATGCCGCGGCGTTTCATCGCGTCGGGATCGATCAGGTGTGTCTGGTAGACGCTCGCGGGGTGCGTGGGAGCGGGAGTCGGTGCGTTTTCTGAATCAGGTTTGGCCATGTCTCTTCTCAGTTCAATCCCGGGATAGTGGCGGCACGATTCCCCATGCCGACACCCTTTCCTGCGTTTCAGGAAGCGAGAATTTATAGCGGGGCGATGGTGTGCGGGCAAGTCGGAGCGAACGGAATCTCTGGTTACAACGACGGAATAATTGGCGCTCGAGGCTGCGCTCGCACGGGCAGCCAACGGCAGGCTGCCCGTGGCACACGCCAACTCTTTACTGCACCTTCGTCCGTTCAGGCCCGATTGTTTTCTGGCCATCCTTCTCCGGCGCGGCGGTGCTGGCTTCGCCCGTTGTCGGAGCGGCCTCCGCCTTCTTGTCGAGACCCAGATCGAGCTTGAACTGTTTGAGCAGTTCGGCGCCTTCCAGTTCCTGCGCCTTCTCTTCCATCGCGATCGTCTTCATGTCGACGCTCTCAACGGCCGCTGCAATCTTGCCGTCGGCGACGATGCTCTTTTCGCGCAGTTTGTCGACCATTTCCTGGTGCGTGGCGTCGACGCCGGCGACTTCGAAGCTCTGGAACACGTCGGCCAATTCGCTCTTCCACTTCGCCGCTTCAGCTTCGCGAATGGCGTGCATCGCTTCTTCGGTCTTCAACTTCATTTCGCGCATGTAGCGTTCTTTAAGCTTCAACAGCGCTTCGTAGCCGGCTTTCGCGGATTCCAACTGCCCCTGATTGCGTTCGAGCGCTTCCTGCTGCTTCTTCAATTGCACCGCGTATTGCCCGGCCAGACCTTCGTCTCCGCTCAGCAGACACGCCTTCACGCGCGCGGTCAGCTTCGCGATTTCCTGTTTGTATTGAGTAGCTTCGTTTTCGAGACGGATGATTCCGCCGCGTGCCTTGGCGATGCCGGTGTTCATTTCAGGCACTTTGTCACGCATATCGCGCATATTCTGTTCGAGGATCAGCTTCGGGTTTTCAATCGTTCCGATGAAGAACCCGACAAATGAACGCATCGCGCGTTTCAACCGTTCCCACATGTTTTAAGTTCTCCTTAGCGCTTCAATAACTCGTCTCGCGCAAGAATCATCCTTCGTTTGCGGCGGGTTGTCAATGTGCATACGCCATAGGGCGGACGCGGAATGTCCGGCGCGATCCGACGCACTTCCTATTCATTCAGAGGGCTAGAGGGGGCGATCGAGCGCGTCGCGAACTTTGGACGTCAATCCGGCCGAGGTGAACGGTTTTTGCAGAAATGCAATGCCAGGCTCAAGCACACCGTGACGGCCTATCGCGTTGTCCGTGTATCCCGACATGAAAAGCACGCGCAATCCTGGCGCCGCGCGTTGCAGGCTTCGCGCCAGTTCCGGGCCGCTGATCTTCGGCAGCACAACGTCCGTCAGCAGCAGGGCGATTGCGCTGCCGTAGTGCGCGTGCAAGTGAACCGCTGCGTGCGCGTCCGGCGCTTCAAGCACCGTATAACCGGCCGTCGTGAGGCATTCGACGACCAGTTGTCGCACGTTGACATCGTCTTCGACCACCAGAATCGTCTCGGTGCCGCGAGCCGTTCGCGACAACGGTCCTTCGGCCTTGGCTGTAGCGATCGGATCTACGCGCGGAAGGTAAATCTTGAAAGACGTTCCGCGGCCCAGTTCGCTGTAGACCCAGATGTTCCCGCCGCTCTGCTTGACGATGCCATACACCGTCGGCAGGCCCAGGCCGGTTCCCCGCCCTTTCTCCTTTGTAGTGAAGAACGGTTCGAACATGTGCGATTGGGTTTCGGCGTCCATGCCGCTTCCGGTGTCGCTGACGGCGAGCATCACGTACGGTCCGGGCTTTACTCCGACGTGGCGCTTCGCGTACGCCGCGTCGAGGTCCACGTTGGCAGTCTCGATCGTCAGTTTCCCGCCGCGCGGCATCGCATCGCGCGAATTTACCGCCAGGTTCAGTATCACCTGTTCCATCTGGCTCGGATCGGCGCGAACAAGTCCGGCGTGGGGCGAGGCCAGCGTCACCAGTTCGATATCCTCGCCGATCAACCGCACCAGCATTTCGTGGATCTGGCTGACTACATCGTTCAGCCGCAAGGTCTTCGGTTCGAGCACCTGCCGCCGGCCAAACGCGAGCAACTGTTGCGTCAGCGCCGCGGCGCGCTGACCCGTGCGCAGGATCAATTCGGCATCGCGATGCCTCGAATCTCCGGCCGGAAGGCGCTCGACCAGAAGCTCACTGCGGCCGCAGATCACGGTGAGCAGATTGTTGAAATCGTGCGCAATGCCGCCGGCCAGCAATCCGATGGCCTCAAATTTCTGCGACTGCCGGAGCTGCTCCGCCAGGCCGTGCTCTTCAGTGATATCGATCACAACTCCGACCAGGCCCCAGTGGCCTTTTTCTTTCGGTGTGATCTGGACGTACTCCGAAAGCCAGTGCGGCGTGCCGTCCATGGCAGTGACACAAAATTGCTGGTGGTAGCCGCTTTCGCCATTGCGCAGCGCCGCCGCCGAAGTGCGGTCCATCCGTTCCAGATGTTCCGGCTTGATCTGGCGCGTCCAGGCCGGCGGATTGAGGCCCGATAAATCGACGCCCAGCCAGCGCCGGATGTTTTCAGACGCCAAGAATTGCAGCTTCCATTCGAACGCAGCGCCCACGTCCTTGACGTCCGCATGCCACAGTCCGCAGCGCGCGTGCGCGAGCAGTTGGCGCAAGCTCTCTTCGGCGCGCTTGCGTTCGGCGATTTCGCTGTGCAGTTCGCGATTGGTTTTGGAAAGCTCCGCCGTGCGCGCTGCCACGCGCTGCTCCATTTCGTTTTGCGCGCTGAGTAACGCAGTGAGCGCGCGATGGTATTTCAGGAGCGAACGCACGCGCGCGCGCAACATTTCGCGATCGAGCGGCAGCGTCACAAAATCGTTCGCGCCGGCCTCCAGCGCTTCCACCTGCGCCTGCTTGTCTTTCAACTCCGCCAGCATCATCACCGGCAGGTACTCCAACTGCGGATGCGATTTCAAGGCGCGGCAGTTGGCAAAACCATCAATACCGCCGCGCCGGGCCGGCAAAAGAACCAGTTCCGCCCGCTCCCGCAATGCCGCCGCAAACAGCGCTTCGGAGTTCTGCACGCAGACGACCGTGTGCAGGCTGCGTTCCAGGCAATCCATGATGAGTTCGGCCAGCGCCGCGTCGTTCTCGAATAATATAATTCGCCCCGGACGGTCGAAGGTCTGCGTTCTAAACCGCGTGTCGTTCGTCATGATGACGCAAAATCCATCGAGTCGGAATATTGCTCCGGAAATGTCTTCCGGAAGGCCGCGGACAGTCATTCGACACAACACGCATATTTCGTGAGACTGGACAATTCCAACGAACACACGATGATAAAGCGTCCACTCACCGCGAGAACCATAATGATTTTCGATGCGCACGCACATTTGTTCAGCCGCCAGTTTTACGGAATGCTCTGGAAACAAAGAACCGGGACCGAGGCCACGGAAGCGCAGCTTCGCGACATGCTCGCGCCGCTGAAACTCGAACTTCCGCCCGCCGATCCGGGCGAACATGCCGCACGCTGGGTAAAGGAACTCGATGCGCACAAGATCGATCGCGCGATTCTTTTCACCAGCCTGCCGGGCGAGCAGACTTCGGTCGCGGCCGCCGTGCGCGCCCAGCCCAAACGTTTGACCGGATACACAATGGTCAACCCGCTCGCACCCAACGCGGTGGAGACGGCGCAGCGCGATTTGACTGAACTCGGCCTGCGCGGGATCGAGATGTTCCCGGCGATGCACCGCTTCGATCCGTCGGACGAAAAAGTGGCTTATCCGTTCTACGAAATGGCCGCGAAGTTCAACGCGCCGGTCTTCTGCCACGTCGGCATCCTGCGTGTGAAGCTGCGCGAAAAACTCGGATTGCCCAGTCCGTTCGACGCGCGTTTCAGCAATCCCGTGCTGCTGCACCGAGCCGCGACCGATCATCCGAAGGTGAAATTCATCGTCCCGCATTTTGGCTGCGGCTACCTGCGCGAAGCGGCGTTTCTGGGCCTGCAATGCCCCAACGTTTTCATCGATACGTCCAGCTCTAACGAATGGCTGAGCCTGCTCGAACAGCCGTTGACGCTCGCCCGTGCGCTGAAAGTCTGTCTTGATTCGTTCGGACCCGCGCGCATTCTCTTCGGCACCGACAGCAGTGTGCTGCCGCGCGGCTATCGCGCCGATATTCTTACCGCGCTGCGTGCCGCGTTCGATGAACTGCAGCTCGACGACGACACGCGTAAGAAAATCCTCGGCATGAATCTCGCGGTGCTGCTGCGCATGGCACCGCACGATTTCGCCTCGAATTACGAGAGCGGCGATATGCCCTGGAACAGCCGCCTCCCCACGCCCGACCTGGTCCGCGCGCTCGACGCCGGCCAGCTTCCCGGAAAAACAGTGCTCGAAATCGGCTGCGGCACAGGAAGCGATGCGATCGAAATGGCGCGGCGCGGCTTTAAAGTCACCGCCATCGACATCGTCGAAAAGGCGGCGGCGATGGCGCGCGAACGCGCCGCGCAGGCCGGCGTCAGCATCGATTTCCGCGTCGGCGACGTGCTGAAGGCCGATCTCGGCGGCCCGTATGATGTCATCTACGACCGCGGCGTCTACCATTACCTGCGCCGCATCGACCTGCCGGCTTTTCAAGCCGTGCTCAAGCGCGTGACGCATCCGGGCAGCATGTATCTGTCGCTCGCCGGAAACGCAAAGGAAAAGGCCGAGTACGGCCCTCCACGCGTGTTCGAGCACGAAATCCGCGCGGACCTCGAGCCGCTCTTCGAGATCGTGGATCTGCGCGAAACGCATTTCGTCACGGACAACGACGCGTTCAAGCCGCTGGCGTGGTCGATCCTGTCGCGGCGGAAATAAGGTTTGGCGTTGCCGCGTCCCCTGCGTGCTGATGAGGATGAGTGCATGAAGCGTTCGGAAATCAACCGGTTGATTGCGGCGGCGAAAGAGTTTTTCGCGCAGCATCATTTTCTACTCCCGCCGTTCGCGTACTGGACCGCTCACGACTGGCAGACGCGCGGCCCTGAAGCCGACGAGATCCGCCTCAACAAACTCGGCTGGGACCTGACCGACTTCGGCAGCGGACATTTTTCGCGATGCGGACTGGTTCTTTTCACGATCCGCAATGGAAACCTGAAAGATCCGACCAGCGTGAAAACGTACTCCGAAAAAATCATGCTCGTCGAAGAGAACCAGGTCACACCATTTCATTTCCACTTCCAAAAAACCGAGGACATCGTTAATCGCGGCGGCGGCGACCTGGTCGTAGATCTTTACCAGTCCGACAAGCACGAACGCTTCACGTCCGAAACCATTCGCGTGCGCTGCGACGGCGTGCTGCGCACGGTCAAGGCCGGCGGTTCGGTCGTGCTGAAACCTGGCGAGAGCATCACGCTCGTTCCGCGCCTGTACCACAAGTTGTACGGCCAGCCCGGAACCGGCCGCGTGCTGGTCGGCGAAGTTTCATCGGTGAACGACGACGACGGCGACAATCGTTTCGCCGATCCCGTCGGCCGTTTGCCGCAGATCGAAGAAGACGCAGCACCCATTCATTTTTTGTGCCACGAATATCCGGCGGCATCAATGTAGGCTATAAGAGGAGACAAACATGGATTTTCTACCGATCACTCTTCAAACCTTGGCCTCAACCGACGCCTCGCTGAAAGCGTCGCTCGCGCGCATAGACCGCGACGCACTTTGCACCAAACCGGCGCCGCACGAATGGTCGATCGTCGAGGTGCTGTGCCATATTCGCGATCTGGAAGTCGAAGTCTTCCCGCAGCGCACCGAAATTATCCGCCGCAACGACGGCTCAAAGATCCAGGGCTTTGACGAACAGGCTTGGGCCCGTGAACGGAAATACGCCGACGCCGATCCTGAGCAGGCGCTCGACACGTTTCTTTCCGCGCGAAAGAAAAATCTTCCTGTGCTCCGCCAGATACAGGCTTCCGAGCTAGAAAAGACCGGCGTGCACAGCGAGTTCGGAAAAATGTCGCTTCGCGAATTGCTCGCCGACTGGGCCGCGTCGGATCTCGTCCACACCGCGCAGATCCAGCGGATCCGGCTCTGGCGCTTCTATCCCGACCTGGGAGCGTTTCAGAAATATTTCAAGACCGCGCTGCGAATCAAAGAATGAGCAATAAGAACGGAGTGCGAAGTGTTTTTCACTTCGCACCTCGGACTTCGTCTTTCGCACTTTTCTTGATGTCAGAATCGTCGCGTCGAGCGCTCCAGACCAACGCCGCGACGAACGCCGACATCACCCAGAATTCGACCGTCCACGCGACGCCCCACCACCATTCCGGATGGTGCCGGTGCCAGACCTCCAGTTCGTCTGCCTGCAGCACCAGGTCCACGTCGTTTTCGGCGAGTTCCAACGGCGGATCGAGCATCGTTTCCGCGCGCGCGGTCTCCACTCGCTCCAGCAACGCGCCGTTGCGCTGGTCGTAAACCGCAAACGAATTCGAGTCGCGAACGATCAGGCGTCCATCGTTTGAAAAAAGCGAGTTGCAGTGAAGACCATTATACCCGGCGATCTTCGAGATTTTTGCGCCGCCTCGCGTGTCAATCAGATGGCCGAGATCACTAAAAGGCGCGGAGTACAGCCGCGAGCCGTCGCGCGAAAAAATCGTGCGGGCCGCTTCAAGGTCCGTCCGCTTTTCTTTCGTCCCCACATCCCATAGCGACGGCGTTACGCTGTAGCTGGTCGCCAGCATTGTCAATCCGTCCGGTGCGGCCAGCGAATCGTTCATCGGTGCGTCGCAGACAAATCCCGCGAGCTGCGCGCCGCTTTCGGCATCGAAAATTTCGATGCACGTTTCGCCCGCGATCGAAAACCATTTTCCATTCGGCGAAAACGAAGCGTTTACCGCGGGTTTGCGCGGATCACGCTCGGCTTCGAACATCTTGCGGTGCGGCATCAATTTCCAGACCTCGTATTTCAGCCGGCTGAATGCGATGAGTCGGCTCCCGTCCGGAGAGACGCGCACGTTGACCGGGCGGTCGAATTCGAACGTTTCCATCGAGCCATCGTGATCCAGGTTGAAGAAGTCAAAAGTTTGCGAGTCGAATTTTTCGCTCGAAGTGACGCGCGGCACAATCAGCAACGGGCCGTTGCGGGTGCGTTCGATAAAGTGCGGCGTCCAGCGGTCGGCGAGTTCGCTCTTGCGGAGTGTCAGCACTTTGCCGTTCGTTGCATCCCAGATCTGCGTACCGGCTTGCGGATGAAACGCAATGACGCGCTCCCCGTCGCCGGAGAAACCCACATAGTCCCAGCGCGTTTCGGACGCTTTCAAAACCGCCGCCCGCACCCACGGAAACCGGTTTTTCCACAACGCCGTGCCCGCCCCAGCCAACAGCATCGCCAGCATCAGCGTGCGCAGCGAAAAGCGTGGAAGCCGGCGGATCCAGAACATGCGCAGATCCTCATACGGTCGCTCGCGATGGACTACTGAGCGGCGCTCAACTTCTGTTCGATCATGAACGTTTTCAATTCGGGCCATTCCACCGCGAGGTAGTCGAATTCACCCGGCTCATACGGATAGAGTCCAGCAATCAGGTCGGTCAACGCAGCGCGGCGCTCGGGAGTGCTTTCGAGACGGCTGAGGGCGAACGCGCGAAGAATGCGCAGCATTTTCATATCGGTCGAAAGCAAAACAGCTTCTCCCAGGCGCCAGTCATCTTCCAGTTTTTGCTCCGCGCCAGCAAAATCGCCACAACGCAGGAGAATCGCAACCCGCGCAGGAAGGTGACGCCCGGTTCTAAACGGGAGCACTTCTTTAATGGAGTCAAGACGATCATTCGCGGCGCTGGTCCTGTTGAGCAGCGCGAGAGCAAGAGCGGAAAACGACAGGCAGTACACAGAAATATCTTCCTGCATTGCGGTCTTTCCGCCGACGAGTTGCGCATCATCGAACATCGTCAAAGCCAACTCGTGTTCGCCCTTAAGCAAATAGACATAACCTCGATTGAACAGGGCTGCCGCCCGCACCGGAACTTTTGCGGTGCATCGCTTGAGCAAGCCGTCCAGCATTTCGGCCGCTTCGTCCAAGTGGCCAGCGTAAATCATGGAAAGCGCATCGTTGTTCGCCCGAACGTCAACTGGCCTTAAGCGCCGGAGAAAAAAGTAATAAATAAACGCCACAATCAGCAGCCATGGCAACATCGCGGCCAGTATCCCGAATGTGTCAGAATGCGCCGGGTTCGGCGCGGGATCTTTTTTCGGCATCGCGCGCGATCCAGCAAGAAGCGCGACCGCAACCCCGACGACCAGGAACGCAAACAACAGCTTGGACGACTTAAAGTCCACACTTGCTGGCTGTTCGCTAACGATTTTCGGCTTCCCGATACCGCTCCGTGCTTTTACGTCGTCGGCCATAGTGTTCCCCTGCAGTTTTAATAGCGATCCGCCGAATCAATGCTTCCACTTTCCCTTCCGCCCGCTGTGCGCTCGCACGGCGACGGTTGTTCCGTCCGGCTTGCCGCGAATCCACGCGACAAACTTCGCGATCTCCGCGTGCGCAAGGAGCAGGTCGCGTGTGTTGTATTCGTTTTCCAATTCTTTTTCAGTCAGAATTGCATGAACGGTTTTGTGGCACGGCGAACACAGCCACAATACGCGCGTGTGAATTTCCTCGCGGTCGAAGTTCTTTTTGTTGCGTTTGTTTTTATGCCGCGTGCGCGGGATCAAATGGTGCTTCGTCACACGGCCAACCGCGCGTTCGCACAATTCGCAGCGGACATCAGATTGCATAGTATAAAAAGTGTAGTGAAAACGACTCGAACCGCCAATGCCGTCCAGCGCTCCCGTTGCAACTGACGACGGACAACCCCGTCGGACATCACTTCACCGGCTTCACCCGCGGCAGCGAGAACGTGCCCGTTTTTCCGGCAGATGAATTGAAACTCGTGTCGATCACCGATTCGTAGACACGTCCGCCAAAGGTCAGATCGACCGTGACGTTCAGCGATATTTTCTTGCCGCTTGCTGCGGGATTGACGCCTTCGTCGGCCCACGCGCCGGTCCATGTCCCTTTGCTCAGCGTGGCTTTGAAGGGCGCGTTTCCGCCGAGGAATTCCGACTTTTTCGTGGTCTTGTTGTGCGTCAGTTTCAACTTGAGTTGGAACGCCCCGTCCGTGCTGTGCGCGCGGCCTTTCGCGTCGAGCGTAAACGTGCGCTTCGCGCCGCCGGCATCGATGACAACGCTGACGCCCTTGGGATCGAAGTGCGCCGGCAGGTTCGGCACCACGCCACTGATCGAACAACTGTCGTGGCCGCTCGCGTTGTAATGCGCGTTGCCCTTGGCCTTCGTCACCGTCAGCGGAAGCGTTTTGAACGACGCCGCGTTGAAGGGATCAGTCCCGTCGAGCAGTTCGTTGGCATCGCTGACGCCATCGCCGTCGGAATCCACAATCGGCGCTGAGCCGCCGCCTCCCCCGCCCCCGCCGGAATCGGTCGAGACTGTCACAGTCGTGCTGCTGGTCAATGTGCCGCCATTGCCGTCGCTGATCGTCGCGGTGGCGGTAAATGTGCCGGGCGTCGAGTAAACATGCGTTCCGCTGCTCGACGGCGCGCTGCCATCGCCAAAATCCCAGGTCACGTTCAGCGGATCGCCGTCAGGATCGCTAGCCCCGACGTTAAAAGTGACACTCTGCCCAACCGTCACCGAAGTCGGCGAGGCGCTCGCGCCGGACGTGAGCGTGGGCGAACTGTTCGGTCCCCGGGTCGTCGCGTTGGCTTCGTTCGAGTACGCCGAGTCGCCGGCGCCGCTGAACGCGCGGATCTGGTAATAGTACGTCGTCCCGACGCTCAGCCCGCTGTCGGCGAAACTCGTTACGCCCGCGGTAACCGTGCCAATCTGCGCGTAGGTGCCACCGCTTCCAGTCTTGCGCTCGATTTTGAATCCCGTCTCGTCGCTCGAATTGTCGTTCCAGCTCAGCGCGATCTGCGTATCCGATTGCGCGCTCGCGTTCAATCCGGTAGGCACGTTCGGCGTGACCGGGCTGCCCAGCGGGTACAACTGGCTCTGGGGGACGACGCCCTTGGGCTCGCTGGTGCTCGACCAGAAAAGTTTCGCTACCGCGCCACCGCCGTCTTCGTAGTACTCCATCACGATGTCGTATTTCTGGCCGGCGGTCAGCGCGATCGTGCCGCTCTTTTCGGTCGGTCCCTGATCGACCCAGTTGTCGACGAGTTGTGTGCCGTTGACCCACAGGCGCACGCCGTCATCCGCGGTCGTATAAAAAGTGTAGGTCTCGCTGAAGCGCGGCTGAACTTGCCCGCGCCAGCGCACCGAGAACGTATCGACGCCAACCAATGGATCGGGGGAACCGGATCCGAAATCGAAATTCACCGTCGCATCGGTCCGCGTCAGCGCCAGCGCCGTAAAATCCATGTTGTCGTAATAATCGCCGGTCAGACCCGTGCCATTTCCGAGTCCCACGCTGACGTTCGTCGTCGCGTTGGACTCGTTGCTGTACGCCGAGTCGCCGATCGAATTGGTCGCGCGAACGCGGTACGTGTACGTTGTGCCGGAACTGACGGTTATATCGGCGTAACTCGCGGTGTCGGCGCCGACGGTGGCGATCTGCGCATACGATCCACTTCCGGCGCGGCGCTCGATCTTGAACTGCGCCTCGTTGTTCGAGTTGTCGCTCCAAGCCAGCGTGATCTTGAACGCCGAATTCGCGGTCGCAACCAGATTCGTCGGCGCGCTCGGTGCAGTCGTTGGCGGCGGCTGAACTCCCGCAAAAACGCCCTGGCTGGCGTTGTAGTAACTGCCGCTGGGCGTGCTCTCCAACTTCACCGCGCGCAGCATGTAGGTGTACGGATTGTTTGCCGCTGTCGAATCGACATAGCTCGTCCCGACCACGGGATTCGTGGTGAGCCGCGTGAACGGCCCAGCCGCAAAATCCGAACGGTAAACATGGTAACCGACGATGGTGTCGCTCGACGCGGACCAATTGAGCGTCACGCCTGTGCCCTGCACCGCTGTCAAGCCTGACGGCGGCCCGACGACATGCATCCGCAGCGTTGGATCGCCCATCAGCGCGACGTGGATGCTGCGTGCGCCAATGCCGGGATTCTGATACAGGAAACTATTGTCTTGCGAAATCTTCGTGCTGTAACCGATGGTCTCGCCGACGCCCATGTGATGATAAAACCAGTGCGGCCGTCCGGCCCACGAACAGGTCAGGCTGTACCCGGAAGAAGCGAGCGGCCCGCGCAGAAAATTGTCGGTGCTGTCCCAATCTCCAAACCAACTGCCGAAGAGCATCGTGAAAACGGTCTGCGTGCTGTTCGTCGCAAAATTCGACGTGACACCCACGCCGCCGCAACTGTTCAGCGAACCCGGTCCGCAGCCGTAAGCCCACAAGTAACTGTTGGATGGCAATTCGGTAAAGTAGTCGAGCTGCGCGGTATTCGCCGCGCCAAAAAAAGGCGCAAAATTGCGGAATCCGCTCGCCGCGAATGCTTCTCCGCTGAATTCTCCGAAATTGTCGTCGATCAGTCCACGTGGCTGCGCGGTGAACGCCTTGTTGCGAAAATCGTGGTCCTTATTGAGATACTGCAGCAACAGATCCTTCTCTGTTTTCGGCATAAATGCCGGCATATTCGAGAGGTCGACGCGGCCAACCTGAAGGTTCACCGTGCCGGGAACATACGACTGGTCAAATTTTCCGTCGCCGGGAACATTGTGGTTTTCCGTGCGGCTGCCAGCGGTGTCATTCACCGATGTATCGGTCCACGTGCCGGTCATGTCGGCATAGTACACGTCGGCCGGCCACGCGCCGATGTGATCGCCATGTCCGTCCGGAGCGATCTCTCCCGAATAGGGCACCGGCACGCGACCGAACAGAAAAACAGATTTCACGTTCGTCGTGTCATTCGTGTAATCGCTCTTGATCAGCGCCTTCACGTTCGGCACGGTCTCAGTACGTGCGACATCGTGCCGGATCACCGTCCAGCCATCGCCCAGCAGATCTTTCTGCAAACGCGTGAGTTCCGCCGGCATATCGCTCGCCGTCGTCGTGTCGACAACCAAAATTACTTTGCCGCGCGAATCCACCAGCGGCGCCTGGATCGCAACCGCGATGTAACCGTAGCCGGTCGCCGAACTGCCTGTCTTCACGACGCGGTACTCGTAGCGCGAGCCGAGCGCCACGTTCGTGTCCGCGTACGTCGTCGCTGTTCCGGTAGACGTTCCCGCCGGCCAACTTGTATCGGTAATAAGTTTTCGCGAAACCGTGTAGCTGGTAGCGTCCGATGGCGCGGGCCAGCTCAACGTCACCTGCGGCGGAGAAACCTGCACCGTCGCGCTGACTTGCACTGCGTAGTCGGACGTATTGAGCGCGAACGCGTCGTGAACAAAGAAGAGCAGCGCCGTGCAGAAAAAGGCCGATGCAAACTTCCTGAAGCCGTCCGACATGCAACCCCCATTCGCGGAGCACAGAAACTGACATTTCAGTGCGCAAGTGCGTTATTGTGTTTAGAGTGGTTCTGGCAGGCGCAACCGTGACACATTTTCGCACTTTTCGAACTTTTTTATAATTGCACTACGCGCATAGCAGAGTCATCTGTTCGCACCGCGCAGCTCGATCCGCGCCATTTCGGTGTGAATCGCTCCTTTAGGGGTGAGCTCGCTGCGCATCAGCGACAGATCGCGAACGGTCCACTCGCCGCGCGGTGAAACTCTAGCCGCCTGAAGCGACACGCCGATGCGCTGCAGTTCGCGCGCATGGGTGTCTTTCACGCGGCCAATCGTCAGGTGCGGCACAAACGCACGGTCTTCGCTTTGGCCGGTGATCGTCACGCATTCGTATTCGATACGCCGGTAAAGTTCCTGCAGCGCCGAAAGATCTCCGCCGAGCCCCACCCAGACGATGCGCGGTTTTTTGTGATTCGGAAAACAGCCGAGACCGTCGAAGCGCAGCAAAAACGGCGAAAGCGACTCGCAACCGCCGCGCAGCGACGCCGCGAGTTCCCCGGCCGAGTTCGCTGGGATTTCGCCGAGAAACTTTAACGTGAGATGTATCTGCTCCGGCCGCGTCCAGCGCACCGCCGGGCCGAGCTGCAGCGCTTTCTGCGCCGCGGCGAGGTCCTTCCGCAGCGCGTCATTCAAATGGATGGCAATAAAGGCGCGGACTGTTTCCACACCGCGGCCCTTCGATGACTATTTCTTCTCTGGCGGGGGCAACGGAACCGGCGCGGGCGCAGCGGACTTTGTGGGCAAAGTCGTTGGCTTGGACTCGTCGCCGTGTGATTTTGCGCGCAGTTTCAGCGCGACTATTTCGTGGATGCGGTCTTCAAAATCCTTGTGCCGCGTCCACAGAATCTTGTCGGTGGTGACTTTGACGTGCACATCGGTGTCGGCCACGTCGATTTTGATCGCCGAATACGTGATATAGGGCGCTTCAAGAATCGTGTGCGAAATGCCCTTCTCAGACATTTCGCTGCGCTTGATTCCACTCGCCGGCACGCGCGTTTCATCGGTGATGGCCTGGATGGCCGCATCCACGAGTTGCTCGTGGCTGGCGGCGTATTCGTGTTCAGTGGTGCAGGATGTCAGAAACAGCGGGCACAGCATCGCAACCGCGATGAAATGGATATGGCGCAAGAAGTTCCCCTCCTTATGAGTAATCCGTTTCCCAACCTAACGCACGAATTCCAGGAATCTAGCCGAAACTTGCCGCGCGGCCGCCCGCTACAACTTGACATCCAGCCACTTCGCGCGAAGGTGGCGCGTTCCAAAACGTCTGTTGAGAGAACCCGGAGCTTTGCCCCACGATGCGTTTTCACCGTTGTCTGCTCTTCTGCGCGATTTTTCTAAGTGGCTTGGCAAGCGCAGCGTCCGATTTCAAACTCGGCCCCGATTCGCAGCTTGATTCTCTCGCCCTCGCCGCCAGTGACACCAACTACGCCCTGTCTTACCGAGATATTCACAACCCCGGCGCGCCGGAAATGCACGCGTTCGTCGTCACCACCACCGGAGCATTTACGTCCGATGTGCCGCTCTCGTCCGCCGGCGCCCAGCCGCTCGTCGGCCCCGTGCAGCTCACGACTCTCGTCTTCGATCCGACCACGCGAAATTTCTTTACCGTCTGGGCCGACG
>Ga0265314_10002304_pt1 | contig 19725 bp, 18 predicted proteins | sample 4126metaG_FD_203106 | JGI IMG/M metagenome (GOLD analysis project Ga0265314, IMG submission 203106) | Rhizosphere microbial communities from Carex aquatilis grown in University of Washington, Seatle, WA, United States - 4-1-26 metaG | ecosystem: Host-associated > Plants > Roots > Rhizosphere >... | reverse complement strand
CAATATTATTATGTATGATTCAACCGGAACAGGCCCGGGAACAAATTTATTATATTTCTCGCCAACGCAAACAATAACAACCCCGCCGGCATACCCGTTATACCAGTGGTATTCATCAACGGTGACTTTGCCTGTGATAACCAGCGGCGCGGTTTATATTGGCGTTCAGTATGACGATAATCCGAATGTATTGGTATATGTATCAGCCGATGAAAATGCGGGAACAACTCTGTGGCCGGGTTACTATTCCACTGCCTTAGCTCCTCCGCCTGTATGGACAACTTTACAGACTGCTTTTGCCAGCTATAAAGCCCTTGGAGTCAGAGCCGAAGGACACGTGATTAGTTCGAACGTTAGAAATTTCGCATTAAATGTGCCCAATCCCGGAGTGAACACTAATTATGTACAAATACCGTATGCTGCTTCTATGGCGGGAATTAGCAATGTAACAATAGAGTGTTGGGTAAAGTTTGCAAGTCTTACAGCTGAACTGACAGCCTATAACAAAGGCGGCGCTTCTTTTGATTACCAGCTTGGCTTTTTGCCGACAACAGGCAGTCCTTTTTTCAGGGCACAAGGGGTGATTATTCAGGCGACTTCTATAACATTAAACACAGGTACCTGGTACCATGTTGCTGTAACGGCAGACGGGAATAATGTAAATTTCTACGTTAATGGCGGCGCCCAAACATTTAACACTACGTTATCATCGCCTCTTGGCACATCAACAAACGAAATGCGTATTGGAAGAGGTAATTCCGATCCATATGCCGGAGACATTGAAGAACTTAGAGTATGGAATGTTATAAGGACCCGTGCTCAGGTCGATTCGAATAAATGCTTTAAATATCCATCACAATTTTCATCAACTGCCGGATTAAAAGGATTATGGCATTTAGACAGTACTTATGTGGATTCAATAAATGGCTGGAACGGCACACTACAGGGTTCGTTAAGCTTTGATACAATATCATTCCCGATACCGGGCGCAAACTGTAATCTTTTATCGGTTCAGTCTGTTTCAAATCTTGTTCCCAAAATGTATAGCCTTGAACAGAATTATCCGAATCCGTTTAATCCTACCACGGTTATCAAATTCAGTATTACAAAAGGCGAGTTTGTAGAAATGAAACTTTACGATATTTTAGGAAATGAAGTGAAGACTCTTGTTAAGAGCCCGTTTCAGGCAGGGACATATTCTGTCGGCTTTGACGCTTCAAATCTTGCAAGCGGGGTTTATTTCTATAAGATAGTTGCCGGTGATTTTACGCAAACCAAGAAAATGTTATTGATAAAGTAACGCTATAGTTATATTTATATTTTAAAAAGCCCCGTAGAAATACGGGGCTTTTTATTTGCAAAGAAATAGACCGGGTAAAAATCCGGTCATTTTAACTATATTTAATTTTATATGTTTAAAAACCTCTTTTTTTCGTTTTTCCCGTATAAATTTAATTTGGTATACCATAAAAGCGGTATTTACAAATTGTTTCATTGTTTATGTGTATTTTTTTAAATATTATTAACCGGTTAACGATTGATTTAAATACTTTTTTCAAACTAACAAAATTCGGAGAAAATTAAATGAAAACACAAAAATTACTGTGCTCATTGTTTGCTTTTTTCCTGCTGTTTATGGCTTATGGCATAAATGCTCAGGATAATAAGACGATCGATATCCGTTCGCAAGACACAAAACATATGTATCCTCCCAGCTATGATATTATATACACAACTGGAGATAGCTGCCTTGGAGCCGGCCATGAACAACATGACGGCAATACGCACGCTAACGGATACGGAATACTTTCTGATTCCGCTAAGATTGTGCAAAAGATGAGGCCTGCTGCCTATCCATGGCAATACACAAAAATATGCGTTGGATTCACATCTGTCTCTGGAGCTCCCGCCAGTTTCAATTACAATATTATTATGTATGATTCAACCGGAACAGGCCCGGGAACAAATTTATTATATTTCTCGCCAACGCAAACAATAACAACCCCGCCGGCATACCCGTTATACCAGTGGTATTCATCAACGGTGACTTTGCCTGTGATAACCAGCGGTGCGGTTTATATTGGCGTTCAGTATGACGACAATCCGAACATTTTGGTATATGTTGCAGCCGATGAAAATGCTGGAACAACTCTGTGGCCGGGTTATTATTCCACCGCGTTGGCTCCTCCGCCCGTATGGACAACTTTACAGACTGCTTTTGCCAGCTATAAAGCGCTTGGACTCAGAGCTGAAGGACATGTTCTATCTACCGGCCCGAATCAACCTCACCAGTGGTGTTCTAACTTTCCTGCAGTCCCGGGTTCGGGTCCGCTGTGGGGACATGCAACAGCTACGTATGGAGACACAATTTATGTTGCGGGCGGCGCTGTAGATATTAACGGCAATGCAACTAATACATTATATAAATATTCAATCGGTGGCAATAACTGGACAACAGGAGCTACATTGCCTGGTCCAAAAATCAGCGGAAGCCTTGTAGCCTGCAACGGAAAACTTTACTACATTGGCGGAAGCAATGTATCGGTGGCCGGAACTCCCGATGCCGCTCAATATGTATATAATCCGGCAACAGGTCAGTGGAGCACTATTGCTAACATTCCTACGCCGACCAGCGGTAATGTTGCCGTGCAGGTAGGCGATGCAAACATTTACTGCCTGATGGGCGGTTGGTCTACGTATACAACAACCATACAGGTTTATAATATTGCCGGTAATTCATGGTCGACAGCTACTGCATTTTCCGGCGGACCGGGAAGAAGGTCGTTCGCTGCCGGTATCTTGGGAAGAACCATTTTTGTAGCTTGCGGTTATAACGGCACATATTTAAATAGCACAGTAAAAGGCGTTGTTGACCCGTCCAATCCCGCGCTTATAACATGGACGCCGATAACAAATATATTATGGACGGCCAGCAGGGCCGGAGGTATTGCAATAGCTGGTAGATTCTATGTTTGCCCCGGCGATACAGGCACAGGCACTGCAACTAACAGAATAGGTATATACGATACAACCGCCGGTACATGGTCATATGTTGCCGGAGACCCGTTTATCGCTTCAAACTACTGGGGTTCAATGGCGGCTCAAATGACAATTTGCAACGGCGTTCAGGGCGTAAAAGTGTTCAAGGCAGCCGGTCTTTTAACGGGCTCAGAAACCACTAGACCGCTTGTTGCATTTGCAGATACTTGTCTGAATAACTGCGGGATTGTAGGTATTACAGGTCATAATGTGGAAATTCCTAATACCTACACATTGTTCCAAAATTATCCGAATCCGTTCAACCCGACAACAGACATAAAGTTCTCAATTCCTAAATCCGGAGTTGTGAAGATCGTTGTGTTCGATATTTTGGGAAGAGAAGTACGGACTCTCGTAAATGAATTCAGACAAACAGGCGAATATAACATAAGCTTTGACGCTTCAAATCTGGCGAGCGGCGTTTACTTCTATAGGTTAGAAGCGAACGACTTCACCCAGACAAAGAAGATGCTGCTTATAAAATAACATTCATCATCCAATCGCTGAAAAGCGGCAGGATGGTTTAGTTAAATTTCAAAAAGCCCCGTCCGGTTAAACAGGACGGGGCTTTTTATGTGTTCTGATCGATTGTTGTTTACGTTTCTCAGTTCCAAACTCCGTTTTGGGACCAAAGGAATATTTACTTTTTAAAAATCTTCATCTTCCGGCGGGTTGCCATTATCATCAGGTTTCTTTCCTTTTCTTTGTTTCGGGTTCTTATCATACATATTGCCGAAATTATAAGTGAATGTCAAATACGCATTTCGTGAGTCCCTTTTACGGGTCATATATTCCGTGAATCCGGAATTAGCTATATCAATATTAAATTGCTGAGTATTGAAAATGTCGCTTCCCCTTGCGCTTAAGCTCGCCCTTCCGCCAAGAAATTCTTTTTTGAGCGAAATATCCATTGCCTGTAAAGGCTGTATTTCGCCCAGGGCTGTCGGGCGTTTGCTCAGGTAATAATATGAAACCGAAAAACTAAGTCCCAGCGGCAGCTTGAAATTGGTTATGAATTTCGCGGTCCATGCATAGCCGCTGTTTGTCAGATCTGCCTGCAGGTTCGATGCGTTAATATCCGTTCTATAATAACTGAAATTTCCGCTGAAGTTCCACCATGGCGTGATTTGAGAATTTCCAATCAGTTCTACACCATATGACTTAGCGCTGGAGAGATTTTCTATCGTAGTAAACGTAGTAATGCTATCCAGCAATGTTCTGTATCTTGTAATTAAGCCGTGTGTTTGCCTGTAAAATACCGATGATGTAAAAATTGTCGAACCCATATATCTTAAGTAACTGAGCTCGTACGAGTCTATATATTCAGGATTAATATCCGGGTTACCCTGTTTCAGGTTAAGCGGGTCCGAGTAATCTATGAACGGGTTGATCATTCTGAGATTCGGCCTGTTAATTCTTCTCGAATAGCTTGCCTGGAATTCATTTTGAGGCCCAAGCTTTTGCGTCAGGCTCACGCTCGGGAAAAAATCTATATATTTTTTGTCAAAAGTCTGCCCGGTAGTAAATAACGTGCCTTTAGTATTAGTAGCTTCAGTTCTTAAGCCTACCTGATAGCCGAAATCTTTTATTTTGCTTGCGAATATTAAATAAGCGGCGTTGATATATTCTTTATAATCGAAATTGTTGCTCACGCTGTTATCATACACCCATTGGTTTATTGTATCGTTAAAATGCGTGGATGTAAAATCATCTCCGTTCTGGCGGTATGTTGATTTTATTCCGGCGTCAAGCTTTGAGTCTTTTCCAAAAGGATGCGAATAATCAGCCTGGAAATATGCCAAATGCTGCAAATCCGTTTCAGCCGTATTTTGGAATCCTGTTGGGAAATCGCCCGGAACGTAGTTATCAATATACTGCTGATTAGTAATATCGTTATTTATGTCATCTTTTGAATGACTATAAGTCGCTTCAAGATATAAAGTTTCTCTTGGGTCCTTGAATTTTGCGTTATAAGTAAGCGAACCTGTATAATTCAGTCCCTTACGGCCTTCAAGGTTGTTTGTGTTAGACTGCGTTGAAAGAGCCCCGGTATTATCAAACCCGTTATATAAAGTATTTTCGTTCTGGTTGCGGTTCCTGTAGCTTATCGTTGTCGAAAATCCGAGGACCTGCTTATCTGTGATATTGTAATCAACCCCTATTTTACCAAGGTGTGAGTTCATTCTCGTATTGCTGAGCGATGGCTGTGTAAGCGTTGTAACTGTACTGGTATTATCAAAAAGGGTGGTATTCGTTCCGTTAAAATACTGGCTTGCCACCTGGAAATTATAGTTAGCGTATATGTTGACCTTCTTATTTTTTAAGTTCAGGTTGATCGAACCGTTATATTTATCTCTTGTAGCGCCGCTTAGAGATACTGTGCCGTTATATCCGAAACTGTCGTTCTTTTTCAGCACTATATTTATGAATCCGGTTTCTCCTTCAGCTTCATACCTTGCAGAAGGATTTGTTATAAGCTCTACCGATTCAATTGAACTTGCCGGAATACTTTCAAGCAGCGTGGGAACATCCTGCGTAATGGGCTTTCCGTCTATCATTATCTTTACATTCTGGCTTCCGCGCAAACTTATGTTTCCGTCGTTATCCACCGATACAGACGGGACATTGTTCAGAACATCGCCTGCGTTGCCGGTATTGCTGACCGGGGTTTCGCTTACGTTGAATATTTTTTTCTCAGGCGTGAATTCAATTACGCTTCTCTGCGATTCCACAACTATTTCTTCCGTTGTAGTGGAACCCTGCGTTAGTTTAATAGTGTCAAGAACTACATCAGTATTCTTAGGTGAAACCAATATCTTGTTTACCATTGCTATGCTATAGCCCACAAAATTCGCTTCGAGCTTATACATGCCAAACGGAACGTCCATTTTAAACTGTCCCTTTGAATCCGAACCGGCGCCTTTTACTCTTGTTGAATCCTTGGCGGTGAAAAGAGTAAGAACCGCGCCCTCAAGCGGCAAATGATTATCTTTATCAAAAACGATACCCGATATTGTCCCGTTTCCTTCAGGCATTTTGTGTTCTTTGGGCTGTGCATTTATGCTCACGCTCAGGAAACAGACAATAACAAACGAAAAGACCGGTAAGAAACCTCTGTTCATTTTATTCATATATTTTTGTTAGTGCAAACCTTTCATCTACAAAAATACTTTTAAAACAGAAGCGGCGCTGTAAAAAAATGTATCATTTGTGTATATTTTTGTAGGATTTTGCTATAAATCAGATCATTTCAATAGCTTTGAGATGTATTATTCCATCAGCCATTTTATGGCGCTCTCAAAATCTTCAAAGAATACGCGTATTTTGAAACCCCGGCTCTGAGCCGCAATTTCGAAGAATTTGGCTATGTCTATATTGTGATGATTTCCAAGCAACACTGCCATTTTATCATCATGCAGCTGGTTGTGTTTTGTAAGCCGTTCAAGAAACTCGTATACATCCGTCAGGTTTAATTCGGACTTTGAGGCTCTTACGTCAATTAACATGCGGTATTGATAGGCGGTTTTAAGCGAAGACATCATACGCGCAAAAATTCTGATGCCGGCTCTCATGTTTAGTTCGCCTGCAACATATGTCATGAGGAAGTTACTTCTGTTTAGCGTTTTATAATCTGTTTTAATCGATAAATTATGCATTTTAGCTCCTTTTGTAAGGTATATAACAAAAAGCCCGCCAAAAGATTGTAGATTTATTGCAACAAATCGTAACAGATATGTAATAAAATATTTTTCAAGTAATTAAAGAATACAGGGTAATTGCAAGGTGTATTATGAACTAATGATTGACTTTTCTTCTTCTTTCATGTTCCGGAACAGTTAAACCGGCTTATGCGGAATTTATATTCTGATTTTGATTTCAGATTTCTTTATTCGGATTTGTTTATTATTTAGAAATTATGATTTCGAATTTTAATTACCATTCTTTTCTTTTTTTCAGTTCAGTTATATGAGCAAGATGATGCGAACAATGCCATGCATAAAGATGTATTACCTGCCTGACCGAAAAATCTTTATTACTTTCAGGATGAAAATAAGCGCGTTCAAGTTCAGTTTCGGTTAACGATCTCAGCAGCATAACCCATCTTTTATGCAGGTTATCAATTATCTCTAACGAAACATTAGGTTCGCTTTTATAATCAGCCAGCTTGGCCCACCGGTCCTCAAAATACGGCTTTATAGTAGGATGTTCTTCTGTAAGCGCCAGCTTAATTCTCATGAAAGCATTCATGTGGCTGTCGGCAACATGATGAATAACCTGCCTGATGGTCCAGCCATCCGGCCTGTATGCCGTATCTAACTGCGTGATCGTTAATTTTTCTGCAGCCTTCCTTATTTTTGCAGGGAATTCTTCTATTACATTTATGTAACGGTTGGTTTCTTCCGCAGTATATTTTTCTTTCCGGCTCCACTCACCAATTGGATATTTAAGCTTTTCCAGTTCCTGATCTGTCATATTTAATTAATTACTTAAAAAAATTTAATTGAATCTATGGGCTCGCCTTCAATAAACCGCGAAGGGCGCAAAGAATGACTATCTATTGTTTTTGCTTTGCCATCAATAATAATTTCCGCAAGTAACTGTCCTATTGCCGGCGAATGCATTACGCCGTGGCCCGATGATCCGTTTGCAAGATAAAAATTTTCCACGCCCGGCGCAAGTCCAAGCAATACATGTTCATCCGGCGACATTTCATATAATCCTGCCCATGAATTTTGTTTGTCGATGCTGCATGACGCAAGTCTTGGGATTAGCCGTTTGGAAATATTATCGATTTTATTCAGCCAGCCGTCTTCAACAGTTGTATCATATGGATTTGTAATTTCATTATTTGCAGGAAGCAATAAAAGCAAAGCGCCATCTCTCATCCTGAAATGAAAACTGTCCTCTGTAAAAATGGTCATAGGCAAATTGGCAGGCAAAATGTTCTTTTCTTTCAGACAGGCAACCTGTCTTTTCAGGGGAACTACGGGAATATCGGCTCCGGCTAAGCGTCCAAGTGCTCCAGCCCATGCGCCTGCGGCATTTATAACGCATCCCGCCGAATAATTATTGCGCGGGGTTATTACCTCTGTAATTTTTTTATCCGCGGAGTTAAGTTTAAATCCGGTCAGCTCCTCGCTGTAATGGAATTTAACGCCGAGCTTTTTAGCGCTTTCGGTATATCCCTTTAGAATATTGATTGGCGAAATAAATCCGTCGGTTGGCGAAAAAGACCCGCCCATTATTTCTTTATGCTCAATGTATGGGTTTAATTCTTTAATTTCGTCAGGGCTAACTTCTCTTACTTCGGCAAGTCCGGAATCTTTTTGAAGCTTCACCGCTGCGTGAAGCCTTTCAAGTTCGCCGGGACTCTTTGCAATAAATAAATAGCCGTATTGAAGATAGCCGGGGTCAACCCCGGTTTCTTCTTTGAATGTCAAAAGTTTTTTCCGTGATAGCAGTGAAAGTTTAACGCTTATGCGGGAACCGAATTGCGCCCGGAAGCCGCCTGTAGCCTTGCCTGTGCTTCCTTCGCCGGAAGTGGCGGCTTTATCAATTACATCAATGTTCTTTATTCCGCCAAGCGCCAGGTGGTACGCGGCGCTTAAGCCTATTACGCCGGAGCCGATAATAAGAACGTCGCATGTCTTCATACCTGATTAACGAACCAGCGGCGTGAAAACGTGTTCGGGATTTTTGAACGATTTAAACTCAAGGCTGTTTCCACTGAAATCGTTGAAGAACATTGTAGCCTGTTCGGCCGGCTCTCCTGCAAACCGGATATAAGGCCTTATGATAAACTCTATTTCGTGTTCGCTTAAGCGTGATGCAAGCTTGTGAAATTCTTCCCATGGCAATATGCATCCGAAATGCGGGATTGGCACTATTATCTTATCAACGATCCCGCAGTTTACCGGCTTCGGTATTTCATAGTGAATGTGGCATGAAAGCTGGTTGCCATAAAAATCAAAATCTACCCATGATTGAGAGCTTCTTCCCTCGGGGCAGCCCATGATCTCGCCGTAAAATCTTCTTGTCGAATCAAGGTCTTTAACTAAAAAAGAAAAATGGAACGGGTAATTATTCATATTTTACAGTAACACCCCGCATTTAAGCGCGGGGCGCAGTAACTCCTATTATTATTTTTTCTTATAAATTGCTGATTCGTTGAAAGGCGTTTCCTGTCCGTTCATTGTCATTGTACCTTTAGCGGACATTGTCATTTCATTTCCGCTTACGGCAAAGGTCCTGGTTTCTTTAAACATATCATTGCCGTCAGTCACGTCTATTTTATTGTCCCCGAATGTTCCGGATCCGGATGACATTGCGCCTGCGCCCCAGTCGTCAAACCACCATGCTTTTACGTTCCCTTTTTCATCTACTCCAAATACTCCCATCCCGCCATATGTTATCTTCGGATTGTCTTTTCCAACCGCCTTAAGCTCCATTATAATGTATTGATGATTCAAAGCCCAGTGAATTGAAACGTTCTGTGTCATTTTCATTCCCATCATATCGCTTTCAGCGGTCCAATCGCCTATCATGGATTCATACACTTTATTATCAAGCGGTTTCGGCGGCGCCATATTATCCTGAGCAAAAACACGGATGCCCGATAAGCATAACAAAACTACAAAAATTGTAAGTAATTTTACATAAGACATTTTTTGACCTCCTTATGATTAATAAGTTTATAGTTTTTGAAAAGAATTAAAAATTCATATCCGGCGCCGGAAGTGTAAAGACAAAGATACGGAACAAAATAAAATGTTCATAGAAAAAAATAAGGGGCGTTATTTATTCGCCCCTTGCATGTAAATCTTCATTTTTTAGGATGTTCAGTAAGGCTAAACCAGTTTCCGGAGTTATCGATCATCACCGTTTCTATCCCGTAAACTTTTTCTTCCGGCGGCCCGGAAAATTTTACGCCTTTGCTTTTGAGCTCTTCGTAAGTTGCCCGGCAGTCATTTGTTTCAAACGCGCCGGCTCCCAATTTTCCCGCCTGAACAAGCTCTTTCAGCTTGCCGGCGCTCTGTTCGTCCCATGCTATTCCCTTTTCAACTTTCATGAGTATTATCTCTAAATCAGGCTGCTCTTTAGGACTGACGGTGAGCCAGCGGAAACCGTTATCCATTGAAGCATCGGTTCGGACTTCGAATCCAAGCTTGTTTTTGTAAAAGTCTAATGCCTCATCCTGATCCAGGACAAAAATCGGGGTATGGCTCATTCTTGTGATCATATATTCTCCTTTTGAGATTAATTTTATTAGAAGACAATATTAATAAACGAAGAGAATAAACGCTTCTTGAAAATTGCTAAAATGAGGGGAACAGAAGGAAACAGCCGGGCACAAGTTTCTCAGGGAAATTAATAGAAATCAAGACTTTCCTCAGGGTCTCTGCCCTGTATGATACCGGCGATAAACCAACCCGTTTATTGAAAAGTGCGCTGAATGAGCCCAGGCTCTCAAAACCTACATCATAACAAACTTCCGTAACGCTCATTGAATCATTTCCGAGAAGTTCTTTAGCTTTGTCAATTCTCTTTTCTGTCAGATAGCGGTGCGGGGTCTTATTATAAACTTTGTGGAATACTCTTAGGAAATGATAAGGAGAAATACATGCTTCTTTTGAAATTTGATTCAAATCAATTTGTTCACAGAATTGGTCGTCAATAAATTCTTTAGCCCTGTAAAGTCTTTTATATAAATCAGTATTAATTTTTTTTGATTTCATACAAGCTCCATATTACAAGTTCATTTTCATGACCATTGAATAAAGTATATTCAAAATCACGGCAGCAAATACTCCGAAAGCCGCGCAAATTGCCGCCTGTCTTGCTGCATCCGGCTTGGTTTTTCTCATGACGAAGAATAGAATTATTCCAACCATAGGAAGACAGAATGATATTATCATCATGATAAACCCCAGACCCTCCTTTTCGGGTCTTTCCTGCGGTAACCCTTGCGTTGTTGGCATCATAAATTTTGCAGACTTTATTTTTTTGGAAACGTAAGGTAGCAATGTAAGAACGGAAAATCAATGAAATAGTAGAATAACTTTACTTAGAATAAAAAGAGGGGACCTGTTTTAGACCCCCTCTGTATCTCCCCTCTACGAGTCTTCGACTCGAAGAGTCGTGGACCTGATAGGGGGAGACGTAGTTTTGTTTTATAATTTGTGTCTGCCAGGATAGGAACCCCTTAAAACTCCGGCGCTTTATCCGCATTTATGTTCGAATTTGGCTTTGAACTTTTCCTGTTCTTCGGGACTTAGAGTTTTCAGATGTTCTTCGAATCTCTTCCTGTTCCAGTGATGATGTCTCCATCCTCTTCTACCGAATCCGCCAAAACCCATGAACATTATTTTTGACAAGATCAACAAGCCCAATGCCTGGAAGTATGTAATTGCCGGTCCTTTGAAAATATCAGGTATTAACAAATTCCATAGCGTCATCACAATAAACGTGACCAATGCCAGCATTACGATAACTTTTAATATTATTTTTAGTATTCTCATTTTTTTGTTCCTTGTGTTGTTATATATTATTTTTTTGAAATTTCTTTATATAATTCGTTTAGTCTTTCCCTCAGGTATAAAACAGCGTAACGTTTTCTTGAGATTAAAGTCTGGATTGGAACCCCTGTTTCATCCGAGATCTCACGGAAGCTTTTGCCGTCTATCTCGTTCATCAAAAACGCGTTTCTTTGTTCTTCAGGAAGTTCGTCGAGCCCTTCTTCTATCTGATCCATTATCAAAGAACGGAGCGCGTTATCTTCAGGCGATGTACCCATGTCCGGAATTATTTCTTCAATTGTGAGCGCGCCGCCTTCTTCGCCGGCGAAGCGGATTTCGCTCATTGGCTCGGCCTTCTTTTTCCTGAACAGATCCGTGATCTTGTTCTTGGCAACCGTAAATAACCACGATGAAATTCTGTCCATATAGGTTATCTGGTCTATATTCTGCGTGAGCTGGTAGAACACATCCTGCAGTATGTCTTCCGCGTCTTCTATACGCCGAACATATTTCCTGATATAATTGAGGAGCCTCGGGCTTTCTTTCCTTACCGTTTCCTCAATCTGATTTTTTTGGCTCAAGCTGAGTTCTATTACACCTGTTTCAACCATCTGTATGCATTAAGACGGCTGTGGCAGCGGAATATTTTATTTGTTAAATATAACAAAAAAGTCAGGCATTAAACCTGACTTTTTCAAAAACTATCTGCAAATATTAGATATTTATCGTTATTTTTTGTCTTTTTTTACATCTGATGAATCTGAATCCAAACCAAGCGAGGTTATCCAGCCAAGAATCGCATCTTTATCCGATTGCGAAAGTTTTGCATCTTTATGAATAATCAGGTATTTAGGCAGCGGCATGTCGCCCTGTGAAACCTGGTCATAAATATCCTGAAGCCGCTTTTCCTGTTTCGATTGGGTTTGCTTTCCCCATTCGCTGAAATTCATTTTCTTCCTGCCATTGTTTACATCATCGGCAACCAGCCATGATACCGGCGCAATGTTGCTATACCACGGCCAGTAAGTTTGGTTGGAATGGCAATCATAGCACGAACGTTTCAAAATCCCCTGTACATTTCCGGGAACCTGCATTTTGTTGTTTATATCATCAGCCGTCATTTGATTGATCGAAACTCTATCGGGCCTGAAGAACTGGATAACAACAACTCCCAAAACCAATAATATGAAAACCCACTTTAATACTTTCTTCATAAGTATGTATTTAGTTCTTTTAAGATAACAATAGAAACTAAATATCTAAAGTCCAAAGTTTTTTGCCCGAATTATAGTCAAAACCCATCATTCCTTCGCCTTTTAGTTCGAGCACAACCAGGTTGCCTGAGCGCTTTAACTTTATTTTATCCTTCGTAAAGAATAAACTTGAAAAAGAGTCTTTGTTTTCATCTATTTTCATTTTTTTAAACATATCATCCTGCTCAACTGTCCATTTTTCTTTTCCTGATTTCATATCTATGCACGTTAACAACCGGTTAGATTTTTTGCCAAGCTGGTCAAGATGAACTATCAGCGCGCAATCTTCATCCTGGTAATAAATAATTCCTTCCAGATATATCCTGTCGCCTAACGGTTCTCCCTTAGCGCCGCCAGCGAAAAACTCCAGGGAATGCTCATTGGTAACCCAGTTCGCAAGGCTTGATTTGTAGGATGTTAATGAACCCTTTGGCCCTGTGACTTTGTAAAGTTTCTTCCTGGGCGCAGAAGAACTTTCCGCTCCTAAAACCAATACACTGTATGGTTCGTTTGATTTACTTTTTTCATCGAAAAAATCTTTATTGCTGCCATAAAGCTTGTCATCATCAAAGCTGTAAATAAGCTGGTCTCTGCCGTCTTTGGTTTTAAATGTTATTGAATTATCTGCTTCAGTGTACCTTAAGCCCGCAAGCCCTCCTGATAGTTCCGGAAATTTTGCAACAAATGCTTTTGTATCCATCAAAAGCTCGCCGGTTTCGGAATTATACGCTTCCACCTTTGGATCATTCTCGCCGTATTCATGCGTTAGCTCCCAAACTTTGCCGTTATTATAAACCATATCTATCGTTGTAATAATATCTTTCTGCTCGGTTTTGGTTTTCTTGAGAACTTTTTCGCCGATAGGGTCATATACGTATGTCCATGTTTTGCAGAAGAAGCACTTCCGGCCCGAAGAATAACTACCCGGCGATTTTGTAGTCTGTATATAATTGAACGAACCATCGGTCAATATCCATAGTTTCGTACTTCCGTCTTTTTGTGGAACTATCGCCATATCCATAAAGTCGCCATGTACGCTGTTTGGGGTAAGCGCGGGATAAGCAAAAAATATTCCGGCGAGTATTATTATAACTATCAGCGCTATGGCCCCGATAATGCCGATACATCCTTTGCCTGCGAATCCTGAACGCCGGCCGTAAATTTTCTGCCCGCCGCCCGGATTTTGTGGCTGGTAAGATCCGTAATTAATTTGTGGTTCCATAATAAAGCTTTAAAATTAATTTGTAAATTATTCTGTTTATAAAAAAATGTTTAGCGCCGTGGAAACAATTCTATATATCTAAAGTCCAGAGCTTCTTTCCCGTCTCATAGTCAAAACCCATCATTCCTTCGCCCTTAAACTGGAGCGTAACTAAGCCGCCTGATCGTTTCACTTTTATGTCGTCTTTAGTGAAGAATAAACTTGAAAATGAATCTTTGTTTTCATCAATTTTCATTTTCTTAAACAGGTCGTCCTGCTGGATGGTCCATTTTTCCTTTCCTGATTTCATGTCAATGCAGGTTAACATCCTGTTCGATTTTTGCCCAAGCTGGTCAAGGTGCACAATGAGAGCGCAGTCTTCATCCTGGTAGTATATAATTCCTTCAAGGTATATCCTGTCGCCCAGCGGTTCGCCTGTTGCTCCTGTAAAGAACTCAAGCGATTGTTCATTAGAAGCATAACTTTCTAGGCTTGATTTGTTCGAAAAGAGCTGGCCTTTAGGTCCCGAGACTTTATAAAGTTTTTTTCTCGGGCCGGAAGAGTTCTGCGCGCCTAATACTAAAACCGATGAACGTTCCGTGGATTTTGTCATTTCTTCGTTGAACTCAGCGAAGGTTTCATATATTTTATCAGTCTCGAAGCTGTAGGTGAGCTGGTCTTTACCATCTTTGGTCTTTAGCGTAATAGTGTTTTCGTTTTCATTATAGTTAATGCCGGCAAGACCGCCGCTTAATGTCGGGAATTTGGCTATGAAGGCTTTTGTATCCATTTCCAGTTCGGTGGTTTCAGCGTTATAAACTTCTATCTTCGGCTCATTCTCGCCGTATTCATGCGTTAGCTCCCACACCTTGCCTTTGTTATAAACCATATCTATTATTGTGATGATATCTTTCTGCTCGGTTTTTGTTTTTCTCAGGACCTTTTCGCTTACCGGATCGTATATATATGTCCATGTCTTGCAGAAAAAGCATTTACGTCCCGTAGAATAACTCCCCGGCGATTTTGTTGTCTGGATATAATTGAACGAGCCGTCGGTCAATATCCATAGTTTTGTTGTCCCGTCTTGTTGAGGAACAATAGCCATATCCATAAAGTCGCCGTGGATTGCATTGGGCGTTAGCGCAGGATAAGCAAAAAATATTCCGACCAAAATTATTACAATGATTAACGCTATGCCGCCGAAGATGCCGATACAGCCTTTACCGGCGCATCCGGAACGCTTGCCGTAGATTTTTTGCCCGCCGGACGGATTTTGCGGCTGGTAAGCTCCATAATTTATTTGCGGTTCCATAATATATCCAGAAATTTAATTAATAACTGATGTTACAGATAACATTCCCGCGAAGGCGGGAATCCATTTCATGCCGCTCTAACGGAGTTTAGAAAAACGAACAATTCTTGTAAATTTGTCTTTTTACGTAACCTTGAGTTTATAAATTATTTTACAAACTATATGCTTAATTTCCAAAGCTGTTTCCCTGTGTCATAGTCAAAACCGATCAATCCCTCGCCTTTCATTTCAAGGATAACAAGATTTCCCGAGCGCCGCACTTTAATTTTATCTTTAGTAAAGAACAGGCTGGAAAACGAATCGGAGTTTTCATCAATTTTCATTTTCTTAAACATGTCATCCTGCTGCACCGTCCATTTCTCTTTGCCTGTTTTTATGTCGACGCAGGTCATCATCCTGTTTGATTTTTTCCCGAGCACGTCAAGATGAATAAAAATTGCACAGTCTTTATCCTGGTGATAGATTATGCCTTCAAGATAAACCCTGTCGCCCAGCGGTTCAGCTGTTATTGAGTCGTATGAGGTAATCGCGCCCTGTGAAATAGGGAAACTTTCGACCGAAGACAACTTTCTGTTTATACTTCCTTCTTTTCCTGTAAGCCTGAATAGCTTCTTTCTGCTGTTGCCGGAACCCTGCTCAGGGGATAACGCTACAACAGAAACGATATTCTGTAAATTTTCTTTATCCTTGTCAAAATCGGCAAAATTGTCATACATCTTTTCTGATTCAATTCCGTATGTAATTTGCTTTCTGCCGTCTTTAGTTTCAAAATCTATATAACTCCCCTTCTCGTCGTACCTGATATTTGAAATCCCGCCGCTTAGGATAGGGTATTTAGCGGCGAATTGTTTCGTATCCATAATTATTTCAGATGAAATTGCGTCGTATATTTCCACTTTAGGTTCATTATCATGGTAGCCGCCTGTTACAACATAAACCTTGCCGTTATTGTAAAAGATATTCATTGTAGTTATAACATCCTGCTGCTCAGTCTTTATTTTTTTCAGGATCTTTTGAGCTGCTGGGTCGTACACATATGTCCAGGTCTTGCAGAAGTAACATTTTACGCCGGATGAATAGCTTCCCGGCGATTTAGTAGTCTGGACAAACCTGAATGAACCGTCTGTCAATATCCACAGATCCTGGCTGCCGTCTTTTTGGGGCACAATAGCCATATCTAGAAAATCGCCGCGAATAGAGTTAGGAGTGAGAGCGGGATAAACAAAATAAAATCCAGCTACAACTATTATTACTAAAACTATTAATGTTGCAAATATTTTCAGGCAGCCACCGCCGCCGGTTTTTGACCTTCCGTAAATTTTCTGCTCGCCTATTGGGGCGCCGCCTCCGTAATTTATTTGTGGTTCCATAATTTATGCTGTCGCTTTATTAGTGAATTTTTAAAATATAAGTTGAATGTAAATAAACAGGTTAGTTTGACGGTAAATGTGTTAATTTTGATCTGATTCAAAGCTCTAATATAATATACATTTGCGCTAAAATGCCATACTCGGTACCCTGAACTTTCCAATTCTTCTGAATTACTTAGCATGTATTTCAAGCTGCCATATCTGCTTGCCGGATTTCAGGTCAAATCCTTTCATCCCGGTTTCCTGGAATGTCATCATTAATATATTATTAGCGCGGCGGAATTTTATTTTATCGTAAGTCATGGTATAAGATGAACCCGAATCGTCTTTCTCATTAATTTTCATTTCAGGAAACAGGGCATCCGGCTCAAGACTCCACGCTTCTTTTCCGGTTTTGGCATCGTAACATACCAATAATCTGTTTGCGATTTTGCCGGCCTGGTCAAGATATATTATCACAAAATAATCATCATCCTGGTAATATATTTTCCCGTTTAAAAACGTCTTATCCGTCGGCTTTTCAACTACAGCGGTTGGAATAATATCTTTCAAAAAAGACTGGTTGGTCAAATATGATTCAAGCGTTGACTCTCTTGTGATAATATCTTTTTTTGATGCGGTGACCTTGAAAAGCGATTCACGTTTATCGCCGGTTTCTGTTCTCAGAAAATAAATAGTTCCTCTTCCGCCTCCTGCGCTTTCGCCAAGCTCATTACGCATCTTAATTTCATCTTTATAAATTTTATCGCTGGCAGGGTCGTATACGAGATCTCTTTGCCCGTCTTTTGTCAGGAAAGAAACAGTTTGATCCCTGTCATGAAAAGTAAGGTCTATAATGCCTGAGCTTAATTCCTGATGCTGGTCTAAAAAAGCTTTCGTATCCGCGATAATTTCGCCGCTTGCCGGGTCGTATGTATTTATTCTGGGACCGTCTTTTTCTGTGGGGTTTGTGAACTGCATAATTTTACCGTTTGCATAAATTATGTGCGACTGAGATATAATATCGCTGAATTTATTCTCCGTCTGGGTCACAACCTTATCAACCGCCGGGTCATAGATGTATGAAATTGTTTTACAGTCGTTGCATGCCCAGCCCATCGAAAACCGTCCGGTGGATTTTTGCTTCAGCATATATTTTACCGAGCCGTCGGTCAAAACAAACAGTTTTGTGGAACCATCGCTTTGCGGAATTAAAACCGCGTCAATAAAGCTTCCCGCAAATCTCTTATCCACATTTTCAGGGTTCTCTGTTGGCGGCCCGAATACATTGTTAGGGATATCAACAATTTTTTTAACCTCTCCTGTAAGCTTGTATATTAACAGCGCCGCGCCTGCGATAAGAAGCAGCAAAATTATTGTGCCTATCAGCATGCAGCCCTTAAAGCCGCCTGATTTTTTTTGAGGTTTCTGATTAATGTAGGGACCCTCAGGAGCCCCGGAATAATTGATTGGCGGTTCCATAAAATTGATTTAACTAGTTTCCAAAAACATATAAATATATAAATAAAACTAAGCAATTTATTGCCATTAGGCTGAAAAATCAGCGGAAACTTTTTTTAAATTGTTTCAAAAAACAGAATTGAATTGATTGTTTTTAGGGTTAAAAATGAATTATTTCGATACGGGAAGCCTGAGAAATGTTTTCTAATTCAACGCGTGAATTCTTCTCTGATTTTGTCAGATAAGAACATTTTCATTAAGGACTGGTAGGGAATATCTTTTTTATTAGCCAGGGTTTTAAGGTCGTCGAGCATTGCCTTTGGAAGCCTGAGGGAAATTGATTTTACAGAGGGTTTCAAATTAGGAAACGACACTCTCCTAGCCTTTGACCAATCGACATAAGAGCTGGAATCGTTTTTCGACCAGAACTTTCTTTCTTCGTTGGCGTTCTTAAACTTTGGGATTATTTTCTTCTTCATAGCATTATTTCATTTCTTTATCGCATTAAATTTATATTATCTCATTGAAAATTTAAAGCTATTTAAAAGAGAGTTTTGAGAAAAAGTTTTTTTTGTTTTCTTGTCCTTTTAAAAATTGGCGGAAAAAATCGACTGAATGAAGCGTAACCAAAAAATTTATTTGAGTGTCGCCTGGCGACACGAGTTCATTTTTTGGTAGCGGAATGAAGTCGATTTTAGCCAATTTTTAAACGACTTGACTTTTTTGGTTCTTTGTGTCAAGACAAAAAGAACAGAAAAGTTGATTTAAAATCGAATTAAGAATCGGAATTAACAAGCAAGGTTAAAACAGGATTCCCGCTTTCGCGCCTGCCTGCCGCAAGGCAGGGGAATGGTTTCTCTTACCCTGTAATTTTCAGCTTGAGTAATGACTTCGAATTAAGGAATATGTAACCGGTCACAATTAACGTCATTACGCCGCCAAATATTACCGATGGGACGGTACCCAAAAGCTTTGCCGCCAGCCCCGATTCAAATGCGCCAACTTCATTTGATGTGCTCAAAAATATTCCGTTGATAGCGTTTACCCTGCCGCGCATGTTATCAGGCGTAAGAAACTGAAGTATAGTTGAACGTATCACGACGCTGATACTATCCAGTGCGCCGGTGACAAACATAGCCGCCACGGATAAAATGAAATTTTGCGATACAGCAAATACAAGCGTAGCTACCCCAAATCCGGCAACAGCAAGCATAAGAGTTCGCCATGCATGCGCCATCGGAGATTTTTTTGAAAGTATAAGCAATACAAGCACTGCGCCAATGGACGGCGCGGCACGGAGTATCCCGAGCTCTTCGGGGCCAACATGCAGTATGTCCTGCGCGAATATCGGCATAATGGCCGTCACACCGCCAAACATAACAGAGAACATATCAAGCGAAATTGAATAAAGAATTATTTTTGTTTTATAAACATAACTAAAACCTTCCTTTATTCTCTTGAGTACTGTGCCTTCTTCAATATTTTCAACTTTCCTGTCTTTAATCAGAACTGCGAATACGATTGATAAGCCTATGAGTCCTATTACAAAAAGCAGAGTATTTGAGAATCCGAATATACTATAGAGAAAACCGGA
>Ga0265314_10002303_pt1 | contig 19735 bp, 15 predicted proteins | sample 4126metaG_FD_203106 | JGI IMG/M metagenome (GOLD analysis project Ga0265314, IMG submission 203106) | Rhizosphere microbial communities from Carex aquatilis grown in University of Washington, Seatle, WA, United States - 4-1-26 metaG | ecosystem: Host-associated > Plants > Roots > Rhizosphere >... | reverse complement strand
TGGATTGCACCGTGCCAAGCCTGCGATTCGCACCTGACGGTGCATCGCGCGGCCGGGGAGCTGCGCTGCCACCATTGCGGTGCCGCCGAGCCGCTGCCCTCACGCTGCGTGCGCTGCGGATTTCCGGTCAAGGCGGCCGGCCAGGGCACCGAGCGGGTCGAGGAGACGCTGCAGGCGCAGTTTCCGGACCAGCGCCTGGTACGGCTCGACCGCGATACGGTTGCCGGTCCGGGCGGCCTCGCCGGGCTGATGGAGTCAGTGCTCTCCGGCGCCGCACGGATATTGATCGGCACGCAGATGGTCACGAAGGGGCACCATTTTCCAGGGCTATCGCTGGTACTAGTGCTCAATGCCGACCAGGGACTGTTCAGCACCGACTTTCGCGCCGCAGAACGGCTGGCACAGACCATCGTGCAGGTCGCCGGCCGCGCGGGTCGCGAGAGCGCACGCGGTGAGGTGATGATTCAGTCCGAATACCCGGACCATCCCCTGCTGCGCCAGCTGCTGGAATCGGGCTACGAGGGCTTCGCCGCGGCGGCGCTTGAAGAGCGTGCCAACGCGCGCTGGCCGCCGTTCAGCCGGCTCGCGCTGCTGCGCGCATCGGCGCTCACGAGTGAGGCGGCGCTGGAATTCCTGGTGGCTGCGCGGGCGCTGGCGCAGCCGGACGCGCGTGTGCGGCTGCAGGGTCCGGTGGCCGCGGCAATGGCGCGCCGTGCGGGCCGCTATTACGCGCAGCTGCTGGTGGAAAGCCCGGAGCGCGGCGCACTGCACCGCTTCCTCGAGGCCTGGCTGCCGCAGGTAGCCGGGCTGCCGCACCGCCGCCGCGTGCGCTATGCGCTCGACGTGGACCCTATCGATATCCAGTAGCGCTCGCCGACTGCGGTAGACTCGCGGCCGGTTTTTCCGCGGGTACAAGCAGTGAAGAACGAGCTCTCGCGCCTGGTAGCGCGCGCCCTTGGCGCCCTCGACGGTACGCTGCTGCCGCAGCCGGTGCCCGGCGACTGGATCGTCGTCGAGCGCACCCGCGACGCGAGCCACGGCGACTACAGCTGCAACATCGCATTGCGCCTCGCCAAGCTGGCAGGCCGACCCCCGCGCGCGCTTGCGGAGGCCATCCGTGCGGCGATGCCGCCGCACCCGGAAGTGCTCGCGGTCGAAGTCGCGGGCGCGGGCTTCATCAACTTCCGGCTCGCACGCGCCGCGCACAGTGCCGTCCTGCGCACGGTGCTGGAGCAGGCCGGGCGCTATGGTTGCAGCGATGCGGGCCGCAGCGAGTCCGTGCTGCTGGAATTCGTGTCGGCCAATCCCACCGGGCCGCTGCACGTCGGGCACGGGCGCCAGGCGGCCTATGGGGCGACGCTGGCGAACCTGCTGCGTGCCACCGGCCACCGGATCGAGCGCGAGTACTACATCAACGACGGCGGCCGCCAGATGGAGATCCTTACCGTCAGTGCCTGGCTGCGCTACCTCGAGCTGTGTGGCGAGCCGGTCGCCTTTCCGACCAACGGCTATCGCGGCGAGTACGTGCGCGCCCTGGGCGCGCAGCTGCGCTCGCAGCGCGGCAGCGACCTGGTGCGCAGCGCGGCGCAGCTGCAGGATGGATTGCCGGCCGACGCTCCCGCCGGAGACAAGGACCGGTTCGTCGACGCCCTGATCGCGCGCATGCGCGAGCTGCTGGGAGCGAGCGATTTTGAAATCGTGCTCGAGCTGGCGCTCGCGGCGATGCTGACCGATATCCGCGAGGATCTCGCCGGTTTCGGCGTGCAGTTCGATCACTGGACCTCGGAGCGCGCACTATTCGGCTCCGGAGCGGTCGAGCATGCGATCGACCGGCTCGAGCAGGCCGGAGCGCTGTACCGGCAGGACGGCGCGCTGTGGTTCCGTGCCAGCCGGTTCGGCGACGACGAGGATCGCGTGCTGGTGCGCGCCAACGGCCAGAAGACCTATTTCGCACCGGATATCGCCTACCACCTGCACAAGCGCGAACGCGGCTACGCGCGGCTGATCGACGTGCTGGGCGCCGACCACCACGGCTACGTCGCCCGCCTGCGCGGCGCACTGCTCGCCATGGGCGAACCCGGCGCCTGCCTCGAGGCGTGTCTGATCCAGTTCGTGAGTCTGTTCCGGGCCGGGGAGAAGATCCCGATGGGCAAGCGCGAGGGACAGTTCGTCACGCTGCGCCAGCTGCGCGAGGAAGTCGGCAATGATGCCTGCCGGCTGTTCTTCCTGATGCGCAGCCATGACCAGCCGCTGGATTTCGACCTCGAGCTTGCCAAGGCGCGCTCCAACGAGAATCCCGTCTACTACATCCAGTACGCGCATGCCCGCGTCGCCAGTGTGATGAAGCAGCTCGAAGCGCGCGGCCTCGAGTTCGATATGGCGCTGGCGCTGCAGAGCCTGGCGCACCTGGACGGCGAGCAGGAGCGGGCGGTGCTCTCCGGCCTGGCGCGCTATCCGGAGATCATCGGCAACGCCGCGGCGGCGCGCGCGCCGCATGCGCTGGTGCACTTCCTGCGCGAATTGGCGAACCTGTTCCACACCTGGTACAACGCCTCGACCTTCATCGTCGAGGACCCCGCGCTGCGTAATGCGCGCCTCGCGCTGGCGCTGGGCGTGCAGCAGGTGGTTCGCAATGGTCTGGACCTGTTGGGCGTGTCGGCCCCGGAGAGCATGTGAGCGGCCCACGCTTGGTCACGCGTGATTTCAAGCGCGCGCGGCGCAACGGGCTCGGGCTGGATCTGGTTCGCTGGCGCGAGCTGGGTATCGGGCTTGCGGCAGGACTGTGCGTAGCCGGCATCGTGTACGTGTCCGACCACCGCGCCAGCGAAGTCTCGCTGCCCGACCGACCGACGCCGCGCTCCGGCGCCGCCCGGGCCGGTACGGACGGATCCCCCAGCGCCGCGTCCGTGGATAGCGCGGCACCCGATGGCAGCACGGCCGCTGAGGGCCGGTACGACTTCTACAAGCTGCTGCCGAAATTTGAAGTGGTGATCCCCGAGAAGGAACGCGGCACGCGGCTGCCGGCGGCAGCGCAGATCGATCGTCCCGGCGTCTATTTCCTGCAGGCCGGCTCCTACCGTAATGCGCTCGAGGCCGAGCGCATCCGCGCGCAGCTCGGCAAGCTGGGTATCGATGCGACCGTGCAGCGCGTCGCCGTGGACGCGGACGTCTGGCACCGGGTGCGCGTCGGGCCGATCCGGGATCTCGCGCTGCTCAACCGCCTGCGCGCGCAGCTGCGTGAGAGCGACCTGGACTCGCTGGTGATCCGGGTCGACGACTAGCGCTGCACCGGCGCCGATCAGTCGTCCGCGCCGTGGCCGATCTCGATGCCGAGCGAGCGCAGCTTGCGGTACAGGTGCGTACGTTCCATGTCCACGCGCTTGGCCAGCAGTCCGACGCGGCCGTTGCAGAGCAGCAACTGCTGCTGAAGGTACGCGCGCTCGAAGTGCTCCCGCGCCTCGCGCAGCGGCAGCGCCAGCAGGTCGTGCTTGACCAGCGGCTCGTCGGGAGGCGCCTGGGACGACAGCTCGCGCTCGACTTCCTCGAGCGAGATCTCCTCGGTACCGGCATTGAGCAGGAAGCGGCGCGTGAGATTGCGCAGCTCGCGCACGTTGTCCGGCCAGGGATAGTTGCGCAGCCGGTTCTGCGCCGCGACGCTGAAGCGGCGGAAACGCAGGCCTTCGTGTTCGGTAAGCTGGTCCACGTGGTAGCGCAGCAGCTCGGGCACATCCTCCGAATAGTCGCGCAGCGCCGGCACGCGCAGCAGCAGTACCGAGAGCTGCGCGTACAGGTCACGGCGGAACGTATCGGCCATGACCTGATTGACGATGCCGGGCCGCGCCGAGGAGATGATGCGCGCATCGAGCAGCGCGGCTTCGCCGCTGCCGCGCACGTAGCGGCCCGATTCCAGCACCCCGCTGAGCAGACGTTGCGTCGATTCCGGCAATTCCTCGACGTCCCCGAGGAACAGCGTGCCATGACGCGCCTGGTCGAACAGCCCGGGCGGTGCCCCGCCCTCCGGGCCGAACAGCGCGCTCGCGTCGTTCTCCTGACGCCAGGTGCGGCCGTCGAGCGCGACGAACGGTCCGGCAGCCGAAGGCCCGGACTGATGCACCCAGCGCGCGAGCTGTTCGCGGTCGGTACCGGATTCGCCGAGCAGCAGCAGCGGTGCGCTGATCGTGGCCAGCCGCGCCATCTCACCGCGCAGCTGCGTGATCACGCGGCTGCGACCGACCGCGACCTGGCCCATCGGCGCAGCATGGCCCATGCGGCCACTCGGCCGACGTGCGCGATCGTCGAGCGCGCGCTCGACCGTGCGCAGCAGCTTGGCCAGCGACAGCGGCTTCTCGACGAAGTCGAAGGCCCCGAGGCGGGTGGCCTCGACGGCGGTCTCGACGGTCCCGTGGCCGGACATCATGACGACGGGGCAGCCGTCCGACGCCTCGTCGGACCATTCGCGCAGCAGCGTGATGCCATCGGTATCGGGCATCCAGATGTCGAGCAGGACGAGATCCGGGACCTGGCGCGCGCGCGCGGCGCGCGCCTGCCCGGCATCGGCCGCGACCTCGACTTCGTAACCTTCCTCGGTGAGTATTTCCTGCAGCAGCCGTCGGATATCGGATTCGTCGTCCACGACCAGGATCTTGCTGGCATTCACGCGCGTTCCCTCCGCAGTTCCATGCGACGCTCTCCCCCGGCGTTCTGCAGGCGATCATGGCCGCTTATGGGCAGCAAGACCAGAACCTTCGCGCCACCCCCCGGCGGATTATCCGCCTCGATCCGTCCTCCATGCTCCTCGACGATCCGCTTCACGATCGCAAGCCCGAGGCCGGTGCCGCGTGGCTTGCCGGTGACGTAGGGGTCGAACAGGCGCCCGAGGATCTCCTTCCGGAAGCCGGGACCGTTGTCACGCACGCAGATGACGGCGCTGGGGATCCCGTCGGCACTCAGCTGCCGGGTGCTGATTTCCAGCCTCCCGTCCGGCACGCCAACCAGGGCCTCGATGCCGTTGGTGATCAGGTTGGCGAGAATCTGGCGTACCCGGCCCCGGTCGGCTTCGATCTCATGCAGCTCCGGGTCCAGATCGAGCCGGATCTGCGTGGCGGGATCCTGCAGGCGGTACAGTTCGGTCACTTCGGTGACCAGCTGGTTCAGGCTGAAGGCCGCAAGGCGCATGTCCGGGGCGCGCGCGTATTCGGAGAACGCGTTGACCATCTGCTTCATCGCATCCACCTGCTGCACGATGGTATGGGTGGCGCGTTCGAGCACCAGTGCGTCCTCGGCATTCATGGCTCCGAGCAGCTTGCGATGCAGGCGCTCGGCCGACAGCTGGATGGGCGTGAGCGGATTCTTGATTTCGTGCGCCAGCCGCCGCGCGACCTCGCCCCAGGCCGCGTCGCGTTGCGCGGCCAGCAGCGCAGTGATGTCGTCGAACACGAGTACGACCACGCCGCGCTCGCGCTCGTCCGGCAACGACGTGCAGGCCCACAGCAGCACGCGCTCGCCGGCCTCGCCGGGCAGTGCGAACTGCTCGCGCCATTCCGTCCTGCCGGAGCGCAGACGCGCGCCGAGCTCGGTGAGCAGTGCGCCGATACGGGCATTGCCTGGTACGAAATCGGCGAGATTGGCGGCCCCCGCACCGCACAGGTCGCACCCTAAGATCGTCGCCGCGGACTGGTTCGCGCTGTGCAACGTGAGCTCCGTGTCGGTCACGATCACGCCGCTCGAGAGGCGCGAGAGGATCACCGCGAGCCGTTCGCGCTCGCGTTCGACCGCCTGGCGGCTGCTCTTCGCCTCCTCGCTGGCGCGCCGCAGACGCTTGGTCATGTCATTGAATGACTGCACCAGGAAGCCCATCTCGTCGCGCGACAGCAGCGGCAGCTTGGTGCCGAAATCGCCCTTGCCGACGGCGCGCGTGCCGGCGATGAGATCCTGGACCGGCCGTGTGAGGCGCTGGCCGAGGAACACGGCGCCGTAGATTGCCGCCAGCAGCGTCAGCAGCACGACCACGGTGAGCGTGAGGCGGAAACTGATCTTCAGCGGTTCGCGCATGGCCGACAGGTCGCCATACTGCGAGGACGTGTGCTGCACTGCTTCGGCCAGTGCGGACAGCGCCAGCGGCACTTCATAGTTGATCAGCACATAGCGGCGCACCGCGCCGGCGACTCCCGTCTCCGGGATCGGCGCGGCGGTCTCGATCGTGTACTGGCCGTTCGGCAGCGGCGTGAGGCTCACGTAGCTGCGCCCCGCCGCGAGCTGCAGCGCCACTTCCGGCGGTGGCGCCGCCGGCTGCTGCGCCATGGGCGTGGCGCTGGACAGGCCGGTGGCCTGGCCGCTGGCGTCGTAGATGATGATCTCCTGCGCCTCGGTCGCGCGTCGCTCCTCGTCGAGCCGCTGCAGCAATGCGGCGCCCCGCAGATCCTGCAGCGAACGGGCGAAGATCTCGGTGCGCCGCGCCTGCTCGTGCACGCGCAGGTCGAGCGCCGAGCGCGACAGGACCAGCGCGTCGTTCAGGCCCTGGCGGATCTCGAGCCGGAACCAGCTGTCGATACCGCGGTTCAGGAAGTCGAGCGAGAACAGGTAGACGATGATCAGCGGCGCGATCACCAGCGCGCCGAAAGTCACGACGGTGCGCAGCGTCAGGCGCGAGCCTGGTGCGTGATCGCGGAAGTCCCGGTACAGCTGCCAGAACTTGCGCACCAGCACGTAGCCCAGGGCGCAGGCACCCAGGATATTGACCAGCAGGATCCATGGTTGCCAGCGCGTGAACTGTGCGGAGTTCTCGACGCTGAGGGCCAGCAGCACCAGCGCCGCCACTCCCGCGACGATGGCGATCGTCGCGGGGGCGCGCGCACCCAGACGCTTCAGAACTGAAGTGTCCACGTGTACCAGTCGCTGGTCCGGTGCCAGCCATCGGTCCAGAACATCAGGGTCCGCAGGGTGTCGGGCATGCGGCCGCGGCGAACGCCGGCGCGCACCGACACCAGCCACGGTCCGTCGCCACGCAGCTGGGACTTGACCAGGATCGGCAGGTCCTCGACCCGACCGAGCTGGTCCAGGGCATCCTCGAGAGTCGGGAAGCTCGCCTGCTCCGCTCCCGATTCGTCGCGCAGCACATAGCGATCCGTCACCGCGTGGTAGGTGAGCTCGCGGCGCAGGGTCATTTCCAGCACCGTGGCGTTGAGCCAGAGCCGACGGTGCCTGCTCATGGACAGGTCCAGGTCGAAAGCCAGGGTCACGCCATCGCGCAGCGCGCTCCGGATCGGTGCGTTCAGCGGGTACTGCACGTGCGCGCTGAGTTTGAGCACATCCTGCTCGACGACAACGAAGGCCGAGTGGATCTCGAAATCGCCATCCAGCGGCCCCTCCGGCCAGGCGGCCCGCGGAGTCAGCGACAGCAGCAGCACCACGGACATGGCAATTCGGGTCGTGTTGGACATTACGTTCTTAAGTCACTGTCAGGTAAGCATAATAGAACCCGTCGACGGGCGCCTCCCCGCCGGGCAGCAGCTGCACCCCGATGGGGCGCTGGTGCCCGAGTGACTCAGGAACCGCACCTGGCGGGAATGATACGGGCTGGGCGGCGCTCAGTTCCCGCAGCACTTCCTCAACGGTGCCCTCGTTTTCGGGTGGCAGTACCGAGCAAGTCGCATACAGCAGCCGGCCCCCGGGTTCCAGCAGCGCCAGGCTGGCACGCAGCAGCGCCTGCTGTGCGGCCTGCAGCGGCGGTAGGTCCGTAGGTCGGCGCAGCAGCTTGATGTCCGGATGGCGTCGGATCACACCGGTCGCAGAACAGGGCGCATCGAGCAGAATACGGTCGAAGCGCCTGCCGTCCCACCAGTCCGGGGGGGCGCGCAGATCGGCCGCGACGAGCCGCGCCTCGCGTCGCAGACGGCGCAGGTTCTGCCCGACCAGCTCGAGCCGGGAGGCATCTACGTCAATCGCGGTGAGTTCGATTGCACCGCCTGCGGCCTCGAGCAGCGCTCCGGTCTTGCCGCCGGGCGCCGCGCACGCATCCAGCACCCGCATGCCCGGTGCGACGCCGAGCAACGCACTGGCGAGCTGGGCGCCCGCATCCTGGACGGACAGCAGACCCATCTCGAACCCTGGCAGCTGCGCTACCGGAACCGGCCGGTCGAGCACCAGCGCGCCGGGTAGCCAGGACAGCATCCGGGCGGCAATTCCGTGGCTCGCGAGCAGTGCCGCCTGGATCTGCGCGCTGGTGCGTGTCAGGTCTACTCGCAGCGTCATCGGTGGATGTGCATTGTTCGCCGCTATCAGCTGCTGCCAATGCAGCGGCCAGTATTGCTGCAGCGCCTGATACAGCCACGCCGGGTGCGCACAGGCCGCGGCCTCAGATCGCAGCGACTCTTCGAGCAGCCGGGTGCGCTCGCGCAGAAAGCGACGCAGCAGCGCATTGACCATTCCGGCCGCGCGCGGCTGGCCGAGCAGCCGGGCCGCATCGACGGCGGAGGAAATCGTCGCGGGCGGTGGATTGCGCGAATATTCGAGCTGGTGCAATGCGACGACGAGCAGCATGCGCAATGGCGGCGCGACGACGCGGCTCCCCAGCATGCGGGCCAGGAGCGGATCGAGACGCTGGTACCAGCGCACGCTGCCGAGCGTCACGGCGCGGATCGCAGCGGCCGGCAGCCCGGCTCCGCAGGCCGCGAACAGTGCGTTCTCGGCCGCGCGTCCCTCGAGCGCAATACCGGCGAGCGCGCGGGCCGCCTGAGCCAGCACGAGTGCCGCGGCACCGGACGGTCGTGGGCTCAATGGAACTGCATGCCGGCCAGAGAGCGTCCGGCGGCGAACTCCCCGGCAGTAACGGTGCGACGTCCGGCCAGTTGCAGGCGGGTAATGGCGAGCACTCCCTGGCCACACCGCACCAGCAGCCGGCCCTCCTGGAGCCCTATCAGGCAACCGGGCGTTTCTCCCGGCTGTAATCCCACGCACTGGTCCGACCAGTCCTGCGCATCCCAGATCCGCAGCTGCTGCTGTTGCCATTGAGTATCGGCGACCGGCCAGGGGTTGAAGGCACGCACCTGCCGACTGATGTGCGCGGCATCGCGCAGCCAGTCGATGCGGGACTCCTGCTTTTCGATCTTCGGCGCCAGGGTTATTCCCACGGCGCGCTGTGGCTGCGGGCGCAGCTGCGAATGCTCGAGTGCATCGAGCGTCTCGAGCAGCGTCTGTGCGCCCAGCGCCGCCAGAGCCTGCGCGAGTTGCGCCGCGTTGGTGCTCGCGCCGATCGGAACAATGCGCTCGGCGTAGACCGGGCCGGTGTCCAGCCCGGCATCGAGCTGCATGATCGACACACCGGTCTGCGCGTCGCCGGCCAGCAAGGCGCGCTGGATCGGCGCGGCACCCCGCCAGCGTGGCAGCAGCGAGGCGTGGATATTGATGCACCCGAGTCGGGGCAATGCGAGCACCGCCGGCGGCAGGATCAGTCCGTACGCCACCACGACCAGTGCATCGCAGCTCCATTGAGCGAGGGGGGCCCAGTCGGATTCTGCCCGCAGCCGTGCCGGCTGGGCGAGTGGCAGCTGCAGTGCAAGGGCGAGTTCCTTGACCGGGCTGGCGCGCAGCGCGCGGCCCCGGCCCGCGGGCCGGTCAGGCTGGGTGTAGACCCCGACGAGCCTGTGATGCGACGCGGCCAGCGCGCGCAGCGTCGGCACGGCGAACTCCGGCGTACCGGCAAAGGCGAGACGCAGCATGGCTCATATGGCGCGCATGCCGGCACGCTCCGTGCCTGCGCCCTGCGTCCTGGCGCCGCCATCGCCCGTGCGCTCGCGACGCTCCTTTTCCAGCTTGCGGCGGATGCGTCCGCGCTTCAGGAACGACAGATAGTCGACGAACAGCTTGCCGTCGAGGTGGTCCATCTCATGCTGCAGGCATACCGCGATCAGCCCGTCGAGCTCGCGCTCGAATCGCTGCCCTTCCGCGTCATGGGCGCACACGCGCACCTGTGCCGCACGCTGCACCGGTTCATAGATGTTGGGCACGGACAGGCAGCCCTCCTCGGACATTGCGAGGCCCTCGCGCGTCAGGACTTCGGGGTTGATGAACACGTGCGGCTGGTTCTTCTCGCTGCTCAGATCCATCACGATGATCGCCCGATGCACGTCTACCTGGGTAGCGGCAAGGCCGATGCCGGGAGCGGCATACATGGTCTCGAACATGTCGGCAACGAGTTGCCGCAACGTCGCATCGAACGACTGCACCGGCTCGGCGCGGGTGCGCAGCCGGGGATCCGGGTATTCGAGAATCTGCAACAATGCCATCGGTGGGGGCTCCAGCCTCGAACTTTGGGGTCCGGATCCGGGATTGCAAGTACCGGCGGCCGGACCTTCGGGGGCGGCGTGACCCAGTGCACAGAGTTCAAAAGGAACGGTGTGCGTTCTGGGCGACTTAAGTTTATAACAGGACGGCTTTTTGCCCTACCCGGTCCGAAGAGGTAGCAGGGATGTCATTGAAGGATGCTTTCCGGGCCCGAGGGTCCGCGCTCATCGCCACCACCCTGATGGCCGCACTGGGCCTGGCAGGGTGCTCGCTGTTCAGGCCTTCGCACCACCACCAGGCGAGCGCCACTGCGGCCCCAGCCGCGCCGGAAGATACGACCGCAGACACGATCCCGGTGCCGCAGACCGACACCGAGGTGCTCGGAGACCTGCCGGCCGACGCCGAAACCGAGACCGTGATCAGCAACGCCGGCCCGGTGCTGCGCGCCAGCGCGCCCAGGAGCTACACGGTTCGTCGTGGAGATACGCTCTGGGGCATCTCCAACATGTTCCTCAGCAATCCGTGGCTGTGGCCCGAGATCTGGTTCGTCAATCCTGAGATCCGCAATCCGCACCGGATCTATCCGGGTGACACGGTGCGTCTGGCGGCCGGCACCGGCGGCCAGACGGCGCTGCAGGTCGTGCGCGGCCCCAGTCTTTACGGGGCGCGCCTGGAACCGCTGCTGCGCGCCTCCCCGCTCGAAGCCCCGATCGCCACGGTGCCCTATTCGGTGATCGCCGCGTTCCTTTCCCATCCCGGGATACTGTCGGTCAATGAGGTCCGGGCCGCCCCCTACCTGGTGGCGCTCCCCGGTGATCACCAGGTCGCCGGAACCGGCGACAAGGTATATGTCCGGAAACTCAGCGGCGTGCGCGGCGCGCGCTACAGCGTCATGCACGTCGATGAACCCCTGATCAATCCGGATAACGGTCGCAGAATGGGAAACCTGGCCATCTACGCCGGCACCGCAGAGCTCACCGAACCGGGACGGATCGCGAAGGCGACGCTGACCGCCTCGGGACGCGAAGCCCTGGAAGGCGACGTGCTGATCGCCGAGGACAACGCCTCCTCGCAGGATATCCTGCCCCATCCCCCGGCTCGCCCGATCTCGGCCCAGGTGATCGCCGTGGTCGATAACGTCCTGCTCGCCGGTCAGTGGGAAGTCGTGGCGCTCAACCGGGGTGCCCGGGATGGGCTGGATCGCGGCACTGTGCTCACCGCCGAGCAGCAGGGCACGCGCGTGGTGGACCGCTGTGCACGTATCGACGGCGCCAGCACCTGCACACGCCATACGGGCCTGCGCCTGCCCAACGAGAGTTCCGGCACGCTGCTGGTGTTCAAGACCTACGATCAGATGAGCTTTGCGCTGATCCTGAGCGAGGAAGATCCGATCCAGCTGCACGATCACATCCGCAATCCTTAGATTTCCCGGCGGTTTGCACCAGGAATGACGGGGCCGCCGGCGCGCCCGCCGCACTATGCTGCGGCTCCATGGATCTGCCCGAACTTCAGCTGCTGCTCGGCCGCGCGGTGGGCCTGCGCGCCTCGCAGCTGCTCACGCTGCTCGCACGCGCCGGATCGCGGCAGCAGGGCCTGGCAGCGTTGGAATCCGTCATCGGCGCAAGCCCCGATGCGCTGGCAGAGCTCGGCATCGGTGCAGGCGCGAGCCGCTGGCTGCACGCACCGGACCTTCGCCTGCTCGAATCCGACCGCGCCTGGAGCGCGCGCCGGTCGGTGCACCTGGTCGACGCGACGAGCCCGGCGTACCCGGCTCGACTCGCGCAGGCCGGCGCGGCCCCGGCGCTGCTATACGTGCAGGGCGATCCGGCCTGTCTGGCGAGTGCGCAGCTTGCCATCGTGGGCACCCGCCAGCCGAGCACACCGGGTCGCAGCAACGCTGCTCAATTCGCGGCTGGCCTCGCCCGCGCCGGGCTGACCGTCACCAGCGGCCTCGCGATCGGCATTGACTCGGCGGGTCATGAAGGCGCACTGGCGGCCTCCGGCCTGACGATCGCGGTGCTTGGCAGCGCGCTGGACCAGGTCTACCCCGCACAGAGCCGTGAACTGGCCGCCAGGATCGCGGCGCAGGGCGCAGTGGTCAGCCAATTCCCCCCGGGCACGCCGCCTTGCCGCGCGCATTTTCCGCAGCGCAATCGCATCATCAGCGGCCTCGCCCTCGGTACGCTGGTGGTCGAAGCGACGGCGGGCAGCGGCTCGCTGATCACGGCGCGGCTTGCGGCAAAGGCGCGGCGGCCCGTGTTCGCGATTCCCGGATCGATCCATAACCCGATGGCACGCGGCTGCCATGCGCTGATCCGCGCCGGTGCCCGGCTCGTCGAGAGTGTCGACGATATTCTCCAGGAATTGAATTATGCCCATAATTATCAACAGATTATGCCAGGCTTGCCCCTCCGGACCCCAGCCATGCTTCAGGCTCCTCGGTTGGACAAGGTCTCCGAAATCCTGTTAGATGCCATCGGGTTCGAACCGGCCAGCGTTGATGCGCTGGTGGAACGGACCGGCCTTCCGAGCCAATCCGTGGCGTCCAAGCTATTGATTCTTGAGCTCGAAGGCGTCGTGGAATCGCAGGCTGGCGGGTGGTACGTATGCCCGCAGGCCCGCCGCCGCTGAAGGACACTACCGACGGGCGCCGCATCACCGAACGAGCGATGGAAAACAGCGTATTTGAAGTCCTGGTCTACGTGTTCGACCGCTACATGCTCGAGGAGCTGCCTGCGAGCGCCGAGCGGGAGAACCTGGCCCGCGACCTGGCCAGCGCCGGGTTCGGCGTAGCCTCTGTCGAGCGCGCGCTGGATTGGCTCGCCGACCTCGCAGAGATCCGGGACCGGCCGGCGCTGCGTGGCAGCGGCTCGTTTCGCGTCTATGCGCCCGAGGAGCTCTCGCGGCTCGACGTGACCTGCCGCGGGCTGCTCGCCTCGCTCGAGTCCGGCGGGATCCTGGCACCGAGCCAGCGCGAGATAGTCATCGACCGCCTGCTCGCGCTGGACACCGAGGAGCTGGACATTGAGCAGGTCAAATGGGTCGTGCTGATGGTGCTGTCGAGTCAACCGGGACAGGAACTGGCCTATGCAAGGATGGAGGATCTGGTCTTTGACGTCTCACACCAGAGTCCGCATTGAGAGCCGGCCGCCGCTGCACTCGCACAGACCCGCGGCCAGTCCGCGGTTTTTCATTTCTGGCTCCCTGAGCACGTAGCGCCATGCCCGACAATCTGGTCATCGTCGAATCTCCGGCCAAGGGCCGCACGATCAAGAAATACCTGGGCAAGGATTTCGAAGTTCTCGCCTCCTACGGCCACGTGCGTGACCTCGTGCCCAAGGAAGGCGCCGTCGACCCGGAGGCCGGGTTCGCGATGCGCTACCAGCTCATCGAACGCAACGAACGCCACGTCGAGGCGATCGCCCGCGCGCTGCGCAAGGCGAGCTCGCTCTATCTGGCGACTGACCCGGACCGCGAAGGCGAGGCCATCGCCTGGCATCTGTATGAGATCCTCAAGGAGCGCGGAGCACTGGAAGGCAAGGCGGTGCACCGCGTGGTGTTCCACGAGATCACACGCAATGCCATTCGTGAAGCCGTGGCCGCCCCCCGCGAGCTGTCGCTGGACCTGGTCAACGCGCAGCAGGCTCGGCGCGCGCTCGACTATCTGGTCGGCTTCAACCTCTCGCCGCTGCTGTGGAAGAAAGTGCGCCGGGGTCTGTCCGCGGGCCGCGTACAGAGCCCTGCATTGCGCATGATCTGCGAGCGCGAGGAGGAGATCGCCGCCTTCGTGCCGCAGGAATACTGGAGCATCGACGCCCAGGGCGAGCATTCGCAGCAGACCTTTCCGCTCAAGCTGATCGAATTCCAGGGCCGCAAGGTCGAGCAATTCAGCTTTGCCGACGCCACGAGCGCACACGCGGCGGAACAGACGCTGCGGTCCGCGGCAGGCGATGCCCGGACGCTTCGGGTGCTCGCAGTGGACCGCAAGCAGCGGCGGCGCAACCCCTCGCCACCCTTCACGACCTCGACTCTGCAGCAGGAGGCCTCGCGCAAGCTCGGATTCTCCGCTTCGCGCACGATGCGCCTGGCGCAGCAGCTGTACGAGGGAATCGATATCGGCGAGGGCAGCGTCGGTCTGATCACCTATATGCGTACCGACTCGGTGACACTGGCCGCGGAGGCGGTCACCGAGATGCGCGAGGTGATCGGGCGTGTCTACGGACCTGAGGCGCTGGCCAGCGAGATCCGCGTCTATCGAACCAAATCGAAGAACGCCCAGGAGGCACACGAGGCGATCCGCCCGACCTCGGCTGCCGTGATTCCCGCCGAGATCGAGCGCTGGCTCGATCCCGACCAGCTGAAGCTCTACGCCCTGATCTGGAAGCGTGCGCTGGCCTGTCAGATGGCACCTGCGGTGTTCGATACCGTCGCAGTGGACATGCTGGCCGGGTCGGACGGTCCTGCGCGTCACGTATTGCGCGCGAACGGCTCCACGCTGGTCACACCCGGCTACATCGCCGTCTACCAGGAAGGCAGCGATGACGCGGGCGATGACGACAGCGACCATGTGCTGCCGGTGATCGAGGTGGGCGATGGCGTGCAGCTGCGCGAGATCGTACCGCAGCAGCACTTTACCGAGCCGCCGCCGCGATTCACGGAGGCCTCGCTGGTCAAGGCGCTGGAGGAACATGGGATCGGCCGCCCATCGACCTACGCGACGATCATCTCGACGCTGCGCGACCGTGGTTATGCCGACATCGAAAGCCGCCGCTTCACGGCGACCGACATCGGCAAGATCGTCAACCGCTTCCTGACCGAGCACTTTCATCAGTACGTTGAATACGGCTTCACCGCGGCGATGGAGGATGAACTGGACGCGGTCGCGCGCGGCGAGGAGCGGTGGATCACGCCGCTGACGAAATTCTGGGGGCCGTTCATTCACCAGGTCGAAGACATCGAGAAGAACGTCACGCGCGAACAGGTTGCGCAGGCACGCGATCTCGGCGTCGATCCGGTGAGCGGCAAGCCGATGAGCGTGCGCATGGGCCGCTTTGGCCCATTCGTGCAGATCGGTACCCGCGATGATGCGGACAAGCCGCGTTTCGCGGGGCTGCGCCCCGGGCAGAAGATGGACACGATCCGGCATGAGGAGGCACTGGAGCTGTTCAAGCTGCCCCGCGCCCTCGGTACGACCGCGGAGGGCGAGGAGGTCGTAGCGAACATCGGCCGCTTCGGGCCCTACATCAAGTACGGCGCGCGCTACGTCTCGCTCAAGGACGACGATCCGTATACCGTCACGCTGGAGCGCGCGCTCGAATGCATCCGTGTCAAGCAGGAAGCCGACGCCAATCGCATCATCCAGGACTTCGGCGTCGAATCCATCCAGGTCCTCAACGGTCGCTACGGACCGTACATCAGCAACGGCGAGAAGAACGCGCGCATGCCGAAGGATCGCGACCCGAAGGCGCTGACGCTCGAGGAATGCCGCGCCCTGCTGGCGGCTGCCCCGGCGCGGCCGCAACGCGGTCGCGGACGGTTCGGTGGCAGGGCCGCTGGCGGCACCCGCACGGCAGCCAGCGGCGCGGCTCGCCGCCGGACCGGCACGGTGGCTGCAGAACCCGCGGTGCTGGCGAATGCGGCCAAGAATGCTTTGCCCGCGAAGGCGGCGCGCGAAAAGCCCGCCGCCCGCGGCGGCGCGCCGCCCAAGTCCAAGGCTGCGCGCAAGGCTGCCGGCGGCAAGAGTGCCAGCCGCAAGGCCGCGGTCGCACCGGCCGCGGCTCCGAAAAGCAGGCAGCGGAAGGCCGGGCCGGCCGTCGCTGCTGCGCCTGCCCGCTCCGTCGCGCGTCCGATCGCGGGCACGGCACGGCCGCGCACCAGGAAGGTCGCGGGCGCCGCCTAGCGGCCGGCCCCATGAAGTACCGCCATGCCTTCCACGCCGGCAATTTTGCCGACGTCCACAAGCATGTCGCGCTCGGTGCGCTGCTGCTGGCGATGCAGCGCAAGGACAAGGGACTGTTTTACCTGGAGACCCACGCCGGGGCGGGTTGCTACGATCTGTCGGCGGCTGGCAGCCACCGCAGTGCGGAAGCCAGACACGGAATCACAGCGCTGCTGGCAGCAGCGTCCGGGCTGACCGCACCCGAGCTGCTGCATTACTGTGGCCTCGTCGTGGCGCTGCGCACTCAGCTTGGCAATCCGATGGCCTATCCGGGCTCACCGTGGCTGGCAGCGCGACTGCTGCGGCCCCAGGATCGTGGCCTGTGCTGCGAATGGCAGCCCTCCGAATGCCGGGCACTAGAGCGCGCACTCGGCGGCATGCGCCGGATGCGCATTGAATGTGCGGACGGTTACAGTCAGTTGCGAGCGGTGCTGCCGCCGCGCGAGCGGCGCGCACTGCTGCTGATCGATCCGCCCTATGAAGAGCCAGGCGCGGAGCTCGAGCGGGCGCTTGCGGCCATCGACATCGTCCTCGATCGGCTTGCGAACGCAGTGATCGCGCTCTGGTACCCGATCAAGGACGAGCGTGCACTCGCGCCCTGGCTGCGGCGGGTCGCGCAGCAGCTCAAGGCCCCCACGCTGGACCTGGAACTGTGGATCCATGCGCGCGATTCACGCGTCGGGCTGAACGGATCGGGCCTGCTGGTGGTCAATCCGCCGTTCCAGTTCGAGCAGGAGGCGCGCAACTGGCAGCAGGAGCTGCAGGTCGAACTGGACCCGGCCGGCCGCGGCGGCAGTTCGACGCGCATGCTGGTCAGCGAGGCCGACCTGCCCCATGCCAGAGCCTGACCGTTACGCAGTGATCGGGCACCCGATCGCACACAGCCGCTCGCCGTGGATTCATGCCGAGTTCGCACGCGCGACCGGCCAATCCATGGTGTACACCGCGATCGATGCGACGCCGGCCGCGCTCGGCGAGGTGCTACGGTCATTCTTCGATAGCGGCGGGCGTGGGCTCAATGTCACCGTTCCGCACAAGCAGGCAGTGCTGGGACTGATGAGCTCCTTGAGTGAACGGGCACGGGTTGCGGGAGCCGTGAATACGATCGCACGACAATCCTCCGGCACGCTGTTCGGCGACAACACCGATGGCGTCGGGTTCATGCGCGACCTCACGATCAACGTCGCCGTCCCGGTCGAGACCCGCCGCGTGTTGCTGCTCGGCGCCGGAGGTGCGGCGCGGGGCCTGCTTAGCCCCCTGCTTGCCGCCCACCCGGCCGAACTCGTGATTGCCAACCGTGACCTGGCGCGCGCACTCGAGCTCGCCACCCGCTTCGCGGCCGCCGGCCCGCTGCGCGCCTGCGGCTATGACGGTCTGGCAGCGCTGGCGCCTAAGCCCTTCGACCTGATCGTCAATGCGACCGCAGCCAGCCTGCACCAGCAGCTGCCACCGCTGAGCCCTGGGCTGGTGGGTCCGGGCACCGTCTGCTATGACCTGGCCTACGGCCCCGCCAGCACGCCATTTGTGTTGTGGGCGCGCGCGCACGGCGCAGGCCTGACATGCATGGGCGCGGGCATGCTCGTCGAGCAGGCGGCGGAGGCATTCCTGCTCTGGCGCGGCGTGCGCCCCGACACCGCGGACGTGCTGGCCCAACTTCGGGCCTCCGGAGGCTGATTCCATGCGTATCGTGCACAACGCCGCGCTGAGCTGCATCGCCGCCTTGGTGCTGCTGGCCGCGAGTGCGCGGACGCCGGCGGCCGAACCTTCAGCCAGGGGAGGCGATGCACAGCTGCTGCAGCTCGCCGATCAGTACCTCGATGGCTATTACTTTCCGAACAATCCAACCGCCGCCACCATCGCGGGGGTTCATCGGTATGACGGGCGGCTCGAGGACTACAGCCTTGCAGGCATACGGCAGCGGATCCAGGCGCTGCACTCCTTCGAGCGGCGCTTCCTGGCAATCGATGCCGGCACGCTCTCGGAACGGGCGCGCGGGGATCGCGAGCTGCTGCTCTCGAACATCCGCAGCGCGCTGCTCGACCTGGAGACCATCCGGCCGTGGCAGAAGAATGCCGACGTCTACTCCTCGGGGCTCACGAACTCGGCATTCGCGCTCATGCAGCGCAGCTTCGCGCCCGCCGTGGCGCGCCTGCGGCTGCTGATTGCGCGCGAACGCGCGATGCCCGCGGCACTGGCGGCGGCTCGCGAGAATCTGCACAACCCGCCGGAGATCTTTACCAGGATCGCGATCGAGCAGCTGCCCGGAATCATCGGCTTCTTCGAGAACGACCTGCCCGCCGCGTTCCAGTCTGCCGACGATCCCGCGCTGCAGGCCAGCTTCCGCAACAGCAATGCCGCGGTAGTCCATGCGCTCTCGCGCTACCTGGAATGGCTGCAGCAGGACCTGCTGCCGCGCTCGCACGGCGATTTCCGGCTCGGCGCCCGGACCTTCAGCGCCAAGCTCGAGGACGACGAGATGGTCGATACACCGCTGCCGCAGCTGCTTGAGATCGGCATGGCGGACCTGCATCGCAATCAGGCCGATTTTGCACGCGTGGCGCACGAGCTCGAGCCCGACCGCAGCCCGCAGCAGGTGCTCGAGGAACTCAAGGCCGACCATCCCGATGGCGGACGGCTGTTGCAGGAGTTCCGTGATACCTTCGATGGCCTGCTTGGCTTCATCAACTCCCACCGGATCATCACGCTCCCCTCGGACGTGCGACCGCTCGTGCGCGAGACACCACCCTTCCTGCGCGCCACGACCTTCGCGTCGATGGACACGCCGGGAGCGTTCGAGACGCTGGCGCAGGAAGCCTACTTCAATGTCACGCTGCCCGATCCGTCGTGGTCCCCTGAACGCACGGCCGGCTTCCTGTCGGCCTTCAACTATCCGGCGATCAGTGCGATCGCATCACACGAGGCCTATCCGGGCCACTACATCCAGTTCCTGTGGTTGCATCAGCTGGACGATCGTGTGCGCCGGCTGCTCGGGGCCAATACCAACAGTGAAGGCTGGGCCCACTACTGCGAGCAGATGATGCTCGATGAAGGCTACGGCCAGCCGGGCACCGGCGCTCGGGACGCGCGCGAAGCGATACTGCTGCGACTGGGTCAGCTGCAGTGGGCCATCACGCGCGATGCCCGCTACATCGTCGGCATCCAGATGCACACCGGACAGATGAGCATCGACCAGGGCATCGACTTCTTCGTCAACGAGGGCTATCAGTCGCGCCAGACCGGCGAGGTGGAAACCAAGCGCGGCGCCTCCGATCCAACCTATCTCTACTACACGCTCGGCAAGCTCGAGATCCTGAAGCTGCGCGCGGACCTGCAGCGTCGCGACGGGGATCGATTCAGTCTTGGCGCGTTCCACGACGCGTTCATGCAGCAGGGCTTTCCGCCGATCAGGATCGTGCGCCGCGCGCTGCTGCACGATGACTCGCCACCGCTGTAGCGACCGTCCAGCGACCTCTAGCCGCTCGGATTGAGCCAGGCGTCGTTGCCCTCGATCAGCCG
>Ga0265314_10002298_pt1 | contig 19748 bp, 16 predicted proteins | sample 4126metaG_FD_203106 | JGI IMG/M metagenome (GOLD analysis project Ga0265314, IMG submission 203106) | Rhizosphere microbial communities from Carex aquatilis grown in University of Washington, Seatle, WA, United States - 4-1-26 metaG | ecosystem: Host-associated > Plants > Roots > Rhizosphere >... | reverse complement strand
AGCGCCAGAGTGAACGCGTGCTCCGGCAGGCGCGGCGCCTCGCGCTCGACGGGGAGATCGCAGGTCACCATCGCCGAAGCCTGGTGGTGCCGCACCACGGTCGTGAGCCGCCATCGACCGGGGGAGGGAAGCGCGAGGAGCGCGGCGTGCAGGAGGCCCGTGCTGGCCTGTGCGCGCGAGGCCGGCTGCGCGGCGAGGGTGCCGTCAGGGGCGCGCGTTCGCAGCTCGACGCTCGCGTCGAGCAGCACGGCGCCCCCCGCGCGGCTTTGCACCAGCACGCTGACGTCGGCGGTCCCCACGCGCAGCGGCGCGGGTGCCGTGAAGACGCTGATCACAAAGGGACCCTCGGCCTGCGAGAGGCGCAGCGTTCCTCCGTCGGCGTGGCCGGGCGCGGGGACGAGCATGGCGGCGAGGACGAGCACGAGAGGGCAGCGCATCAGGAGAGTGTTCCGCGCATCGGCATGGGCTGCAGGAGGATCCACACGCCGGCCAGCCAGAGCGTCGCGGCCAACGCAGCGAACGCAGCGAACGACGAGCGAGCCCACGTCCCGGCGATGCGCCAGCCGAGATACAGCGTGAAGAGGAGACCGGCGTCGAGCAGCAGGAGCTCCATGGTCGTGAGCCAGGATGGGGCGTCGCACGCGCAACCGAGCGCCCAGGCGGGCGCAGAGGCGGCGAGCGCGCGCTGAATGACCGGCCACAGGGCCCGGCCGCCCGTCACGAGGTGGAAGAGCAGATGCGCGCCCCACAGGGCCGAGCCGAGCGGCACCAGGGCGAGCGAGAGCCGGCAGGCGAGCGCGCCTCCGCGCCTGATCGTAGCCGCGGCCAGGAACGCGGCCGCGACGGCAAGCCCCAGGAGAAGGAGGCGCCCGCGTTCGGTCGGGATCACCATCGCCGCGGCGACGGCGAAGGCCGAGAGCGCGACCACCAGGGCCAGCGCCGCGACGTCGGGCCGGCGCGACCAGCGCCCGATCGAGGCGCCGCGCCGATCGGCGACGATCTCGAGGCCGGGCACGACGGCGACGAGACCGACGTTGTCGTGCGGGCAGGCACGCACGCAATCGAGGCAAAACGTGCAGTCGAGGTTGCCCACTTTGCGGGGCAGATAGAGATCCAGCTCGCAACCGCGCTGCGCGACGTTGCCGCGCAGGCAGTCCTTCGTCTCGCAGCCTTCGCACACGGTTGGCAGTCGAACCTTGACCTCGAGTGGTGAGACGAGCGCGCTCACGAATTGAAACTGCCCGATCGGGCAGACGTACTTGCAGAACCCGGCGCCGCGCACCAGCGCGTCGACCACGAACGCCGTCACGAAGTAGCCGATGACCAGCAAGGCGGTCGCGCGCGGCGCGTCCCACCAGCCGAAGGCCTCCTGCGCGACGAAGAAGCCCGCCAGCAGCGCGACGGCAATCCACTTCGAGCGAAGCGCGCGCGGCCAGGCGCGCCGCGCGCCCCCGAGCCGTGTTCCGAGCCGTTTTCCCAGCTCGCGCGGCAGCATGAACGGACACGCCATGCAGAAGAAGTTGCCTGCCGCCAGCAGCGACAGCACGGTGAGCGCGCGCCACCACGTCCAGGGCAGCACGCCCGCCAGATTCATCGGCGCCATGTTCGGGCCGCGGAGGCCGTCGACCACGACCGCGAGGGCGAGCACGAAGCAAACGGTCTGCAGGCCGCGGCGTCCGTGGCGGGACCGGAGGAACCGACCGACGAGGGGCACGCGCAGCAGATCGAAGGGACGAGCCGCCGGGGCCGGCACGAGCGCGTGGGACGGGCGCGCGCCGGGGACGCCGGGCGGCGACAGCCAGCGCACGCACAACACCAGGACGGGCGCGAGAAACACCAGCGAGCCGGGGACCCACATGATCACGCCTGCGCTGACCTGGTCGTCCAGCGCCGCGAGCCCAAACAGCCGCGGGCCGGCCGCATAGGACGGATAGACCACGTGATCGGAGAACACCAGCCAGGCCGAGAGCGCGGTGTTTTGTAGATCGGCCAGCAGGAGGCAGGGGATGAGCGCCCAGCGTGGCCGGCGCGCGCTCGCCACCACCGGCGCCCAGAACAGCGACGCCGTCCCGAAGAAGCAGGCGTGCTCGACCCGGTGCCACGCGGGCGCGCGGAGCGCCAGCTCGTAGGCGGCCGGGACGTGCCAGACCCAGATCGCGGCCGAGAGAGCCAGGACACCGACGACCGGCCGCGCGAGCGCCCGGCGCAAGCGCGCCAGTGCCGGCCACGCGAGAAAGGGTCCGAGCGCCTCGCGAGACACGGCGAGCGGCAGCCCGCGCAGCAGTGCGCGGGCGGGCGCGGCAAGCAAGAGCAGCGGCGGGGCCGCCGCCAGCAACAGGAGGTGCTGCACCATGTGCGCGGTCAGCAGGAAGGCGGCCAGGCCATCGATCGGCGACGCGACGGCGACCACCAGCGTGCCGAGCCCCGCCGCGAAGGTGTAGAGCCGCCAGGGCGCGAGTCGCAGGCGCCGCCATCCCCGTACGTAGAAGAGGGCCAGCAGGGCGAGGCCGGCGAGGAACGCCGGCGAGAGCGTCCAGGAGGCGAGCAGCGCGCGGCCGACCTCCGACATGCGCGGCGCCGTTTCAGCGCGCGGCCGACGACGCAGTCGGAATGGGTCCGCTCGGCGCCGGGTCGCGCGCGGGGGGCAGGTCGCCGCCGCGCAGGGTTTCGAGGAACGAGACCAGCGCCGTCACCTGCGGTGGGCTCAGGTTCTTGGCGTAGGCGGGCATGTTGCCGCCCCCTTGCAAGACCTGGCGGATGAGATCGTCGCGGGTGAGCCGGGTGGCCACGGCGTCGAGCGGCGGACCCCGGTGCCCGCCGAGGTCGTCGAGCGAGTGGCAGTTTCGGCACTGCTTGTTTTGCAGCACGAGCACGCCCTGTCGCTCGCGCGGCGATCGATGCGCCAGCGCACGCGCCCCGGGCGGGGCTTCGCTCCAGGCCTGCATATTCGGCGACCAGGGAGCCGTCGCGCCGAGCCCGGTCAGCGAGACGAAGGCGACGCCCGCGAACAGCACGAGCAGGACCGAGAGCGGCCGTCGGCGCCAGCTCTTCTCGCCGAAGCCCGACAGCAAGGGCAACGCCAGGAGAAGGACGATGCCGACCGGGGGCGCGATCAGCAGGAGGGGTGTCTCCATCCCGGACGGCATCAGCGACAGGACGGCGTAGATCCAGAGGAAGAAGAAGTCGGGGCGCGGGACGGTCTGGATGATTGTGGGGTCGGGTGGTCCCGAAGGACCGAACGGCCCGAAGGCGGCGGCGCAGGCGATCACCGCCAGCACCGCCAGACCGGCCGCGGTCAGATCGCGCTTGAAGGCGTCGGGCACGAACGGCACGCCGTCCTCGCGGACCAGCGCCTCGTACTCGTTCACGTATCGATCGCGGGTCACGATCCGACCCGGCATCGGCCATTCGTTGATGCCGAGCTTGATCACCATCAGCACGTGCAAACCCACGAACCCGATCAGCAACCCCGGGATCACGAACACGTGCAGGGCGAAGAACCGTGACAGGGTGTCGCCGGCGATGATGGGGCCGCCGAGGAGCAGGTCCACCAGGCGCGCGCCCAGCAGTGGGACGCGTCCCATGATCGAGGCGCCGATGCCGAGGCCCCAGTAGGCGTCCTGATCGAAGCGCATCACCTGGCCGGTGAAGGCCATGCCGAGCGTGAGCAACAAGAGGAGGACGCCCAGGATCCAGGTCAGCTCGCGCGGGTACTTGAACGCGCCGAACAGGAACACCTGCGCCATGTGGACCAGCACCAGGCCGACCATGAAGGTCGAGCCCCAGCCGTGCATCGCGCGTAGGAACCAGCCGATCGACTGTCGCGCGTCGAGCGCGTGGAGGCTGTTCCAGGCCTCGGCGCCGGAGGGTACGTACGCGAAGGCCAGGCAGATACCGGTGGCGATCTGAATCAGGAACAGGGTGAAGCTGACGCTGCCAAAGACGTAGAACCAGCTCGCGGTCGCGCGCGGTATGCGGTGCTTGACCACGCCGCGGATGGTGTCGGCGATTTGCAGCCGGCGATCGAGCCAGCCGCGGAGCGCGCGGATCACACGCATGGCAAGCGCTTTTGCGATGGTGACAACGGCGCCGGCGAGGCCGGTAGCGGCGGTGGTGAATTGCACGCCGACCGCGCGAGCGTCGGCAGGCGCCCTGCGAGGATCGCGAGCGAGCCACCCTCGACCTTGTGTCGGTGCTCGAACAGCCCGCGCGGCGGGGGCCCCGCCGCAGGCGAGCCGTCCTCGTAGTAGGCCCCTCCGTGACAGGGGCACAGAAAGAGCGAGGATTGAGGAAACCAGCGCACCGGACATCCTAGGTGCGCGCAATTGATCGCGAAGACCTGGAAGGTGCCGCCCCGGATGTGGCGAACCCAGCAGGGAATGTCGGCGGTGGTGCCGTCCCACGCCTCATTGAACGGGCTTCGGTAGCGTGCGAGGCGGGTCTCCCCTTCGGGGAAGGAGCTGAGCGATCCCAGGGTGACCCAGGCCAGGTCCGCGTCGGCCGCCTGCTTTCGCGCCGGCCCGAAGAAATAGCGCAGCACGGGCACCCCGATGAGGAGAGCCGCCAGGCTGTTGAGCGCCACTCCGAGGAAGGTGAGGAACCCGCGCCTCCCCGACGTCTTGGCGAGCGGGGCGGCGGCGGGAGCGTCGGTCGGGGGATCGTTGGTCGGTGGGGACGGGGACATGGCGGTGGTCTCCTTTCGCCTGCGTGTCAGGGCGCCGGCGACGTCGACGAGTACGGTTGTCCAGGAAACTCGGGGCGTCGCGACAGCATCCACGCGACCACGTCCGCGATCTGTTGCGACGACAACGGAGCGCCCCGCCGGTCGTTGCGCCAGTCGGGGTGACCCAGGTCCGGGCGCCCGGCGATGATGGTCGTCCGCAGTCCTTGCGGGCTCACCAATGCGAGGAACGAGCCGTCGAGGATCGAAGTGTCGCTTGCCGCGGCACCGCCGCTGCCGTGGCAGGACGCGCAATGGCTCTGGTAGACCACCGCGCCGCGGGCCACGTCGCCGGGCGGACCCGCATACGGTGGCGGCGTCACACCTCCGGTCGGGTGGCTCCAGCGCGCGCGGATCCCCCGCGCGATCACGTCGACCTGACGATCGGTGAGCATGCCGCCCTCGGCGCTGGCGAACGCGGGCATGGATGTCCCCGGAACGCCCGCGGCGGTGATCCGGTGCAAGGTCGCGTCGTCGACCATCGCCAGGTAGATCGGGTTCGACAGCCCCAGGGCCGGACCGCCTCGTCCCTCCTCACCATGGCAGCCCGCGCATTGCGTACGAAAGAGCGCGGCGAAGTCTTCGATCTTGGCGGGCTGCCCCTCGTCGAGCGCGCTCGGCCGCCTGGCCGGCGGATCGCACGCGACGCAAAGGACAAGCGCGACGGTGGCGAAAGGAGCTCTGTTCATGGTTTGGGCCCGTCACCCTCTTCGAGGCCCAGGCGCTCGTCCAGCGATGCGCTCTGCCACGTGCGGATGCGGAGGCTGCGAGACACCACCCAGCCGGCCACGAGCCCGAACGCGACCTGCGATGCGATGAACCAGCCCCAGTTGATTCGCCGCTCCAGGACCGGGTTGATGATCCCGATCGTGGGATAGAGAAGCGCCGTCCACAGAAGCGGCGCGCCGACGCCCGCCACCAGGATCGGCCGCCGGGGCGCGATCGGCAGCAACACGCCGTAGAGCGTTCCCACCAGCACCGAGGCCACGCCGTGGATCAGCAGCGCCATGAGCAGCGCGTCCGCGTGGAAGGCGGTGAGCTCCGCGGTGGTCGCCTCGAGCATCGACGCGAACACACCGGCCGCCAGCAGGTTGATCGGGTACCAGACGCTTCGGTGAGACAGAAGGCCATAAGCAATCGCCAGCGCCGCCATGACCACGCTGCCGAGGAGGCCGCCCTTCACGCCAGCGGAGATCGGATAGACCTCGAGGGGCAGTCGGGCGCGATGGCGGGCCTCCGCGATCCGGGGGTGCGTGGTGGGCGCGCGCGGTAGCGTGATGGGCGCGACCTCGCCCTCGACACGGACCGAGACGGTATGCTCGCGCGGCAACACCTCCCGGAACCAGCCCACCGCGCCGCCCAGCATCAGCGCCGCGCCGAGCAGGCTGAGCGGCGGCGCCGTGATCAGCCCGGCCGCCAGCAAGGTGATGCCGAACGACATGGCCAGCGGCCACGCCGTGGGCGCGGGCACCTCGATGTCGCGCGTCCGTGTCATTGACGACTGGTCTTCGTCGAACGTCATTCGGCTACCGTCCGATCACGTAGACCGTCGTGAAGACCACCACCCAGACGGCGTCCACGAAGTGCCAGTAGAGAGCCAGCGCGTCGACGCGGCCGGCCTGGTCTCTGGAAACGGCCCCGACGAGCGCGAACACGAGGACCGTCGTCAGAAGAATCAGCCCCACGGTGACGTGGAGCGCGTGCAACCCGACCAGCGCGTAGTAGGTCGTGCCGAACAGATTGGTCGCGGGCGTGAGCTTCTCCTCGACGATGAGCCGCGACCATTCGCGGCCGGTTCCCACCATGAACACGACGCCGAGTCCGATGGTGGCCGCCCACGCCGCCGCGAATGCCCGGATCGATCCTCGGCGGAGCGCCCGCACGGCGACGGCGATCGTCGCGCTCGACGAGAGCAGGCACACCGTGCCCAGGATCGGCATCGTGAGCACCTGCTGCGGCGTCGGCCCGCTGGCGCTCTTGCCGAGATAGAAGAGGTACGCCACCACGAAGATGATGAACATCGCGCTCTCGGCGGCGATGAGGCAGGCGACGCCCACGCGCTCCCGCGGCGGCAAGAGCCAGACGTCCGCTGCTGTCGCGTCCGCGCTCACTCGTGCACCGAATCGGGATCCTCGGGGTGCTTGCGATCCCAGAGGGGGCGACGGCTCGTCACCGTCGGCAGGGTGGCGAAGTTGTAGTCCGGCGGCGGCGACGAGGTCGACCACTCCAGCGTCCAGGCGTCCCACGGATCGGGTCCCGCGAGCTTGCCCCTCCCGAGGCTGCGTACCAGGTTGCCGACGAACACCAGGACGCCGGCCGCCTGCAGGCCGACGCCCGCTGTGCTGATGAGGTTGTAGATCTCCCAGCCTCGCCCCGGCTCGTACGTGTAGATCCGACGTGGCATCCCCAGCAGACCGGGGATGTGCATGGTGAGGAAGGTCATCTCGAACCCGAGCATGAACAGCCAGAAGTGCCACTTCCCCAGCCGCTCATCGAGCATTCGACCCGTCACCTTCGGGAACCAGTAATAGAACGCGGCGAAGAGCGTGAAGAACAGCGAGCCCACCAGCATGAAATGGAAGTGGGCGACCACGAAGGTCGAGTCCGACAGCTGCCAGTTGAACGGCACCATGGCCAGCATGATCCCGGTGAGGCCGGCCAGGAGAAACTGGCACAAGAAGCCGATGCAGAAGAGCATCGGCGTGGCGAAGCGGATCCGTCCGCCCCACAGGGTGCCGATCCAGTTGAAGATCTTGATGCCGGTGGGGATCGCGACCACGAGCGTCGACACCATGAAGAAGGTGTTGGCCTTGCTGGGCAGGCCCACGGTGAACATGTGGTGCGCCCAGACGCTCACCGACACGAAGCCGATCGCCAGCGTCGCGCCGACCATCACCGCGTAGCCGAAGATGCTCTTGCGCGCGAAGACCGGGATGATCTCGGAGGCGAACGCCCACCCCGGTATCATCAGGATGTAGACCTCCGGGTGGCCGAAGAGCCAGAAGAAGTGTTGCCAGAGAACGGCCGAGCCGCCCGCTTGCGTGTCGAAGAAGTGCGTGCCGAGAAAACGGTCGCCGAGAAGCATGAACTGCGCCGCGGTGAGGGGCGGGAGGGCCAGCAACACCATCCCGCTCATCACCAGATTGAGCCAGCAGAAGAGGGGCATCTTGCCGAGCGTCATCCCGGGGCAGCGGCAGCAAAGGATGGTGGTGACGATATTGGCCGCGGTGCCGATCGATCCCACGCCCGACACCAGCAGCGAGAGGATCCAGTAGTCCGTCGTGTGGCCGCGCGAGAACGCACGCCCCGTGAGGGGGGCGTAGGCGAACCAGCCCACGTCGGGCGCGCTGCCGTCGCCGTAAAGTCCGCTCGCGCCGACGTAGCTGTAATAGAGCAGGAGCCCGCCGAAGGCGCTCATCCAGAAGCTGAACGCGTTGAGGCGCGGGAACGCGATGTCGCGTGCTCCGACCATCAAAGGCACCAGGTAGTTGGCGAAGCCGAACAGCATCGGCATGCCGACGAAGAACACCATCGTCGTGCCGTGGAGCGTGAACAGGCGGTTGAAGGTTTGTGGCGAGACGAAATTGTTCCGAGGCACCGCCAGCTGCAGCCGGATCAAGCTGGCCTCGATCCCCGCGACGACGAAGAACGCCAGCGCGTAGAGGATGTACATGACCCCGAGCCGCTTGTGGTCGACCGTCACGACCCACTCGTGGAGCCGGCCGAAGGCTCGCGAGGTGGTCTCCCGCGCAGAGACTGGCATCACGTCCAGGGCGGTCCTCTTTGTCTGCGCTTCCATCCGATGCGTCTCCTGTTCCCTCACTGGAGCGTCAGCAGGTACGCGACCAGCTGATCGAGATCCTGATCGCCGAGCTGCATCGCGGGCATGTGCGCCCCCGGCTTGACGGCGTCCGGTTGCTGGAGCCACTGCCGCAGGTTCGCCGGCGTGTTGGGCACGATCCCGGAGGCCAGCGTGTCGCGGCTCATGAGGTGCGTGAGGTCGGGCGCGTACCGGCCGTTGGCAATGGTTCCACCGAGGGCGTGGCAGTTGACGCATCCGTTGCTCTCGAAGACGCGCCTCCCTGGTGTCATGGCTGACGGCGGGCGCGGCTCCGACTGGGCCTTCACCCACCGGTCGAAGTCCTCGCGAGAGTGCGCGTACACGCGCAGCAACATCTTGGCGTGCTGGGTGCCGCAGAACTCGGCGCACTGGCCGAGGTACAGTCCGGGCGCGTCGGGCGCGATCCAGGCGTGGTTGGTGCGGTTGGGGATGAGGTCGGTCTTGCCGGCCAGCCGGGGCACCCAGAAGCTGTGGACCACGTCGGCCGACGTCAGCTCGAGCCATGTGGGCGTCGGCGAGGCCGCCCGCGGATCGCTCACCGGGACGTGGAGCTCGTTCGCGGTCACGATGCCCAGGCTGGGATATCGGATCTCCCACCACCACTGGTGTCCGACGATGGTGACGTCGAGGGCGCCGGCGGGCCGCCGCGGGTCCTGCAGGGCTTGAACGACCCGCGCGCCGGTCAGCGCCAGCACCAGCACGATCAACATGGGCACCACTGTCCACGCGGTCTCGAGCCGGTTCGATCCGTAGATCTGCGCGGGCTCCCGCCCTGCATCGCCTCGGCCTTCGCCTTCGCCTTTGCGGCTCCGGAAGCGCACGACAGCGATCGCGATCAGCGAGACGACGACCGCGAAGATCGCGCCCGAGACGCCGAAGACGAAGCTCGCCAGGTGGCGGATCGGCATCGCCGGCCCGGAGGGCAATTCGAAGATATCGGTTGGTGACGCCACCGCGCGGCAACCTGCGTCGCGGCGCTCGAGGCGGCAATGCGTGTTGTCACTGATTTCGGCGGGCCGGTCGGTTGAATGCGGCCAGCTCGGCTCAGTTGGTAGCTCCAGCAGTCGCCAAACCTGGTCGAAAACAAATTGCCACGGGTGCGCTTTGAACGCGTCGAACGTGTGGCCAGGTTCGAAATAGATACGGAGATGGCCGGACGTACTCGCCGGCAGATTCGAGAGGCGTCATGAAGCTGGGATATGAACGCTCGCTCTATCTGATGGCATTCGACCAACGACACTCGTTCTCGAAGGGCCTTTTCGGCGCGACGGAACCACTGGCGCCCGAGATACTGGCCAAGGTCAGCGATACCAAGGCGCTGATCTTCGAAGCGTTCCGGCAGGCCAGCACGCAAGGCGCGCCCCGGAACCTCTGCGGCGTGCTGGTCGACGAACAGTTCGGCTCGGACGTCGCGCGCAAGGCAAAGGCTGATGGGACGCTCCTGGCGATGCCGGTGGAGAAGTCGGGCCAGGCCGAGTTCGAGCTAGAGTACGGCGAGGACTTTGCGCGGCACATCGAGGCCTTCAATCCCGATTTTTCGAAGGTCCTGGTCCGCTACAACCCCGAGGGAGATCGCGAGCTGAACCGGCGTCAGACGCGAAAGCTGGCTCAGCTGTCGGACTGGCTCCATGCGCGCCAGCGGAAGCTCTTGTTCGAGTTGCTGATACCCGCGACCCCCACACAGCTCGAGCGGTGCGGGGGTCAAGAGGGCTTTGATCGCGAGCTGCGCGCGCGGCTGGTCGTCGAGGTGTTGCGCGAGCTCCAGCAGGGCGGCGTGGAACCGGACATCTGGAAGATCGAAGGGCTCGAAAGATCGGCCGATTGCCGCGCGGTGGTCGAGCAAGCGCGGATGAGGCCGGGCCGCGACCAGGTGGTTTGTATCGTCCTTGGACGCGGAGCGACCATCGAGCGCGTCACCACGTGGCTGGCTACCGCAGCGCCGGTGCCGGGCTTCGACGGTTTCGCGGTCGGGCGGACCCTCTGGCAGGACGCCCTCCGGCGGTACGTAGCCGGCACCGAATCACGAGAAAAAGCCAAGGCCGAGATCGCCGACCGTTATTTGCGAATGATCCGCACTTACGTCGAGCACCACCCCGAGTGAATTGCGTGACTCGAGTGAATCGAGCGACTCGAGAGAATCGAGTGAGATTGGAGGCGAAGATGAAACTGGGGATAGTTGGACTCGGTCGAATGGGCGCCAACATGGCGGCACGCCTCCTCGAGGCAGGCCACGCGGTCGTTGCTTTCGATCACCATGCAGACAACGTACAGAAGCTCGTCAGCCAGGGTGCGATCGGCGCGAGCTCGCTCGCGGAGCTGGTGCAAAAGATCGAGCCGCCTCGGGCGGTATGGCTCATGGTGCCGGCGGCGGTCGTCGATGACACCATCGCCGCGCTCGCTCCGCTTCTGGCACGCGACGATGTGATCATCGACGGCGGCAACTCGTACTATCGCGACGACATCCGCCGGTCCAAATCACTGGAGGCCGCGGGCATCCGCTACATCGACGTTGGTACGTCGGGCGGCGTCTGGGGCAAAGAGCGCGGTTACTGCCAGATGATCGGCGGCGACGTCGACGCGGTGGAGCGGCTCGATCCGATCTTCGCCGCGCTGGCCCCACCGGTCGATGCGGCGCCGCGCACGCAGGGGCGAACCGGACCGGCCACGCCCGCCGAGCACGGCTACCTGCACTGCGGGCCGAGCGGCGCGGGCCACTTCGTCAAGATGGTGCACAACGGCATCGAGTACGGGCTCATGGCCGCGTACGCCGAGGGGCTCAACATCCTCCGCCGCGCAAACGCCGGGAAAGAGGCCCGCGCGGTCGACGCCGAGACGGCGCCGCTGACCAACCCCGAGCTCTACCAGTACGACCTCGACCTGCCCGACATCACCGAGGTGTGGCGCCGCGGCAGCGTCATCGCCTCCTGGCTGCTCGATCTGACGGCCGCGGCGCTCACGCGCAACCCCGAGCTGAGCGAGTTCACCGGCCGCGTCTCCGACTCGGGCGAGGGCCGCTGGACGCTCCACGCCGCCATAGACGAGAGCGTGCCGGCGCCGATTCTTTCGACCGCGATCAGCGAACGTTTCACCTCTCGCGGTGAGGCCGAGTTCGCCGACCGCGTGGTGTCGGCGATGCGCCTGGAGTTCGGCGGCCACCAGGAGAAGCACTCATGACCACCCCCGCGCATTCGGATGCTCTGGTCTTCTTCGGTGCTACCGGCGATCTCGCGTACAAGCAGATCTTTCCGGCGCTGCAAGCCATGATCAGGAAGGGCGCCTTGAACGTCCCGATCATCGGCGTCGCCAAGTCGGGGTGGACCACCGAGCAGCTCCGCGCCCGTGCCCGCGACAGCCTCGAGCACCACGGTGGCCTGGATCGTGGCGCCTTCGACAAGATGAGCTCGCTCTTACGTTACGTCGACGGCGACTACGCGGATCTCGCGACCTTCGCAGGCCTGCGCCGCGAGCTCGGCGCGGCCAAGCGCCCGCTCCACTACCTCGCCGTCCCGCCCGGCGCCTTCACCGCGGTGGTCAGCGGCCTCGGCAAATCGGGATGCGCCAGCCAGGCGCGGGTCGCGGTGGAGAAGCCATTTGGGCGCGACCTGGCTTCCGCGCGTGCGCTCAACCAGACGCTTCTTCAGGCCTTCCCCGAGTCCTCGATCTTTCGCATCGACCACTACCTCGGAAAGGAGCCGGTGCTGAATCTGCTCTACTTCCGCTTGAGCAACAGCTTGCTGGAGTCAGCGCTCAACCGCGGTCACGTGGACAGCGTGCAGGTCACGATGGCGGAGAGCTTCGGCGTCCAGGGTCGCGGCAGGTTCTACGAGGAGACAGGCGCGATCCGCGACGTCATCCAGAACCACATGCTGCAAGTGATCGCGATCCTGGCGATGGATCCGCCGGCCGGAGGGGACGTGGAGGCGGTTCGCGACGAGAAGGCGCGCATTTTGAAGGCGATGGCGCCGCTCGACGCCGCGCAGGTCGTGCGCGGCCAGTTTCGCGGCTATCGCGACGAGCCGGGGGTCGCGCGCGACTCGACCGTCGAGACCTTCGCGGCCGTGGAGCTGCACGTCGACAGCGAGCGCTGGGCGGGGGTGCCGTTCTTCATGCGCGCCGGCAAGTGCCTTCCGGTCGATGCCTTCGAAGTGCGCGTCCAATTCAAGCGACCGCCGCGGGACATCTACCGCGAGCACTCTTCGTCGACGGAGCATTTCCGTTTCCGGGTCGGCCCCGAGGTGACCGTCTTGGCGGTCGGGATGCGCGTCAAGCGTCCCGGCCCGGCGATGGAGGGCCGCGACGTCGAGCTCGTGGCATCGGAGGGGCAGGCCCACGACATGCTGCCCTACGAACGGCTGCTCGGCGACGCGATGCTGGGCGACGCCAATCTGTTCGCGCGCCTCGACGCCATCGAGGCACAGTGGCGCATCGTCGAGCCCGTCCTCGACATCCGGACCCCGCCCGATTTGTACGAGCGGGGCACATGGGGACCCGCGCGCGCCGATCGGCTGGTGGCGGCGGCCGGTGGCTGGCACAGACCGATCGATCCGCGGAGGCCGTCATGAAGCACGACGAGTCGACCTCGACGACGGACCGGCCCCGCGTCGTCATTCTCGGAGGAGGGTTTGGCGGGCTTACCGCCGCGCGCGCTCTCAAGCGCGCGCCGGTCGTCGTCACGCTGATCGATCAGAACAACCACCACGTGTTCCAGCCGCTCCTCTACCAGGTCGCCACCTCCGCGCTCGAGTCTACGGATGTCGCTTTTGCCTTCCGCTCACTGCTGCGGCGGCAGAAGAACACCGAGGTCCTGATGGGCGAGGCGGAGTCGATCGATCCCAATGGCCGCGTGGTGCACCTGTCGAACGGGCACGCGGTGCCTTACGACTACCTCATCGTGGCGACCGGCGCGCAGTCGTTCTACTTCGGTCACCCGGAATACAAGACGCACGCGCCGAGCCTGAAGACCGTTCGGGACGCGCTCGACATCCGGTACCGGGTCCTCATGGCCTTCGAGCAAGCCGAGCAGGAGACTGACCCGGTCGAGCAGCGCGCGCTTCTGACCTTCGTCGTGGTCGGCGGAGGTCCGACCGGGGTCGAGCTGGCCGGCGCGATCGCCGAGCTGGCGGACCACGCGCTCAAGCGAGATTTCCGCCACATCGATCCCACGCGCGCAAAGGTGATGCTCCTCGAACGCGGGCCGCACATCCTGCCGATGTATCCTGCGAATCTGCAGGCCAAAGCTGAAAAGCAGCTAGCGGGCCTCGGCGTCGAGGTGCGGACCTCAATCGGCGTGAACTCGGTCGACGAATTCGGTGTCGTGATCGGAAGCGACCGCATCATGGCGCGGACCGTCCTCTGGGGAGCCGGCACCGTTGGAGCGGCGGTTGCCTGCTCGCTGGGGACGCCGGTCGATCGCCATGGCCGGATCGAGGTCGCGTCCACGCTCAATCCACCCGGCTTGTCGAATGTGTTCGTCATCGGCGATGCCGCCGCGCTGGTCCAGGACGGCGAGCCCGTGCCGGGCATCGCGACGGCCGCGATTCAGGGCGGCCACTATGCGGCTCACGCGATCGTGAAGCGCCTGCAGGGCAAGCCCGTCGAGCCATTCCACTACTGGAACAAGGGCCAGCTCGCCACCATCGGAACATCGAGGGCAGTCGCGATGCTGCCGGCGCGTGTGCACCTGTGGGGGTTTCCGGCCTGGCTCATGTACCTGACCGTTCACCTCGTTTATCTCAGCGGCTTCCGCACGCGCGTGCGCGTCTTCCTGTCGTGGATCTGGTCGTTTCTCACCTGGGCCCGAGGCGCGAGGCTCATCCCGAGCCAGGTGGAAGGGCGCGCCTTCGAAGCAGCCGACGAGGAAGAGGCGCCGCCTCCGCTCGGCGTCGATGAGCACCATCCCGCGCCGCCGTCGCATTGACGACGTCGAGGCTCCGGAAGGTCCCTGATTTCGTGGGACGGTGAGGCCGACCGCTTGCCTGCGCTTCGACCGGCCCCATTTAGATCGGCGCGGTCCGATGAGGTGTCCATCGCTGAATATCTTCGGCACGTTCTTTCCGTCCTGGATGCTTTGTGTGCTCGTTGGAATCGCGGCCGCCATCGCGGCGCACAAGCTCTTCGGCGTGCTGAAAATGGGCGCCGACCTGACCCCGGCGCCGCTGCTTTACCCATCCATCGCGTTGACCGTCACCTTCGTCCTGTGGCTGGTCGTCTTCGGACACTAGAGCGGTGCACGAGTGGCGGTGCGAAGGATCATCGGGCGGATCGTGGTGATGGCTACGGTCGGCCTGGCGGTTGTCCTCGGCGTCCTCGTCTTGCATAGAATCGACGTGCGGCCGCGCACCGACGACGCCGTCGTCACCGCCAACACGATCCAGGTCGCACCCGAGGTCGTGGGGCGGATCGCGACGTTGAACGTCAAGGAGGACGCATTCGTTCGCAAGGGTGAGGTGCTCTACACGATCGACTCCGAGCGGTACGTGCTGACCCTCGCCGAGGCCAGGGCACAAGTGCAGTCGCTCGAGGCGCAGATCAATCTCACCAACCGTCGCGTCTCGTCGGAGGTCACGGCCGTGTCGGTCGCGCGCGCGCAAGCGACAGCGGCGCGCGCGCAGCTGGACGAGGCGACGAAGACGCTCGCTCGTCTGGAGCCGCTGCTGCCGGGACGCTACGTGACCCCGCAACAGATCGATCTCGCCCGCACCTCGAAGGCGACCGCCGCGAGCCAGCTCAGCGGAGCGCTCTCCGCCACGCAGCAACGTCGTGAGTTCGTCGGCGACGCGAGCGCGCTGGTGGCGCAGCTCGAAGGGGCCAGGGCGGCGGTCGGTCAGGCCGAACGGGACCTGCGAAACACCATCGTCCGCGCGCCGTTCGACGGACGCATCGTGGGCGTCACCACCTCGGTCGGTCAGCTGGTCAACCCGACTCGCGCCCTGTTCACGCTCATCGATACCTCCCAGTGGTACATCGTGGCCGACTTCCGCGAGACGGAGCTCGACCAGATCCGCCCCGGAGCCCGGGTGAGCGCCTATGTCATGACCGCGCCGAACATCCACCTGCAGGGGGCCGTCGAGAGCGTGGGCTCCGCCGTCGCGCAGCTCGAGAATCTCAGCATCGCCGGCGTGCCGCCGGTGGCGCGCGACCTCAACTGGGTGCGCATCGCGCAGCGGTTCCCCGTGCGGATCGCCCTCGAGACTCCTCCCGAGACCCTGATGCGCATCGGCGCGTCGGCGGTGGTGATCATTCGAAAATGACACGACGAAACCGGCGGCCGATGATGTCGCGCCGAGGAGGCGGTTCGGCGCGACGGGTGCGCGGTTGACGACCGTCGCGGAGGCCGCGCCGTCGCGCCAGCGCGCGGATTGGTGGCAGCTGCTACGCGACGAGCTGTCGCTGTCGCCGGTGCGCCGCTGGCGAATCGTGAGGATGACGGCGCTGGCTGCGCTGGTCGTCGTGATCTCGATGGCGCTCCGGGTCCCCGAGGTGGCCGTCTCGGCCTACATGATCTTCTTCGTCCTCCAGGCCGATACGCCGACGACCGTTCGCGCGGGCATCGCGCTCTGCGCCGCACTGACCGTGGCGTTGGCCCTGTGCTTTTTTTTCTTCTCGCTGGTGGTTGCCGAGCCGGTGCTGCGGCTGCCGCTCATGACGCTGCTGCTCTTCGTCGGGATGTACCTGATGAGCTCCCTGCGCGGGTCGCCGCTGGCCGCGCTCGGCCTGGTCCTTGGATTCATCACCTCCTACTCCCTCACCTACGCCGATCAAGTGCCCTCGCCCGAGGCGCTGGTCCACGCCCTGCTCTGGCTGTGGGTCGTCATCGCCTATCCGATCGGCCTCATCGTGCTCACGGAGCTCGTGCTCGGCAGCCGCCCCGAGGACATCTACCGCGGCGGTCTCGCCGCGCGACTCGGCGCGGTCGCCGACGTCCTGGGGGCGCGGGCCGAGGAGGATGGTGCCGCGCGAGCGCGCCTCGAGCGCCTCGTGCGCGCGGGCGTCGCCGACCTCGCCCGGTACGTGAAGCGGGGCGAACCGGCCGCGCCCGTGCGAGCGAGCTTGCTCCGTCAGGTCGAGCTGCTGGGGTTTCTGACCCGCGAGCTGCCCGAGGCGGTGAAGGTCGCCCCCGCGGCGAGAGTGGCCCTGTGTCGCGCCAGCGAGGCCTGCCTCGGCGCCCGGCGGGCGCTCCTGGGCCAAGACCGGGGTCGAGACGGCGCCACGCTCGAGCCGTTCTCGCTCGCCGCCGAGCGACGCCAGTCGGCCGCGCTCTCGCCGGCTGCGCTCGCCGTCGTGCTGCCGCTGGTGGTCTGTATCCAGACCGTGACTTTGGGGGTGCACCAGCTGCTCAGCCCGAACCTGACCGGCGCGGCGCGCCCCGCGCCAGAGCGCCCCGCGGCGGTGGGGAAGCGCTCCTCGAACAGAACGGAATCGGTGCAGTTCGGATTGAAGGTCACGCTCGCGGCGATGACCGCCTACCTCATCTACACCGGCCTTGCCTGGTTCAGCATCCACACGGCGATGATCACCTGCTTCTTCGTCGCCGAGGACAGCCTGGGCGCGACGATCCACAAGCTCACGCTCCGGATCACGGGCGCCGTGGTGGGCGTCGCGCTGGGCATGGCCGCCATCATCTTCGTGCTACCGAAGCTGGATTCGATCGGTGGCCTGACGATCCTCGTCGCCGCCGTGACGCTGTTCGCCGCGTGGTTCGCGACGGCGAGCGAACGGATCTCGTATATCGGGTGGCAGATCGCCATCTCGTTCTATCTCGCCGTGCTGCAGGGGTACGCGCGGACCTCGAAGCTCTCCGTCGGGCGGGATCGCGTGATCGGCATCCTGCTCGGCAACGTGCTCATGACGGTCGTCTTCGCCTCCCTGTGGCCGGTGCGCATCAAGCCCGCGCTGCGGCAGGTGCTGTCGCGATCGCTCGAAGCGCTCGCGGCGATGCTGCGCCTCGATCACCCGGCCCGTGACCGGCTGGACGAGCTGGAGGCGGCCTTCGACGCCGACCTCGCCGTGGCCCGCCGGTACGCCCCGCTTGGCCGGTTCGAGGGGCGCGACGAGCCGGCGTCGCGCATCACGGTGGTCGAAGGCTTGCTGATTCCCATCCACGCTGTCGTCGTCGATACCGTCGGTGGCGCCGTGACGGCGGCTCCGCCGGCTGCGCGGCATGCGCTGTCCGCGTTGCGCGAAGGCGCCGCCCGGTGGCTGTCGGCGCTGGCGGCGTCGATCGCGGCGCAGAAGTCGCTGCCGGCGTTTCAGGCCAACGATGAAGCGCTCGCGACCCTCCGGCACGTCGCCGGAGACGCTGCGCTGCCCCCGGAGATGCGGGCGCGCCTTCGCCTGCACCTCGATTGGTTCGAGCTCCTCGAGATGCAGATCGACAAGATCGCCCAGGGAGCGCCGGGATGACCGGTTGCGTTCGTATCGGGCCGCTCGCCGGGTTGTCGCTGCATCTCTTGTGCGGCGGCTGCGCGCTCCTCGGCGGCTGCGCGAGCTCCTACTTGAGCCGCGCGCCAGGGTCGCCCTCTGAGCCGTGGAACCTTCCGGCCGTGCCGGCGCGCTTCGTTCGAGCGACTCGCGAACCGGCGATCAAACCGGGTCATGTCTATAGCTTGCCGGAGTTGATCGATATCGCGGAGTTGGCCAATCCCGACACGCGCATTGGCTGGGAACGCGCGCGTCGGGCCGCGCTGGCGGTGGGCAGCGCGCGGGCCGAGTATTTCCCCATGATCTCGGCCTGGGCCATCGCCGGGTATCAACACTTGTTCTTCCCGGCGCCGGGCAGCTCCGCTTCGAGCCCCGGCCTCAACTCGTCCGAAGGTCCGCCAAGCGTGTCGTTCCCCATCCCGCAACGTCCCGAGCCGTCGGGTTACATCGGCGTCGACACATTCCAGGTCCTGCCCTTCCTCTCCATCCGGTGGCCGCTCCTCGACCTCGGTCGAGGCGACGGCGTGAAGGCGGCCGAGAACCAGTCGGTCGCGGCGAACGCGATGTTCACGGCGGCGCACCAGAAGATGATGTTCGACGTCGCGCGCGCCTACTTCCGTCTCAGCGCGGCGCGCGCGCAGGTTGCCGTCAACCGCGACGCGCTCGAGCGCACCCGGTCCATCGCCCAAGCAGCGGACGCTCGTTACACCCAGGGCGTCGCGACGGTGGTGGAGCTGTCGGAGGCCAAGCGTGAGGTGGCGCAGGCCGAGTACAACCTGGCGCAGGCGGAGGCGGCCGACATCAACGTCTACGCGGTCCTGGTGTCGGCGATGGGTATCGATCCGGACGTCCAGCTCGCCGTCGCCACCAACCCGAGCCTGGAGCTCCCGAGCCGGCTCGACGAGAAGGTCGACCGCTACGTGCAGGCCGCGCTCGCGAAGCGACCGGACCTGTATGCCGCCCGCGCCCGGCTTCCGTCCACGGCCGCGCAGGTGTCCAGGAGCCGGGCCGCCTACTGGCCCCGCGTCACCCTGGTCGGCTCGGGGGGCGCCGCGCTGCTCGGCGCGAAGATCGACGGGCTCGGCGTGCAGACAGTCACCATCCCGAACCTGTCCATCGCCGCGATCGCCGAATGGATGGTCTTCGACGGCGGCTTGCGGGACATCCAGAAGGAAGTCGCCCGCTCTCAGCATAGCGAAGCCGAACAGGAGCTCATCAAGCTTGAGCAACAGGTCGTGCAAGAAGTCACGACGAATTACCACGAATTGAACGCCAATCTGTCTCGTTACAAGGCGGCGTCGGCCCTGCTCGGTACGGCGAGGGTGGCGGACGACGCGGTCACGAAGTCGTACACCAACGGCCTGGCGACGCTGACCGACGCGATGAACGCGCAGAAGGCGCGTTCGTTCGCCCTGGCGGCGAAGGAACAGGCGTTTGCCGATGCGCTCATCGCGGCGGCGTCGCTGGCGTTTTCGTCAGGAGAGCTGGTGTCGGCGGCAACGGTTCCGCGCACGGTGCCATGAAGCTCGTCGATCTGGCGAAGGTCAACCTGCTCCGCTGAGCGCCGGATGGAGATCGGGTGATTCGCGGCCGGTGGCCGCCACGCGCGACGCCGGCTGGTTCCACAACCGGAATCCGCCGACGAACGCGTTGAGGTTGTTCCCCAGTCGGGCGTTGGGCGGCAGGCTCGTCAGCAGCTTGGCGTTGCCACCGCCGAGCACGAGCTCGTCCGCCTGGAGAGCGGCCAGGAGGCGGACCGCGACGTCC
>Ga0265314_10002295_pt1 | contig 19767 bp, 13 predicted proteins | sample 4126metaG_FD_203106 | JGI IMG/M metagenome (GOLD analysis project Ga0265314, IMG submission 203106) | Rhizosphere microbial communities from Carex aquatilis grown in University of Washington, Seatle, WA, United States - 4-1-26 metaG | ecosystem: Host-associated > Plants > Roots > Rhizosphere >... | reverse complement strand
CATCGATAGAAATGCGGTCAATGCAATCGTGACTGCACTGCACGGAATTTTCCCTTGCATGATTCTCCTCCTGGCTATTTGATTCTTGGGCGGTGAGCTGGTTGCATTATACTCAAACCGGCGCGAACGATCGGACGGTAGTCTAAACAAAACCGAAGCCGTGATCCCGAGCGGCAACCTCCTGGTATCGTCATCCTGCGACTGGTTATCTGCTGCCTTACTTCGTCGCGGCCGGCCATCCGTTCTTCTACCACACGAGCGGCGCTATCCGTATGTAATAGTTGTAGGATGGGCCCTCCGAATCGTCGCAACGATCCAGTGCAACTGTAGCGGTGGGTGGCAGCAGGCTGTGCAAAGACGGTTTGGACTTGTATTCCGAGGGGCTATAGTTTGGAACGTATTAAGATCGGCTCGACTCATTCCCCATGAGCAAACTTGAACCAACTGGGCGGTTACATCGCACGAGCAAGGCGCTGCGCCTGCATGGCACCATCGCCCGCGATCTTGGTACGGCTATCATGTCCGGTGATTACCAGCCAGGCGATCTTCTGACAGGCGAGGTGGCGTCCAGCGAGCAGCTTGAAGTTTCGCGCACCGCCTATCGCGAAGCAATTCGCATTCTCGCGGCCAAGGGGCTTGTCGAGTCGAAACCGAAAGTCGGTACCAAAGTGAGCGCCAGGAACAAATGGCACCTGCTGGATCCAGACGTGTTGACCTGGGCGTTTGCCTCCGAACCCGATCTTGATTTGCTCTACAGTCTGTTCGAGTTGCGCGACATCGTCGAATCCGCTGCCGCAGCACTGGCTGCCGAACGGCGCTCAGAGGCGCATTTGAAAAGGATGCGACTGGCCCTCGACGGCATGAAGCGCCACACGCTTGCAACCGAAGCAGGCCGCCAATCGGACCAGGATTTTCACGCGATCCTGCTCGAAGCTTCCGGCAATCCTTTCGTTATCTCTCTGACAACCGGCGTCAATGCCGCCGTCAACACGACCACGATGTATAAGCAGCGCGACCAGCCGCTGCCGCGAGATCCTGTCCCGGACCATCTGCGCGTGTTCGAAGCCATTGCGGACAAGGATGCGGCACGGGCGCAAATTGTAATGAGCGAACTGATTCAGCTGGCGCTGCAGGACACGCCCGTTCCGCGCCGATCGAAATCGCGTCAAGCCCGTCGCAAAAAGGGCTAGGCGCATAAAGTTAGCGCGTCGGGAGGGGCCCACATGAATGCCAGAAATCTAGCGTGCGCTGCGGTCTTTTCGCTTCTTTCCGCGGCGAGCACCGCATTGGCGCAGATGCCGCCGGCTCCGCCTGTTGCGCAGGCCGCGCCGCCCTGGATGAAGACGTCGCTTTCGCCCGACGCCCGCGCCGAGCTGCTGCAAGGACAGATGACGCTCAGCGAGGAACTCACGTTGGTGCGTGGCTACCCCGGGATGGATTATTCCTGGATCCGCAACCCCCTGCCCCCAGCGTTGCGTGCCGATCTGCCCGGCTCGGCGGGCTACGTTCCGGGCATTCCGCGGCTAGGCATTCCGGCGCAGCGCGAAACCGATGCGAGCCTTGGGGTCGCCAATGGCCGCCACATGCGCCCGGGCGATCAGGCCACCGCGCTGCCGTCGTCGCTGCTGACGGCGGCCACCTGGAATCCCGAGATCGCCTATGCGGGCGGCGCGATGATCGGCTCCGAGGCGCGGGCCAAGGGATTCAATGTCATGCTCGCCGGTGGCGTCGATCTGGCACGCGATCCGCGCAACGGACGCACCTTCGAATATGCCGGCGAGGACCCGCTACTCGCGGGAGTCATGGTCGGCGAATCCATTCGTGGAATCCAGAGCCAGCACATCGTCTCAACGGCCAAGCATTTTGCGCTCAACGACCAGGAGACCGGGCGCATGTACATGAGCGCCGACATCTCCGAGGCGGCCATGCGCGAGAGCGACCTGCTGGCCTTCGAGATCGCCATCGAGCACGGCAACCCCGGCTCGATCATGTGCGCCTACAACCGCGTCAACAGCGTCTATTCCTGCGAGAACGACTATCTACTCAACCAGGTCCTGAAGCAGGATTGGGCCTATCGCGGCTATGTCATGTCCGATTGGGGCGCGGTGCATTCGACGGCGGATGCGGCCAACCACGGCCTCGACCAGGAGTCCGCTTCTTCCATCGACCGAGAGGACTTTTTCGCCGACGGGTTGCGCCAGGCGGTTACCGACGGCACGGTTCCGGTGGCACGTCTGCACAACATGGTGCATCGCATCCTGCGCTCGATGTTTGCGCACGGATTGTTCGACTATCCGCTCGTCAAACAGCCGATCGACGTCCAGGCTAACCTCGACGTGGCCCAGCGCAACGCGGAAGAAGGCATCGTCTTGCTGAAGAATTCAGCGGGACTACTGCCGCTGACTGCCAAGGTGCGCAGCGTCGCCTTAATCGGCGGCCGCGCGGATACCGGTGTTTATTCAGGCAGCGGCTCGTCGCAGGTCATTCCGATCGGAAACGATCCATCGCAGGAGATACTGGCCGGCGGCGCCATCTTGACCCCGCTCGGCGAGCCGGTGCGGATTCCAAGCGATACGATTGTGCTGGACCCACCTTCTCCGCTCGCCATGATCCGTGCCGAAGCGCCTCGCGCACGCGTACAGTACATCGATGGCGACAACATCGACGAGGCCGTGGCGCTCGCACGTCACTCCGAAGTGGCAATCGTCTTCGCCCACCAATGGATGCGGGAAGGCCTGGACGTCTTCGATCTTTCGCTCTACGGCAACCAGAATGCGCTCATCGAAGCCGTCGCGGCAGCGAACCCGCGCACCATCGTCGTGCTTGAGACGGGCGGCCCCGTCATGATGCCATGGATCGACAAGGTCGGCGCGGTGCTGGAGGCCTGGTATCCGGGGAACCGCGGCGCAACCGCCATCGCGCGCATTCTATTTGGCGAGGTCAATCCTTCCGGCCGCCTGCCGATCACTTTCCCGCTGAGCGACAGCCAGCTGCCGCGCCCGGTCATCACCGGCTCTTATAATGTCGGACAGAAGATCAATCCGATCGGAACGCCGACGCTGTTCGACGTGATCTACACCGAAGAGGCAAACGTCGGATACAAATGGTTCCAAGCTGGGAAAATAACGCCGTTGTTCCCGTTCGGGTTCGGTCTCTCCTATACCACTTTCTCGTACGATGGCTTGAAAGTCGCAGGCTCCAAGACGTTGAGCGTGAGCTTCGACGTGCACAACACGGGCACGCGCCAAGGCGAGGCGACCGCGCAGGTTTATGCAAAGACGCCGTACGGCGGCCCACGGTTGATCGGCTGGAGTAAGGTCGATCTCCAGCCCGGCGAGACGCGGCACGTGACGCTCACCGCCGATCCACGGCTGCTCGCCCTGTTCGATCCTGACGCCAACAACTGGCGCGTTGAGGAAGGCGACTACACCGTGATGCTGGGCGGCTCGTCCACCGAGATCAGCGCCACCGCGACCGCGCATGTGGCGGCGAGCACGATCAAACCTTGATTATTGCCGGCGCGGCGCGGTCCCGATCCACGTCGCGACGTCTTTCCATATGCTCGGGCCGTCGAGATCGCGCAGCAGCATGTGATAGCCATTTGCATATTCGTGCACTTCGGCCCGACCAGCCAGTTCCTTGGCCACGGCTTCCGTAGGCGGGCGCGGAATGATCTGATCCTTGGCGCCATAGAGGAACAGGATTGGCGGAACGTCCGGACCGAGATGCGCAGGCGCCTTGCGCGCGGCATCCATTAGATCGACCAGACCCCACACCGCATCCGCGCGCGTTTTTTTCTGGAACAGAGGATCACGCGAGAGTTTCTTCATCATCTCAATATTGTCCGACGGCCAGATTTTCAGTCCTTTGCCCGACAATTTCAGCCACGGCATCGCGTGCGCGGTCAGCCACATTGCCACGCGATAAGGCACCGGCATGTCCTGGCGCGACCAGACGGCCGGCGCGACCAGAATGACTCCGTCCACGTGCGGAGGATTCGCCCCTGCCAGCGATGACAAAACCACCGCGCCACCCATGCTTTCGCCCAGCGCATAAACTGGCAGACCAGGATTGCGTATACGCACGGCATCGACGTGATCAGAAAGGTCCTGGCGAAGCGCCTCACTACCCGGCCAGATACCGGGGTGCGGCGCCTTGCCGAAGCTGCGTTGATCGTAGGCATAGGTCGTGATGCCCTGTGTCGCCCACCAGGTCGCGGGCATATCGAAGGCATTCGAATAATCGCTCATGCCGTGCAGCGCGACGATCACCGCGCGCGGATGGCCGGCGTCCCAATGGCGCAACGGTAAGCGCAGTCCATCACGTGTGAGGAATGTGTCTGCGTCGATCGACGGTACGTCGTTCTCGATCCCGTGCGGCGCGATCACCGGAGCGCAGCCAGCGAGGACCGCGACAAACGCACTCACGACAAGGAAAATCGGCCGTCTCATCCACCGCTCCCGCGCCTTCCCCGCGTCGCGCAAGGTGGCCTTCGCTGCTCCGTTATGTTAGCGCTCACAGAAAGGCGCTCAAGCGCTTAAGGATAGAGGGGAACCGCGAATGGGCAAGTCTTGGTCGGCCGCTCTGGCGGCGGCGTTGGCGTTTGGTCTGGCCAGTTGCTCGTCCCTACCGGTCTCCGGCTTTCTCGCGGGCGTCAAGACGACAACCACTGTTCAAAGCGCTGCGACGCCCGAATTTCCTCCTAGACCCCTAACATTGCTCTACACCACGTTTCAGGACCACGCGGTTCTGCAACGCGACAAACCCATTCCCGTATGGGGGCTGACCGCGCCGGGTGCGCAGGTAAGCGTGACCCTCGCCGGAGAGACGGCCAGCGCGACGGCAGACTCCAAAGGAAATTGGCAAGCAGTGCTGGCGCCGCTCAAAGTGGGCGGCCCCTACGCGATGACCGCCCACAGCAGTGCGGGTAAAACACAGACCATTACGGACGTGATGATGGGCGATGTTTTTCTGTGTTCGGGCCAGTCGAACATGGAAATGCCGCTTAGGGTCGTATCGAATTACGATGGCGACATTCGCAGTGCGCAGAATACGAAGATCCGCCTCTTCCATGTGCAGCGCTTCAGCAGCCCGCTGCCCAGCGGCACCTTCGGCGCCGACGCGAGTTGGAGCGTCACGAGCCCCGAGTCGGTCAAGGAATTTTCGGCCGCGTGCTATCTTTTCGGCCGCGAGCTGCAACCGGCTGCGAATGTGCCCATCGGATTGATCGAATCGTCCTGGGGCGGCGCCAACATCCAAGCCTGGATCAGCGCTGACAAGTTGCGCGCGCTCGGCGGCTTCAACGAGTTGCTCGACATATTGCCGATCTATGCGACGGCGCCGAAGATCGCGGAAGCGAAATGGCGCGCCATTGCCCACGCCTGGTGGCTTGCGCACGATCCCGCATCGACCGCGTCTCCGCCGTGGAAAGATCCGGCCTATGACGACTCGTCCTGGGAGCAGGTCGTTCCGACGGGGACCTGGAGAGAATGGAACGTACCGGCGATGAAGAAATTCGACGGTACCGTATGGCTGCGCAAAGATTTCGAGCTGAGCGCCAAGCAGGCCGCAGGAGCGGCCGTCCTTTCCCTCGGCGCGGCGGATCAGGCGGACACGACCTGGGTCAACGGCGTCGAAGTCGGCGACATGGGGGGCTACGACGTCGACCGTCTCTACGATATCCCCGCCGGCACGCTGCACGAGGGCAAGAACGTGGTGGCGGTCGGAGTGCTCGGCGGCGCCGGATTGTTGAACCCGGCCGAGAAGATCACGCTCAAATGTGCGGACGGCTCCGTAATTCGCCTTTCTGGAACGTGGCACTTCAAGACGTCGGCACCGATGAGCCAGACCGGACATATCCCGTTCGTTCCCTGGCTGAAGCAGTTCGGTCTCTCGGTGCTCTACAACGGCATGATCCTGCCGCTCGGTCCGACAGCCGTACGCGGAATCCTCTGGTACCAAGGTGAATCCGATGCCTGGCAACCGAAAGAGTACGACCGCATGCTGCCGGCGCTGATCGCCGACTGGCGGCAGCGGTTCGGGGCCGATGTACCGTTCATCGTCGTACAGCTTCCAGGTTATGGTCCACAGAGCACCAAGCCCGGTGAATCGCCGTGGGCGGATTTGCGCGAGGTGCAGCGCCGGGTCTCCGACAAAACGCCGGATGCCGGACTCGCCGTAACCATCGATCTCGGTCAGCGCGACAACATCCACCCTACCAACAAACAGGAAGTAGGACGGCGCTTGGCGCTGGTCGCACGCAAGCTGATCTATGGTGAGAATATCGTCGCTTCCGGACCGACGCCGCTGACGGCAACCCGACGCGGTACAACGGTGACGGTGAGCTTTGCCAATGTCGCGAGCGGGCTGGCGATTTACGAATCGAACCGGCCGATCAGCTTCAAGCTTTGCGACGCGGCCAAGCATTGCAGTTTCGCCGATGCGACGCAGAACCAGAATGAGATTGACCTCGACGCCTCGCATGTGCCTGCCGCCACGACAGTGCGCTTCTGCTGGGCCGACAGCCCAATCTGCAATGTCTATAATTCGGAAGGTCTGCCGGCAGTGCCGTTCGAGATTTCGATAGCGCAAACAGCGCCTGCACAGATTGTAATGCCACCAGTTCGCAAACCATCACGCAGGCATATGCATTCCGGCAAGCGTCGAATGTAGATAGGATGTGCTCCGTATAAGCTGCGGAGGCACATTCGATGGATCGGAAGGAATTTCTGAAGACCTGCGCGGGCGGCCTTTGCGCCTGCGCAGCCGCTTGTGTGATGCCTCCTGCCGAGGCAGCGGCGGCCGAAGCGGCGAAACCCGAAGATTGGCGCGTTCCGTTCGTCAAGAAGCGTTATGCCAAGCTGCTGCAGGTTCTTTTGGATAAGCGGGGCGAAGGGGAATTGACCGAAACGTTGCACGAAGTGGGGGGTTACTGCGCCAGCACCTTCGGTCCGGCACTGGAGAAATATCGCGGCGACGTGGACGGCTTCGCCAGCTACATCAAGACCGTTGGAGCGGGGGATTTGTTTTCCTACGACCGCGAAAGGAATGTCGTCATCGCGTCGAGCGAAGAGCGGACCGATTGCATCTGCCCGCTGAACGGCGTCGCCTACAAGACGCCGACCGTCGTGTGCAACTGTTCGATGGGCTGGCATCAATATGCCTGGCAGACGTTGCTGCAAAAGAAGGTGCGAGTGGAGCTGAAGGAATCGGTTCTGCGCGGCGGCAAGCGCTGCAGGCTCGAAATCCAAGTCTTGGACGAGCCGATCTAGCCGATTGTCGCCTTAACGCGCTTGCGCAGAGTTGGCAGCAGTTCCTGCTCAAACCACGGATTCTTCTTGAGCCAGGCGTTGTTGCGCCACGAGGGATGCGGCAAGGGGATGTAGCGCGGCGCATATTCCCGCCACGCCCGCACGGTTTCGGTCACGTTTGCCTTTGCGCGACCCTTCAGATGCCATTTGAACGCATATGTTCCGACCAGCAGCGTGAGCTTGAAGTTCGGCAAGGTGGCAAACAGCTTGTCCTGCCAGGCCTCGGCGCATTCCTTGCGCGGCGGCAGATCGCCGCCGTTGGCATCATAGCCCGGAAAGCAGAATCCCATTCCGATGATGGCGACGCGGCTTTCGTCGTAAAAGGTCTCGCGGCTCACACCCATCCACTCGCGCAGGCGGTCGCCGGACGGATCGTTGAAGGAAATGCCGGTCTCATGAACCCGGAGGCCTGGCGCCTGCGCCACGATGCAGAGCTTGGCCGTGGCGCTGGCGTGGATGATGGGGCGCGGCTCCAGATACGCCTCGCAAATCCGGCAGGCGCGAATGTCGCGCAACAGACGGGACACGGCTTTTGGATCCGCCTTGTTCAAGATCCGCCGCTCTTCAGCAAGTTCTTTGCGATCACCAATTGCTGCACCTGGCTGGTGCCTTCGTAGATGCGGAAAACGCGCACGTCGCGATAAAAGCGCTCAATGCCGTAATCGGCGACGTACCCCGCGCCACCGAAGATCTGCACCGTGCGGTCGGCGATGCGGCCGACCATCTCGGAGGCAAAATACTTTGTGCAGGCCGCCTCCATGGTGATCTTCTCGCCGGCGTCGTATTTGCGCGCCGCGTCGAGCAGCATGCAGCGCGCGGCATAGGCCTCCGTCTTTGAATCGGCCAGCATTGCCTGAATTAATTGGAACTCGCCGATCTTCTTTCCGAACTGCTCGCGCTGTTTGGCATAAGCCACGGCTTCCTCGATCAACCGCTCCGCGACGCCGATGCACACGCTGGAGATGTGAATCCGGCCGCGGTCTAGCACCTGCATGGCGAGTTTGAAGCCCTCCCCTTCCTCGCCCAGGCGCAGATGCGCGGGCACGCGCGCGTCCTCGAAAATCACGTCGCAAATCTGGGCGCCCTGCTGGCCCATCTTCTTTTCAGGCTTGCCGATGCTCACGCCCGGGGTAGCCGCGGGAACGATGAAGGCGGAAATCCCCGGCGCGCCTTTCACGTTCGGATTTGTGCGTGCCATCAGCGTGAACATGCCGGCGCGGTTGGCGTTGGTGATGAAGCGCTTGGTGCCGTTGACAACGTAATCGTCGCCATCGCGAATGGCTGTCGTGCGCAGAGAGGCCGCGTCGGAGCCGGCGTCCGGCTCGGTCAGCGCAAAGCTCGCAATCACCTCGCCGCTTGCCAGTTTCGGCAGCCACTCATTTTTCTGCGCCTCCGTACCGAACATGACGACGCCCTGGCTGCCGATGCCGACATTGGTCCCGATGGCGGAGCGGAATACGGGTGACGTGCGGCACAGTTCGATGACGACGAGCGCCTCTTCCTCGAGCGTCAGACCGAGTCCGCCATATGCGGCTGGGATCGACAGGCCGAATAGGCCGAGCGCGCGCATTTCTGCCAGTACGCTTTCGGGGATGCGATCGTCTTCGGCGACCTTCGCCTCGATAGGTACGCATTTTTCCCGCACGAAGCGGCGGACGGTTTCGAGAAGTTGTTCGCGCGTCACGGCATCAAGCGCCATGGATCTCCCCTGCCGAAGGACTGGCAAGAGATTAGCGCAATTCAGGCAAATTCAATCAGGCTTGTCGAGCTTGTCGCGCGGAATATACACGGCGAAAACCAGGATATGGTCCACTGTCTTGCCTCCCGTCCCCAGGGGAAGGAAGACGTATTCGCTGTAGATGTGCTCCGCCGTCGTACCGCTGCGTTCGATCCAACCACGCATCGCGACTGGTTCGGCCTTGCGTACCACGCCGTCGTAGGTTGACTTGATCATCGCATGATAGCCTGGCGACAATTTGTCGGTTTCGCTCCAGCGTTTGCCTTGAAACGAGATGCCGTGCGCCATCACATAGGCGTCGCCGACGATGCGATATTCGTAATCTCTGCCGCCGTCGATCACGCGCAACAGCGTCGTATAGCGCAAGAGGCTTCCCAAACCGCGCGGCGTCACGTCGGTGCGTGCTGGAAATCTCCGCTCGCCGCACAGACCGCGCCAGTAAGCCAAGCCTTGCCGCAAGATCGAGCTGTCGATCTCGCTGAGTGCGATTTGACTGCTCAGTTTTTCCGGGACCTGGGGAGCGTCAGCCGCCGCCGGAGTGAACATGTCTTTGCCGTGCATCTGTTGCGTTCAATGTTCGCACTTCTCTAAGCAGAGTTGACTGGCGATGGTTAAGAGAGCGTTTAGAAGCGGGCCACCGCGTCGAATTCGCCAAGCGATACAACGCTTAGCGTGCAGTGGTACTACAATTGACAACCCCGGCGTGTATTCCGGCAGCGTCGAAGGATTCGGCCGAGGCGCAACCACACGCAGTCAGATAACTGGCAACAGCCCGATCATGCAGCCGCTCAGCCCGCTCGCCATGGTGCCGGCCAGCAGCGAGCGCATCACCAGCGGAACGATCGTGTCTCGTCGTCCAGGCTCCAGCGCGCTCATGCCCGCGATCACGATCCCCGCCGAGGAGAAATTCGCAAACCCGCACATCGCATAGACCATGATCAAGGTCGAGCGCGGATCGAGAGTACCTGTTGGCAGGCTGGCGAGGTTCAAATAGGCGATCAGCTCGTTGAGGATCGATTTGGTGCCAAGCAGACCGCCGGCAATTCCCGCCTCGCGCCACGGCACGCCGTACAGCCAGACGACCGGCGCAAACAGCCAGCCGAAAACGCGCTGCAGCGTAATCGGCGATCCCCACAGCATCGGAAGATGGATGAGGAGCGCATTGGCAAGCGCCACCAGCGCCACCACGACGATCAACATCGCGATGATCTGCCAGTAGATCTTCAGGCCCACTTCGGTGCCGTGAGAGATCGCGTCCATGCTGGAGCGGTATCTCATTTCGCTTTCGACTGCCGTATCGGTGGCGGCGTCGCCCGGGATCATGATGCGCGCTACGACAATGGCGCCAAATAGAGACATCATCGACGCGATCAGAATATGGCCCAGCGCCCCGGGCACGACGGGGTTGAGGATTGTCGCGTAAAGGACGAACACCGTGCCAGCGACGACCGACATTCCGATCGTGAACATGATGAACAATTCGGCGCGGTTCAGCTTGCCGAGATAGGGGCGGATCACCAGCGGCCCCTCGATGTTGCCGAGAAATACTGTGGCACCTCCGCCAAGCCCGACAGCTCCGCCGATGCCAAGCAGCTTGCGCAGCACGTAGGCAATCCCCTTCACCACGACGGTGAGAACCCGCCAGTGCCACAACAGCGCCGACAGCGCCGAGATCACGATGACCAAAGGCAGAATACCGAACGCGAAGCTGACCATCCCCCTTGGATTGGTAACCGCAAAGGGAGGATCGCCGCCGCCGACAAATCCGAAGACAAAGGAGGTGCCCGCCTGGGTCGCCTCCATCAGCGCCGTGACAACACCGTTGAGGGCAAGCAAGGCGTCGCGCGCCAGCGGGACTTTCAGCAGCAGCAGCGCCAGCGCGACCTCCATGCTCAGCCCTACGACCACGGTGCGCACCGGAAAGGCGCGACGGTTCTCGGAAACGGCCCAGGCCAGCGTCAAAATCGCGACGATGCCAAGCAAGGATTGAAGGTGAAGCAGCATGCCGACCCTCTTTATAGTGCGGGCCAGATAATCATGATTCGGCCTGCTTGGATGGCATGCCGGAAACGAGTACCTAGAGTCCGATCAATCGGGGGGTGCCGATGTCGTGGATTAATCCAATTGCCGCAGGCGCAAGCGCCGGTCCGCATCTTATGTCCGTACCTACGGTGACGTCCGCATGACGACGTCTTCCCGTCCCGTCGAGATCAGGGCGCTTTCCGGCGCTCGCGCGCTGCCTCCGCTGATCCTGGTGCTCTACCATTTCTGCGAGGGCCATTTTTATCGCGGCGCCAAGTGGTTCGACCTGCCCGTCGGCAAAGGCTATCTGTGGGTGGAATTCTTCTTCGCGCTGTCGGGCTTCATCCTGATCCATGTCTATGGATCGCGGGCCGAGGAATTCTGGCGCGGCAAGGCGTTCGTGCCGTTCCTGCAGGCGCGGCTGTCGCGGCTCTATCCGGTCCACCTGGCGACGCTTCTCTCGATGCTGCTCTTGATGTGGACCCTGAACCAGCTCTCGTACATCGGCGGCTATCTCTCGATCTATCATCAGCCATGGGCGCCGGTGAACACCTGGCCGAGTTTCATCGCCAATCTGTTCCTGGTGCAGGCGTGGAACCTGTTTCCATGGCTGACCTGGAACGGGGCATCATGGTTCGTCAGTGTGGAATTCCTGCTCTGCCTGCTGTTCCCGGTGTATGTGCTGCTGTCGCGCGGCGGTTTGCTGCGTGCCTTGGCGATCACCGGCGCGGGCTTGGCGGCGTTGATCTTCATGGCCGAGACCTCCCGGCATGGATTGGACATCACCTTCCACAACGGCATCTTCCGCGGCATGGCCGGCTTCGCCGTCGGCGTGGGATTGGCGATGCTGTTCCGGATCGCCAACGATGCGGGCGCGGATCGCTTGCCCGAGTGGGTGCATTCCGCGGCGCAAGCGGCGCTTCTCGCCTATTTCGTCTGGGCGACCTATTGCACCGGCTGGTCGCACAGCCCAAACGACATCTGGACGGTGCTAGCGCTCGACGGGTTCGTGTTCCTGCTGGCCTTCGACCGCGGCTTCCTGGCGCGGGCGTTCTCCACCTCCGTGCTGCGCAAACTCGGTGTTTGGTCCTATGGAATTTATATGGGTCAGACGTTTTGGCTGCAGGCCATCCGGTACTTCGAGCAACGTTGGTATCCGCCGGACGACGCAATTGTGTTCGGTCAGCGTTGGGGAACCCTGATCTGGTGGATCGAGCCGTTCGCGCTGGTGGCCGTCTGTATAGGTTGGGGTGCACTTCTGGCGGTCATGATCGAGCATCCCGCGAACGCGACTCTGCGGCGGATGTTTGCGCAGCGAAAGCACGTGCCATCGATTTGACCGCATAGCCGTTCGGACGATGCGGCGGCGAACTGTACGGGATCAGCTCTGTTATAGAAGCGATGCTTCCATGCGCGTCGCGCATCACTTTCATCCAAGGAACGCAACGCGTAAGGTTGATCTGCCCGGATTTCGCAATTCCTGGAGGACAACGTGAACCAACGCTTGGTCGAGTGCGTACCCAATTTTTCCGAAGGCCGCGACCTGGCCAAAATGCGCCAGATCACCGAAGCCATCGAGACGGTATCGGGCGTGAAGCTGATGGACGTCGATCCCGGCGCGGATACCAATCGCACCGTGGTGACCTTCGTCGGCGATCCGGACAGCGTGGTCGAAGCCGCCTTCCGTGGCATCGCGGCTGCAGCAAAGCTCATCGACATGCGCATGCACAAAGGTGCGCACCCGCGCATGGGCGCCTGCGACGTGTGCCCCTTCGTCCCGGTCGAAGGCGTGACCATGGAGGAGTGCGCGGACCTCGCGCGGCGTCTGGGCGAGCGCGTCGGAAAGGAACTGGACATCCCGGTTTACCTCTACGAGCACGCCGCCAGCCACCCGGCGCGGCGCAACTTGGCGGTGGTGCGCCACGGCGAGTACGAGGGCCTCGAAAAGAAATTGCAGGATCCCGCGTGGAAGCCCGATTTCGGCCCGGCCCGGTTCAATCCGGGTTTCGGCGCGCTGGTCACCGGCGCACGCGAGTTCCTGATCGCCTACAACATCAATCTCAACAGCACGGACAAGGCGCACGCGAGCGACATCGCACTGGAGCTGCGGGAGAGCGGCCGCGTGGCGCGGCGCGGGCAGAAGAACTCTTACTATTCAAGCGGGCAGAAGCTGAAATACGCCGAAGGCTTCTTTCCTTGCGGCAACTGCGATTTCGATGGTAAGCGCTTTGAGGACACGGAGCGGCACTGCCAAGAAACTCACGGGTATGCGCTACGCGACCTGCTCGCGGCGAACGACATCGACGCTGCAAGAGGCGTGTTAAGCCAGAAGGTCTACCGCCCGGGGATGTTCAAGGACTGCAAGTCCATCGGCTGGTATGTGGATACGTACCGGCGGGCGCAGATTTCGATCAACCTGACCAATTGGCATGTGACGCCGATGCGCGACGTGCTGGAGGCCGCGCGGAAGCTGGCGGCGGCGCGCGGCCTTGTTGTGACCGGCAGCGAGATCGTGGGCCTCGTGCCATTCGAGGCGTTGTTCCAGGCGGGACGCGCATATCTGGAGGCGCAGGGCAAAAGCGCTTTCGTGCCGGTCGGCGACGTGCTCCAAGCCGCCGTGTTCAGCTTGGGCCTGACCGATGTGGCGCCGTTCGAGATTGGAAAGAAGGTGCTCGGCATGCCAAAGACTTATGACGGCGGACTGATGGACATGCGCTGCCGCGATTTCGTGGACGAGGTGAGCCGCGCCACGCCCGCCCCGGGCGGGGGCTCCATCGCGGCACTGGCGGGTAGCCTCGGCGCCGCGCTTGCATCGATGGTCGCCAATCTGACGCAAGGCAAAGCGGCCAGCGAACTGGCCGAGCGCGAGCTTCTCGCGGCCGCAGAAAAAGCACAGCGCGTAAAGGATGCGCTGCTGCTGGCAGTGGACGAAGATACGTTCGCCTTCAGTGCGTACATGGACGCGCGCCGGCTCCCCCAAGGAACCGCCGAAGAAAAAGCCATGCGCGCCGCGAAAATGCAGGAAGGCCTCAAGCACGCGATCGACGTGCCGCTCAACACCGCGCGCCTCTCCTATGAAGCGATGGAAGTCGCGGCGACGGCCATGCGGCACGGCAATCCGAACTGCATCACCGACGCCATGGTGGGTTTCACCGTCGCATTTGCAGGCGTGCGTGGCGGCATCTGGAACGTCCTGACCAATTTCAAGGACATCACCGATGCCGCCTACGTCGCCGAAATGCGCCCGGCCTGCGTCAAACTGCTGGAGCAGGCTGACGCGCTTCTGGCGAGCGCAACGAGCGAAGGAAGCGCGCGCCTTGAGGCGATGATGAAAAGCTAAGATGGCGTAGAAAACGAAAGGCGAGCTTCGCCAGAGTGGCCAGTTCATGGGCCGCGGCGAACCCGCCTTTGTCGCAAAGCTCCGGCAGGCAAGTGGAATCCGCCGCGCGGAAACCGCAAGCACCTTTGCTTCTCCCCGGATGCCGCGGAACGAGCGTCTGGCGACCGGCCTCCCTGTGGGCGGCACCTTCACCGGCTCATTCCGCTCAGATGCGCGCGAGCTCGCATCCATATCCTGTATGGTCTCGCGTCAGCTTCGGATCGGCACTTTGAGCCGGCCCCGCGATACACAGACGAGCATGGCGTTTCCTCTGTTTCTTATGAGAACAAATAGGAAACGATTTGGCCGATTCAAGGGGTGATACGCAAATAATTTTCGGCAAATTGGAACGCTTACATTCCGCGAGACTGCGCGATGAATCCTCCGTGTGCGGCGGCAAACGAGCCGTCGCCGGTTTCAGAGCAGAATGCGAACATTTGGCGCCCTGGGTACTGCCAATTCGCTGGCTCGAAGTGACTTACCGGTCCAAATCCACCGAACCGATATTCGTACGCACCGGTTGTGATAGCGATACCAGCAACCAGATGACGTTCAAATCGACAAGGCGTGGGCGCGCGATAACCCTCTGGGCACGCATCAATGAGGCCTTGGAAACGTTCCAGGATCCCGGGGCGCGAAAGAGACACACATTAGTAGACGAACGAAAGTCCGATTTTCCGAATCCGCAAATTGAATATCCGCCGGGAAGACACAGCCGCTCCGCAAATGGCCGTCGTGAGCCTTGAACGCATTGCAAATCTACAGATTGGTGATTTGCTACACCCATGTCGCTGAATATCCGAGAGCGGGCACACTGGCTGGCGCGCAACGTCTTGCCACACGAGCCACTGATCCGCGCCCGACTGAGGAAGGTCTACGTCGCGGGCCTTGATATCGATGACGTAATTCAGGAGATGTACGCCCGGATTCTCTCAGTTCCGAATATGGATTCCATCCGCTATCCCAAGCAATATGCGATCCAGACGGCAAAGGCGATCATTATCGACCACTTGCGGCGGTCACAGGTCATCGCCATCGATTCCTGCGGAAGCCTTGACCAGCTTGACGCTGCATTGCCGGAAACGAGCGTCGAAGAGCGCTTGGAGTTTCGAGATGAAATCCAAGAAGTGGCCAATGTGTTGGCTCAACTCCCCAAGGTATGCCAAGAGACGCTGATCTTGCGCCGTGTGGAAGGGCTGTCGCAGAAGGAAGCGGCGCAACGCCTTGGAGTGAGTGAGAAAAAGGCGGAGTATTACCTCGCGCGAGGAGCGTTGCTGCTGGTCAATTCATTCGGCCGCGGAGGCAAAACCAGATCTCGTTCGTCAAAGATTGTAGGAGAATGTGTAAGTTCGGAAGATGGGACACTCAAGCGAACAGATTAACCAGCAGGCAGCTGAATGGGTTGCCAGGCTGGACAGCGGAGACCTGACGCCGGACGAGCAGGCGGCGTTTAGCGCGTGGCTTGCGGCCGATATCCGGCATTTAGGTGCCTACGCCAGAGTAGAAGCCGGCCTTGTGCGTCTGGCACGGCTTCGTGCCGTAGGCGCCGACACACTGCGCGCGAAACCACCTTCGGTGGCGCCGACATGGACGCGACGCCGAATCATGTTGACTGGCACGACCGCGGCTTGCCTCGCGGCGTCCGGACTCATCGGCGCGATAGTGTGGAAAAACAATCTGCAGCAGGCGTTTACCACCGGCATTGGCGAGACTCGCATGGTCCCCTTGCCGGACGGCTCGGTTGTCACACTCAACACGGACTCGCGCATGTCCGTCAGGTTCACCGAGACTGTGCGGAGGATCTATCTCGAAAAGGGTGAGGCCTTCTTCGCGGTCGCCAAGAACAAGGCACGTCCGTTCATCGTCGACGCCTTCAACACCGAGGTCCGCGCAGTGGGGACAAGCTTCACCGTGCGCGCTCTTCCGCAGCGCCCGATCCAGATTCTTGTGCAGGAGGGGGTGGTTGAGGTGACCCGCACGGGCACGTTGCATGCCGCACAGGTTCGCGCTGTCGCGGAGACGCAAACGTTGGTTCCAGTCGCAGCGCCGATCATCGTCCATGCAGTTCCACGTCCTCAGGTCGCTCGTAATCTGGCCTGGCGGTTCGGCCGGATTGCGTTGGAAAACGAGACGCTTGAGGATGCAGCTGAAGAGTTCGCGCGCTACAGCAATACGCGGATCGTTGTCGATCCGGCGGTTGCCAATCGCACTGTCACGGGGCGGTTTGCTTCGAACGACCCCGTCGGTTTCGCCAACGCGGCTGCCTCTGTTCTCAACCTGCATGTGGAAGTCGGACCTAACGAGATCTTGATAAATCCCTGAGTAGTCCGATCTGTTCAGGGGAATCGTCAACGTGCTCGTCAACTGATGTGAAGAGCATCGGAAGAGGGCACAAAAGTCCGCAGGAAAGCGGAAATGGGGCGGGGGCGTGAAAGCCTTTAATCTCAGGATCACGGTAAGTTGTGCCGTCACGCTTGCCGGGACGCTTGGGAGTGTGCCTGTGCATGCACAGGTCGGGCAATTCGATATCCCATCGGAAAAAGCCAGCAAGTCGATTCCCGAACTCGCACGCCAGGCAGACGTACAGATCATCGGCCCCGGCGAACCGCTCCAATCCGTTGTCACTCCTGAGGTCAAAGGTGCCTTCGACGTCATTGACGCCCTCGAGATGATGCTCAAGGGGACTGACTTAACGGTCAGTCGCGCGGTGGATGGAGTCATAACGATCTCCTCCCCCGCAAATAAGAGCGTCTGTGATAACAGAGGGGAAACCATGAGCAATCAGTCTAAACTCACAGCATCGGTATCTTGGTTGGCTATGGCTTTGGCCACAGTTCAGTGCGGCTTAGCTCAAGACAATAGCGCGGGCGTAGAAACAGTTGTTGTTACAGGCATCAGAGCGAGCGTTGCGACCTCACTAGAGGTCAAGAAGGATGCCAGCCAGATTGTCGACTCGATTGTCGCGGAAGACATCGGCAAGCTTCCTGACAACAACGTCATCGAAGCGTTGCAGCACGTCACCGGCGTCCAGGTGAGCCGCAATGCCGCCGAAGCCAACCAGCTTCTCATCCGCGGCCTTCCGGACATCGCGACGCTGCTCAACGGACGTGAGATGTTCACCTCGACCGGCCGGTTCGCGACGCTTCAGGACATTCCCGCGGAACTTCTGGCACGCGTCGACGTACAGAAATCCGCGACAGCCTCGGATCTGGAAGGTGGCATCGCTGGGCTCGTTGATGTCCGCCTGCACCGTCCGTTCGATTTTGACGGACTGGAGGTCGCCGGCACGGCGCGCGGCACCTACAGCAATCTGTCGGGACATATCGATCCGCTGGCAAGCCTGCTGCTCAGCAATCGCTGGCAGACCGGCATTGGCGAGATCGGCATCCTGCTCGACGTCTCCTATTCGAAGGACCACTACAAGGAAGAGATACTCGACAACTACATCTCGAACCAAGAGTCATGGGCCCCTTGCAGTGGAACGACTGCCGCGGACGGCAAATGCTGGATTCCTTTGACTCAGGGTGCTCAATCCATTCCCGGTTCACGCGAGCGCGGAGCCGTTGATTTCTCGGCGCAGTGGCGCCCGAATCAGAACACCGAAGTGTATGCCGAGCTCTTCTATACGCGTTATCGCAATCCGAACTCCGTCGACTTCTTTGTGGGCCTTCCGTGGATCTGCAGCACCAACGCGACCGCCTCCCCGGGAACCAACGAAGTCAAGACGGTCACCGGAGGGTGCTACGACCTCACCAGCAACCAGTCGTTCCGTCCGAAGACTGACAGCATGCAGTTTGCGACCGGCGCATCCTGGACGGGCGATCGCGCTACGTTCACGACCGAACTCGACTACACGGACAGCCGGTTCTACCAAGCCGGTTACATTCTCGACACGCACTATGATCCGGGTACGTACGCGTCGGACATGAATTACCACAATACCGGCACGCCCTATATGAAGGTCACGCAGTCCAATGTTACGGACCCGGCGAACATGGTCATGCGGCAGTGGTACGACCAGTGGACGAAGCAGACCGGCAACGAAATCGACTGGCGCGGGGACGTTGCCTACGACATGGGCGTTTCCAGCTTCATTAAGTCGATCGATGCGGGCGTGCGCTATGCCAACCGCTTCGCCAAGAACCGGCAAGACAACTACAGCGGTCTCGATTGCGACAGCTTCCCAGATCCCGCGAGTCCGTTCTATGCGCAGCAGGTTGCAAGAGACCACGCGCAGGCTTGCGGAAACTACCACGGCAATCCGGGCCCGGGCGTCACGCTGGCAAGTCTCCCCGGCTCGTTCCACACCACGAGCGGCAGCCAGTTCGACGGCAAGTTCGGCATCACCAACTGGGTGGATGCGGACCCGGAATATCTGTTCACCCATGTCGGTCAAATCCGGACATTGTTCGGGCAGCCGACCTCGGCACCTCCGGGCGATCCCGCGCAATCGTTCGATGATCGGGAAATCAGCTACGCCGGCTACGTCAAAGCGAACTTCGCCTTCGGCCTCGGCGCCGTTCCGGTTGACGGAAACATTGGCCTGCGGCTGGTGGACACGGAAGCCACCTTCAAGGCCAACACGCTGGTCGTCACAGACCACGGTGCCGGTGCGACTCCGGAGTTCACGTTCGCCTACACCCCGACGACGAGCAACAAGAGCGCGCTGGACTGGCTGCCGAGCCTGAACGTGCGGTTCAAGCTGCAGGACGATGTGTTCCTGCGCGTCGCGGCAAACCGGACTGTCACGCGCCCGACATTCATACAGCTCGATCCGGCGCTGTCGTTGTCGGCCTCGACGGCAACACTGCTGGGTTCGGGCACCTCGGGCAATCCGAATCTGAATCCGGTCAAGTCCGATAACGTCGATATGTCCTTGGAATATTACTTCGGCGGATCGAACTCGCTCACCGCGGCCGTGTTCTATCGCGAGGTTGACGGCTACATCGTCCCGGCCGTCGCCGCTCAGACGATCGGCGGCATCACCTACCAGATCACCAGCTATGCGAACGCACCCGGCGGACACATCGACGGGTTGGAACTCTCCTACACGCAGTTCTTCGATTTCCTGCCGGGAATCTGGAGCGGCCTTGGCATCCAGACGAACGGGACCTTTGTCGACGGCGCATTCGCGAACATCTCCAAGTACTCCTACAACGCCGTCGGCATCTACGAGTACGGTCCGGTGTCGATCCGCGCGGCCTACAACTGGCGCGCCGGCTTCAACGAAGGCCCGGCGCCGGGCGGCGGCCAGAACCCCGGCACCATCTATGCGAAGTCTCAGCCGTGGCTCGACCTTTCGGCAAGCTACAAGTACA
>Ga0265314_10002293_pt1 | contig 19785 bp, 11 predicted proteins | sample 4126metaG_FD_203106 | JGI IMG/M metagenome (GOLD analysis project Ga0265314, IMG submission 203106) | Rhizosphere microbial communities from Carex aquatilis grown in University of Washington, Seatle, WA, United States - 4-1-26 metaG | ecosystem: Host-associated > Plants > Roots > Rhizosphere >... | reverse complement strand
CCAGGCTCACGACGCCATCGACGTCGACACGAGCACGCTCGACGAAGAAGCGACTCTGAAACGACTATTGGAAGAAGTGAAAAAGCACGGAGTGAAATGAAGTAATCTATAATTCATAACGCATAACCAACTGCGTCTGCGTTGACTGAGTTATGCGTTATGCATCATGCATTACTCTCCGTCGTCTTCCTGAAATTCTGCTTTCGGCCACCACATGAAACTTTTCTTGGTCTTGCCTGAACCAATCTGGCCCCAGCGCGAAATGTAGCCGCGGCAGTCGATATGGACGTGGCTGCCGACGCTGTCGTCGGCCTGCCATTCGTACACGCCGATTCCGCCGGGAACGACCGCGCCTTCCAGTTCCAGTTCGCGGCAGGCATTGGCGATGACCAAGCCATCCTTGCGATCGATGCGGCCGTCGCCGTTCAGATCGTCCATCTTCTTGTCGTCGTCTTCATCGATGCACAAATCGACCGCGTCGCCATAGCAGTGCCGGCTGTACGCCGCGCCGCCGATCGATTTGTTATAGTCTGGCGTGCGAAAGCCGCTGGTGATCCAGAATTTCGTGACTTTCACACCTTTAGAACGCAGTCGCTCGCGCAATTTGATCAGTTTGTCGATCAACTGCGGCGAAATCGCGAGCACGTCGGTGTGCCGAATCGTCGTATAGACTTTCTTGCCGTCGGGTCCGTGAAAATCCTTAAACGCGACAAGTTGGCTCAGATCAAAATCGGGTCCGAGCTTCAAATTGATCGTTTCTGGCGTGAGCATGGCAAAGTATTCGGGAATGCGATATTGCCCGGCATTTTCGCGCACGCGGCGCACGGAGGATTGGGTCGGATCGAGGTAATTTCCGATGCTCTTGCCATTCACTTTGACGTTCGTGCGATCGCCCTGGACGTGCGATTCAGACGGCGCGAGAACGAGCACGTCGAGATACGGCCGCTCGAAGCCGGCCGCGACCGCGTCGCTCTTCCATTCCAGCCGGTAAAGCCCGGCCTGAGTCGGCGCGCGACACTGTTGTTCCCAGGCATCTTTATTGAGCAGCCCCGGATTCAGTTCTCCGCCTTCGTGATCCCATTCGCCCCCGCTGGATTTCTCGACAAACATGCCGCTCACGCCATGCGGTTCGGCCTTAATCGTGAAAACGGAGCCGGCAGGAATGTAGCAGACCTGCCCCGGACGGTAGGACGCATCGAAGCGCTGCGCCTGCTTTTTGCTGTCGGCAAGATCGATATGCCACTGCCGCACCGTTTGCGGAGGCAGCGCGGGGGTTATCGCGCTAGCTGTTGTTGTGGCCGGGGTTGCGCTGCGCAAAAACAGGAACACGGAAATGCCGATCACAAGCACGGCGACGATGACGATGACTGGAATAAATGCGCGATGCTTGTCGCTTGATCGCCAGCGACCCGAAGTTTGTACCATTTGAAATCCCCACACAACGCCGACTCGATATCTTGTTATCGGCTGTTGGCGGTGGCGGGCTTCAACAATATAGGTCGCATAGGTGCTATAGGACGTATAAAATTATTGCGATAGCGCGGCTAGAACCCCATCCCACACCCCTGCGTGACTGGCTTCCAGCGCGCCACCCGTATCGATCCGGCAGACGGCGTGAAAGCCCGCTTCTTTTTGGCTCGGCGCCATAAACGACGCCTGCTGCTTGCGTGAAACGGCGGCGCCGGCCTCAGATCCGTGCGTCTGTCCGCTGCGTACGCGTTCGTCGAGATGTTTGTCGATCTTTTCGGCGGCCGCGTCGGCCCAAACCAGCACCGCGCGCGCGCCATAAGGCGCGGCCACGTCCGCGGCGAGTTTCCGGCGCTCGGGCGTGGTGAACGTGCCGTCGAGAATCACCGTTTCGCCGCGCGTGAGCGACTGCGCAGCACGCTCATACAGTAATTCGTAAACACGCGTCGAAACAGCAGCGTCATAACGCTGTTCGGCCGGCGCACCACGCGGCACCAGCTCGTCGCGCACGCGATCGGTAGCGAGATGCGCGCACTTCAAGCGCCGGGCGAGTTCCGTTGCGAGCGTGCTTTTCCCGCTGCCGGCCGGGCCGCAGAACACCAGCAGCGACGGCTCGTCGCGCAACGCATAACGCACGCCCAGCTCGAACAACATCTTCGCCTGTTCGACACTTTTGGTGCGCTGACCTTCCGCCACGTTCGCATCGGCGGCGATCCACGCGGCTACTTTGCCTTTCACGAACGCGCGGTAGCCGAGATAAAAATTCTGCAGCTTGGGATGGATCCTCGGGTCGCAGCGTTCGGCATAACGCGCCAGCAACGCCGCACTGAGGTCTTCGCGGCCGCGCGAATCGAAATCCATCGCGAGGAACGCGACGTCGAGCGCTCGATCCCCGATGCGGAAGCGATCGTTGAATTCGATGCAGTCGAAAAGCAGCGGCGGGCCGTTTTCGGGCAGATTGATATTCTCGGCGCGCAAATCGCCGTGGCCGTCGACGACGAACCCGTCGCGCACGCGCGCTTCGATCAGGCCGCCGTATTTATCTAAAAAATAACGCGCACGAGACGCGATAAATTTCAGCGCGCCGCCAGGCAGAACCGCACGGTCGAGCGCCCCGCCCTCGCGCAGATTTTCTTCCACATTAAACCGCACGACTTTCAAGCTGCCGTTGCCTTGCGTGTCGAAGTTCTGCACGCGCTGGCGCTGGTAAAAATCGGCCAGCGTATCGGCGATGCGCTTCGCATCTTCTGCGCGTACAATGTTCTTATACAGAAGTTGATCGAGCATCCGTTCGTCAGCAAGGCGGCGCATGTGGACGGCCCAATCCACGATTTTTTCCGCGCGAACGTTCTCGTTTTTGACTTCAACGCGCCGCTTGCCGGATTCTTCAACCACTGGCAGCAATCCAAGATACAGGTCCGGACAGAGGCGGCGGTTGAGCGTCACTTCGCGCTCGCAGGCCCAGCGCCGCTTTTCCACGGTGGTGAAATCGAGGAAGTCGAACTTTACCGGCTTCTTGAACTTAAACGCGTATTTGCCGATAAGATAGACGTACCCAATATGAGTCTGAACCAGAGCCACTTCGCCGCTTAAACCGAAGGCGGCTGCATCTAAAGGAACGGGTAAAGTGTCGGGAACGGCTGACATCGCCTTTTTCCTTATAGGACTTCACGGGGATGCAAAGTCATCTTCCAGAAGCATACTCGCATGAAAGTGCACCTGTTCAACGCACAAAACGCGAGGTCCTTGGGTAAGCGAAATGTTAGGCTGTGATCGGTAAAAAGGCATTGACAGCGGCGAAAAAAGGCTAAAGTCAGTGATGGCATCGATTAAACGGCAGTAGTACGTCACCAGCAAGTCCTGCGTTCTGTGGGGGTGCGGCAGGCGTTGGTGTTGTGCCAGATAATCTCTGGTTTGGTCGTGCAGAACAGGAGAAACGTATACATGCGACTGTGGCACTTGTCTGCTCTCATGATGGGTTCGGCTCTGCTCAGCCCCACCCTCCGGGCCGGAGAAGTTCAGCTCATTGAGTTGAAAGATCTGCCTGGCGGCGTAGAAGCCGACGACGAAGCATTTTTGAAGAAGAAGCTGCAGGCGCGCCAGGGCGTCATGGACGAACGCAGCAAGCTCTTCGACCAGTTCAACAAAACCCTTTCGGACATGGCCGCGCAGCGCGCGAAAGTTTCCGAATTGGGCTCTGCGTCGGTGACCATCGACGAAGAGACCAAGAAAGTCGACGAGCCGGCCACGATGGAAGCGGCGCTCGGCAAAAAAGAGCCGATCCGCGATCCGTACGAAGTGAGCCCCGACGATTTCACGATCATTGACCATGACCGCTGGTCGATCAACATCAGCGATTTCCATATCGATACTCCGCAATACATCGTCACGCAGACCACGCAGGGCTCGCGCCAGAAATGGTTCGGCTTTTCGTTCACCGTGGTGAACAGCACGCCGAAGAACCGCCGCATTTCTCCGCAATTCGTAGCCTCGACCAACAAGGGCGTCTTCAACGTCGCGACTGGCGGCTTCGGCCCCGAACGCGTGATCGCCGACAGCCTCAACCGCCCGCTGGTGTACTCCGAAACACTCGCCGACAAGAACCTGCTGGACCAGAACATCACGCCGCTGGAACCGACGAACTCGCTGGCCAGCTACACGCTCGATCCGGTCAAGGGCGGCCGCCAGCTCTCGCCGCTCGCCACGTTTGCCCCGGGCCAGACCCGCTGGGGCGCGGCGCTTTGGTCGAATTTCAGCGATGAATTCACGGAACTGAAAATCGCCGTTCACGGCCTGAGCAACGCGCACCGCTACGACGAAAAACTGCGCCGCGTTCTGCTCTTCACGTTCGAGCGCATCGACGACGAATTCAATGTCCAGCGCAGCGAGCTGAAATTGAAGGACCGCCGCTGGGAATACCTGTGGATGTGGGACCAGGACATCACCGTTCCGATCCCGGCCGATGCCAAGGATCCGCAGATCAAGGTTCAGACGCTGAAGACTCCGGCAGGCACCGACAAGCTCGCCTGGGCCTTCCCGTTCGTCGTGAAGAACTCCACGCGCAACACGCAGCCGTTCGCGATCAACTCCGTGTCGTTTGTCTGCCCGGTTGAAATCGACGTCGGCGGACAGAAGATCACGGTCGAAGTGAAAGTAACCGACGACGGCCGCTCGACGATTTACAAGGCGCAGTTGCTGAAAGCGCTGGGCAAGGAATCGCCGAAGGACCGCTACGAACTGAACAAGGAAAAAGAAAAGACCGAAGGCAGCCGCACCCAGGTCCAGCGCCGCTCGATCACGATTGAAAGTGGCCACCCTCTGGATGAACTTTACGCCGCGTTCGACGAGTCCGACATCGACTGGGACAACGTCAAAATGCAGGTCGAATCGGCCCTGACCGAGAAATTCGATAAGAAAGCCGCGGCGAAGGCGAACTGGGAAAACGTGGTCAAGTCTGCTCCCGCCGACAAGCAGGCCGATCTGCTCAAGCGCGATCCGGGCTTCCTCTACGACCCGCGCCGCATGCTGACCGATGACGAAACCAAGGCCGTTCAGGACCAGATCAAAAAGGGCTTGGCCGGAGCTCTCGACGCCGCCAAGGCGAAGAAGACGGTCGTCGCCTACTTCGACGTGATCAGCGGACTTTCGACCGGCAGCTACCGCATCAGCCGCTCGTACCGCCAGCCCGGCGTGGTCGACGAAGCCTGGTTAAAGGCCTGGGAAGAACTCGACAAGGCCGGCGGTAACTAAGACTTTCAAATACACACTCGTTCTAAAGAAAGCCCCGCCTTGAGCGGGGCTTTTTCATGGCCTGACGGGTTAATGCGAACTGTGTGCGTTCTCGACCGCGCCCTTTTGCGCCGAGAGAAACTCGACGAGATTGCGGATATCCTGCTTGGTCAGAATCTTGCCAAGTTCCTCAGGCATCAGCGACTGGCCGCGCTTGCTCGACGCGACCTCGTCCTTGGCGATCTTGACGATGCCGTCCGGCGGCACGTTCAGTTCCAGTTCCTTCTCGGTCTCCTTCTTCAGAATCCCGACGACCGTCTTGCCGCTCTTCTGCTTCACGATCAGCGATTCAAATCCCTGTGCGATCTGCTTGTTGGGATAGAGAATCGATTCGAGCATAAACGCGCGATCCTTTTTCGCGCCCACGTCCGTCAGCGCCGGCCCGGCATCGCCGCCCTGGTCGCCGATCTTGTGGCAGCGCATGCACGACGCTTCGATTTTCTCGAAGAACACTTTGCGCCCCGCCGCCGCATCGCCGCCGTTCAGCGTCTCGTGGAATCCCGCGAACGGATCGTCCTTCAGCGCCGCGATCTGCGCGTTGTATTTTTCGAGCGCCGCTTTCACACTCGCACCGCTGCGTTTCGAAGCCGCGTCGAGAATATCCAGCTGCAACTCGCCCGGCGCATTTCCTGCGACCAATTTCTCCATCCACTTCACAAGAATCTCGTCGGCCTTTGTGTCCTGCGTCGCGCCGAGCGCGCTCAACGCGCCCTGACGCTCGGCGACCGACGCGCTCTTCTCCAGAATCTCCGCCAGCACCGCACCCGCGCCCGCTGGATTAAGCTGCGCTTTCAGCTTGTTCCCCTCGCTGCGAACCTGGTCGTTTTTGTCCGCGACGGCGAACTGCACCGCTTGCTCGAGCCGCACATCGCCCGTCGCCGCGAGCGCTTTCAACGCCTCGACGCGCATCTTCGCGTCATGCTTGGCGTCCCCCACAATCGCCATTAGCGCCGGAGCCGCTTCCTTTATTTTGAGCTGCGCCGCCGCCGAGATTGCCGCCGCGCGAACTTCCGCCGGAGCGGACTGAATGATGTACGCAATTTCAGGCCTCAACGCGTGTATTGCCTGCTCCGCATCACGCGCTTCAAGCGGCCGATACAAACCCACAACCAAATCGCGTTGCGACGGTTTGGGCCATTCAGTCAGCAGCATCAGCGCCGCGGTGCGCGCTTTCGCCGGCGCGTCTTTGTTCGCCGCAAACTTTGCGAGTGCCGCCGCGTTCTCCGCCGTGCCGAGCCGGTGATTTGCATTGACCGCGCGCAGCCACAACGCGTCGTCGTTCACAGTAGGCGGGGCTCTTAGCCCCGCCAGCGCCGGCATCGCCGCGCTGATCGGCACATCGTTGATCGCGCGAGCCGCCTCAACCACCAGCAGCGGATCGGCGTCGTTCAAAAACTGCGCGATTTCCTCCATCTCCAGCCGCCGCATGGCCAGCAACGAAACCATCCGCACCGCCGGCGAGGCATCCTTCGCCAATCCAAGCACAATCTGCTTGTCGTTCATGCCGAGAATCGCCATCAGCGCCGCGTGTCGGATGAACGCGTCGTTCGCCGTGTTTGCCTTGATCATCGCAAGCACCGGTTCCAACGCATCCTTCCTGCCGAGTTTCCCAAGCGCCTGCGCCGCGAAAAACTGCGCGCGCGGAAACGGGTCGGCTAGATTTTTTACCAGGCCATCGAAGGCTTTCGCGCATTTTCCATCGCCGAGAACTTTTGCCGCCTGCGCGCGAACTTCGCCGTCCTCGTCCGCGAGCAGCGGCACGATCGCATCGAACGCCGCTGGCGCTTTGCGCGCGATCATTCCCAATCCCCAGATCGCATGCAGCCGCGCGAGTTGATTTTCCTTTTTCTGCGCCACGCCTGAGAACGTCGCAATCGCCGCCGCGCCTTTTTCAACGAGCGCGAATTGCGCTTCCTGCCGCACACGCTGGTCGGCGTGCGCGAGAAGTCCCGCGAGTTCCGCATCCGGCCGCTTCGTCAAATCTTCAGCGAGCAGCTTTTTCGTTTCGAGCACCAGCGCGTCGGCGTCAAGTTTCGGATCGTGAAGGCGATACACACGGCCCTTCCCTGTCTTGCTGATGCCGCCATACCAGACGCTGATGTATGCGCCGCCGTTCACGCCGAAAACGATGTCCGTCGCCTGCGCATGCCAGAAAAAATTCTTCTGGTCGACCAGTTCGTACGACGCGCCCTTCGGCTTCAGCGCAAACGACAGGATTCCCCCGCTCTCGCCGCGATAATCGCAGTAAAAAAAGTGATCGTTGAATTCCACCGGCATCCCGGTTCCCGGATAGAAGCGGCAGCCCGACGGCCCGACGCCGATGTCTTCGACCGGCGGCACAATGTACGCCGCCTGGCCCGGCACCGCTTTGCCCCACAGCTTCTCCGAATTCCAGGCGCCCAGCGCATTCGGCCAGTTGATGTACTGATAGCCGCCGCGCCAGCCGCTGTCGCCGCCTTCGACGATATAAACCCAGCGCGCGCTGTCGCCGCGGTCGGCATTGTTGTCGCCGGTGAAAATGTTGCCGTAGTTGTCGATCGCCAGTCCCTGTGGATTGCGCAGGCCATAGGCAAACACTTCGAAGTCCGAGCCATCCTGATTGCAGCGGAAACACGCGCCGCAATAATTCTTCGCGAAGTTTTTTCCTTCCTGCGACGTGACGTTGAACGCGCGGTCGCCGACCGTGAAATAAATCTTCCCGTCCATTCCGATGCACGGCCCGTGCAAATCGTGGCCGAGATACGCCGTCCTCACGCCAAAACCATGCAGGAGCGTTTTACGCACATCCGCTTTGCCATCGCCGTCGGTGTCTTTCAGCAGCACCAGATCAGGAATACAGGTGAAGTACACGTTTCCTTTGCGCGTCCACACGCCCGCCGCGCAGCCGTCGCTGAGACGATTGAAACCCTCCGCGAACACGGTCGCCTTGTCCGCTTTGCCGTCGCCGTCCGAATCTTCGAGCAACGAAATTCGATCCGAGGCCCAACTGATGCGCTTCACTTTCTCGCCGAGATTGCGCTTGAGCAGTTCCTCGCGTTCCTCAACCGTTTTTAGCCCGAGATCCTGGTCGAGCCAATCCATATGCCCGCGCAGATCCATGTCCCCGAAATCGCGATCGCCTCCGCCCGAAATGCCATCCGCAAACCGGAATGTCTCCGCAACGTAAATGCGCCCTTTCTCGTCCGTGCACAGCGCCACCGGATGCGCGAGCATCGGTTCGGCCGCGAAGAGATCAACCTTCATCCCCGCCGGAATCGTGTACTTTTTCATGATGAGTTCGGCTTCATCCGACGCCGGCGCGAGCTTCGCGACCCACGGCTTGTCGACATCGACGGCCTCGCCCGCCGACAACGACGCCGCACACACTAAAAGGAGAGCAATTCGGATTGTCATGGAGTCACCTCAAACTTGTATACACAAGCTGGGGTCAATTCGTTGAACAAATGCCGAGTCCGCTTGCGAAATGTTGCCAGCTCTCACTCAGCGCCGTAAAAAATTGCACGTCGCTAACTCGCCACAGTGTTTTACCTATGAAACGAAGTTGTCCATCAACGCACACTATGAATGGAGCGCAGACATTCTTGTCTAATGGCCTGCGCGCTCCTGAAGAAATAGTGCTGAGACGTCGTTTGCTGAAACTTTTGCACACGTGCATAATCATGGGTCCGGCCTGCTTCATTTACCCTAAAATAAGACGAGCGAGCTCAGCATTTCTTGCGCGAAATCTGAGCAAATTTTTAGGATGTCCCAGCCGAAATTATCCATCGAGTATATTCATACGTCATAGTTCGAGTGATCACTATGGTCCGAATGAAACGACAAGCGCTTTTGGCTCGAGCACGCACGGGAAATCCAGCTGCGCAGCTTGAACTTGCATGCCACTACGATTTCGAGCCGCCCAAAGATCGCCGACGCGCCGCGCACTGGTATCGAAAGGCCGCAGAACAAGGAAATGTGGAAGCGCAAAACTTTTTAGCGGAATGCCTGCGTGAAGGAATCGGGGTGCAGAAATCTCTCAAAGAAGCGGCAATTTGGCATCTTCGCGCGGCAGAAGGAGGACACGCCGATGCGCAAGTTTCCATTGGGAATTTTCTATTCTATGGAAAAGGCCTGACAAAAGACCGTGTGAGAGCACTCCATTGGTACACCTTGGCCGCCAAACAAGGCCAATGCAGCGCTCAATACAACCTCGCGCTAATGTACATGCGCGGCGATGGTGCGCCGCAAGATTGGAAACGTGCGATTGATTGGTTCCGAAAAGCTGCGGAAAACAAAAATGTGAGCGCCATGCATTGGCTTGGACGAATTTACGGAGGGCAGGAAAAATACCCTGAGGATGCGAAAGAAGCATTTCGTTGGCTAAAGCTCGCGGCCGAACGCGGGGACGTGCAATCACAATGCACACTTGGCGTTTGTTACGTCAATGGAATTGGTATTCAACGTGATGAAAAGTTTGGCGCATACTGGTACCGAAAAGCTGCGAAACAGGGAGACGAATGGGCGAGTTACCTTTTGGGACTTTGCTACCGAGATGGATTGGGTGTGATACGGAATCAACGCTTGGCACGTCATTGGTTGAATTTATCTTCCGTCAAAGGGATTAAGGAAGCGAGCAGCGCACTTCTGAATCTCCCAGCTGTCGCACGCGCATAACTGGAGATTTAAGTTAATGTCCCATGTTCCGGTGCCCCCCTCCCCTCTCAAACACGGCGTCGTCGCCATCCTCCAAGACCCCGCCGGCCGCTACCTCCTCATCCGCCGCGGACTCAAGCTCGTCCGCGCGCCGGGCTGGTGGTGTTTCGTGGGCGGAGAAGTCGAAGCCGGCGAAACGTACGAACAGGCCATCGTCCGCGAAGTGCGTGAGGAAGTCGGATTGACGGTGACGGCGCTCGAAAAACTTCACGAAACCATTTCCCCGAATGGCGAATACCGCCTGCACTGGCTGCGCGTGCGTATCGATCCGCCTGGTCAGGCGCTGACGCTCCACGCAAAGGAAGTCGAAGAAGCCCGCTGGCTCACCGCGAACGAAGCACTGCTGCTCGATCCCATACTGCCAACACTGAAAACGTGGCTGACCGAACGCGACGTTTAACGCGTGACGCGACGCTGGGTGGCACCGATAGGCGCGCAGCGACTATCGGTGTCGCGCGAAGCGCGATTTCAACGCTCTCACAAAATCGTGGTTCGCCAAACCCGCGTCACACTTTCCATAGAGATGGGGTTCGTCGTTGAAATGCCTTCGGCACACCGATAGCCGCTGCGCGACTATCGGTGCCCCCCTTCTCAAAACAACCCTCGTCGCTGCTTTTCCAATTTACGTCTTTCTCCTCCCGCCGTATGATTCCAATTCACAACAAGGCGCCGCATCGCGCGAGGATTTTATACAATGGCCGAATGGATGAATAAAATCTCGGGCGTCTTCAAGCGAGGCAAGCCGCTCGCCGAAGCGCTGCCCCAGATGCTCGACCCCGGCGACCCGCGCGTGGTCATCCGCCCGCTTGGCGGCGATTGGCTCTGCCCGTTTACCGCCCGGCGCATTGAAGCGCCCGATTGGAACGGATCGAGCCTCACGCTGCTGAAGTCCGAATCCATCCGCAGCTATCTGCTCAACGAACCGGAACTGCAGAAGCTCGGCTCCAATACGCCGATGAAGTCCTTTGAGGACCTCGTCAGCGTCACCGTCTTTCAGCGCATTCAGCACCTTAACAATTACAAATACACGTCGCAGAGCGGCGAATGGGTCTGCCCTTATTGCATGCAGAAAACAGAAATTCTGCTCAAAAATTGGGACGGCAGCGACGTGGAGATGAAATTTTTCCTGCCGCAACTTCTGCAGCACTTCGCTCAGTGCGCGGATTACCAGGAAGACCCCGTCAACGGCGCGAAGGAGTTCGAGGAAATCCGCGAAGCCGGCGGCGACCGAGCCAAGCTGAAGCGCTACATGAATACCGATCCGCGCTTCCGCTTGTGCGATCCGAACGGCGCGTGGCTCTGTCCTTTTGCCGGGCGAACGGTGGCCAGATTCAATCTCAAGAAGGAAGCGTGGGGTCCGGAACTTCACGAGCGCATCCTGGATTACATGCTCAGCCCGGACTGCCCGGCGAAGTACTCGCAGTTTGAAGTCGAACGCAGCCTCGAAGATTTGCAGCGCGCCGCGGCGACGAAGCCGGCCGTGTTTTAATATGGACCGCGGGCGTCCCGCGCCCGCCTTAAGAAAATTGGGATAGGCGAAACAACGATGGTCATCACCTACTGCAGCGTCTGTGGCGCGCGCATCAAAGTCGCGGAGCTGAAAGAAGGCGTCGATCCCAAGTGCGACGATTGCATCGCCGGCAAGCCCTTTCGCCGCTCGCGCCGCGGCGACAGCGCCATGATCCCGAAAAAGAAGCGGCAGTCGACTGGAACGATTCTGCGAACCATTGATAAAGACGTGCGAAAAAGCACGGACTGAATTCACCACAGAGCACACCAAGTCAATCCAGATTTTTCTCTGTGCGCTCTGTGCTTAAAAACTTCATATTATTCCGCAGGTTCATCGGGCGCGTTTTGCCGCCACGGCATCAGCGCGAAAAAAGTCACCACTAACAGCGAACATATTCCTACGCCGACGATAATCCACATGGCCGTTGTACCTCCGCACGAACCGTTGGGCGTACGTGGCAATTGTGGGGCCATTTCGGAGTACGAGGGGCGAAGTGCGAAGGTCGAAGTAACAACTACTTCGTACTTCGCCCTTCGCCCTTCGCACTTACCTTCTTTCGGTCAAACGTTTCGAGAATCTGATCGTCCCAGCGCCACGCAACGATATTGACGGGATGTTCGCCGGCGTTGATCTGCTCGCGCGTGACGACAAGCGTTTCGACGACGGCGCTCGTCGCCGGAGCGTCCGCGCGCTGGATGCGCCAGAATTCCTGGCGCTTCATCATCGTTTGCAGCGCCTCGGGCAATTGTGCAAAAGTCAGTTCGAGCATAAACGGTTCGCCGGAATCCGCGGCGATTCGCACCCACACGCGCGGGCGCTTGCGCCATTCGTAGCCCGGCGGATAAATTCCGATCTGCGCGCGCACGCGTTTGCCCGGTTCGAACGGTCCCGGAACCGTGCGCGGCGGCGGCATGAGCGGGCCGAAATAGGTAAGCAGCGATAGATTGACGAGCGTAAACCACGCGACCACGCCGCCGGCGGTGACGAACAGCCGCCCGGTGCTGTAGCCGTAATAACAGAGCCCCGCGAAGCCCGACGTCAGCAGCAGCAGCCACAGCGGCTTGCTCCAATCGAAGCCGCCGCGGCAGGTTCTCCAGCGCGCCCAGCCGTGCCACTCTTCCCGGCGCCACTGTTCGATGCGTGCCGCGTCGTCGGACGGAGCGGGACGCGATCCGCCAATACGCTCCTGCGCCGCGGCAAATACCGCTTCGAAATGCTCACTTTGAACGACTGCCATGCTTCATTTTTATCACAATGTGGCAGCTTTTCAGTGTCGTTCGGCGACATGCATGGTTCTAACTAACTGTGGAAGAGCAGATGGACGCAGATAAATGCATTTCAAGCTGTCTTTACTCGGCGTTTTTCTGTGTTCATCGGCGGTTTCATTTTCCGTATGTCACACGAATGTAAAAGAAGGGGGAAAATCAATCGACATTAACAGCGTCTTGGCACACAATTCGTAATCGACGCGGACGAAAAAATTCGCTGCTGCGCCAGATTTTTAGGAAAAAATTCATGCCAGAAAGGCGCCCCGCGCGTCGTAATAACACTGAGGGCTGATGAAGAACTTACTGAACATGCGTCTACTTCACGCGTCTCTTATTCTCGCCGCGGTTTCCATCGCAGGCCGCGCATTCAGCGGCGAACCTGGACCTGTCCCGCCGGCCGAAGACAAGCCCAAAGGTCCCGAGCACAATGTCACGCTGACCGAAGAACCGGGCGTCCTCGAATTGCTCAACAAAGCGCAAAAGGCGCGCGCACGCGCCGAAAAGGACGCGGAAGTCTGGCCCGAGTGCGTGAAGTTTTACGCCGAGATCCTGAAAAAATATCCGAATACGGTTTACCTCGACCGCTGGGAAGGCCCCGACAAAACCGAGATGGCCTGGAAGAACGGCCTCTACAAATCGACGCGTGAACGCGTGGCGAAGGACATCGCCAGCCTGCCTGCCGGCGGCCTCGCGACGTACCGCGTGATCAACGATCCGGCGGCGCGCACACTTTATATGGAAGCGCAGGAGCAGTTCGACGAACGCAAGATGGAGCAGGTCGCGCAGGAGTTTTTTCCGACCTCGTTCGGCGACGACGCTCTGGCATGGCTGGCCGAAATTTCGCACGACCGCGGCGCGCCGCGCCAGGCCGTGTTGCAGCTCGACCAGGCACTGAAACACCCGAGCCCCACGATTCCGAAAACCGCGGCGCTCGCCCGCATGGTCCTCGCGCAGATCGACATGGGCCAGAAGCCGGCGGCTGAGAAAACGCTCGCGGCGCTCGAAGCGGCTCTGCCGGACCCCAAGAGCGGCGCGCTGCGCCTGGGACACGTCGAAGGCGCCGAAGCGCTCGCGAAGTTAAAGGATCGCGTCGCGAAGATCGCCGACAAAAAAGGCGCGACGCCCGCGAACATCGCGGCCGGCGGCTGGGAAACGTATTTCGGAAACGCGGCGCACAACCGCCAGTTGCCCACGCGAAAAAATGTGGGCCTGCGCAAATGGTCGGTGCCGATCGCTCAATTGCTAGAAGGCCCCGGCGCGGACGCGTCGGGCGCGTCGAAAATTCTGAACGCCGACGGCACACCGATCCTCGACCCGACCATGAATTACCATCTCACTTCGAAGGATGGCTACTTCTATCTCTGCAACGCGAATTCGATCGCCGCCTACCCGACTGGCAATCCCCAGCCCGGCCTTTCCAGCGCCGGCGGCAACGTTAAATTTTTCTTCCCCAACGATGCGCAGCCGGCGGCTAAGCCGAAAGAGAACACGAAGGAGCGCGCGATGCGCATGCGCTTCGGGCGCATGGCCGGAGCCGGCGTGCGTCACCATCCGTTTTTCGTCACGATCGCCGGAGACCGCCTCTACGCGGTGCTCGGCGCTGAAGCGAACACGCTCGACCCGGACATGTGGCGCGGCCAGGAGATCAAGCAGCCCTCGAATTATCTGGTCTCGCTCGGTTACCAGTCGGGCAAGCTGATGTGGTCGCTGCAGCCGGACGTGCACTCCTCTTTTTTCGACAGCCACAGCAAAGCCGACCAGGAATGGCTCAAGTCCGTCTTCTTCGCCAGCGCGCCGGTCTATGAAGCGGGCGTGCTGTACGTCATCGCCGTGCAAAGCCACGGCTTGAACGACGCCTGGGCCGCAGCCTTCGACGCCGACAACGGCCGCCTGATCTGGCGCACGCAAATTTGTTCAGCCAATGCCTACGCAGTCGGAGGGCCGGTGCAGCCGGACCTCGCGCTGCCCGTCGCGGTCGCCAACGGCACCGTTTACGCAGTGACCAACCTGGGCGCAGTCGCGGCGCTTGACGCCATGAGCGGCAACATCAAATGGCTGCGCGTGTACGACCGCCAGCAGGTCGTCGACCGCTTCAACAATCGCGGCATGCGCGTGGCGACGGATTTCTGGGGCCCGAACGCGCCGATCGTGAACGAAAACCTGCTCATCGTCACGCCGCAGGATTCGGACCTGCTCTACGCGTACGACATCGAAACCGGCAAGCGCGTCTGGGAAATTTCACGCACCGAACGCGATCCAGGGCTGAAGCACATCCTGGGCATCACTAACGGCGCGCTGGTCGTCACCGGGCAGAACATCCATTTCTTCCAGCTTAAAGGAGGCGTGGAAACCGGCGACGCGAACAACCCGATCGTCTTCGACAGCCCGATCAAGGGGCGTGGCATCGTCACCGAAAACATGGTCCTCGTTCCGACAGAAAAGGCGCTCGTCAGCGTCGAGACGGCGCTCGAGAACAACAAATTCCGCCCCAAGCTGAACAAAATCACACCCTGGACCCAGCCTGAAGTGGAAGCCGGAAATCTGTTCATCGCCGGCGATGTGCTTTACGCCGTCAGCCGCACGCATGTGAACGCGTACTTTGTGTGGGAAGAGATGGAGAGCCGCCTGCGCGAGCGCCTCAAGCAGAATCCACAGGATCTCGCCGCGTACAGCGAACTGGCCGACGTCTATCACAAAGTCGACAAATTCGATCTTGCGCTGGCCGAGCTCGACAAGGCCCTTGAGCTCGTGGCCAAAATAAAAGACGATCCGAAAGCAGCCGGCACGAAAGAAGAACTGCTTCGCAAAAAGTACGACGCTCTCTACGCGCAGGGCGACAAAGCGCAGAACAAGCCCGTCGCGAATAAAGCCGACTTGAGCGCGGCGTACGACTGGTTCAAGCAGGCTTACGCCGTCGCCAATGGGCCTGTTCTGCCCCCGGCGCTCGCGGTAAAGGCGCTGCGCGCCATGGCCGAGAACGCGTACCTGCAGACCGACAAGAAACTCGCGGTCGATCACTACCAGCACATCATCACGGACCACGGCGACGTCGTTTACTCCTACCAGGCCGATTCGTCGTCGAAGGCGCGGCTCTTCGCGCAGGCCCGCATCGCTGAAATTCGCAAGACCGCGCCCGAAGCGTACGAAAAGCAGGACGCCGACGCCAAGGCTGCGTTCGCCAAAGCCGGCAACGACATCAAGCAGCTCGAAACGGTGCTCGCGACCTGGCCCAACTCCGATACCTGCGGCGCGGCGATGCTGAAACTCGCGCACCTGGCGATCGGTTCCAGTCCCGATCAGGCGCGCCAGTACGCGCTGACGTTCCTTGCGCGCTACCCGAGCACAAAAGACACGGCGAACGCCAACGCGCTGCTGGCCGTCGCTTACGAAAAAAGCAAGCTGGTCGGCCCCGCCAAAGATGTGCTGCGCCGCTTGTCAGCTCGAAAGGAATTGGCCGACCAGCCCATCAGCATCGATCCGAACAAGCCGGGTGAAAATCTCGCCGCGCCGGTCAAGGCTTCCGAATGGGCGTCCAAGCGTCTGGCCGAAGCGCAATTCCAGCGCACGCCGTCGGCGGCGACGATGTCGTTGGGCGATGGAAAGCTGAAGCAGTCGTGGACGCGGCCGGCAAACGCCCAAAGTGTTCCGGTTTTCGCGCGCGGCATCGCGCCCTTCGACATGCGCAAGAATCTGTTCTACGTCGAAAACGGCAGCGAATTGTCGGTGCTCTCTTCGACAGACCGCGGCGAAGAACTGTGGACGCCGCGTCCCAAGCTTCCCGTGGAAGTGCTTCCCAAGCCCAACATGCAGGACCAGCAGCAGCGCTTTGCGATGTACCAGAACGTGACGGGACCGATGGCCGTCTGGTCTGAGCGCCTCCTGATCTTCGTCGGCGCCCGCGAAGTGGTCGCGTACGACAGTCGCGAAAAAGGCAAGATCGTGTGGCGCAACGATCTGAAACTTCCAGCGCCGCAGGCGCGCTGTTACGTTGAAGTCAGCTACGGCCGGTTAGTGATCGGTTACCCGAGCGGCGCGTTGAGCGTACTCGATGCGGCAACCGGCGAGCAGCTCTGGCAGACGCAGGTGGAAGGCAACCAACTCACCGGCGTACCGACGGCCGGCGATGGATTTGTCGCCGTGGCCGCGCAGAATCCGGCGCGCGTTTACCTTTACGATCTCGAGACCGGCAACCGCCGCGGAGCGATCGACGTGCCCGCCGGAAACCTGACCGTGCAGCCCGAAGCTCTGGGCGATCGGCTGTACTTTGCCGAACGCAATCTGTTGAAAGCCGTCGACGGCAACACGGGAAAGATGCTCTGGGAAAAAGACTGCGGCGGAAACATCACCCGCCTGGAAGCCGAGCGAGAAATTATTGCAACGGTGGTCGACGGCCGGCGCGTGGTGGCGGTAACGATCGAAGAACAGGGCGAGAGCAAACTCTGGAGCCCGGTGCTGGAACGTGACGTGACCGTGCGCGATCTGTACATCGACGGCGACGATCTGTATGTCGTGTTCACGACTCCCGACCGGCGCAGTGCGCTCGGCGCGCACTCGATCCGTCTGCAGGGAAAAAAGCAATGGGAAGCCGAGCTCTCCACGGCGCAACTTGATGCGCTGCAGATCGGACCGGCAACAATCGGCGCCAATCACCTGATGGTTACGCAGAGCAACTGGGACCCGACCGGCGATAAGCCGGCGGCAGTGGTGCTGATCGACCGCAAAACCGGTAAACTCACGTGGGCTGAAAGTCTCGGCTCCGAACACCGCACGCTCGACGCCGACAACATGGCGCATCCGGCGTTCACCGCACAGATGATCGACGGCGGCGTAGTGATCACCGAATCGAAAAAACGCGCGGCGTTCACGGTTCCCGACCAGGTCAATATTGAAGACACGATCAAATCGTTGCAGGAGCAGCTCACGAAAAAGCCTGGCGATATCGGCCTGCGCGCGCGCCTGGCGCTGAAGCAGTACGAAAAAGGCGATGTCGACGAAGCGATGAAGAATCTTTCGGCGGCGCTCGGCGACAAACAAATCACCGACGAACAGTTCACCTCCGCCTTCGCCGATTTCGCACGCCTGCGCGCCGAACAGGCCCGCAAGCAGAAGCGCGCGTTCAATTTCGCAAAAGTGGCCGACGGCACGAAAATCGACGCGGGCGGCAAGGGCTGGGAAACGCTGCCGGAGACGGTGCTCGGAACGTGGCGCGACGTGTACTTCCCCAGCGACGACGAAACGTCCGGCGCGATCAAGAAAAATCTCTGGAACGGTCCCGACGACCTGAAAGTTTCATTCCGCGGCGCGTGGGACGAGAAGAATCTCTATCTCCTCTTTACGGTCACCGACGACAAGCACAAGAACGAGCAGACCGATGGTACGTATTGCGACGTTGGCGACAGCATCAAGGTCGCCTTCGACATCGACCGCGACGGCGGCATGGGGTATCGCGGCGAGGATTTCGCGCTAGGAGCGGCGTTCAGCGAAAAGGCGCCTACTCCGGTGCTGGGCTGGCGCTGGGTCGAACACGGCCAGTATCTGAGCGGCGCGACGCCGCTGCAACCCGCGCCCGAAGTGACGCGCAAGGACGCCGAAAAGCAGACGCTGTATAAATTGACGATCCCGCTCACGTATCTGACGCTGAAGCCGGAGACAGGCAAAAAGTTCGGCTTCTCGTTCGTGGTCAATGACCAGGACGACGGCGCGGCGGTTACCAAGAGTATCGGAGCGAGCCCCGGTCTGGTCGGCGCGCCCTTCCCCGGCCTTTTTGCGGAAGGCGTTTTGCTGGAAAAGTAGTAGAACACACGAACCGCCAGGACGCCGAGGCGACAAGGACGGACAAAAAGGATCACAGATTTGCACATGTGAACAAGTCTTAGTTCTCAGTAAAACTCTTTTCTTCCCTACTTGGCGTCATGGCGCCTTGGCGGTTTAAAATAAAAGGAGCTCTCATGTCCGACGCAGCAGCCCAGCCCAATCCGGAACGCGACCTTCAAGCCGTCCAGAAACTCAACGCCTGCTATGCGCAGATTAAAGCCGAACTGGGCAAAGTCATCGTCGGGCAGACCGACGTCATCGACGAACTGCTCATCGCGATCTTTGCGCGCGGGCATTGCATGCTGGAAGGCGTGCCTGGCCTGGCGAAAACGCTGCTGATCAGCACTCTGTCCGAGACGCTCTCGCTGAAATTCAACCGCATCCAGTTCACGCCCGACTTGATGCCCTCCGACATCACCGGCACGGAAGTGATCCAGGAAAACAAGGCAACCGGCGCACGCGAATTCAAATTCATTCCCGGGCCGCTCTTCGCCAACGTCATTCTCGCCGACGAAATCAACCGCACTCCGCCCAAGACGCAGGCCGCGCTCCTCGAAGCCATGCAGGAACACCAGGTGACGACCGGTGGAACGCGCCGCAAGCTCGAAGCGCCGTTTTTTGTGCTCGCGACGCAGAATCCGATCGAACAGGAAGGCACCTACCCGCTTCCGGAAGCGCAGCTCGACCGTTTCATGTTCAAAATTTTCGTCGACTATCCGAACGAAGATGAAGAGTTCCAGATCGTGCGCCTGACGACCGCGCCGTTCAAGCCGCAGCTCACCAAGACCCTTTCCGCCACTGAAATCAACGAGCTGCAGGAAATCGTACGCCGCGTGCCAGTCGCCGACCACGTGATCCGTTACGCGATGAAGCTCGTGCGCCTCACGCGCATCTCCAAAGGAGAGTGCCCGAAGTTCGTGCAGGACAACGTGAGCTGGGGCGCCGGTCCGCGCGCCAGCCAGTACCTGATCCTCGGCGGCAAGGCCCGCGCCGTGCTACAGGGCCGCTATTACGTTTCCACCGAGGACATCGCGGCCGTCGCTCTGCCGGCGCTGCGACACCGCATCATTACCAATTTCAACGCCGAAGCCGAAGGCATCAACAGCGACAAGATCATCAAGCAGTTGCTCGAGTTCGTCCCGCGCCAGGGCAGCGAGAATCTGCAGGACGCAAGAGTGGCGCAGTTCACGGGGACGGCGGCGAAGTAAGATAAAATTGGATATTGTTCAATGGCGGGAACGGCTG